>PJTO01000101.1_pt1 | contig 111769 bp, 99 predicted proteins | sample 1512101 | NCBI WGS metagenome assembly PJTO01 (sample SAMN08177690, study PRJNA422409) | Soil metagenome, whole genome shotgun sequencing project. | reverse complement strand
TTTTAAATATTCCTTGCCAACACCTGACTTATAATATTTCTCTAACCTTCTCGCTTCTAGTCGGCCTGAAGCCTCTCTAATAAAAATCAATTCCCAAGGAATATAAGCTTTTGTCGATTTGGTGTGTCCATTAGCGTGTTCTTTCAACCGCCTATCCAAATCTGCAGTCATACCTACGTAGATACGACCATCTTTCCTACTTCTAATTGCATAAACTAAATACTTCTTCACAACATCTATTCCCTGCCTGCCGGCAGGCAGGTATCCGTTGAACTACGGGGCCGATCGGAATCAGACAGCAAATGTATTATTCTGTTTGCTTCCAAACAAGTTTGAATAGTAAAAAAGAAACAACCTTATAAACCAAAGCGATATCAGCAAGTGCATGATATAGATTTAAGCAATATGACATCATTAAATTCGATATTTCTTTGCGCTAAAAAGGGTTATCTTTGTACTACAAAATAAAAAAGAAATAAATATGAGTTTTACAGGTAAAAATTTCCCAAACATTACAGTTGACGCGATCGATTATTTAGGTGACTACATTTCGATCAACATTTTTGAAAAAGCACAACAAGAAAATAAAAAAGTCCTTCTATTTTGGTATCCAAAAGACTTCACTTTTGTGTGCCCTACCGAGCTACACGCTTTCCAAGAAGCTCTTCCTGAGTTTGAAAAACGCAACACGATCGTCATCGGTGCCTCATGTGACTCAAACGAAGTTCATTTCGCTTGGCTTAATACAGCAAAAGACAATGGTGGTATCGAAGGCGTAGAATATCCTATTATCGCAGATACAAACCGTAACCTTTCTAGTGTATTGGGTATCCTAGAAATGAAAGAGGTTGAACACCCTGAATATGGTACTTTGGTAGAAGGATCTGCTGTTTCCTACCGTGCGACCTACTTGATTGACGAGACGGGTAAGGTATTCCATGAATCCGTGAACGATATGCCTTTAGGCCGTAATGTAAAAGAGTATATTCGTTTGATCGATGCTTATACTCATGTTCAAAAACACGGTGAAGTATGTCCTGCGAATTGGGAAGAAGGTAAAGATGCGATGAATGCCACACGCGAAGGTGTAGCTTCTTATCTTTCCTTGAACTAAGATAGAGATATCCCCATAGAGGTGGGAATCCCCACCTCTACTTCAAAACATTTTAAAACACTCAACAATGCTACAAGAATTAGAAAACGATACACTACAAGAGCTGGTCGCAGAAAATGAGACTGTACTGGTTCAATATGCAGCATCATGGTGTGGCAACTGTCGAATCATGAAGCCAAAATTCAAAAAATTAGCCAACGAAAATGAAAGTGTAAAATTTCTTATCGTTGACGCGGAGAAATTCCCTGAATCTAGAAAACTGGCTAATGTAAACAACTTGCCAACTTTCGCTGCTTTTAAAAATGGAAAACTTGTGAACCAAGTTCAAACTAACAAGATTGAAGGATTAATCGACTTATTAAATGAAGTTACCCATAATTAAACACCTGACGGAGTTTATAGCACAAAACGATGCCGATTTTGTCCTGGAAGCCATTGAAACATTGGAATCCTTGACGGAAGTCTCTTCCCTAAAAGATGAAGAACTCGATGTTATCGGAGAACTTATATCCAACATGTATGGTGCCATCGAGGTAGACAAGCTTATCAAAGAAGGCACTCCAAAAAAAGATGCCTTGAATAATTTTATGACACGTGTCCTTGGTTCTATCGACAAAGGCTAAATGGATTGTTTGTTAAAAACTCCTTAGTTGTGGAAATCTTTTTTTTGAATACTTTTACTATTCCAACTTTTTATTATACTTTTACTAATGGGTTGTTAGGTTATAAACTTATAACACATGTGAGGTTTAATACTTTGTATACCTTTTAATAACATTAATCCCACACTGTTTTAAGACTCAAAGATTTTTAATTGTTGGAGAAAGAGCTGTTATCACACAGCTCTTTTTTGTATAGATATTATTACAATAAACCCCTCTTTCCTTTCTGCTATTCACACATATTTATGTATTTTTATGCATGTTAAACAAACTCTTAGCAGGCATCCTTATTGTTTGTACTTCCATCACAGCCTTATGGGGTCAACAAAAGCCTTGGAGCTCCGCCGACCTGAAAATTCAGCTTGAAAGATTAAATATACTTGGTTCAGTATTATATTTTGCCGCTCACCCTGACGATGAAAACACCCGTCTCATTGCTTGGCTGGCACAAGAAAAGAAGTACAGAACAGGATATTTGTCTTTAACCCGCGGTGAGGGCGGACAAAACCTGATCGGCACGAACCTAGGCATTGATTTAGGGTTAATACGTACCAACGAATTATTGGCAGCTCGTCGTATTGATAAAGGCGAACAATTCTTTTCGTCAGCTGTTGACTTTGGTTTTTCAAAAACACATGAGGAAACATTTAGGTTTTGGGATAAGCAGTCCGTCTTGGCCGAAGCCGTATATATCATCCGAAAATTTCGACCTGATGTCATTATTACCCGATTTCCCCCAGACAAAAGAGGTGGACATGGACACCACCAAGCTTCAGCAATTCTTGCCCATGAAGCTTTCCTCGCAGCGGCTGATCCTACAAAATTTCCCGAACAATTGAATGAGGTACAACCTTGGCAAGCTACACGTTTGCTTTGGAATACAGCCAACTTTGGAGGGATGAACAATACATCCGAAAGCCAGCTAAAAATAGACATTGGAGCTTACAATCCCTTGCTTGGTGAGTCTTATGGAGAGATTGCCGCACGTAGCCGATCCCAACACAAATCCCAGGGTTTCGGGGCTGCTGCCACCCGAGGACAGAGCACAGAGTATTTTGAGCATGTCGCGGGAAAGGAAGCCAAAGTCAATCTGATGGACGGTGTTATGACGACCTGGGATAGGATACCTGATTCGAAAAACATTCAGCTTCGCATCAAAGAAATCAACGAAACATTCAATCCGAACCATCCCGAAAAGATTATACAGGATTTGTTTGCCTTGAAAAACGATATCCAAAAAATATCCAATGCGTATTGGAAAAAACAAAAAACCAAAGAGATCGATGAGCTTATCCTAGCTTGTGCAGGAATATGGGTAGATGCCACCGTAACTAGTCCCATCTACACCGTCCACCAAGAAGTTCCCGTGCAATTGGAAGTTATTGTAAGAAACCCGGGGGTTCCAACAACGTTACTCCAGGTAGAAGGCAGGGCGATCAAGCAGCCCTTGCAACAGAATACACTATGGCGAGGCCAGCAAAACATAAGATGGGACAGTTATACGCAACCATACTGGTTGCTCCAACCTCCTACGCTCGGAAAGTTTAATATTGCCAAACAGTATACGGGCCTACCCTTGAATCCATTAAAACCACATGTCACATTTATCTTTCAAATAGGGAATGAAAATATAGAGGTCCAGCAAGATATCCACTATCGCTTTGTTGATCCTGTGCACGGCGAACTGTATCAGCCGTTGGTCTTCCAACCTCAATTAACCGCTTTCACTGACCACCAAACAGTATTATTGCCTAAAGGAGAAAGCAAAGAGATACAGTTAACTTTTCAGAACAATGATTCTAAAACTAAACACTATAAGGTAGAGGTTCTCGCTCCAAAGGATTGGGAGATTATGCCGAAAAAGATCGAGTTAGACTTTACATCCAGCAATGCTATCCAATCCACTGTTCAGATAAAGCAGCTCAGAGATACCAATCCCACAGCTTCTATCCTTCTCAAATGGAGCAGTGACACATTGAGGTCCGCTAACACGATTAACTATGTGCATATTCCTTCTATCACTTGGTTTCCTACCTTAGCTATCCAATGTCATGCCCTGGATATTGTAAATCCTGTAAAAAAAGTGGGTTATATCTCCGGCGCTGGCGATTTGATACCGCAGTCGCTAAACAACATAGGTATGGCTGTTAATATGCTAACCACCATGCAAATACAAACGGACAATCTCAGCCAGTTTGATGCTATCATCTTAGGGGTTCGTTTTTTCAATGTAGAAAAAAACAGCGGAGTTGTCATGGATAAACTATTGAATTATGTCAAAGAAGGCGGTGTCGTATTGGTACAATATAATGTGAACAATAGATTGCAATCTTCAAAGCTAGGCCCATATCCTTTTAATCTCACAAGAGATCGTGTAACCGAAGAAGATGCTCGTGTTACCTTCGATGTCAACGATCCGGTTTTCAACTACCCGAACAAAATTACCCAAGCAGATTTTGATGGATGGGTACAAGAACGTGGTTTGTATTTTGCTGATCAGATCGACAAAGCTTATCGCACGCCGATCAGCATGCATGATGCCAAAGAATTTCCAAATGTTGGATCGTTATTGATTGCACCTTATGGCAAGGGAAAGTTTGTCTACACCTCACTTTCTTTTTTCAGACAATTGCCTGCTGGAGTACCGGGAGCTTATAGATTATTTGTAAATTTGTTAGCAACAGAAAAATAAATTACATTTTATAATATGGAAAATCAACTAAACGAATCTAAACCACTGAATGGTAAAGGCCTAATCTTATTAATCGGAGCTGTCTTCGGTGCGTTAATTGCATTTGCCACTTGCGGAGCCTTTTTAAGTATTATTGGCGGCCTGATCGGGGGATTACTTTTCGCTGCGTTCTTCAATACCTTCATATTACCTCAAAAACCACATGACAGATAACAAAGGATTGCCACCATTCATACGTAGCTGGCGACACTTCTATATAGCGGTCGTAGTTTGGTTATTGGTGTGCATTCTCTTCATGTACTTATTTACGATTTACTATTCTTCATGAGTACTATTGATTGGATAGTACTCTTTATAACGCTACTTTGTATCGTTCTATATGGACTTTATAAGAGCAAGAACATTAAAAATATCGACGGTTATCTCTTAGGTAACCGTTCTCTACCTTGGTATACTGTCGGTCTTTCCGTCATGGCGACACAAGCCAGTGCTATAACCTTCTTATCTGCACCGGGTCTTGCCTATTCCTCCGGGATGAGCTTTGTTCAGTTTTACTTTGGGCTCCCATTGGCCATGATCGTACTTTGTATCACCTTTGTACCGATTTACCATAGACTCAAAGTATTTACCGCCTATGAATTTTTGGAAAAGCGGTTCGATGTCAAAACACGTGCATTGACAGCCTTCCTCTTCTTGATACAACGTGGTATCTCCACAGGTATCACCATCTTCGCTCCTTCTATTATACTTTCAACCATCCTGCATATCGATGTGACCTACACCACGCTGGTTATTGGCAGCGTAGTCGTTCTTTACACAGCATATGGCGGAACAAAAGCTGTGTCTTACACCCAGCTGCTCCAAATGGGCATTATATTCGGCGGATTATTAGCTGCGGGTTTTATGGTGATACATCTATTGCCCGCCAATATCGGTTTTCAAGAAGCCTTACATATCGCAGGTAAATCCGGCAAAACCAATGCAATAGATTTTAAGTTGGACTTAAGCAACCAATACACGGTATGGACAGGCTTGATCGGAGGTTTCTTTCTGCAGCTATCTTATTTCGGAACAGATCAAAGTCAAGTGGGCAGATATTTGACAGGCTCATCGATCCGAGATAGCCGTATCGGCCTGTTGATGAACGGTCTGCTAAAAGTCCCTATGCAATTCTGTATCCTGCTCATCGGGGTATTGGTGTTCACTTATTATCAATATCATACCCCTCCCTTGTTTTTTAATTCCGTAGAAACAAAAAAGCTCGAAGAAAGCATTCATAACGAAGCCTATCAAGATCTTCTCCAACAACAACAGGAACTAAGTGACAAAAAGAAAATAATTATCGACGACTTGACAAGCAGTATTGCAGCAGATAATCAAGCACAAGTTGACCGAGATCGCGAAGAATTATCTAAACTCAATAGCCAAGCAGACGATTTAAGGAATGATGCTATCGCTTTAATTAAACAAAATAATCCCGAGGCAGACACCAACGACAACAACTACATTTTTTTGTCCTTTGTAACTTCGACATTCCCTAAGGGTTTTATTGGCCTGCTTGTAGCGATTATCATGTTGGCTTCTATGGGGGCTACCGCCAGTGCCATCAACTCTTTAGGTTCTACTACTGTTATCGATATCTATAAAAGATTTGTTCATAAGAATGGATCCGAAAAAAATTACCTCAACGCTTCCCGTATTTGCACCCTTATATGGGGAGTCTTTACGGTGATGATTGCATTGTATGCCAATAAGCTGGGCAATCTCCTGGAGGCTGTCAATATTCTCGGATCCTTATTCTATGGAACTATTCTCGGTATATTTTTAGTTGCTTTTTATGTTAAGCGTGTAGGAGGAAAAGCGGTATTCTGGAGTGCTGTGCTATCCGAGATCCTCGTCGTCTGGATATGGAGACTAGACGTTGTTGCCTTTCTGTGGCTCAACTTGATCGGATGTGCACTGGTCATTATTAACGGTCTCCTTATACAGCAGATTTTACAGCAGAAAGTGAAAGATTTATAATCTTTTATGATGCGCTCCATCAGAATTTGAAAGTCGCTCCCACATTGAGTACCGACACCCCATATCCCAACTCGGCATAGGCACCCACACGTTCACTGAAGAACCAACGGCCCCCAAGAAACGCCGTTAATCCCAATCCGCTACCATAGCTATTACCCATTCCCAGGTCATTTCCATCGACCGAATACGATACGATGTTATAGCCTAACATCAGACCACCATAGGTATCCAATTTGGGCACATTCGTAAAGCCATTGTAATGGTACGCTCCCCTTGCCCCGACGACAATGTAATTCCATTTTGCTGTATAACCGGGCGCAGTATATTTATAACCCGTATTGCCCACATAGCCTCCAAGGCTGATGACACCAGGGCCGCCGACTTCCCACATACCATGGTCAAGCGATGCGCTGATAGCCGGTCGAGCTTTTCCGAGGCCACCCAAAGCGGTACCCAAGCCTATACCGAGATTGGCAGCAGTTGTGCCTTGTTGAAAAGGTTGTGCATATGTTAGTGTTGTCATAAAGACAGCAATAAAGATAAAAATTGATTTTTTCATTGATTGTAAATTAATGTTTAAATAAGATTTGAAAATTTCAAGCTATTAATTAGCCGTGTATAAAATATTTGAGCCATTTATCCACTCGGTATATACATCTGTATTAGAAAAACCCTCCCAATCGCCTATTGCAGGTACTGAATTATTCCCATCTCCATTGGTATCGCCTCCATGAGCATCATCTTTATACGAAGTGAGAAATGCTGCTGAGTTAAGATGCACATTCCCATACCTTGAGTTAATTCCGGCAGTTGGTCTCTTAAATTTCACGACAACATTGGCCCCGATATTTATGGTAGCTGATGGGTGTACCTGATGCCACTCATCTAAAACATAAGGCACTTCCGTGTTGTTCCAATTTACCGTTAGGTCAAACCCGCCAGACGAATGATGGATATAAATTCCATTATGCGTATTGGCTTGTGACGGATTTTCGGGATTGTGGAATTTATTACTTGGGTCTAAAGTATAATATACATTGACCTGCAATGGCTTTCCATTATCATACAATGCGTTATTGGTAAATTTACTTACCGTTGCATCCATCATAGAACTGGTACCATAAAATGCACAGGAACTGTCATAGGAGGACTCTTGATACAAAGTATGCGCAATCCTACAATTATCAAAAGTAAAGGAGGTGGAACTTGGTCCGGATATTCTGACGGCATTACTGGATCCTCCCCTATTTTTTCCCGCATAGAATATATCGACATATTGAAATGTCGTTTCTGTCGTGCCATTAAGATAGATCTGTTGCCAGTCACCCTTTGCCGGTGTAGTGGCCGTACCATCTCCATTGTTATCCCCACAATAGCGGTCATCCGCAATCGATGTAAAAACGATCCGTCTTTGTGCAGTGCCCTTGGCAAGGATCTTGCCTCCGACGATATCAATACTCACATCCTTGAGCTTGACAATTACCCCCGGCTCGATGGTCAAGACATTTCTTACGGAGATGTTTCTTTTAATCACGTACACATTTCCATACGTCCATGTGGTCGGCTCCTGGATGTTTTCTTCTACCAAAACCACATTACAGTTCTGTAGAATCTCTTCATCTGGAGAAGGGTCGCCTTTTTCGCAGGACATCGTCCAGAAAGATAATAGTACTACAACTGTCAACTGTAGTGTTTTCAGTGCCCATTGTTTTGTTAAGTTACGCGTTTCATTCGATCTGTTCACGTTTGTTTTCATAGCTCTATTTTTTAGTTTATTAATAGTTATTGCTGTTACGCACAGCTTGTAATGACAAAGTTACCCGCACAACCTTGCCCAGCTTACCCCCCAAAGGGGGTTTTTATTGAAAAGAAATCATTTACCTTTGTTAGGGTAGTAACAAACGTTAATATTTAAATCTTAATCATATTCATGATGAAAAGGTGTATAAATAATTGCGCACGACAAATATATCTTGTTTGGCTATGCTTGGCGACGATTTGCTTTCCGCCAGCTCTGTCTGCACAATCTGTGGATTCATTAATTTTGAAATACACCGATAAAAGCGGGAAGGCGAATATAGATTCGCTACTGGTAAAAGGAAATATCCTTATGCATTCTAATCCAACAGACGCCATGGAGCTTGCCCGCAAAGCAATTTATCTATCTGAAAAACAAAAAAATCCATTAGACCTCGCTAATAGTTTTCAGCTTCAGGGTGTATGCTTTGCACAAATCAAAACTGATTTTGATTCCGCATTTCATTATTTCGACAAGGCCGAACGGCTCTATCAAGCCAACCCCTCGCCTAAGTCGACAATCAGTATGGGGAGAATTCAGCATAACTCTGGAACGATCAGGGAAATGCAAGGAGATTATTTAAAAGCTATAGGTCATTATATCAAAGCACTACGTTTGTTTGATGAAGTGGACGATATGAAAACACGTCCTTACACCCTCAATAATCTGTCTACTTTATACAACACCTTGGAGAATCTGGATAAAGCTGAAAAATATGCCCGCCAATGTATAGAGCTTGCCCATAAAGCAGGAAATGAGCTATTGGTTGCTACCGGACAGAGTAATCTGGGAGATATATTAATGTTGAAGGGCAAATATGAGGAAGGGCTTTCCGTATTTGAGGAAGTCCTGAAGTACGGCGAAAAACACAATGACCCGAAAAAAAAATTCCACTACTATTTCAATCGCGGCGAGTATTATCTGCATCATGAAAAGAATTATGATTTGGCCATACAGGAGTTTGGAAGAGCGAAACAAATTATTGATTCATTGGGTGTGGATTGGAATTTGAGCGGGTATAATTCCTCTTTATCACAAGCGTACTTACTCAACAAACGGTACGGAAAGGCTTATGAGGCAGCAGAAAAATCATGGCAAACAGCAGAACCGCAGGGAGAAAAAAACACCATGCAGGTTGCGCTGTCGGTAATGGCACAGGCAAATGCACATCAGGGAAACTACGAAGAAGCTTACAGGCAAATGCATTCGGCCTATTTACTAAAAGACACCGTTTTCAATGAGAACAGCCAACGCAATATCGCTTTTCTTGAAGTAGAATACGAAACCGAGAAAAAAGAACTCAAGATTGAAGCATTGGAAAAACAAAGGCAGCTTTATATCTGGTTAGGTATTGCGGGAGGGGTCATTATGTTGATCGCATTGGCTTTTGCCATTATCCGTTACCGGCTCGCCATCAGTAGGAGAAAACTTGCAGAGCAACAGACCATGCGACTGCAGCAAGAGAAACAGTTAGTCGCTGTGCAAGCGACTTTAGACGGAGAAGCAGCCGAACGTAGCCGATTAGCCAAGGACCTACATGATGGTCTAGGCAGCATGCTTTCCGTCGTCAAGTTCAATCTACCGGATATGAAGGGTGGAGCTGTGCTGGAAGCCCTTGACGTTTCTCGATTTCAAAAAGCTTTGGGGATGTTAGACAAATCTATACAAGAACTTCGGCGTGTAGCACATCACATGATGCCCGAGTCACTACTGCGGTATGGCCTAAAAACATCATTATCAGATTTTTGCGACGCTATCCCTTTGGTCGATTTCCATTATTTTGGAGAGGAAAGCCGCCTATCGGAAAAACTAGAAATACTCATTTACCGTTGTATTCATGAGTTGGTCAGCAATGCACTGAAACATGCGCAAGCTACCCATATTAACGTGCAGCTCGTACAAGAGACCGATAGAATATCCTTCACCGTACAGGATGATGGTATAGGTTTTGACCAAAATACAGTGACCGAAGGAATGGGCCTACAGAATATTCGCCAGCGTGTGGCGGCATTTCAGGGGGAAATTAGCATCTATTCCTCTGAGCAAGGAACCGAAATAAACGTAGAGTTGAATCTCACAAACAGTAATCGAGATGATAAAAGTAGCCATAGTTGACGACCATAAGATCCTGACGGAGGGACTTCAAGGTTTGATTGCAGATTCAGGATTAGCAAACGTAGTGGGTGTGGCACATAGTGCTCAAGAATGTCGGCTCTCTCTTGGATTTTGGAAACCCGATGTCTTATTATTGGATGTAGGATTACCAGATATCAGTGGCATAGACTTCTGCAAGGAACTGAAAAAAGAATTTCCTGATATCAAAATATTAGCCTTAACAACTCATGATGAATATAGTATCGTGCGACAAATGCTGGACAACGGAGCTTCGGGCTACCTCATCAAAAATGCTATGCCCGACGAGATCCTTGCTGGAATTGAAGCGGTGGCATCAGGGGAGATTTTTCTTTGCCATGAAATCGATCTGTTAATGAAACGGCCTTCTGAAAAAAATATTTGGTTGACCGAACGGGAAAGAGAATTGCTGAAATTGATTTCTGAAGGGCTGACCAATGGCGAAATTGCGGATAAGATTTTTTTAAGCCCCGAGACTATTAAAGGTTATCGCAAAAACCTATTATTGAAATTAGGTGCAAAAAACACAGCGGTACTAGTGAAAATGGCTCTTAAACAGAAATTAATATGATTATAGACCATACACCATCGTATGTTTTATAATATTTTTATACCTTAGTATACCATGGTATAAAAAAATAAACGCAACATGAAGCAATATCATTATTCAGACGGAACCCATTCCTACGGCCCTTTTAATCTGGAAGAACTAAAAGCGAAGCCTATCCATCCGGACACCTTAATTTGGACTGAAGATTTGGTGACATGGACAAAAGCCAGGGAAATTCCCGAATTGCAGCATTTATTGACAAATACCTATACGGCACCACCCTTACCCGAATTTAAAAGTGCGCAAACCTTCGATTCTAACCCTCCTCTTAGCAATGACCCCCTGCAAAGACCTCCCAAAACCTATTTATTGGAAAGTATCCTGACCACCATATTCTGTTGTTGGCCGTTAGGAATCCCTTCCATTATCTACGCATCACGGGTTGAGAAGAAGTTCTATGCTGGAGATCATCGAGGAGCCGAGGAAGATTCTGCCAATGCTAGAAAATGGATGATTATTAATCTTGTAGCTTGCGTAGCCTTGTGGATTATCTATCTTGCATTTTTTGGCATAGCCTTCTTAGGCGCATTTACAAATGGCTTCTAGGCGCTTTCTTATACTAATTTTATTGGCGACGGGTTTGCTGGGCTTGGTATTTATCTATAAATACTTCAACCCTATGGATTATGCAGCATTTCCGCAATGTCCTATAAAACATTTTACAGGATTAGACTGTCCGGGCTGCGGTAGCCAACGAGCCATCCATTATTTGTTAAACGGACAATTCGGAAAATCTTTTTATCAAAACCCGTTGTTATTTTTCCTTACTCCTTATCTACTTTTGGGCTTTTACCTGGAACTAATCCCCAACCCGAAGCATAGCGAGCTTAAACTCCGAAAGACTTTGTATGGCTACAAAGCGATACAGATACTATTCATTATCCTAGTGGCTTTTACCCTATGGAGGAATATTTTATAGATATGGACAAATGATAAATAAAAAATCCCCTTCCAAAAGAGGAAAGGGATTTTTGTATATTCAAAGAATGGTCGATTACATCATTCCGCCCATGCCGCCACCCATTGGAGGAGCGCCAGCACCAGCAGAATTTTCATCCGGCTCGTCTGCCAATACACATTCTGTAGTCAACAACATCGATGCGATCGAAGCTGCATTTTCTAAAGCGATACGAGATACTTTCGTCGGGTCAATAACACCAGCACCGATTAAGTTTTCATAAACGTCTGTGCGTGCATTGTATCCAAAATCTGCTGTACCTTCTTTTACTTTTTGAACGATCACAGCACCTTCTACACCTGCGTTATTACAGATTTGACGAAGAGGCTCTTCAATCGCACGCTTGATAATGTCGATACCAATCTGCTCATCTTCATTTTCGCCTTTAAGGCCACCCAACGCTTCTGTTGCCCGGATGAATGCTACACCACCTCCAGCTACGATACCTTCTTCAACCGCAGCACGAGTTGCGTGCAATGCATCATCAACACGATCTTTCTTTTCTTTCATCTCTACTTCGGTTGTCGCTCCAACATAAAGAACAGCAACACCACCAGACAACTTAGCCAAACGTTCTTGCAGTTTCTCGCGGTCGTAATCTGAAGTAGTCGTTTCGATTTGAGAACGGATTTGAGACACGCGAGCTTTAATATCGTCAACATTGCCTGAGCCATTGATAACAGTTGTATTATCTTTGTCAATAACAACCTTCTCTGCCTGGCCTAAGTAGGAAAGCTCTGCATTTTCTAATTTATATCCTCTTTCTTCAGAGATAACTGTACCACCAGTCAAGATAGCGATATCTTCCAACATCGCTTTACGACGATCGCCAAAACCAGGAGCCTTTACAGCAGCTACTTTCAGTGAGCCACGGATTTTGTTAACCACCAATGTAGCTAAAGCTTCACCATCTAAATCCTCCGCAATAATCAAAAGCGGCTTTCCAGTTTGAACTTGTTTTTCCAAGATAGGCAACAACTCTTTCATGTTGCTGATTTTCTTGTCGTAAATCAAGATATAAGGGCTTTCTAGCTCTGCTTCCATTTTATCGGAATTCGTCACGAAATATGGCGACAAATATCCTCTGTCAAACTGCATACCTTCTACAGTCCTTACTTCTGTTTCAGTACCTTTAGCCTCTTCTACAGTAATAACACCGTCGTTACCCACTTTTTCCATAGCTTCAGCAATCAATGCACCGATCACATCGTCATTGTTAGCCGATATAGAAGCGACTTGCTTTATTTTCTTGGTATCTTGTCCTACCGTTTGAGATTGTGCTTTCAAGTTGGCAACAACAGCCGCAACGGCTTTATCGATACCACGTTTAAGATCCATTGGATTAGCTCCCGCTGCTACAGATTTGATACCTGGAGCAATGATAGCCTGTGCCAATACAGTTGCAGTTGTAGTACCATCACCTGCTTGATCAGCAGTTTTTGATGCTACTTCTTTTACCATTTGCGCGCCCATGTTTTCCAAAGCATCTTTCAATTCGATCTCTTTCGCTACAGTAACACCATCTTTCGTGATGGCAGGAGATCCAAATTTCTTTTCGATGATTACATTACGACCCTTAGGACCTAAAGTTACCTTTACCGCATTTGCTAACGTGTCTACACCTTTTTTTAGGGCGTCACGTGCTTCAACATTATATTTTACTTGTTTTGCCATTTTGTTATTAGTATTTAGTATTTAGACATAAGATGTTAGACTACATTTCATGTCTATTATCTAATGCCCACCATTTTCAATCTAATGTCTATTATCTATTGTCTAATATCTAATTAAAGAACAGCGTAAATATCAGATTCACGCATAATTAAATATTCTTTCCCTTCATAGGTGATTTCAGTACCTGCGTACTTTCCGTATAGTACTTTATCGCCCACTTGTACAGTAAGGGGCTCTTCAGGTTTACCTGTACCGACTGCTACAATAATACCTTGAGAAGGTTTTTCTTTTGCAGTATCCGGGATGTAGATACCCGACGCCGTTTTTTCTTCTGCAGGAGCGGCTTCTACGACCACTCTGTCTCCGATAGGTTTAATACTTAATGCCATAATTATGTTATTGTTTTATGTTTTATTAAATGTACACATTAGCCTTATCAGCAACTATGCCAAAGTAGGTTTACTTCCTTTTCTTGACAATTTTTCATTTTTTACAGAAAACAATGTCAGAAAATCACTTTTTCATCGTGTCAGGATGACAGTCTATAAAAAAAGCCCCACAAAGAATTGCAGGGCTGCCAATGTCCTTATCAACCTTACTTAGTTTGATGTATCTGGCGTAGCCGGTTGTTGTCCTTCTGAAGGAGCTAAATTATTTAAATTCAATGGTGATGACTGTGCAGGAGCCTCAATCTGCTCGGACAATCCTCCTTGGACACCACTGGAGGGTCCTAATATGTTTATGGCCAAACTAAATACCATTAATGCGACAGCCAGCGTCCAAGTACCTTTTTCTAAAAAGTCGCCTGTACGTTTTACGCCCATCAAATTGCTTCCGCCGGCAAATCCCGATGATAACCCCCCACCTTTAGGATTCTGGATTAACACAAAAAAGCCTAAAATTGCACTTGTTATAATAATCAGGATGATAAATAATGTAGTCATTTCTTTATAATGTTATACTATAAGTTGTTTTCTAGTTCTTGAATTCGGGCCGCAAAATACGATTTTTTTTCTGGATATATCAAAATTAATTTTTTGAATACTTCTATTCCCTTCAAATATAACCCTTGGTCGATATAGATATCTGCCAAGGTTTCCGTTACCAACACATAATTATCCTCCGCACTACGTCGTGCCATATTTTCAGTATTCAGCTGCTCAGGTGAAGGAGGGTGGATGATCGGCTCTTCCCGGATAAACTTGTCAATAATCTCATCCCCTTTTTTAGGCTCAACGGCTTCCACTGGTCTACTTTTCGCCGCCTCGCTTAACTTCATTTCAGGATCTTGAAAACGAATGATATTTTCTTTAATCTGTTGGTCCAGAATAGTCTCCTCAAGCTTCTGTGGATCGAACTGCCCCTGTTTAGGTTTGGGCAATGTTGGTGTAGCAAAGGGCTGATATGTATCTGCATGCTCTAATCTTGTTTTATGCAGCCACCATCTAAAGCTATAGGGCATCAACTCATCATTATACAGACTTATATTTTCCTCTTCTACGAGTTTATCTTCATCCTTATGATCTTCCTCAGCAGAAATTTCGTCAGCCGAGTCTTTCTCTTTTTGTTCAAAAACAAAATAATCTCCTCCAACACTTCCTCCACGAACAAGCTTTTCTATTTCTTGTGCCGCTTCCGCTGCCGCAATATCCTCCGACTCGACATCATCAAGTTCTTCCTTATACTCCTCAAAGGGCACATAGTCTTCTGATACCGGCTCCAATTCTTCTATGCGCTCGACAGGTGTATGCACATACTGCCATAACCAATTTGCATCAGGTGCATAAAGCAATACACTTTCCAGGTGATCGTGATTTTGTGCTAAAAGAGTTTTCTTACGTAATAAGGCATATCGTAAGGGCTGAGAATAAGGATATCGATCTATCAATCGTAATAGATCGGCATCTTCTACCGCTAAAGGATTGGCGATAGCTTCATAATATATTTGATATTCCTGCAATTGTGTATCCATGCTTCCCTACCAATTTGCAAATGCCCTATTATAAATATCTTCGGTCAACATCTTTATAATGTCTTGATTCAATGCCGCCTCATAAGAAGTAACATCACTTCCCGGAAACTCTTTGAATTGCGTAAAGCTCTGTTCGAAATTACTATCCCCCGTCTCATCTAGCCTATTGGTGTAACTCACTTTCACCGTAACGGTCAATCGGCTATTGGCAGCTCGATCTATTCCGCCGGCCTGTACAGATGCTGGGGTAATGGAGTAACTCGTTATCGTTCCCTCGAAAATAGCATCCCCATCGTTATTTACCTGGCTCAGACTAGATTGTGTACGGATACGCTCTTTCAATGCTTCTGTAAAATCCTGACTCAGCGTCGTATACACCATAGGTGCTATATTCTCAAAGTACAAAACTGTGTAGGTCTTCATGTCTTTAGGAATTGACCCTCCTGTAAAACTGTACTTTATACCACATCCATGTACTATGCCGAGCATTGTAAAGAACAGTAATATACGTACACCTAATTTCATGACACGATTGAGCATAGTCCGGTGAATCTATTCTAAATTTAAATCCTTAATTTTTCGATATAACGTCCGCTCTGAAATTCCCAGTTCGAGTGCCGCAGATTTCCGCTTGCCCTTATGTTTCTTCAAGGCTTTCTTAATTAAATCCGACTCCTTTTCAACAAGGGACAATGACTCCTCCACTTCTTCGACATCCTGTGTGTCCAAGGGCATATAGTTATTATTTCCCCCTGCAGCAGGATTGTGTATTGTAATCGTAGGTGTTGTATTGTTCTCCTCCTGATAAAGTTGTGGTGTTCCAGGTTGGATCTCGCGGTACAGCTGATTGATATAAGGAGCATGTTGATCAAAACTATTTGTATCAGCTCCATTTTGTAGAAGCTCAACGACAAGTTTTTTCAGGTCCACCATATCCTTTTTCATATCAAAAAGAACTTTGTATAAGATATCTCTTTCAGAGAAGTCCTCTTTACCCTTATCTTTCATAGATACCGGCAATGTACTGACAGTGCGTTCTTGTGGTAGGTATCTATTTAATATTCCAGCATCTACTACCCGTTCCTTCTCCAAGACAGCAATCTGTTCTGCTATGTTTTTCAACTGGCGGACATTACCTGGCCAACTATAATTTGCCAAGAGATTCTGTGCATCAGGTGTAAGCTGCACAGTTGGTGAACGGTATTTATCCGAAAAGTCTGCAATAAATTTCCGAAATAACAAGTATATGTCTTCTTTCCGTTCGCGTAACGGAGGGGTACGTAGTGGAACAGTATTTAAGCGATAGTATAAGTCTTCCCGGAACTTGCCTTTTTTCACGGCCTCATATACATCTACATTTGTCGCAGCAACAACACGTACGTTTGTTTTTTGAACTTTAGAAGATCCTACACGTATATATTCACCCGACTCCAGTACGCGAAGAAGCCTCGCCTGTGTATTTAAAGGCAGCTCACCAACCTCATCCAAGAATATAGTACCTCCATCAACCACTTCAAAATATCCTTTACGCGCCTCATGTGCTCCCGTAAATGATCCTTTCTCATGGCCAAAAAGCTCCGAGTCAATAGTACCTTCGGGAATAGCACCGCAATTAACAGCTATGAAAGGACCATGTTTACGCGCACTCAACTGATGAATAATATGGGAGAAGACTTCCTTTCCAGATCCACTTTCGCCCTGAATCAGTACAGAGATATCTGTTGGTGCAACCTGTCGCGCGATATCAATAGCACGATTGAGTAAAGGAGAGTTTCCAATAATCCCGAATCTATTCTTTATATCCTGGTTGTCCATTTTATCTTCGTAATGCGTATTACCGTTTGCAATATGTATTTTCTTCTAAAAAGCAGTTGTATCTAAATACTTAGTACTTGATACTTAGTACTATTCTAGCTAACAATCCTGCCAATCAAAGTCGCCGAAGTACAGCTTTCTCCCAATACAGTGACATATTGTCCCACCTTATATCGGGGATCAACCGGGAATACCACCATGGTATTTTGATCGTTTCGACCACAATAATCTTGATCCGAACGCTTGGAAAACCCTTCGATTAGCACTTTATGGGTTTTGCCTACAAAATTCTGCAAACGGTACAAACTATGTTCCTGTTGCTTGTTAACCACTTCGGTCAATCTCCTTTTCTTAACAATTTCAGGAATATCATCTTCATAGCGCTTCGCCGCTAATGTGCCCGGGCGCTCTGAATAAGCAAACATATAGGCAAAATCGTATTTTACATAGTCCATTATGGAAAGTGTATCCTGATGTTCTTCCTCTGTCTCCGTACAAAAACCTGTAATGACATCTGTCGAAATACCACATTCCGGAATAATACGACGAATAGCATCTACACGATCGATATACCATGGTCTATCGTACGTTCTGTTCATCAGTTCCAATACCCGGGAGTTTCCGGACTGAACAGGTAAATGAATGTATTTACAGATATTTTCATATTTCGCCATCGTATATAGCACCTCATCTGTAATATCTTTTGGATGCGATGTAGAAAAGCGCACCCTTAACTCCGGGCTTACATCAGCTACTAAAGCCAACAAATTTGCAAAATTGACCGTAGGTAACGCTTCTTCTCCCTCTATTGTTGTGGGTGTATATTTGTAGGAGTCTACATTCTGTCCCAACAAGGTTACCTCACGGTACCCTGCATTGAACAGGTCGGTTGCTTCTTTTACAATAGAGTGCGAATCGCGACTACGTTCACGTCCTCTCGTAAATGGCACAACGCAGAAAGAACACATATTGTCACAGCCCCTCATGATAGAAATAAATGCCGACACGCCATTTGAGTTGAGTCGAACAGGGCTGATATCAGCGTACGTTTCTTCTCTTGACAACAACACATTTACAGCCTTGCTGCCGTCGTCAACTTGATCTATTAAATTGGGGAGATCACGATAAGCATCTGGGCCTACGACGACATCCACCAATTTCTCTTCTTCCAAAAATTTTGCTTTCAAGCGTTCAGCCATACACCCCAACACCCCTACGATCATACCCGGATTTTTGGCTTTTGCCGATTCGAATTCTTTCAACCGATTACGAACACGTTGTTCTGCGTTCTCACGAATGGAACACGTATTAATAAACACCACGTCAGCTTCCTTATAATCCTTCGTCGTTTCGAAGCCTTGGTCTGTCAGTATGGAAGCAACAATCTCACTGTCAGAAAAATTCATCTGACATCCATAACTTTCAATATACAGTTTCCTACCATTCGATTTCCCTGTAGGAGCAATCTCTAATGCCTCTCCCTGGCGGGTCTCGTCATGGGTTTTTGTTGTATGTGTTAATTCTAACATAGCCAATTTTAAAAGAAAACAAAGTTAAAAATAAAAACTGACTTTTGGTGACAGTTTGGCAGAGGTTGCCAAATTTTAACAGTTTAGACAGAATCAGAAAAGCAGCATAACTCAAGTAATCGTTATGCTGCTTTTCTGTACCCGACTATTACACAATCTTGCAATTCACGGCTTTAGCCCGAGGTTACTTATGAAAGGAGAGGCAGAATGGAATAGAAATTATCTAAAAGAAAGCCATAACCCAGTTATTATTCGATTTCAACAGTTCCCATATGGCTGACATAATGCTTTGTTATACCTATCAAATCCATTAATTCTCGGGTATGAATTGTTTCGTACGACCCTGTATTATACCCTCCAAAAGGCCTCGAACTCGTATCTTGGTTATCCCAAAGCCACGAAGGTGTAGACCATAGGCATGCGGAAAAGCTAATCGATTTATAAAAGCTATCATTGACGCCTTGCTGGCCATGGTGTGCCATTTGTAAAAAATCACAGTTCAGTTCACTTCGATAGGGGCTGCTCATCAACTTCATTCCTCCTTCTACACCCAAATCCCCCAAAAACACAACAGACCTCGTTCCATCCCAAACCTTAATCACCATCGACGAATTATTAATTGCGTTTGTAGAGATTTGTGGGTTAGCCACTCCCAATATCTTAAAATTCGTCGAATCTATTACCATAAGATCCCCAGGTTTCGCGAAATTCACCACATTTACCCCCGCATTTTTAACTTCTTTAAGAGTCGTATAAAAACTTGCATAAAAAGATCCGGAATTATAAAAAGCCTTCGATATTTCAGAATGATAAATTGTTTTTATTTTTATTTCCGGATGGTTCAGTAAAATCTCATTCAAAACACCGACATGGTCAGTATGTGGATGACTTACAAACCAAGCCTCTATCTGGTTTCCCAGATTATTCTCATTCAGAAACTCGAGGAAATACGGCGTTTGGTTATCATACCCCCCATCCATCACCACCACTTTGCCATCACGCATACGGAACACATAGCAGTTGCCAATTCTATTATCGTGTATCTTCAATTGCCACAATCGAAAATTTGCTACTTTGGAAAGAACCTCTTTCTGGTCCGTCGACAGGTCAGAATCATCCGAATCATCCTTCTTATCACATGCAAAACATGTAAACAAGAGTAACATCATCATGAATAGAAACTTATTTTTTCTCATAATTGATAAAATTTATTTTCACAGACAGACGTAATACGTTACGACATCACACCTAACCATAAACAGCAACACCCGTAGATACGATGGCTCCATTCTCTTCCAATGTACTTCTTAACGCATTCACATCGACATCAGCGAGAGAAACATTACCTTTAATAGCCAATGCCGCTGCTGTACCTGCTGCTTCTCCTATCGCCATACAAGTGGCCATCGCTCGGGTTAATCCAAAAGGATAGGGCTCTACAGAGATACATCGCCCACTGGTTAGCAGACCCTCAATATTCTTTGACACCAAACAACCATAGGGTATCCCAATAGCGTGTGCAGAAGGCAATAGATGCAACCCTACGCCAGACTGGTGTATATCTACATTATATCCGGCAAGCGCAATAGAGTCATCCGGAATAAGCAGCTCATCAATATTTGCTTTTGTAATGGTTTTTACTCCAGTAATCCGCCGACTTTCACGAGCATAGGTACCCGATGCCGTATTCGCTAAAAATGCATCTTTAAATCCAGGACAATATTTTTTAAAGAAATTAAGCAATACCTGCACTTGTCTGTGTCCTTCCACTTCGGCAAGGCTCAGACTTTGCGGGTCTGTAGGATCTACCCCTATCATGCGGGTAGCATTAATCACCACTTCGTTCGTATTCGGTTGCTTTGCAAAGATGACACGATCCCTAGGAATATCGAAATCACCATTCTCTTTCGCCAATTGTATAAATTCCGAAAAACCCGTAAAATAAAAGGATGGCGAATGCAAGAAATAATCCAACGTATAATCTATACCCTTCCCATAAGTATCCGGCGTAGCAAATGTCTCTGGATGGCTCTTAATGTATTCTAGCATTTCCGCTATATTAACGTTACCTAGACTGAAGATAAGCGATACCGGTTGTATTTTTTCATCACCTTGCTCTCCCATTTCATATAGCGCCCCAGCCAAATAGGCCGCTGTTCCATCTCCTGTAGCATCTATAATGACTTTACAATCCACTTTCATAACCGTACTTCTCGAAAAAAGAACAGCCCCTGTCACTCTGCCTTCCTCTACAATTACATCCTGCACCTCTGTAGAAAACAAAAGGTCCACACCCGCTTCCTGGCAGGTTTCAATAGCTACATTCCGAAACATGTGCGGATTTACTGGTGTAAACGAATTATGGATAGGACAAGGGATATGGCCTTCAAAACTTCCACCGATTGCCGCCAATTTTTTTATCAATTCATCCCCTATACCTCCGACAACTTGTCTTCCCGTACGATCGTAAAATGCAAGTATAGGTAGCCCTGTTGCCGCTACCCCTCCCAAGAATGCATTGCGTTCTACCAAAAGCGTTTTCATCCCGGCCCTTGCCGATGCAATTGCAGCCGGAATCCCGCCCGGCCCACCGCCTACGACAATAACTTCATAATCATCTAATCTTTTTACACTGTTCATTTGTTAATTCTATTTTTCTATTTAGTCTATTTTTTTATGTAAGTCAGTTATGACAAGACACTGTCATTTCCCTCAATGGTCGGCTTTTCTTTTTTTATCATTGTCCACAACAAAAGCACAGCTATTGGATGGAGAAATGCCATGCCTATAAATATTTTCTCTGCACCCAGTGTACCTATATACTGTCCAACAAAATAATTGAGCAACACAGCACCTGCAGCACCGCAGCCACCTGCGATACCCAATACACTAGCCACATTCCTTACCGGAAAAGATTCGGCAACTACAACATTGATATTAAAGAGCCAAGTAAGGCATGTTATCGCCACGAGACTGAAGATGGCCAACGTCACGAAGGCATTGGGCAGATAAGGAGTCAAAATACACAAAGGCGCAATACAGGCTATACTCGTCATCATTATTTTTCGGGCGCGAAGTGGTTCTTTGCCTTTTTTCACCATCCTGTCCGACCAGGCGGAGGCGCCTATCGCACCAATATCTGCCACCAAGAAAGGTATCCATCCAAACAGTCCCATCTGAACCAACGACAGTCCCGATTCTTCTTGCAGATATCCCGGAAGCCAAAAAAGACAGAAGTACCAAAGCGGGTCGCTTACAAAACGAATCAGCAATACGCCCCACAAGCTCCTTTTGCCCCAAAGCTGACCCCAGCTAAAGGATATGCTTTCTTTTATTTCAGCACTACCCGTCGCATCCTTTGCGATATTGGCAGGTGGATTTCTATAGACCAAAAGCCATAGCAAAGCAATCACGATCCCCGCAACACCACCGACAATAAATACGGTATGCCAATTGAACTTGATAGCAAGCCATGCAGCTATTGGAGGTGCCAAGATCGCCCCTATAGAACTTCCCGCCTCGCACAGGCTATTAGCGGTTGCCCGCAGTCTCGGAGGGAACCATACCGTGGCAACATGCAACTTCACCGGAAAATTGGAGGGTTCCGATATACCTAACAAACCCCGAAAAAAGGCAAACTGTGCAAAGGTCCTGGATAATCCTCCACCTATGCTGGCCGTTGCCCAGCCTAAAATCCCCATGAGCATAACGATCCGTGGGCCAAATTTATCGACCAACCAGCCCGATACAGGGTACATCACCGCATAGCATACCGTAAAAATATTGACGATTACAGCATATCCATCGTCCCCCATGTGAAACTCATCTTTGAGGATAGGCTTGAGGACGGCCAGTATCTGTCTGTCGAAATAGTTAAATACAGTAGCCAGGAAGATGACGAAAGCGATAACCCAACGCCGGCGTTCGGGTTTTGAGAGTAGCGACATAGTTATACTTGTTTGTTTCTATCGGATTTTATTAAATAATGCCTCCCATTAACGGATCACTAAACCCCTCTTTACCTGTTTCAACTCTTCCTGCATAGCGTTTCTCAAACACTTCATCCCCCACGATGCGTATACTGAAGTCGTACCAACCATGGCTCGTTGTCAGATCCAGTATTACATCTCCCGAAGCTCCTTTAGCCAATGCTTTCTTTTGGGGTTGTTTTTTATAAGCATTGTCAATAATCTCGATTGTGTATTCTTGACTTTGATCGCCATTTGTCAGCTTAAGCTCAACATTGCCAGTTGCAGTTTTACCGTTTCTTCCGGTTGCTTCATAAGCACAGTTGATCAACACATTGGGATTATTGGCATTACCCTTATGCGCCCGGTAAAAACCGTTAGGACCATATATTTCCAAATGATACTGTTGATTGGCAAAGGCATCTATTGGCCAATGGTCAGTTAGCGCTTTACCTGCTGCCACAGCATATTGTCTGTTTTCGGGCGATGCTCCATTTGTCAAACCCCAAGCATATACCGTAAAAGGCGATCCCGCAGCCTGTTGGCTGAAAAATTGATTACGGGCCTCAAAAGTTAACTCAATATTTGTTTTATCGGAGCTCAATGCCATTTCGGCATAGAGTTCATACGGCAGGGCACAGGAAGCTTTGATACCTTTTTCCTGTAAAGGCGCTATACCCATAGACCACTCTTTTCTTGCACGTTCTATCTCTTCTTCTGATAAAGCCTTATATCCACTGGGTTCTTTTTTAAACCGGGCATTGTGGATCTTTTTCATAAAAGCCTCGCGATCCAGGAAGGGTAAATTATCCGCTTTTGGATTGTAGGGCGTAAAAGACGAGGTGAGGTCACCACATACGGTGCGTCTCCATTGACTGATATTCTCTTCCTTGATCTGCAACCCGAATTTTTTGTTCAAAAACGTTTCAAGAAACTGCAGTGAGGAAGTGTGGTCGAATACCTCTGAACATACCTTACCTCCGCGGCTCCAGGGCGAAGCGATCAATAAAGGCACCCGATATCCCAGACCGATGGGAGCAGGCCGGGGTTTGCCTCGGTCAAACACCTCGTTTGGATCCACATCCGGGTCGGGGTCGGGTTTACCACTGGTTTTCAAATATTTCTTTTCCTGGCTTAGGGAAACGTATTCATCTTCTACTTTTATCCCTTCGGAGCATTTGCCCGAATTGGGTTTCGTAATATCATAAGGCATAAAAGGCGGCACGTGATCAAAATAGCCGTCATTTTCATCGTATGTGATGATAAAGATCGTTTTCTTCCATACTTCGGGGTTTTTCGTAAGGATATCCAGTACCTCCGAAAAATACCAGGGGCCGTACATCGGTACACTCGGATGATCAATGAAATAATGCGGCGGAACCAACCACGACACCGTAGGTAACTTATCTTCGCTCACATCTTTTCTAAATTGATAGAGAATATCACCCTTAGGCAGAATGATCTCATGTTCGTTATTGCCTTCCAGATAGGCGATAGTTTCCAGCGAATGGTAATCCGGATCGCCCTTGTTGATTGTAAAGGCTTTATGATGGAGATTTTTTTCCTTTTGCGATAGTTTGTCAAAATTCGCCTGCGAGTATTTGTTCAATTCTTTTTTAGCATCATCCAACACTTTTTGCTTTTTGCCAATGGCGGTTTGCAGTTTTGCATACTCTTTGCTGCTTTCGGCCAAGGACGACACATCGTCCTTTAGTTTATTGATTTCTTTTGGTAATGTTTCAGTAAGTTTTTGCAGACTCTTGATATTCCGCTCCGTAAAGTTGACGTGATATTGATCGAAGTATTCCAGTGAGTTGCAGTTATAGTTGGACAGCCAATCCCTTTCTTCTCCCTTAAAGCCGCCACCGGCACGCACATCGTTCTGGTACACTTTCCACGACACGTTATTTTCTTCGAGCCTCTCCGGAAAGGTTTTCCAGTTTTTATACACTTCTTTTGCCTCTTGATTTCGGATGAGCGCTCTGGATTTAGGATCTTTAGGATCCCGGATCGTTCCTGTCCAAAAGTAATGTCGGTTAGGGTGTGTACTGGAATTCGCAGAACAGAAATTCTGATCGCATATCGTAAAAGCGTCCGCCAGTGCGTAGTTAAACGGCAAATCTTCTCGATCATAGTACCCCATGGTGAGCGGCATTTCGCGATATTTTTTATTCGACGGGCGCTTAGCGAGGAGCCATTTATCATACTTACCTTCGTTGAATGCATCCACCTGACTTTCGCGTGAATGCGGTAGTGATCCCATCCAGGTTATTCTCGTATCATTTATATTGAGCCGAAAAGGTGGATAGGTCAGTCCAGATGCATTTTTTTGCAACCACACCGGATTCCCATCAGGCAGCTTCACAGCTCTGGGATCGTTAAATCCGCGGACACCCTGCAAAGTGCCGTAGCAATGATCAAACGATCGGTTTTCCTGCATCAATAACACAACATGCTCGGCATCCAGAAAAGTGCTACCTGGTTCGGGATCAATAGCCAAGGCCCGTTGTATAGAGGGAGGCAAGACCGATGAAAGCCCTGTTAATCCCGATATATAAATAGATTTCTTTATAAATTCTCTACGTGTATCCATACGATGATATTAAAAAACCAAAAACATTATTCAGACTGCTACGGAGCTAATTGGGTTATATTTAATCCCGATTCAATCTCCGGTAATGTTGATGCCTTACCGGATAATTTCTTGTTAATCGCTTTCCGCGGTGTTTCCCAGCTTTTCTTTTCTACGTTATATACCCCCCCAAGTTTGATGAAAACGTTGGAACTGGGACTAGTTTGCTCAAAGAAGAATGTATTTCCCGGTTCGCCAAAACAGCTTTTGCCCGTTGGGTTGTTGTAGTGATCGTTCGTAGGCAAAATATAGCCCGAGCCCCGTTCGCCTTTGGCAACACCTAAAGCATTTCCATAAAATATGGCGTCAATAGGTACACTAACCGGTGTTACCTGCGTTCCCTTAAAAATGGCAATGCCATCTGCATCCGGATTGCCGGCATCTTTTTTAATCGGATCTCCCAAAATACCGCTGCCACCTATGGCATTCCCAAAGCCATCACCTAACACTTTTGTACTTTTGGAATTTGACGCTATCGTACGTATCCAGTTAGCCTGGCTTATATCGGCACTTTTACCTTTGGAATGATATCCTGCTATTACTTTCGAGGGGGAACCTACATAAAAGAAAGTACCCTTGGCTGCTTTACCCGACGTAAGATCAAATTTAAAAGTGGTTTTTCCTCCTTCTGCCCAGCCCTTAACAGTTGCCACCCTATTGCTACCATTGTTGGCGGTGACTACCGAATAAGGTGTTTTCGAAAAATCTATATCTTCCGTCGCCATGAGCTGGATATATTCATAACCGCCATCATGGGTGTATTCAACCGACCCTTTCTTATACACTGTTCCTTTAACGGGATTATCCGTTCCATAGGGATCAGCCATAAGACCTGTAATAACAATCTGAGCATTCACCTGATTGGTAATTAGCGTCCATGCAAAAAAAGCTATAACTTGTTTCAAAGTAAGCCGTTTCATACTTTACTTTTATTCTTTTGATAAATATTCTGCCAACGCATAGGCTACATCCCGACCAAATGCTTTCATACGGTCGGGTGTGATAATCTGTCCCTCATAAACTCCATAAGGAACTTCAATAGTTGATACTAACCCCGCATTTGGTAAGGCTGATGCCCACTGGTGAAAACTTTTTCCTTGTCTATAATTTTTAGCAGTATTCCATGATGTACCGAAGGGTACCATCGCTTTTTGTTTATTAAACTTTAGCGGGCCTTTGTTGTTTTTTGCAATAAGATCGATGAAATCGTATTGTTTCTTTTCCATTTTTTTGTTTTCCAAACCAGGTAAGTGTATCTTTTCGGTATACCCTCCTCCTCTGATATTCGGACAATGCAGATCAATAGCAGCTACTAAACCGTCTTTGCTCCATATAGGAACTTGTTTTTTCAACGCATCGGTACTTCCATAAATACTCGTTTCGTTGTAATCCCTGTTATGGTCAAAGGGCTTCCTGTTTTTCCCTTGATCCCCATCTTCCACACCGTCTTTGTCCATAAATGGAATGATCCAAAACTCCGTATTGTCTCTTAAATCACTGATCGTTTTATCTTTTGAAGTCAAGACAGTTTCAATAATGCCTTCCAATACATTGCTAGCCATCATTTCGCAGGCATGATGACGAGCGGTAAGGAGAATTTTTCTTAACGGCCGATCAGAAGATTTCTTTGGAGATAGGATCAATCGCTCTGTAGCCCTACCCTTAGGCGTCATACATAATGTGTCCATTTTTACATAGGGATTCTGTTCATAATTTTGAATAAAGGCGTCAAAATTAGATTGTAAATAAGGAGGAGCGATACTAAAACGCACTTCCTTTCCGGCTTTTATGAAAAAGGAAAATTGATCGCTATTTCCCGGCTTTTTATTTAGCCACTCCCAGGTTTTACCACCATCTTCACTGAACGAGGGGCCTAAGGACGTGAGGCTTCTGCTTCTGTTTAAGATGAAGTGGATCGTTTCACTCTGCGTATTGGTCACCGAAAAATACCAATAAAACCAGCTCGTCCGATTATCCCGTAGATCGGGACGAATATATATCGTATTCGTGACGATGGAATCCACTTTAACATTTCCCCCTGGAAAATCGGTGTTTATTTTAATTGTTGTCTCTGCCTGTGCATTTGCTGCCGGCTTGGTTTCTTCGTTTACTATTGGCTTTATATCCTGACCCGGACGATACAACGTCGTGATACCTTCGCCTTTTTCTATATCGCTAAGTTGGAGTAGATTGGGGTCATCGCTGTCTTTTGCCAGAAATGTCCTGTAGGTCAACTTACGGGGTACTACCCATTTTTGCGTAGCAGGATCGTATACTCCACCCAGTTTAAACCACGTTGATTTATTTAATATGGAAGCACTGCGAGGGTGCTGGGGGAAAACAAATGTATTCGTTCCTTGACCAAAAAATTTCAAATCTCCTGAATTTTTATAATGATCGTTATCAGGAACTAAAAAGCCATCTTGGGTAGCCTCGTTAAATAAATTATCGGCACTTACAGGTCCACGGCCCATAGGGGCACCGTAGAAGATAACATCTACCGGAATAGATGTTGCGTTGATCTTCGTGCCGACAAAAATAGCGATTCCCGAAAGGTTTGAATTGCTATACAATAGATCGGTCGTTTTTGCACCGATACCATCATCACCTGAACTAGAGCTGTATGCTATGGTTCTAATCCAATTTGCTCGGTTTGCTGGATTCCGAGCCTTTTCGCTAATATCAGTACTTTTGCCATAGGCGGCGGAATAACCTGCAATTCTCTTTTCCGCTCCGCCTACATAAAAGAATGTACCTTTCTTTGCTGTGCCCTCAGTGAGATTGAACTTATAGGTTCTTGCTTTCCCCTTAACAGCCCATCCATCGACTGGCGCGGTTGATGCAGCCGCTGTTTTCGACACCATAACTGAAAAGGGATTTTTCGAGAAGTCGATATCTTCGGTGGCCATAAATTGTATGTATTCGAACCCACCTACATGGGTTATTCCGTTGTCTGAAGCTCCTTTTGGCCTTGCATCATAACCTCTGGGGTCGCTCATATATCCTGTAATAACAACCTGAGATTTTGTCCCCAAAGTAACAAGCATCAACAGAAAAAAAACTATACTATTCTTCATATTAAAAAAAATTGATATCAATATATATATAATTATCATCTACGTAATCTTGTAATTCCGTTGCTGGACTCAATATCGGAGAGTTGGGGTGTATCAGGCTCCGTACCGTCAGCCATAAGTACTTCATAAGTCATATTACGGGGTGTAATCCATGTGTGCGTAGCCGAATCATATACTCCCCCTAATTTAAACCACGTTCCTTTGTTCGATATCGAAGTCGATTGTGGATGTTTTGGAAAAACAAAGGTGTTCGTCCCCTGACCAAAATAGCTTTGCTCTGTCGAGTTTATATAATAATCATTATTGGGAACAAGAAACCCGTACAGATGTGTCTCATCAAATAAGCTATTTAGACCGACCGGGCCGACACCTATCGGATCACCATAAAAAATAGCATCTACGGGTACACTCGCAGGTGTCACATTTGTGCCAGCGAAAACGGCGATACCCGTCATATTTGAATTATCGTACAGCAGGTCGTTCCGTTTGCTTTGAAATCCATCGTCACCGGCCAGTGATGCATATGCACGTGTTCGTATCCAGTTGGCACGATTTTCAGGTATAGGTGCCGTCTCACTGATGTCGGTGCTCTTGCCCATAGTTGAATAACCTGCAATTCGTTTTTCTGGACCACCTACATAAAAGTAGGTACCTTTATCCGCTTTACCTTCAGTGAGGTTAAACTTATACTGTCTCGCACTTCCCGGTACTACCCATCCACCATCTGGAGCTACGGATGCAGCAGAAGTTTTAGAGGTCATAACCGAAAAAGGGGTTACCGAAAAATCAATATCTTCCGTTGCCATGAACTGCATATATTCAAACCCACCAAGATGGTCTATTATTACTCCATTGCCTAGGTCTTCGCTTCCAGTGTGCGCATCATGTCCTCGTGGGTTGCTCATATAGCCCGTAATGATTATTGGCGTGTTATGTTCAATGCTAAATGTAGTAACATCCTCCAAGCGTCTTATTCGTAATTGCTTAACTTCAGCTTCTGGCGTGCTATCATAAATAGGTATCCCGACAAAGCTTCCGTTTAACGGTAATGGCTCATCAGCAAATGACGCATCCGGTAATGTGTATAGTTTAATATCGACCCCGTCTGTCCCGTCAAATAGGCCTTTCTGTCCAGCATATACTTCACCGGCCGAAGGGGTAGGCTCGATATCCACTCCCGCTACTTTTACTAGGGTACTCTCAAACTTCTCAAACTCCTCAGATAACTGACTAAGGGAGAGCAGTACTGGTTCAACGACACGATCTTTAGCAACAATATGTATGTTCTTAGGATCGATATTCTTTAGCTGTAAAATACCGTCTACACGTGTTAACATTGCTCCTTGTATGTCAAATACAATAGAATCTCCAATAGTAAGAGGTATCGATGAAGCATTTCCCAAGTCAATTACGATACCGGCAGTTTCATCATTTTTTGTCTGTACAATAACAAATCTGTTCTGTTCAATATTTCCTGAAGCAGCATCAGATATAATTGTACCTGCAAGAGGAGTTATCCCCACATTCGATTCACTAAGCACGACATCCTTGCCCTCATAAAGTGTTTTGAGTATAGATACCGATATGTCTTTGGTAGGTACTCCAGGGTCCAATGCCTTATCTTTAAAGCAGGATATCAAAGTTGATCCGGCCATAAGTAAGATGACGATCAAATAAATTTTAGTTTTCATTTCTTTTTCTTTATTGATTGTATAACAAAACGAACTAATTATCCCACCAACATCTTATATTGATATTATCTCCACCTATCCGGCTTACAGCTTCATTATAATTCGTACGATTATAGAGCTGCGTTGTCGTGGGATATAAAAGCCGGCGAGGCATCAAACCGTTATTACTGGCCTCTTCATGGATAGGTAAAACGGGATAACCGGTTCTACGGTATTCATACCAGGCTTCTTGACCTACAAAAAATAGAGAAAGGTACTTCTGAAGCATAATAGTAGATAGCTGGTCATCGTAAGCAACACTGGCCTGTAAGAGATAGTTCGACGGCATCGTAACGCCCCAAAATTCCATACTCGCCTTAACGCCACCTTCATAATATTTTTTTGCTTCTACGGAGCCACCAGTGATCCAACCTTTCTGTGCTGCTTCTGCTAAGATGAATTGCAACTCAGCGTAGCTCATAATCATGCCCAACCGTGGTGAAGTTCTCAACGCACTTCTTAAGTATGAGGTTCGGCCAAACTGATCAACAGCTCCCAAGGGGAAACCCGCCTGTACACCTGTCCATTCCGCTACATTTTTTGTATACCACGCACTAATCCGTGGGTCATTAAGCCGCTGTAACAGGCTTACCATAAAAGAACTGGCTAACTTGTTAGTGAAGGTGCCGGCGATAGTGTTGTGATATGGATTTATATAAGGAGTCTCTCCGCTGAAAGGTAAATAGGCTTGGTCTGCGTTACTCGCAAAAATGGGATACATCGAAGGGTTAGATATAATTTCATTAATCTTATCTATGCTATGTAGCTCTGGACGGTTGCTGACCCTTAAGTATAACCGCAAACGGAGCGAATTACAAAATTTCTTCCATTTATTCACATCTCCCTGATACAAAAGATCACCGTCCGCATCCATTCCTACACTTGAATCAAATAATAGGGCAGCCCAATCTAATTTTGCCAGTAAATCGGTGTAGATATCTTCTTGTTTATCAAACTTAGGGAGAAAATTTTTCTTTTCCCCTTTGGCTTGAAACGCCTCGAAGTATGGAATATCTCCAAAAGTATCCGTTAGCTGTGAAATGAGCCATGCTTTCAAAGTTAACGCGATGGCTGTATAATTGGGATGTTCAAGAGCTTCCGCCCGATCAAGCATATCTTGTATATTGTTCCCATGCAGGTTTTGCCTGCCCCACATATTGTCTCCATGTGTCGGCCGGATATCATACCGCTGAATATACGCAAGGTTATTTCTGTGTACGGTATATTGCATCAATTCATTGCCCACGGTAAAAGCCTGACGGATATTCCAAGCCGTCGTCTCGTACAATATGGGCGAAAGGAAATTTTTCGGGAGAGCCTCTGTCACGCCGTTCGGGCTTTTCCTTAAGTCCTCAAATCCTTTAGTACAGCTTCCTCCCAGAATGACAATAACTAAAAAATATAAATAATGGATGTTACGTATCATGTCTATTGAATATTAATGTTTAAAAGGAAAATTTAATTTTTGCTCCCATCGTCCTGGAGGAAGGAAATTGACCAATATCAAGTCCTCGAACCATAAGCCCACCATCTAATGTTCCACTCTCCGGGTCATATATTGGCCATTTAGTCCAAATGAACAGATCACGACCATATATGCTGACACTTGGCTGTTTAATTCCCAATTTTGAGAGTTGTTTGGCTTTAATACTATAGCCGATCGAAACTTCTCTTAATTTAATAAAAGATGCATCGAGAATATTCATCTCTGCATTAGAGCGTTGATAGTGCATCGTATAATGAACCGATGGAAGGACAGCCACATCGTTCGGTCGCCATGTGCCATCACCATTTGCAACAACACCTTGACCTAGAAGAGCTCCCTCCTCACGACCTGGTAAAGTTGCTTTCAACTTACCCATAACCATCATTCTGGAATGTGATAAAGAATATTTTCCATGACCAAACTCACCATCAAACAAAACATTCATTGTCCAGTTTTTATACTGTAATCCGTTTGCTATCCCCCCTTTCCAAGAAGGAATAACATTCCCTTGTTTCGTGATTTCTGTGGTCAACAGGGGAGAACCTGCTTCGTAAATAATTTCGTCATTCTCATTACGGAGATAACCTAAACCGTAAATATCACCCATACTACCCCCTTCGACACCAAGGATTGAGGCCCCTGCTTTAGCATACATGGCAATCCCTTCAATATTATCAGCTAATTTTAGGATAGTACCTCGGTTAGCAGCCGCATTCAATGTTACTCTCCATTTGAATTTACTATTATATATAGGCCGGATCCATGCCTGTATTTCTATACCTTGGTTTCGGACTGTACCGGCATTCATAAGTGCATTATAATATCCACTGGCTCTTTCAACAGGGACATTCAATATTTGATTGTAAGTATCTGTTCGGTAAACAGTAACGTCAAATCCTACTCGGTTTCGTAATAATACTCCTTCAGCTCCGACTTCATAGCTACGCGTGCGTTCTGGTTTAAGGTTTGCATTGGATTTGCTCGTAGGGTTGTCAAGACTGGACGAGAAATTACTGGCTTCATAGTAATCATCGATTCGGTAGGGATCGGTATCGTTTCCTACCTCAGCATAGGAAAGCCGCAATTTCGCATAATTTACCGTAGTACCTCGCCATTTAAATAGGTCTGAAAGAATAATACTAGTATTGACAGAAGGATAAAAATAAGAATTGTTATTTGCAGGTAATGTGCTTGACCAGTCATTCCGTGCTGTGAATTCGAGAAACAGATAATCTTTGTAGGAAATATTTGTAAAGCCATAGAGGCTGTTTATCCTTTTTTCCGACCTATAAGGTGTGAAAAAAGGTCGTTCGACACCGTTTGCAAGTGTATATTCACCCGGTATAACCAGTTGATTAATGTAAGCTCTGGTACGATTATAAGAGCTTGACATACGATTTCCTCCAACAGATGCCCCAAATTTAAAATTAGAATCGAAGGATTTGTTGTAAGACAATAGAAAATCAGAATTCATTTCATAACGTATGATGTTTTGCTCTTTATAGAAGCCATTGACGAATCTTCTCGAACTGATAGGCTGCCGGTTGGAACTTACATCTTGATAGGAGTCGATGCCGGTCTTAGCTGTAAGTGTTAATTCTGGCGTGATGGTATAAGCAAAATTTATATTGCCAAAAGCACCGTTCCGTGACATCGGATTAAGCTGTTCATACAGAGCAAAGTAAGGATTTTCTAATGTAGTTGTATAGGGCCGATTCTGTCGTTGATCCTTAACAGTCCAATAGTCACGAAACCATTCCGAATCCATATTAGGACTCATGGCCATGATAAAAAATGTGATGGTGTTGTTATCGTAACCACTGCTCGGCAGATTATCGGAGGATTTGTTGTTGTAATTGACTTTAGCGCCTAATTTTATCTTACTGCTCAACTTATGATCTAAAGACAGGGAAACGGCCGTCCGCTGATAACCCGTGTTCAGTAATATGTATTGGTTCTGTAAATTACTGAAACCTATTCTGGCTTTTGTGGTTTTATTTCCCCCTTCTATCGATAGATTATTTGTGTATGTCAAACCTGTTCTAAAGAAATTTTTTCGGTTGTTTGGATAGGAAATCCAAGGCACTCTTTCTGCACTTTGCGTTTTCGTGACAGGGTCATATTGGTAATACTTTACGCCTGTATTTAACCGAGGGCCATAGTCTGACACACTAGTGACGCCAATCCCATCGTCCGAATCGTGATATGAATAGTAACCATTGGAGGAGTGAGCGCCAGACCCATATTCATTTTGATAGTCTGGCCATCGATTTACTTGTTGAAGGCGGACATCTGAGCTAAAGGTAATCCCCAAGCCATCACGTTCAGTCCCCGATTTTGTCGTAATAATAATAGCGCCATTGGCACCCCTCGCCCCATATAGTGCTGTTGCACCGGGTCCTTTTAATACGCTGATATTTTCGATATCTTCGGGGTTTATATCACTCATTGTGCTACCGAAGTCTACAGGAGATTCGCTGGACTCATATGCAGATCCATCATTACCACTAATTGCATTGCTGATAATAACACCATCCACAACAATCAATGCCCCACTGGATCCTAAGGAGAGTGATTTATCTCCCCGTAGAATGATATCCGAGGAAGCCATTGGACCGTCAGCTGTATTCAGCATCATGCCGGGTACTTTACCATCTAGTGCATTTATCCAGTTGTTTGTGGCCGCATCCTGTACTTCCGAACCATCTATTTGCTGTGCGGCATACCCTAAAGATTTTTTCGCACGCTCAATTCCCAATGCAGTAACGACAAGTTCATCGAGCTCACTGCTCGCTTCCTGTAGGGTAATCCGAAGATTTTTCTCCTCTTTCGACACAATCATCGTATAGGTGCGATGACCTAAATACGAAAAGCTGACTTGTGTTCCGGAAGTAACTTTGAAAGCGAAATGCCCCTCAGCATCCGTAAGCGCGATTGTGCGGTTGTCCGCAAAGATATTTACACCGGTCAATGGTGCGCCTGATGAATTCGTGATGACACCCTGAACATCAAGGCTCGTCTGTTCTTGCGTCGTCAATAGCTGTACAACGTCCCTGTGGTCATCCTTACTGTATAGTAAGGCGATGCTGTGTGCAGACACTGTCATACCTGCACAAAAAAACATACATGTTACCCACGTGAAAAAAGCTAACTTCATAATGAAAAATAGATTTTAATTAGTTTTATTTGTTTGTAAATACTTCATAAAAAAAACACATATAGAGATAGTTTTATTTATATTTATAATTGATTGTTGTGTTGATTATGGAGCTAAAGTATTATTTTTGAGCAATGAAACCAAAGAATATGACAACATTAATTCATTTTTTCTATCACAAGCGTTTCCACAATCGCTTGTGATAGATAAGCTTAATATATTATTAACACAGCCTTAATATAATTTTTAGATATGCCACGTGTCAAATGTCCAAAATGCCTGAAAGTTGAAACCGTCCTCCGGGCGGGTTTCTTACGAGGCCGTCAGCGGTTTTTATGTAAAGAATGTCATTACCATTTTACCATTCATCACAATCGGGAAAATGATAAAACACCAAAGCGTAAAAATCACCAAACAACCATAATTGACATTGCTAAAGCAATGGGCTTAGCAGTATCTACCGTCTCTCGAGCGCTGAGAGATCACCCCGAAACCAGCCCACATACGCGTCAAGCTGTCAAGAAAATCGCAGAAGAGCTAAATTATCGCCCGAATTCTCTTGCACAACGGTTAAGTAAGCGGGAAACACAGACAATAGGGGTCATCATACCGGATATCGAAACGTATTTTTTTTCTTCTATACTAACCGGCATACAACAGGTTGCTTCAAAAGCGGGATATAAGGTTATGGTATGCCAATCTAATGAATCGCACACAACGGAGGTAGCGAATACACACGCATTCATGACAAATTGGGTAGACGGGTTAATTATCTGTCATTCTAAGGAAACTAAAACATTTGATCATATCAAGATGTACCTTAAAAAGGGGATTCCTATCGTGCATTTCGATAGGGTATGCGAAGAGGTCGAAACTTCAAAGGTATTATTAGATGACACGAATGGCAGCTTTATGGTCACCGAACATCTCATTGAGCAGGGTTGTAAACGTATCGCTGCTATCGCTGGACCAGAACACCTTTACGTATCAAAAAAACGGCTTGACGGATACTTGAAGGCACTTAAAAAGCATCACATCGAACCTGATCCTTCTCTGATATTTTATAGCGATCTAACAATCCCATCCGTGTTGAATATTGTGGACAAGATACTCGACAACAATATCCCTGTGGACGCCATATTTTCGATATTTGATGCGGGAGCAATCCGTGTTCTCGCTCATTTGAAGCGAAGAGGAATAAGGATTCCTGAACAGATGTGTGTAGCCAGCTTTGGCAATGAGCCAATGGGGGAGTTCATTGAACCGAGCTTAACTTCGTTCGATCCCCAAACCTATAAAATTGGGGAAACTGCAGCTCAGCTCTTCCTCGAGCAGATCATCGAAGGAGAGGATTTTACACCTAAAACCAACATGATAAAAGGTACGCTAGTTATTCGTCAATCAACACTCAGAAACGGCTAATATAAAGAAGAGGTTGTTTCTTATATCTGCGTTAGCAGACATAGGAAACAACCTCTCTCTAAAGTATCTACTTTATGTCGTAAACTACTGACCAGCTTCTCTTTTCGCGTCTTCTTGCATTTTCTTGCTCGCTACAATCACAATCTCTACACGACGGTTTTCCGCTCTGCCTGCATCTGTATCGTTTGACGCAATGGGTTCCGAATAATTTTTACCTTCAGTCCGTATACGAGCACCAGCCAACCCTTTAGAAACAGCATAATCTCTTACCGATTTTGCACGCGCTTCTGAAACAGTCTGGTTTGCGGACAAACTACCCACATTATCGGTATGTCCTAATACCAAGATCTCGGTATCCGGCTCTTTATTTAAGGTTTCGACTAATTTAGAAACATTGTCTTTTGCATTGGCTTTTAACGCCGAGCTATTGAAGTCAAATAAAATACCCGAATCAAACTTCACAAGGATACCTTCACCCACTTGTTCGACTTCGGCTCCAGCCACTGTATTCTCGATCTCCTTAGCCTGCTTATCCATCTTTTTACCGATCAATGTACCAGCAGCTCCACCAATGACTGCGCCCGCAATAGCACCTACAGCAGTATTACCTGCCTTACTACCGATCAAGGCACCTAAGCCAGCTCCGGCAGTTGTACCGATTACAGCACCTTTCGTGGTACTACTTGTGTTTTGTACAGCAGTACAACTTGCCAATAACATTGCTGATGTAGCCAATGAAAGGCCATATACAGCTAATCTTTTATTCATTTTCATATTCATCAAATTTTATATTCTTTTAATTGTTGTTCGACTAGTATAATCAAAGCTAGTGCCAAAATTACATAAAAGCAATTCACAACGTATTCAATAGGCCCTTCTTTTTTATTTATTTTGTAGCGGAATTTCTAGTTTCGGCAATTTTTGTGGCGCAGGGCGTCCCTGCTCGTCCCACGATTTAAATGATCGCGTAATATATGCTAACAAATCGTACTGTCCCCATCTTTCAATTTGACCAGATGAAGGGCGATATAGGTCCATAAAATTATTCAACTCTTCTCCTTGCAAACCAGTAGCATGTGAAACCGCAGCTTTCGAAAATATTCGGTCAACGGCCATCTCTTCTGCTTCTCGATCCATAAATTTTTCAAATCGCTTCATGTTTTTAGCCTCACGACCAAATAAATTATACAACGCGGTTGCCGGACTACTCAGATAAGTCCCCACTTTGTTTTTTCCCCCGTTATATATACCTTTCTTTTCGTAATCTCTCAAGATATCTTCCATTTCTTGTTCCCTGGTACGACGCGAAACCACCACCGTCTCAATCTGCAGCCCTGGCTGCATCTCCAATAAGACATCTTCCATCGTAAACAAAACGGTCTTTAATGGACCATACCCTATTTTTGAAAAAGATAAACTGTCTCCTATAGCAGCTTCGATATAGAACACACCATAAACAGTTGTCCGCGTTGTTTTATTCGTCCGAAGGTTGATCACATTCACATCTGCTATACGCGTACCCGTCCCTTTCTCTAGTATTAGACCAGAAAGAGTTGGGCTTTGTTGTGCTTGTAGAAGAGAAAATAAACCTCCTACAAATAATATACACAACGTTATCTTTATTAAAATTTTAATCATTCTCCACGAATGTAAGCAAATATTGGACTACGCTAATGTTAAAAAGTTCTAAAGATGAGGAGATTTTATTTGTACGGATAGTATACAAAATTAGCTCCTTCAGGAACCACAACGAACAAACACATAAATTCATTTGCTGATTTATAGCGCTTCTCAAAGTGTTCCTTTTTGGCCTCAATAATTATTCCCCGCTGAATAAACTCTTCCAAAGAGCTCGCATGAATAGACCAGTTTGTCCCCAATTCCTTCCGATCTAATATCGGTTCACCGAGGCTTACTTCATGTTGATGCGCAATAAAGATCGGATAAAGCGTATAGCCTTCCACCATCATTTCGGATGAAACTTCGCGAATAGCATCGCTGTAAAAATCTAAGTCTACTTTTAAACTGTTGAGAGGGCTCGGCGTTGATGCTTTGTCATCGTCTCCTGAAAGTTGCCGATTTAAGAGATCTTGAAAATCCATAATATTTTAATGCTTAAGGGTAAATAACACCACATTTTCAACATGCTGGGTGTGTGGAAACATATCTACAGGCTTGATACGGCTGACTTCATATTTTTCGGACAATAGTTCGATGTCCCGCGCTTGGGTAGCTGCATTGCAAGATACATAGACAATCTTTGGAGACTCAATCTCCAATATCCTTGCCACTACATGAGGGTGCATGCCCGCTCGTGGTGGGTCCGTAATCACGACATCAGGCTTACCATGTATAGCCACAAACTCTTCGGTCAATACATCTTTCATATCACCGGCGTAAAATTTGGTATTATGCACATTGTTGATGGCCGAATTGACCTTCGCATCTTCTATTGCTGAAGGCACGTACTCTATCCCGATCACTTCTCGGGCTTTTCTCGCTACGAAGTTGGCTATGGTACCCGCCCCGGTATATAAATCATAGACCAATTCCTCTCCGCTCAACCCCGCAAACTCTCGCGTTATCTGATAGAGTTCGTATGCTTGTTTAGAATTCGTCTGATAAAAAGACTTGGGACCGACCTTAAACTTTAAGCCCTCCATTTCCTCATAAATAAAGTCGCGGCCTTTATATACGTGAATATCTTGATCGAAAATGGTATCGTTACGTTTCTGATTGATAATATACAATAGGGATGTCAATTCAGGGAGTTGCCTGTCTATATAATCCATCAACACCTCTACCTGTCCCTCTTGCGGATAAGCAAATATGACAATCACCATTACTTCTCCTGTAGAAGATGTACGGATGATGAGATTGCGTAAAGCTCCTTCATGTTCTCTCAGGTCGTAGAAAGAAATTCCTTGTGCAATAGCAAAATCCTTTATCTGATTTCTCAAATTATTGGAGGGATCCTGTTGTAGAAAACAATGATCGATATCCAAAATTTTATCGAACCTGCCTGGCACATGAAAACCTAATGCGTTCATATGTTCCGGAGCTACTTCTTCATCCTTATTGGTCAGCCAACGCTTATTGGAAAAGGTAAACTCTAACTTATTGCGGTAGTATTCCGTTTCACCGGAGGGCAAAATTTCCTCCATCATCGCTGTATCCACTTTTCCGATGCGAGCCAGCACGTTATCTACGTATTGTTGCTTAAACTTCAGCTGTGCCGCATAGGTCATGTGCTGCCATTTACAACCTCCACAAGTCCCGAAATGTGGGCAAAAGGGCTCCACACGGTAGGGCGACGCCTCTTGGATAGCTGTAACCCTTCCCTCAGCAAAATTTTTCTTCTTCCGCTGCAGTTCAACATCTACGACATCTCCGGGAACAGCTTTTTCTATAAACAACACCAAATCCTCGTGTCGTGCAACGCCTTTACCTTCTTCGGCAATATCAATAATCTGTATATCCTTCAGGAATTTTTTATCTTGTGGTATTCGTCTGCCCATATTTGCACAAAAATAAGGTTATTATTCGAAAATACGGTGAATAACCGACGAGTTCCCCTTACTACCAAAAAGGAGAACAATAGGACATTTATATTCTAGAGAGGAAGATACGTTATACCACATTATTGACAAATTCTCATTTAAAACAGAATAAAGTCACTAATTAAACAGTATTAATACAGTGATTATTCAGTTATGACTGAACAAGCACTGAACGAGCACTGACTAAGCACTGACCAAGCACTGTATTAATTGGCATGTTGGTACCTGTTTGGACATTTGTTATTGTCACAACGAGACCTTCCTACTTTCTTGACAAGCAAGTAAGGAAGCAAAGAAATCAAAAGTGTCAGGGAGAATAGATCAACCTACAATTGTTGTATCACCTGTTGTGCCTCTTTACGGTTTTTGACATCCAGTTTGAAGTAGAGGTTCCCGACGTGGTATTTAGTTGTACTCAATGAAATGCACAGCTTTTCCGCTATTTCCTGATTGCTCCACCGTTCTTGTATGCACCGCAAGACTTCCAATTCCCGCTCTGTCAGATCGTATTGACTCCGTAGTTCGGCGATTATTTCCTGACGTGGGTGATTGGCTTCATTGCCATTTCCGTTTTTCAGTAACTCTGTATGTGCCTTTTTAAGTGTTTCGAGTACATGGAGATGGCTGTCTAAGCTCTCCCTGTACATTTCATTTTCATCCTGTATCGTCTTGACCTTGTAGACTAGTATAAAGCTGATACCCACGATTCCCATTATGTGAGTTAGTCGAACGACATGCATATCAAAAAAAGACAATAAAGGCCATTCAAAATACTTATGGAAAGTATAAAATGCCGAAATTAATATAATAACACCGAAAGGCACAAGTAAGAATCGCGCATAGACGTCCTTGCGAAACATCCTGATTGCTTGATATAGACAGATACCAGGAAACAAATAAAAAAACACGCTGGCGAGATAGCGAAAGAACAAGATCTCAGTCAAAGTATAGAGTAGTACGCTACCGAATATTCCAGCTATAAATGGCCTCGCCCAGCGTCTAAAATGAGGCATATTATTTTTTAAATCCAAAAAATGATAAGCAAATAACCCCGCCAATGTTGCACAGACGGCAATATTCCAGACCAGATAATGCTTCATATAAAACACCCCTCGCGAGAGGAAATAGAACATACCGTCTTCATAAAAAAAGATAAGGAGCAGACTTAGTTGTAACATCGAGTAGAGTATAAAGCGTCTGTCTTTGAATATACGGTAAAGAACTATATTAAAAACAATAGCCATAAGGGAAAGGCCATAGTAGAGATTATTCAGTATTAGAGCAACCGTTTCTTGGTGTAAGAATGCGGTCGGCCGGGACACCTCTACATCAATACCCCTGACAGGTACATGCTTTAAGTTCAGGTAATACTCCCGAGCGGCACTCTGGAAAAAATATAGTGGATAGCGGCTTTGGATTTTTTGGCCAACAATATTGATATTGGGCACTAACTGTACAAATCCCTTCCCCTGATCGGCATAAAAGATATAGTCCGTGTGTTGGCTGGACGGTATTCGGAAGACCAGTTGCATTCCGTCATCCATGGCTGAAGGAATATAGCCCTTTATCCAAGTGTTTCCATGTTGATCTTTTGCTGTATATAAACTGTCCTTTCCCGCGATAACATCAAATTTCAGATGGCTTACACCTGAAGGAATTTTAGAAGGGTATTGTGCGTACAAAACTTGTCCGAAGCTTATTGACAAAACAGAAAGAAAAATAACACTGCGTAGGTAGCGTCTATATTTCATTGTTTTTTAATAGTTGATTTACTACAAATATAAGTTAACTCCCCTTATACTGCTATTAAAAAATGAATACCATCAAAACATCTCCAAAAAAGGCTTTTTTTCTTAAAACTAGACTAAAAGTATAGGTTATTTTTAAACTGTTACACTTACTTTTGGCAGTGTATTTTGACGAACCAATAACGTGAATTAACTTATTTCTATATGAAGACCACAATCAAATTAGCAGGATGTTTAGTACTGTTTCTGCTATGGATAGCAGCTGGAAAAAGCTATGGGCAAGCACAATTTGAGTATGTAGGTAAATTTTCTAATAAAAACACAAGGGTGAACGGTAACTTCCCAACAAGTCCCTTGAACCAGACATACACCCTACGACATATCCATCCGAACGATCCAATCTATAACACATTCTTTTACCAAAATCTAAATCATGGAGATAGCCCCACGTTCGTAAAGACAGAAGGTACACTGTATGCGGAATGGCCACAGAGCATGTTGTGGGACGATAGCAACGATGGTCAAATTGGTCATATTAACAGACTCGGCATCATGAACGAGGGAACGACAACGACAACGATGTATAGGCTGGACGTCTCCGGAGTATCTTATCCTATAACAGTACGAGGAGATATTTCCGTTCAGAGCAACCACACGACTGATCCTTATATATTTCTAAATGAATCCGTTATCGAGCTCGGCCCAAGAGGATATGATGGGACGGCACTTATTGCCGATGTAGGGCCGGGATATAGCGGCACCCTGACCTTTGCTCACTTAACCGCTGATGTAAGTTGGTATGGTGTGTTTTCAGGGAGTGATACATTGATACATAATGTCAATTGGTTCAGGAAAGACGTTCCAGTACATACATCCAAACTCATGGCACCTAAAAATGTAAGGGTGAACGTACAGGACGAAGGGAGTGGCGATTTCAAAGTCGTGGTTACCTTCGAAAAGGGAACAGCCTATCCTACCGATATAGTAAGGCACACCATTTTCCGCAAAAAAGCAGGAACCTCCAACTATGTACAGGTGGGTATCATCCCAGGTTCCCAAACACAATATAGTGAATCGATACCCACAGACGAAGGTGAATACGAATATTTTGTGCAGACCGACCTCAACAATACCTGGCGTGATAATTTCAGCCTCGCTGGCAGAGAACTGGACACTTACTCCGAGCCTAAAGTAAAAGCGACCGGAGATATTATCTTCTCTTTTGGTACGGCTTCACTTTCAGCCACAGACGACAAGAGCAGTAAGATTACCCTCCGATGGGATGCCATCGCCCGAAAAAATGTACCAACCGTAACCTATTTTGAACTTTTCAGAAATGGACAATCGCTTGGTATCTACAGCAAAAGCAATACTACCTACGAGGATATGGACATCATCCCCGGCAAGATATACAAATATGACATACACCTGCTGAATGAAAATTATGACACCGTAGTTTTACCCGGCGTTCCTTCTATATTCTCCGACTATGGCCAATCGACCTACAACGGGCGGATGAGTGGTGCCGTGAAAACCTCAACCGGAGCAGGTATAAGTGGTGTAGCGATTGAAGTCAGAAGTTTAGCCCCCTTAGCGAGAGGCTGGAACGGCACACAGGTCGTGACGCTCGACACGGTATATAAAGCTACCACCGATATACAGGGGAATTATCAAATCTCCAACATCTATTACGATTCGCTGGCCAATTTCACGATCAGTGCAAGCATTCCCGGATCGACCAAACGACGCCTAGAACACGAAACATTGGAAAGACAGCTGGATCTACAGGATTTTAATATCCGTAATATCGATTTTCTGGACACGGCCAGTTACAGTGTGACGGGTTATGTCTATTATCCCCGGGTAGCAGGATCGGAGATCAAGCTCCCGGTCAAGGATGCAACGATACTGCTGAATGGAAAGGATGTGGGTGTACGTACGAATACCGAGGGTTTTTATAATATGACGATTACGCAGGTAGGACATCACAACTTGCAAGCCATTATGGAAGGACACACGATCATCACCGAGGAAAGCGACCTGCTCCACGGTAGCGATGTGACAAAAACGTTATATGTGGATAAGGATATCAAAAATATCAACTTTGCCGACCTCACGGTAAAACCTTTATTTGTCCATATTTCGGCTTATCACGATGCACCGATCGGCGAATACAGCACCATCAATATCAAATCGGCGGATGAAGTCCCTGCCGAACTGCGGCATGCAAACGATTACAGGCTGGATGGCTTTATCAAGCGCATCTATTCCCAGGACACGACATATACCGCCACGTTCTCCCAACCGGACAGCACGTTGGACTACGAGCAGGTGCTCAATGGGAGAGCAAAACTTATGCTTCCGCCGACGTCTTTTGTACTTTCAGTCGACAATGTCTATGCCAAGCAGGAAATTTCCGGAGGGCCGTCCGGAACTTCTGTCCAGTCCGACGTGGCAAAAAATGAATTTTTTATCATGGAGGGACCCAAAACCACTGATTTGGCGATAGCTGACTCCGTAGCCCATAGGGACACCAATGGCAATATCACCAAAAAACCGATCGATAAGGAAGTCCGCTTTACCTTCTTCGACGGCATACAGGTTGTGGTCGGCACACTGGATGAACCCGAATCCATGTTCTTAGACCGGTATACGGTCAAGAACCTGAACGACAAAGCATACAATGTGGCCACCCAGTTTGACCGGATCAAATCCAAGATCGAGCTGTACCACATCTATGCATACGATGGTGTGCGATACGACGCACCTTTAGACACTGGACGGCTGACCATTACCGATGCGGTATCTGACCGTAAAGATCCCTCGATCTATAACCTGTCGCCCGGACAGATGTATGCAGATTATACGATGGAAATCGGAGCACCCCGCATAGAGCATCCTTGGGTAAAAAATATTACCATAATGGGTGAACTGGGATCGCTTGAACCTTTTATCTACCAGGACTCCGCCATTGTCTTGGGCGAACGTGCTCGATTGGGGACTTTTTACACCCGAAGCGCAGACAAACCGCTCTTCGTGCTGCACGATCCTCCTGGGGACAATTCATACGCTACACTCGAAAAAGGAACAACCTTTTCCTGGGAAAAGACAACCAACACAACCTTTGGCGGTGGTGCAGGCACTTATACGGACAGTAAGCTCGGTAAGTCGTTCAAAACACCCTTTACCCAAGCAGCAGGGGGAGGAATACACCTAGAGGCAACCGTACAGTGGGGCAGAAACAACAGTGACGATGAGACCACTTCTATTTCGCTGACGTTGAACGAATCGTTTTCGACTTCAGCCGATCCCAACTTTGTCGGTGAAGATGGAGATGTCTTTGTCGGTAACTCCATCAACTCGACCTACAGCCTGACGGACGTGCTAGCCATCGAAGAGATAGACAAAATCAATAAGATCATCAATATACAGCAGGATACTGTGCTGCTGATCGACACTATAGGCTTTGGAACCACCTTTGCCTATACGCAATATCATATCCGGGAGGTATTGTTGCCACAACTGGAAACCCTGTACAGTATTACACAGACGGATTCGATAGCAGCCAGAACCCGTCTCAATACGGAGTTTGAAAGGGTCCGCCAGCTATATCCCGATGACGAAGACCGGAAAAAAGATCCACAGTACTTAGCGGCTTGGAACGAGCTGGATCAGATTCAAGCTAACCTGGTACTATACCGCAACAATATACGGGGCTGGACGAGAACTCTTGAAGACAACCGACGAAACCGGGAACGGGCAAAGGACCGTATATTGACCTTATCGGCTAAAGGAGATGAAGGTGTCCCCGGCAATGTATATGTGCCAGGCGGCGTGGCCGGTAAGAACATCTCTTTCAGTTCGGGAGCGATCTATGAGAATATGGTACAGCTGGACAATACCGAATCCACAAGCGACGCCGAAGAAATCTACTTCACCAGCGAATTCTCAGCCGGGTATTATGCCGCTGTAGAAGAAGGGTTCAATGAGATTGATCTAGGTGTCAAAGGCAGGGCGGACAACTCAGAAACAACAACAACAGTCCATTCCACGTCCACGTCCAATATTGTAACCTTCCATCTGGAAGACGATGATCCAGGGGACTACTTCAGTGTGGACATCGGCTCGAACCCTATGTACGGCACACCGGTATTCACTACGGTATCGGGAGCATCAAGTTGCCCTCCAGAGGACGGCACGCAACGTCGTTTCATGGCCCTGATTGAGAATGAGGGGACTTCGGTTGTCAACAACGTACCGGCTACCGAAAGTGCTAAATTCAAGGTTCGAATCACCAATAGAAGCGAAAGTGATGAAACAGGTACTTATGGCATCCGCCTCGTATCTACGACAAATCTAAACGGAGCGAAAGTGCTGGTTGGCGGACAGGATGTGATCAATGGACAGGCATTATATACCATCCCGACAGGTGAATCTTTCGTCCTACCTGTGGAAGTTATCAAAGGGCCTATCGATAGCGAGTACAAAGATGTGACCTTAGTCATGTACCCTTCCTGTGAAGAATCTCTCAGCGAGGGAGAAAAGATAGGTAATTATGAAGATTCGGACACCCACTCCTTTGTTAAGCTGAGTGCGAGCTTCCAGAATCCATGTTCAGCGGTCGAACTATTCCTGCCCGGCAATAACTGGCTGGTCAATCAAAACCACAACGACCAGCTTAACGTAGTATTTACCGGATACAATGCTTCCAGCACCTCACCTTTGGAATATCTCCAACTGGAATACCGTAGACTCAATACAGGCGGGCGTGCAGGAGAGTTCCAAAAACTGGGTGACCCCATCTATAAGGCTGACCTGGACAAACCGCAGAAACAACTGGTCTATATGGTCGACAATCTGGTAGACGGTGATTATGAACTACGCGCTTATGTATCCTGCGCCAATGGCGTCAATTACTCCCCCGCTTATGTCGGCAAGATCGACAGGCAGACAGCGCAGATCTTTGGCATACCGACCCCAGCCAATGGTATTTTGACCAGAGTCGATATCATCAGTGTAGACTATAACAAAAATGTCCGGAACGATAGCAACAATCCCGTACAGGTCAGCCTTATCAACACCAAGACCCAGGAAGACATACCGGCCCGTGCTATCATCAACGGGCAACGCATCCAGATAGTGACCATAGATCCCGATCAATTGGATCGTCTGGAAAATGAGGAACTGGAAGTATCCGTTTCGAATGTCATCGATGACGAAAGTGGCAATACCGTTCCCGAGACAGTGACATGGAAATTTGTGGTCAGTCGAAGCAACCTCTATTGGTCGCCTAACTCTATTTCCATTAACGTAGAAGAAGGTTCTACAGGCTTGTTTACCTCTACTGTACGCAACAAGACGGCACTGGCACAGGTATTCTCCCTATCCAAATTCCCTTCATGGATCACACCAACTATACGCAATGGCAGCATCAGTCCACAAGGTGAAGCCAAGATCGACTTTTCAGTAGCCAATATACTCAACACCGGAACCTATGCCGACACCATACGTGTCGTTAACGAAGGTCGGGAACAATTCCTATATCTGACCGTCAATGTATTGAAAAAGGCACCGGATTGGAAAGTTGATCCTTCCAAATACAAATACAGTATGAACCTGATTACACAGTTCAGCCTGAACAACGACAATATTATCTTGTCCGAAGATGAGTTTGATAAGATAGCTGTGTACACAGGCGATGAAGTACGGGGCGTAGGACATATCGAGTATGATTACAGTATGAACAGATATTACGCCTTCATTACGGCTTATGCCAATAATATCAATGAAGCGTATAACTTCCATTTCTGGGATGCCCGGCCAGGTATAGAATATATCGCCGAAGAAACGGTATCCTTCGTCAATGGAGGTGTATTGGGTACGATCGATGAGCCGCACATCCTTCATCCTACCGCTATCGTACAGACCATACCTTTGGAAAGAGGTTGGAACTGGATATCCTTATTTTTGGAAAATGAGGATATGTCTACGCCGAAAGTACTTTCTTCGATGAAACCCGGCAATGGCGATGTGATCACCTCTGTCATCAACAACGGAAAAGTCAGCGAATACGAGCAAACTGTCGGTTGGGCAGGCACATTAGAGCATATCGAATTATACGACGCCTATCGCATCTATGTCCATAAAGCCGACACCATCCGTTGGGTCGGGCGTCTGCCGCAGGAAGCCCGTGCTTTACCGCTGAATGACGGATGGAACACCCTTGGCTATGCCATGCCGTACAATATCGAGCTCAACAGCTACCTGAAAGACGTCGTCTTTCCGGAAGGAACACGTATTGTAAGTCAGGACGAATTTGCAGTCTACAGCCCATCCACACAAACATGGAACGGAAGCCTCAAATACCTGCGCCCGAACAAAGGTTACAGGATCGTGGTGGAAGGCGATGCTTCTACATTCCCGTTCAGCACCTATGTCCGGTACCAGGCCATGGGTAATGCCATACAGCCTGATATGAATGCCACAGCCTTACCTCGTCCGGAAGTAACGATCAAAGGTACTTTAGAGCCCGATAGGATGTTTGACGTGAGTGATTTCGAGGGCAGTATGAATACGACCTATTCTTTCCGGTACAATGGTGAAGATGTCGATGCAAACAATGCCATTGAAAAATTTGCACGGAAACAAAACAACGGCAACGGATGGCGCATAGAAAAGCAAGCTGCGACCACAGGTGCACCGGCGACCAATACAGACTTGACAGCACTATTGGACCGATTTGAGGTTATGACCTATGTAGACGATCAGCTTGTCGGCATCTCCAAACTACAATCCCTGTCCAATGGCCAGATAAGGGGCTTTATGGCGTCCAGCATGGGAGCGGATATGGAAGGTAAAAACGTACGCTTCCTCGTGTACGATGCACAGCAGGACATCCGTTACAATGCAAAATTAAGTCAGGAAGTCATCGGTGCGGACGGCAACCGGGCCGGTACGATAGGGGCTCCTGTTGTGCTGACACTGGAAGGCAATTCAAATATCGAAGTATCGACCAACCTGACGGGACAGACCATCCCCCTCAAACAACCGTTGACCTATGAGGTACAACTGCGTAATACAGGTGATGATGCTGCCGTCAATATCAAATTGGAGGAGCTTATTCCATCTGGGTTTGATATTGTCGATGCACAAAGCCTGTTCGGGGAGGTCGCTGTCGAAGAGAACAAATGGCGCTATCACACCGTCAGCTTGAAGAAAGACGTCATAGAACGGATCACGGTTACCCTGCAGCCAAAGCGTGTAGGCATCTATGCTATCGGCGCATTGGAAGCAACGGTTGACAATGACACCGACTTATCCAATAACGTCTTGTATGGGCAGGAGATCGAGGTTATCGATAATCGGGCAAATGATAGCAAAGTATTCATTCCGGCCATTCTCACACCAAATGGTGATGGTATCAACGATCAGTTTGAAATCGTCGGGTTAGGCCAGTTCATTACCGATGTCAATATTGTCATCTACGACAAGGCTTCCAATGTGATCTATCGTAATACCAACTATCAGAACGAATGGGATGGCGGTAACTACCCTATCGGTTCATACGGTTACTACATCAAAGCGAAAAACCAGAAAGGCGAACAGGTCATATTTACGGGATATGTATCCATAGTCAGATAAAAACCATGGAAACCTGCATGGGCGGCATAGATTCAGCTCATGCAGGCTTCATCACATTTAAAGACAGCAATGCAGATGAAACACATCAATATCATTTTATTATTCGTGCTTGCCCAGACATCCTATTGTCTCGCCCAGACCGAAATGCTTAATAGCCAGTATATCTTTGAAAAGACGTTCGTGACACCGGCAAATTATATGCAGGATGAAAAATTTAGGGTTTTTACGAATTACCAAACCTCCACAGGGCAGGAGCGGGCCGGCAGAGAGTACATTTACTCCCTAGCGGCAAATTTCAAGGCCGACAATGATAAAAGCCTTGTAGGCCTCAATCTGGTCAACACCAAGTTCGGACAGGAATCGACCCTATTGGGATACTTGAACTATACGTACAACCTGAAGTTGACCGAAAATGCCATCCTGAGTAATGGTTTCGGTCTGGGGTTCCAACAGTATAGGCTTGATCTGGAGGGGGCCGAGGGTACGATGGGTATAGATCCCGCGCTAAAAGGCAACATTTATTCCTCCAAATTTGACTTCCGTATAGGCAGTACGGCCGTACTGCACAAAAAAACGTACTTTGGCCTAGCCTTCGACAACGTACTGTCACGCTACAACAACCAAACGAACAACGAGCTAGATTATCTCCCTGTGAGTTTCAAGCGGATCAACATGACATTCATGGCAGGGAATAGAACCGGTATTAATCCGGATTTCGATATCCGTTACGAGGGGCTATACACCTACAACTTTGGCGGGGCAAGCAGTATCGATCTCAATGCACAATTGGTCTTTTCAAACTTGCTGGGAATAGGTATGGCTTATCACAAATTTGTGAGGAGCGAAGAGAAAACGGTACTGTCACCCAATATCATCCGGCCTTTCCTGTCTTTAGATGTCGCCAAAAACAGCAACCTCGTACGTTTTAACTATGCCTACGGCTTTTCGCCCAACCGCATCAATACCGTAGGACTTACTACGCATGAATTTGGGCTCACCTATGTATTGAAATAAGAGAAAAGAAAGAATAAGGATAAAGGACGGAAGAGAAATATGGAGAGATAAGAAACAAAAAAGTAGGAGCCCTGTGGCTCAAGCGATATTACGCTAATGTAGCCTGCACGAGATAAGGTAGCATTTCTTTTTGGAAAGAGATAAAATTCTTGCGCACGTCACCGTCGGTGACCGCCGTAAAGGCGAAGGAAAAAACAATATTTTTACTCGTTTTTATCAAAAAAGTTAGTTTTTCTTCCGAAATGGTACTACCTATGGTTTCATTTTTTATAAAGGAGCTTAACAATAAGAATTCCAAATCGTCAGACAAAGTCTTCAGATATTCTTGCGCATTGGCAGATTCCCGAATAAATTCCCAACCGACAAACTCATTGCAGACAGTATAGGTTACCCGACTAACCTTCAGAATGGTATTTGCCAAAAAGGTAGGAAGGTCTTTTTCACGAACGCCTTTATTAAGAATATCCTCCACATTTTCCCGGATATAGTCCATCAACACCTCATGCAGAATCAACTCTTTCGAATTAAAATATTTATAGAAAGTTGCTTTGGAAATACTAGCCTGTTTAGCTAACTCATTCACGCTAGTTTTGTTGTAGCCGTATTTGCGAAAGAGCTCCCTCGCTGCCTTTTTAATCGATAGGGTTGTTTTGTCTTGCTCCATGGGTTAGTTTGATACGTAAAAATTATCGCCATCTTTTCGCACATTATACCGTCTTAGCGAACATTCAGCAAGATGAGTCGGAGAACCGTCCATCAATAGCCATTTTGCACCTGAAACACGATCGACGATCAACAGTCCTTCCACTTCTACTTGGTTTCGCTGTTCAGGATTTACCGTGCTGCACCGATCGTAAGCGACCAAACCATCTCCGGTATTATAGACAATCAATCCTTTTACCCCGCCTGAAGCATTGCTCCACCCATTGGGCGAATAGACATTAACATGACTACCTCGGTTAATATTTGTGCGGAACGTGACATTAGGTATGACATTACATCCTCCGTCGCCGCAGCCTATAGTGACTAAAATACAACAAAGAAATATAACGCAATATCTAACCAAATTTATCATATAACTTCCGTCTCAAACTGGGACAAGAAACGAACATCATTTTCAGAAAACAAACGAAGATCCTTGATTTCGTATTTCAAGTTGGTGATACGTTCGATGCCCATGCCAAAGGCAAAACCACTATATTTTTTGCTGTCGATACCACAATTTTCCAAAACATTGGGGTCCACCATACCACAGCCTAAGATTTCCACCCAACCGGATCCCTTACACAAGGTACATCCAGCACCTTTACATATCGTGCATGAGATATCCATTTCGGCAGATGGTTCTGTAAATGGAAAATAGGACGGGCGGAACCGCACCTTGGTGCCCTCACCATACAACTCTTGTACAAAATGAAACAAAGTTTGCTTCAAATCAGCAAAAGACACATGCTCATCCACATATAGTCCCTCCACCTGATGGAAAAAACAGTGTGCACGAGCTGAAATAGCCTCGTTACGGTACACTCGGCCGGGCATTATCGCACGAAAAGGTGGTTTACCCGCTTCCATTAATCTGACTTGCACAGATGATGTGTGCGTACGTAATGCAATATCATTGCCATCTTGCTTCTTGATAAAAAACGTATCTTGCATATCCCGAGCTGGATGCTCCGGCGGAAAATTCAAGGCAGAGAAATTATGCCAATCATCTTCGATTTCGGGACCTTCAGACACGATAAAACCTAACTTCTTGAATATTTCTACAATCTCTTTCCTGACTAAAGAAAGGGGATGTCTTGATCCCAATTGAAACCCTTCCCCAGGCAGGGTTAGATCACCCTCCTGACGTTGAGGTACAGCATTTTTCTTTCCAAGCGCAGTGGATGCTTCTTGAAATGTCTTTTCGGCCAGCTGCTTAAATTCATTTAAAGCCTTACCTAAAACACGCTTCTCTTCCGTAGAAACTGTTTTAAATGCTTCAAATAAGTTCTTCACAACACCTTTTGAAACTAAAAATTTTAATCTAAAATTCTCGACATCTGTTGCCGAGGTAGGCTTAAATTGCGCTATCTCTTGGGTATACTGCTTTATCTTCTCTTGCAACATAATGCCAAAGATACAGCAAAATATTAAACTTTTTAACTTCGCTTTATCAAAATAATTTGGCGATTAGAACGGTAAACCGTCCTCCTCCTCATCATTTTCTTTAAAATCAACCTGCTGTTCTTGGGTATTTGTTGTCGTTGTATTAGACGCTGTTTGGTTACTACTGTTTGGGTTTTCGAAGTCAGAACGTCGGCCTAAAATATTAAAGCTTTCGGCAACGATTTCTGTCGTATACCTGCGTATGCCCTCTTTATCTTCATAAGATCGGGTACGCAATTTGCCTTCAATATAAACAAGGCGCCCTTTGTTTAGATATTTGGCAGCAACGTCCGCTAATCCCCTCCACATGACGATATTGTGCCATTCAGTCTGTTCTACTTTCTTGCCGTCCTTGTTAAATGTTTCGGATGTTGCCAGTGGGAAGCTCGCCACGCTCACGTTACCTTCCAAATAACGTAACTCAGGATCTTTCCCCAGGTGACCAACTAAGATTACTTTGTTTACGCTCGACATATAATTTATGGTTAATTAGCTATTACTATACTTATCCCAAAAGGTGAAAATAAGTTTATGTTTAGCTAATGTATCGATTTTTTCTGACAAAAAATAGTTCCATTGGGATTTTTTTTCTTTTATAACAGCTCCTCCGACTAATCGATAAAATCTTGCATAAATATTTTGATGACTAAGCACTTGCTTTATAGCACCGCCTATCGGTTCAAGAACCGTCCCACCAAAATATTGCTGAAAATCCTTATTTCCGGCTATCTCTACAACCGAACAATCTTCAGAAGTTTCTATCATTGGAAATTCATACAAATTCGCCCAAACATCCCCTTCTCCTCGTTTCGACATCAAAATACGGTTGTCCGCTTCGACTATAAAGTAATGAAAATAACGGTTTCGACTTGCACGACCTTTTATTTTAACAGGAAGTTCTTGTACCCTACTCTCCGCCAGAGCCCTACATTCCATTTGGAAAATGCAGGTGGTACATAACGGTAATTTCGGTTTACAATGAATAGCACCAAAATCCATAATGGCATGGTTATATTCACCGGGGTTATCGAAAGGAAGTAGCTCATCAGCTAAATTTTTGAAAACCTTTTTACCTTCCGTAGAATTAATCGGGATATCGAGCCCAAATACCCTAGATAACACCCGAAATACATTTCCATCCAACACAGCACTATGCTCATTGGAAGAAAAAGATGCGATTGCCGCTGCAGTATAATCGCCCACTCCAGGCAAAGTCACGAGTTCAGCATAGCGTGAGGGGAAGACTCCACCAAACCGGTGCATAACCTCTTTAGCGGCTTTATGCATATTGCGAGCCCGTGAGTAATAGCCCAACCCCTGCCAGAGTCGTAAGATATCCTCCTCGTCTGCATCCGCGAAGGCCTGTACAGTCGGAAAACGCTCCACAAACCTATCGTAATAGGGAAGTCCCTGTTCCACGCGGGTCTGTTGTAAAATGACTTCGGACAACCAAATTACATAAGGATCAGTTGTTTCACGCCATGGCAAATTTCTTCCATTTTGTCTGTACCAAGACACGAGGGTTTCGGCAAATATCATGGCGCAAATATGGTCATTTTTAACAAAAATTAACAATAAGATCTTGATTATCAACAATAATGAATTGGGTATTAAGCAATTATTTGCTATTTTTGTCAACGTTTGAAAAGCAAAAATCAGCTAATCCCTATGTTAAAAAACAAATTGTCTATTCAAATCAGCATTGAAGGTAAAGAAGAAAAAAATTTCGTCGTACCTACCTTCTTGGTGAAAAACTGGAAAAAATTAGCCTGTTCATCATTGGGTATAGTTATAGGTTTCTTCGGAATCATTATTTACCTCGCAACGAAACAAAAGGCCGAGGCTATCACCTCCCAATATACAGAGACTTTAAATCAAGTCAATCAAAAAAACAGACTTTTGAGCATGAGCAAAAGTGAAAGTGAGAAGGAAATCAACGAGGCTAAAAAATCCTTTAACAAGATCGACAGCACCTTAGAAATCATTAACGCAAAAATGAAAAAAAGAGGATTGAAGACCATTGCATTAGCAAATGCAGGAGGTCCTGTCGAAGTGGACGAAGGAAATATCGAGCTAATGAGCTCCTATTATGAGGAAGCACTAGCCGAGCTGGATAAGAAGTTAGAAAGCCTGCCTATCGGTGTCCCACATCACGGCAAGATCACTTCGAGATTCGGCTATAGACGTAATCCCTTTACAAACAGAGGTAGGGAAATGCATTCGGGAATTGATCTTAAAGGTAGAACAGGAGATCGGATTAAATCAACAGCAAAGGGTACAGTGACTTTTTCAGGATATGAAAGAGACTATGGTTATGTCGTGAAGATAAAACATGCGCACAACTATGAGACGCGTTATGCGCACCTATCAAAACCTCTAGTAAGAAAGGGAGAACGTATTGCCGCTGGGGATATTATTGGTCTCTTAGGGAGCACAGGACGCAGTACCGGTCCTCACCTGCATTATGAGATCTTGAAGAATAATAAAAAGATAAACCCCCAAAAATACTTTAACTTGTAGCGTATTTCAAGTAAAGCCTGTTATTTATCTTTCGTACTTTTACAACACATGAGTCAGACTTTCTCTATTCATACCCTCCACAGAGGCAAGTATATGCTTTATTTTTTTGCGTTGCTATTTGTTGCGGGAGGCATAAGTTCTTTGGTCCCCGCACAGGAAATCATTAAGATTATTGTCGTTCTGTTTACTATCCCGGGCATACTTTATTGTAGCGTAAAGGTTAGCCAGAATCCTTCTCAGTGGACATTGGATGAAGATAAGTTGATTATCTCCTTTAAAAACAAAACAGTAACCTACGCCTATTCCGAGATCGATCATATCCGCAGCTTGACCCGCTCTGGAGGGAATCTATACGTCATTTACCACAAAAAGAAATTCCCTCAACGTTATTGGCGTAACAAGCTTTTCCAAAAAAATGACGATTATCAGCTCTTGCATGAAGCACTCGTCCAGCGTGACATAGAATACTATAAGTTTTAAGTTACAAATTAATTGATCCTTGCAAATTTTGTATGTTTGAGTTATGAATAGATATTTCTCTGCTATACTCCTATTGATCCTTGTGGCTAGTCAACCGTCACTTGCGCAACGTAAAGGTTATTGGCAACAAAAGGTAGACTACAAAATGGACATCGATGTCAACGAAAAAACCTATCGGTACGATGGCAAGATGACTTTGAAATATACCAACAACTCCGGTCAACCTCTATCTAAGGTGTACTTCCATCTGTATTTCAATGCCTTTCAGCCGGGCAGTATGATGGACTGCAGATTATCTAGCATTGTCGATCCCAACACAAGGATGGTCTCCAATATCGGCACGAAAGAAAAGCCGAAGTGGGTAAGCCGAATTGCTTCATTGACTTCCGAACAAATAGGTTATCAAAAAATCGAATCGTTGCATTATAATGGTGTCAATGTCGGTTTCAAGGTCGATGGTACGCTATTAGAAGTTACTTTACCTACACCAATCCTGGATGGAAGCGAAGCTATATTCGCTATGGCATGGCAGGCGCAAGTTCCTGAACAAATCCGTCGAAGCGGGCGGAACTCCAAGGAAGATGTTGCCTTGTCTATGACACAATGGTACCCGAAGATGGCCCATTTTGATGAGTTTGGCTGGCACTTGGACGAGTATGTTGCTCGGGAGTTCGTGGCTCCTTTTGGAGATTTTGATGTGACAATCAATATTCACAAAGATTATATCATTGGCGCATCGGGTGTCCTGCAAAACCCGATGACTGTAAAAGGTTACGATAAAAAAGCGAAGATTCGGGCCACAGATAATAAAGTATCCTGGCATTATAAAGCAAAAGACATTCATGATTTTGCATGGGCCGCCGACCCTAAATTTGTCGTTGATTCGGCAAAGAGCAAGGGGGATGTAACGATCTATACGGTGTTTATTCCCTCCAGTAAAGAAAACAAATCCAACTGGAAACAGGCCCTGGGTCTGGCTACGGAGTTTTTTGACTTTTGTTCGACCAAATTTGGTCCTTACCCTTGGCCCACCTACACTATTGTACAAGGGGGTGACGGAGGTATGGAATACGGCACAGCCACGTTGGTGACAGGTAATAGAAATATCAAAAGCTTAGTGGGTGTAATTTTCCATGAAGCTGCACACTCGTGGTATCAGCATCTCTTCGGCATCAACGAAACCGTCGACGAGTGGTTTGATGAAGGTTTCACCAGTTATGTACAAGATCTGGGTATGCACCACCTTTTTTTAAAAAAGGGGGCAGTAGAAACCAATCCTATTATGGATGCTTATCGCGCTTATTATAAACTGGCTTTATCGGACAAAGAAGAACCGATGAGCTTGCTGGCAGATTATTACCACACTAATTATGGGTACAGTAATGAGGCTTATAACAAAGGGGCTGTACTGGTGGAGCAATTAGGCTATATCATCGGACAGGAAAACCTCGAAAGGACATTTCTAAAATTTTATGATCTCTGGAAATTTAAACATCCTACACCGAACGACTTCAAGCGTGTCGCAGAGGAAGTCTCCGGCATCAACCTGAAATGGTATTTTAATCTGTTTATTAACACTACTCGAAAAATTGACTATGCTATTACAGAAGTAACGGATAATAGCATCACGGTAGAGAACAGGTCCAATTTACCAATGCCGCTGGATGTGTTGGTCGAATATATGGATGGCTCTAAAGAGCTTTTTTATATTCCATTGCGCGAAATGCGGGGCGAGAAACCTATCGAGAACTATTCACTATATGAAGGTATAAAGCGTACTACGCTGGAAGACTGGTTCTGGACGAAGCCGACTTATACCTTTCCGGTAAATAAAAAGGTATCTAAAGTGCAGATAGATCCAACACAACGGCTAGCGGATGTGGAATCCGGTAATAATAGTTATGAAAGGAAGTAAGAAGGCAAAACTTCAATAAGCTTGTTATTATACGTATTTTTGTTAAAAAGACACGTATCATGGCAACAAAATTAACGCTTACGGTCGAAGAACGGATTATAGAGAAAGCCAAGGCTTATGCTAAACAAACGGGTAGAAGCCTGTCTGAGTTGGTGGAGAATTACCTCGACACGGCATTATTAGATTATGTTAGTATTGTTGCGATAGATCTTGCCATCATAAAGAAGAGTTTGTTGTCTAAGCATAAAGACTTTGAAGACGCCATTCAGATATTTGCCGCCCATTCTATTAAAAATCTTGATTTCATTGTGACACGAAATGTAAAGGATTTTAAAAAAACGGAGATTGCCGTTCTGCCTCCGGATGAATTGTTGCTTCATCTTTAAGCTGAGGATGCCCCCGAAGGTGCGGCCTAATTAATTTCTTTTTTATTAACGCAAATTTTTGCATTATTAACGACATTGCGTATATTGGGTTATTTCAACCAATACCTTTAGCGATGTATAATAATGAGATGATCGACTTTGTCGGTCATCAAAAGATCTCAAAAACCTGCCCTGTACAGAAAGGAGGCTATCTGTCCTGCCTGGAAGAAACCGGTATCGTCCCGCTTACAGAAGGGCTGTCAGCAGTCTCTTTAGCTAACGAACGTCTATCTGTTCTCGAATTGCGCGGGCAGGCCCAGCAGACACGGGAGTTTCACCTCCACATGGAAGACTGTTGCTTTTTACTGATGTTCCAGCTCCGGGGCAACCTCTTTTTAGGCGGTAGTATCTGTGTAGGAACAGAGCGCTATGGTGGATGCAACACGAGCGCATGTCCGCTATATTGTCGCCTCGATGCGGGAAAAATATGGTCTATTGTATTTGGACTATCCAACCGGCGGATCGAGGAAATACAACACGAATGGCCATTGTTCGGCATACAAGCGCAGGCCGACAACCGTGTGACTAACCTCGACAACACGATCCTCCACAACATAGGATACCGACATCGACAAATTTTTGACAAGATACAACAGATTCAGAACGGCCCCTACTCCACGCTCATCAAATTGGAATATCAGTTTATGCGGCTTCTTGAATTATACCATGCCGACCTTAGTGATGCTTCCAAATCGAAGGACCTCGAGAGTGTGCGTATCTACCGTCTCGCTATTGACTATATCCTCAAACATTATATGGATGCCGATATCGATCGTAATACCATCGCCGATAAACTGTCGGTCAGTGTACGTACGCTGAATAGAGCCTTCGAAGGGAAAGGTAACAATGTTACCCAGTCCATCCGCCTGATCCGTATACATAAGGTCCGGGAACTTCTCCGTACCACCGATAGCACTTTCGATGATATCGCCTTCCAACTGCATTATATGGATACAAAACATCTGGCGAAATTATACATCAAACAGTTTGGTTATTCGCCGACAATGGAACGTAAAAAAAGGACGAAGGGAGACATGGAAAACTGAAATCTGTATATAAAATGAACAAGCCCATCACTAGATTTTAAAAAAATACAGATACTTTCCCCAAATACATCTATACTATTGAAAAAATAATGGATATAATTGGGAAACCCATGAATTGATTTTCAAAAATTATCCATAAAACTTTTGAAACTATAGATCCTTTCTCTAGACCTATCTGTATTTTTTTTAACAGTATACATGGTATTGAAAAATCTATCGATATATTTTTCAATAATATCTTTACTTCTCGAAAAAGTATCCACAAAATCAAAAAATATATCTTTACTTTTTGAAAAAGTATCTATGGGTGTCTCGGTTGTTTAACTCCAAAACAACGAGAAAAAACAAGGTTTAACAAGCTAAGAACATCGTTTTTAAAGGATTTTATCCTCAAAGCAAGGAGGGTATTTGCGCCAAAAAGATTTTCCGGGTACCCCGAAAATTGGCGCATTTACACCCTAATATTAATTTTTCGCATACGACCTTTGTATTGTTAGCTAGCAACAACATTTAATTAACAAAAGTTTTAACATTAAAAAATTAATATCATGGGAAAGCCCAAATTAAATTTTAACAACTTGAATACTGCGTCGTTGGCGCAGTACGCCGAGCAGATCCTCGGCAAGATGACCCAAGAGTCCACACTATTCGCCACACCGGTTCCGTCGTTGGAGACTCTTGAAAATGCTTTAACCGCATACATTGCGGCTACTACGGAAGCCGCTTTCAGAGACACCAGAGCAATCGAAGTGCGCAAAGAGAAGCGTACTGCATTAGAAGAGGTGATCTACGAACTATCTAAGTACGTCGACACGGTCGCTAAAGGCAATCGAGGTATCGTTTTGGCCGCAGGCTTTATACCGGCGAAGACTAATGCGAACCGGTACGGCGTAGCACCCAAGCCGCAAAATATACACGCAGCTTCAGGTCGCGTAGGCAGCGGCCGCATAAAGCTGAGGGTACCTGCCTGGGCCGGAGCACATATGTACCAGTTCGAATTTCGCAAGAAAGGTGCCGACACGCCTTGGCAACTGCTGATAAGCAGCAAGTCGACCTGCCTCATCGAAAGGTTGGACGTCTTTCAGGAATATGAATTCCGTGTAGCCTACAGGGGAGCAGATCCGACAATCGTCTACAGCGACGTCGTCAGCTGCTTTGCGGTCTAAGTGATCCAATGCAAGTGGGCGCCCCACGGATGGGGCCTCCACTTGATTCTTATTATCCAACAGACCTGATTTAGAAAAAAACAATATACATGAAAGAAATAGTAAAAGAACATCCCCTGCGACCAATTATTCTCCGTTTTGACCTCACCAAAAAAGCACCCGACTTCGAAAAGAAAGGACTGGAAGCTTATTACAGGATGCACGACAGCACCTGGGACATGCGGACAAAATTATTACAGCATAAAGACGAATTACAACGGCTGCAGTGGCGCATTGACGAATTGGGAACACTGCTCCTTCCGATGGAACATGACCTGCAATTGCTGGAATTTGCAGTCAAATTGAGGGACCCAAACCACATACCCTTACCTAAAACAACCGGTACTTTTTCGATCAGCTATAGTGGCTTCGCAGACCAGATAAGAACGCACAATGAGGCAATAATAGCTTTCTATCCGGAGCTCCGTGCAGCCTGGGACTGGTTTGATGCGCATGCCGATTTTATCTACGAAAACGAAAGCTGGATCGAGGAAGATGTGCACATTTTACTGCACGAGATCTACCAGCACTACGAGGAGGTCAGTGTAGACATTGTGTCATTGGATCGCGACGAACAGGAGTTCTACGGTGCGTATGCCGAGGTCCAGAAGATCCAAACGGACTATTTCGACTATGGTAACGAGGTCTTCAAAGCTTATAAGGCATTACACAGCTTGGCAACGGCAATCTATCATCGTGCAGAACGGGTAGACGAGCGGGCATGGAAAGATTTCGAAAAGATCAAACCGTCCACCTAGGAAACATCTCGCTCCACCTGCATGATATAAGTGGCATGCATAGCAACGGAGTGACTACCCGAACAAAGCTGTTCCACATCAAAGAGCTCGGTCTCTGCATACCGCGTCGCCACGGATAGCTTCAGATGTTGGCAATGCGGCTCAAAGGTTTCCAAAACCTTCTCTATGGAATTATTCGCTCCGGAAAGGTGACCTAGGATAAGATGCTTTAATCGATCTGTCCTGTTTTCTAAAAAAATCTCCAACGCCATCTTATTCGAAATATGTCCCCAGCCACTACGGATACGGTTTTTCAGGAAAAAAGAATAACGGCCATTTTCTAGCATATCCTCGTCATAATTACTCTCTAAAAGCAATACATCCGTATGCCGGACAACATGTTTCACGTTTTCACAACCTCTGCCCAAATCGGTAAGTATACCGATATTCGTTTTACCATCAGTTACGACAAAGCTGCAAGGTTCTTTGGCATCGTGGTATTTGGGAATTCCGACAATTTTTAATGCCCCCATACTAACTTTTGCATTTGCTGGAATGAGATGCACTAAATGATCAGGCAGATGGAGACGAGATCCTTTATAAGTACCCTCGGTAAGGTATACGGGGATTTGGTAACGCTTGCAAAATACAGAAAGACCCTTAATATGATCCGTATGTTCATGTGTAATAAAAATAGCTTGAATACGAGCAGGGCTAATACCGAGATTAGCCATGCGAAGCTCTACATGTTTCGTATTAATACCGACGTCAATCAATACCGCATCATCACCTTTCGCGATATAATAGCAATTTCCGTTACTTCCTGAAGCTAATGCACAATATTTCATATCAACACTCCGGTAAACTTAATGGTACTTTTATGGCCAATCCACCGTCGGCAGTCTCTTTGTACTTTACATTCATATCTTGGGCTGTGTCCCACATCGTGCTTACGACAGCATCCAAGCTCACTTTCGCCCTATCGGGGTTAGACTGTAACGCCAGCTGCGTTGCAGTAATAGCTTTAATAGCCCCCATCGTATTACGCTCTATACATGGAATCTGTACCAATCCCCCTATCGGATCGCATGTTAACCCCAGATGATGTTCCATAGCAATTTCAGCAGCCATCAATACCTGCCGCTGCGATCCACCCAGACATTCGGTCAAGGCACCGGCAGCCATGGCTGAGGAAACACCTATTTCGGCTTGGCATCCTCCCATCGCTGCCGAAATCGTGGCACCCTTCTTAAAGATCGAGCCTATCTCCGAGGCTGTCGCGATAAATTGAATAATTTTATCCTCTTGGTAAGCGTTGTGAAAGGCGATATAATATTGCAGTACGGCAGGGATCACGCCAGCGGCTCCGTTGGTAGGAGCCGTGACCACCCGCCCAAAAGATGCATTTTCTTCATTTACGGCCAAAGCAAAACAGCTGACACAATCCAGAATATAGCCAAAATCTTTTCCACCACCACGTATAGCTTCTATCCAAGAATCATAATCCGAATAAGCCCGCCCTTTCAACATTCTTTTGTTCAGCTTAGCCGCACGTCGTTCAACATGAAGCCCTCCGGGCAACACACCTTCTGTGTGGCAGCCTTTGTAGATACATTCCTTGATCGCCTGGAATATTTCCAAGATTCCTGTTTTGGTTTCTTCCTCCGGACGCCAGGACAACTCATTTTCCAAGACCAGTTCCGAAATCTTCAACCCCGTACGCATGCACCACTTTATCAATTCTTCCGCTGTATCTACAGGAAAAGGCAGATCCAACTCGGACAACACGCTCACTGTATCATTTTCCTGCACGACGAAACCTCCTCCAATGGAATAATAGGTTTCGCTAATAGCTGTTCCATCATCCAAGAAGGCTTGAAAAGTAACTGCATTGGGGTGGAAAGGTAAGCTTTGATCGTACAGAAACAAGACATGTTCTACATAGCTGAAATCAATTTCTTGTTGTCCTCCCAAGATCAATTTTTGATCCTCTTTTATTTGCTCAAATTTAGGGAGCACCTGTGTTACCTCCATAGTGACTGGATCGTCATCGCTAAGTCCCAATAAAATAGCAATATCTGTACCGTGTCCTACACCCGTTTTTGCTAGCGATCCGTACAGTAGGATATTAACCTGTTGCACCTTCGTAAGCACTTGTTTTTCTGCAAGAGATCGCACAAAACGCTGTGCAGCTCTCCATGGGCCTAAAGTATGCGAACTGGACGGTCCGATACCTATTTTGAACATATCAAATACAGAAATTTGCTCCTGCGCCATTATTAAGAATTAAGCTTATATCAGCGATTGTGCCTCAAAGGTATTACTAATTGATAGGAAAAAAAAGCCACATTATATTCCTTCCCCATAAGAGAAGTTCTTATTCACCGTAACAGGTAGCTTTCCAATAGGTTTGATTTGTTTCAACAACACCTTTAGTGCTGCTCTTTGCATAAAATCATCATTTTGGTAAGCCAGCAGTAGGGAGCTGCTTCTCCCCAGATCAACACTATTGAGCGCATATGGACTCGCAAACAGGACAGACACCGTGCGCCGCCCCGCCAGCTTATCGATAAACTCTTTGGTCGGATCCTGCATATCGAGCTCACTCCGCGGTCTAGCCCTATTGTCATGGATAGCCAATATAATCTGCTTGTGGCTACGTATTTCCTTCGAGATTTCTTTCAATTGCTCGGTGGTCTCTGTTCCCTTAATGTAGAAGTTTTTTGAGTCTCCTAGCTGTAGAGCCAACCCTTTTTCAAAACCTTGGGGTTGAGAAATACCCACACTCACCACAGCTGTTGTATGTCGTATATTAAAACGCAGGATACCTTTATCTGATCGGAGTAATGTGACCGCAGCATCGGCCATACGCTGAATCAAGGACTTGGTCGAAGGTCTGTTCAAGTCTTCGATTAAACGGATTCTATTCACGGGTCTATAATTATCAAGCCCTAGCCAATATTTTGCCGCCAATATCTTTTTTACGCGCGCATCGATATCACTTTGTTTCAAACGCCCTGCTTTTATCGATTGTTCGACCAAGGTGATGGCTCGGGCACTGTTTTCTGATAGCTCTAATAAATCGTTCCCTGCTTCAATGGCCTTAATATCCGCTTCGCCACGGGGAAAGAATTTTGTCACCCCTTTCATATCCATTGCATCGGTAACAGCAAGTCCTCTGAAGCCCATTTCGTCACGCAGTATATTCGTGATGACTTTTTTTGAGATAGATGAAGGGACATTTCGTGTGGCATCGAGTGCCGGAATATGCATATGTGCAACCATGACCGCGGGAGCTCCTGCTTTGATAAGCTCTTTAAATGGATACATTTCAAGTGCTTCTAACCTTTCCCGCGAAAAGTTCAGTTGAGGAAGATCGTAATGCGAGTCAACATCGGTATCACCATGCCCGGGAAAATGTTTCAGCGAGGCAATAATTCCACCATCGATCATGCCTTTCATGTACATCTTGCCTTTATTGGTCACATTAAATTTATTATCGCCGAAAGACCGAAAGTTAATAACCGGATTTTTAGGGTTGTTGTTAATATCAACAACAGGAGCAAAATTAAAATGCATACCCATCCTTAGAAAATCCTTGGCCACCTCTCTTCCCATATCATACAATAAACGATTGTCTTGTATTGCACCCAAGGTCATCTGATAGGGAAATGAAAGGGTAGAATCCGGTAAACGCATACCCAATCCCCATTCTCCGTCGAAGGTAATAAGCAAAGGTACCTTGGCAACCTTTTGATATCGATTAAACATATCAATATGGCGAACTGGTCCCCCTTGAAACACCACCAAGCCCCCTAACTGCTCCTTCTCAATAACCTTCGCTACAGAGTCAATGTATTTAGCGCCTAAATTGGTATGCGCCCTGACTAAGAAAAGTTGCCCGATCCGTTCTTTAGGCGATAGGCTTGAAAACACGGAATCTACCCAAAGGTGTTGTTGATTGATAAAGGTTACAAAATCTGTTTTGGCTTGTGCATGTACGCCTCCGACAATCGAGACGTAAAGGAAAGATAATAGGAATACTCTAATCATAATAAGAAGCCCATAAGGCACAAGTTAACACTACTTTTAAATTAATGGAGGTCATATTTGCCTTCCAACAAGGCCACCAACTTCTGCGGATGTTCTAGTTCGCCATAGGCTTCCTTTTTCCAAAGCATATCGATCACCAGCAACAGAAACTCCGTCTCTATTGCCGGACTGCTATAACCTAGTTCGGTGAAAGCCCTTAAAAGAACCGGTTGCACCGGCTTAATAAATTGTTCATGCTGTAGTTTTGAAAACGGCATATGCGAAAGACGCCCTTGCATTTTCCAAAACAAGGGCTCTTCGGTCACAAGTTTATGCGGTAACGAAATCATATTTCTCAAAAAGTCTTTTGCATTTTTATAGGTTATCATTCCCCGGTGATGTTGTAATACCCGCCTATACCCCGCTTTAATCAAATGCGTCAATAACGTGTCTTTATTTCCAAAATGCTTAAAAATCAAGGCTTCGGACACACCAGCATGAGCAGAAATCTCCTTTGTTGAAGTATCCGAATAACCCTTTTCGGCAAACAAACTCAAAGCGGATTGTAAAATTTTTTCTTTTCGACTATATATTTCCTCTTTCATACCTCCTCCTTTGTTGAGCAAATATATCTATTTTTCCAATCACCTCGTTTGTATCATTTTCAACATATAGGTGCGGTAGTTCGATAAATTCAGTATACTTACAGGCTAATATTATCCAAAAGTGTGACGCGTTTTTATCGAATACTTATATTATTTATTATCTTTTTATGTGGTAAACACGCCCTCTATGGGCAGAATACCCTGTCAGGCAATATCATTGACAAGACTACTGCTACCCCCATTCAAGGGGTCACGATCGTTGCCCAAAGTTTGACCGATTCGACAAGGTACGTAATGTCGACTAATGCGAAAGGCGTATTCAATAAGACGAACCTTAAAGCGACAAGTTATACCATAAAGAGTAATTATATTGGCTATAAAACTGAGATACGACAGATTAACTTCACGGGGAAACCTGTACATGTCCTTCTTAGGTTGGAGCCTTCCGAAATCGCATTGGAAGAGGTCAACATTACAGCACCGCAAATGGTTGCCTTGCGAGAGGACACAATGGAGTTTGACGCGAGAAATTTCTCAACGCGTGAGTTTGCCGATGCGGATGAGCTTATAGCACAAGTGCCGGGCGTCATGATTGATGAGGAAGGCAATGTCTCTGCTCATGGGGAACAAGTCACCAAGATTGTGGTAGATGGTAAGGAGTTCTTCAGTAGTGATCCACGTATCGCGCTCAAATCATTGCCTGCAGAAATCATATCGAAAATCCAGATTATCGACGAAAAGAGCGAACAGGCTCGATTTTCGGGCTTTGACGATGGGACACGAAATAAGGTCATCAATATTGTGACGAAACCTGAACGACGGCATGGATATTTTGGAAAGGCCAATGCGGGTGTAGGTGCAGCAGAAAAGTTCGGTATAAACGCGAATGTCAATCAATTTGCCGGTGACAAAAAGCTGGCAATCAATGCTATGGCTAACAACATCAACGAAACTAATTTTGCCGAACAAGGAAGGGGAGGTGTACGTCGTGGCAATAGCAACACGGATAGAGGGTTATCGGATACGTATGCAGCAGCAACCAACTTTACAAACACGTATTTGAACAAAAAGTTGGAATTAAGTGCAGATTATAATTATCGCTCACTCTCTACGGCGACCACGTCTATATCCAACATCGAATATATCACAGCCAAAAGGGCTAATCAGTTTAGAGATCAGACTCAATTTTCAGATATATTGGGTAACGAGCATAAACTTAATTCCCGGCTAAGATGGAGTATCGACTCGGCTAACCGTTTAGATATAGCACCTAATATTCGATACACGACAAGTGATAGAGAAATCGTTAGTGATTTCCAGACATTGAGAGAAGAGGCTATGCTTAATAGCTCCGATCGTTCTAGCCACACCAACAATTCGAATTTCAATTTTGGGGGATCCTTGACCTATATGCACCGTTTTAAGAAACGAGGAAGGACTATTTCGTTGAGTATGTCGGGCAACAAGAGCAGCAACGAGGCTGAGGCCCTTAGCTTGGCCGTCACATCCTATTACAAAAATGGAGTTTTTGACCGTGCGGTTGACAATAATAACCAGAGCATGACAGAAGGCTATGGATCCGGGCTCCGCAGCCGTTTGGCTTTTACAGAAACTATCTCTCGAGCCAGTCGTTTGCAGGCAAATTATAGCTTTAGAAATACAGTCGGATATTCGGACAGGAAAACGTATGAATTTCTGGCCGAGACCGAACAGCTGGGGGAGCTAAGGGATCGCTTGTCTAATGAGTTTAGAAATGATTTTGTTTATCACGGTGCCGGTCTAGCCTATATCTACAATAAAAAGGACAAGGTACGTGTGCAGGCGGGATTCAACTATGAGCATGGTGTACGCAAAAATGACCGGACGGTGCCCTACCCAATCTATACCGAGGCAGACTTTAATAGTTTTCTGCCGAGCGTTACCTTGGTCTACCACTTGTCAAAGGAGCGAAATCTTGAAATCAACTATAATACGGAAACGCGTACGCCGACGATCAACCAATTGCAGGATTTTATCAATAATGCAAATGAACTGAACATTACCAATGGAAATCCCAATCTAAATCAGGAGTATGCACATTTGGTTAAATTGCAATACAAAGATGTCAATAAGAAGACAGGGAGAAGCCTCAATACGAACATACAGTTTGATTACTTTAATAACAAGATCATCAATTCTATCCTAAGACCCGAAAAAGATACTGTACTCTTCCCTGAAATAACCCCCCAGATCATTCTTCGTGAGGGAGGAAGATTTGTTTCGCCCGAGAACAACGACGGAGCGTATGCCTTTAGGGCACGCAACAGCTATGGCCTGCCGATAAAGAAATGGAAATTGAACCTCAATTTCAATACGAATGTCTTTTATAATAATAATTATGTGATCCTCAATGAGGAATTGCTGAATGACATATCCTACGGATTTTCACAAAGTTTTGGCGTCAATTCAAATATCAAGAAGAAATATGTTCTCGGACTGAATTATCATATCAATGCCAATTATTATGAAAACATGGCCGCACGTGTTAAAAAATACAACGTTTACGTACATCGTGTCAGTAATAATACCACTATCGAGTTGCCAAAAAGATTTGTGCTCACTTCCAATCTTTCGTACTTTTTTGACACAGGTTTTGAGGAAAGCGAGCCTATAAAGATGACATTGTGGAGTGCCTCAATAGGATACAAATTGTTCAAGAAACAGAATGCTGAGATTGCTCTCAAGGGTTTTGACTTGTTGAATAATGCCAAGAATGTAAGAAGGAGCGTCAATGATGAAGCTGTTACCGATGTGGTTTCAAATACGTTGACCCGTTATTTCTTAATGTCTTTTTCCTACAACCTGAGGCAGTTCGGCAGTGCTCAAAACAGAAAAGGAAGATAGGGATACCTTTTCCTACCCTATACTCATCATATATCCTATACCACGTACATTAGTGATCTTAATCCTTTTGTCTTGCGCCAGATATTTACGAATACGGCTGATAAACACATCCAGACTCCGCCCCGTAAAATAGGTATCATCACTCCAATAGGCACGAACGATATCTTCCCGCGCCACTACGGTTTCCTTATTTTCAAATAAGCGGCGCAATAGCTCACATTCGCGAAAAGAGAGCTTGTCCTTCTTCCCTCCGAATGTCAACGTATTTCTGTTGGTATCCAATATATAGTTCCCAATATGAAGGATCTGAGGTCCTATTTTTCGGGTTTTCTTCGTCAGGGCTTCGATCCGTACAATCAATTCTTCAATTTTAAACGGCTTTCGAACGTAGTCATTTGCCCCTAAATGAAAACCTTTGACGATATCTTCGGTTTGTGTCATAGCCGAGAGAAACAAAATAGGAACTTGCATATCGACTTTTCTGATTTCTGAGGCTAAGGTAAAGCCATCCATCAGGGGCATCATGATATCGATCACTAAGATGTCAGGCTTATCTTTCTTAAACAGGGCAAGAGCATCAAGGCCGTTTTCTCGATGTATAACCTCAAAACCGTAGTCCTCCAAACTATCCGCCACAATAAGAGCAAGACTTTGCTCGTCTTCGACATATAAAACTTTAATCATACTGACACCTTTGGTAATATCATTTTAAAAGTAGTGCCTTCGCCAAGTTTACTACGCACTTCGATACGTCCACCGTGTTTTTCCACAAGTAGCTTGACATAAGACAGGCCAAGACCAAAACCCTTGACCGGATGCAGGTTTCCCGCAGGCACTCTAAAAAATATATCAAATATATCGTTTAGATATTGCTCCGCTATTCCTTGCCCATGATCTTTAATGCGAATATGGACTGTATCTTCATATTCCTCCATGCGGATTACAATATGGACTTTTTCATCCGAGTACTTTATCGCATTGTCCAAGAGGTTACTAAACACGTTTTTAATATGAGAAGGGTCACCAAAGTAAAATACAGAAGGATTCTCTACGATCAAATCAACCGAAATAGACTTCGGACAACTCAGCTTGGCGGCATCTATACACTGCTCCATCAATACATTCAAATCAAAGCTCACCTTATCCAGGACAAGACCATTCACCTCATCCATGTCCAGCTGCAACACCCGTTCGATCAAAGTGGACAAGTGTTCCAGCTCCCGGTGAGATATATCAAGATATTTGGCCATTTTCACTTTGTCATCCCTTGCGCCAAAACGTTGTACCGCTTCAATAGCCGCCATTACTGTCGCGACAGGCGTTTTGAGCTCATGTGTCATGTTATTCACAAAGGATTTCCTCAAAATGGCCATTTTATTTTGTTTGTTAATCGTATACAACAAGTAACTAAAGGTAACAATCAATGCTAAGATCAGCAGAATAGACATTGTCGTGTGTAACGCCATTTTCCATAGCACATAGACAAATGGCTGTTTGATCGTCGCAAACAACAAAAGGTTCTTCTCTGGATTGATCAATATCGGTCGTGTCTTGATATCCCCTTCAGGTGTTCGCTCATACCTCCTACGTCCTACATTTGCCTCCTCATCGGTTGGTGACAGCATACCTAGATCTACTTTGGCCAAAATTCCTTTGGATTTCAGCGACTTATTAAACAATGTATCCACTCGGACTAAGTCATCCTCTTCAAAATCTAAATTCTGTAACATCGAGAAAGGGATGGCGGTCCTTTTACGTTCCTTAAACTTTTTACTCCAAAGACGCGTCCGTTCGCTACGCAAGCTATCCCAAATTCCTGTTAGTTTCGCTTGATCCATATGCGGATAGTGTTTTTGGATTTCCTGAATAAAGGTAACCCCATCCTTATCAAACGGTCGATTATTATTTTCCTTTGCCGGATCCCCCGAAAGATAGTAAGCTTGGACCGTGTTGAACAGGGAACGTTCAACTTCGGATACCAAGCTCTCCTCTTTGGTCTTATAAGTACCATATAACCATATGGATATTACGATTACAATTCCCAGCCATACAAGGACGGCTAAGGACATCAATATTTTATACCTTTTTAACATGATTAAAAAACAAATTTAATTCTTAGATTTGCACCTCCTACTGTTTTAGTGACATTTAACATATTATAACACATATTAACAGTGTGGATTACTTACATTTGCAGATAGCAAAAATTTATGAAGCAATTAACACGAATTAGATATATTTTATTTTCTTTCTTAGGGCTTTTGCTTTTTATCAGTGGCTGTAATAAGGAGATGGGTATGTCGCTCGGCAGCTTGGACGAGAATCTTGGGGTCACCCTGATGGATTCACTTTCCATAAGCACATCGACCGTACAGCTCGAATATATCCCGTCGGCCAATACGGGCACATTGCTCGTTGGAAAAACAAATCACCCGGTTATAGGCTCTACCATTGCTTCGGCTTATTTTAGATTAGCTTTAACCTCTTTCACAAATGACATTCCTGAAGGTGCTGCTTTTACCTCGGCTGATTTGGTGTTAACTCCCAATACGGCAAAATACTACTACGGTGACACCCTACAACCTCAAAAATTCCATGTACATCGGGTTACTGAAACTATAGAGACTAAAACTATCCCTACTATACCGGGTATCGACAATATTCCCGTCTATGTGACTGGAGCTACTATTTTCTCCCATCAAGAGTTTGATTACGATGATACTGCACTGGGAGCCCTAGAGTTCAACCCCAAAATAAAATCCAATGACACGATAAGAATTCCTCTAGATTATAGTTTTGGAGAAGATCTATTCCTTAAAATTAGGACAGGAGATGCTGCCGTGTCTTCGAACGACAATTTTCAGCAATACCTAAAAGGATTGGTTGTTGTCCCTGATGACCAGAATACGGTTATACTGGGGCTAAATGATACGGTGTCTGTAAACCTTAATTATTCTTATCAAGGAAGTGATGGCTTTACCAAAACTGGTAAAAAAACGATAACTACTGGCTCCAGCGCTTATCAATACAACAATATCGCTTATGACAGGTCAGGAACAGCAACTTTTGCACCTTTAACAAGGACAAACAGGGAGTTAAAAAGCAGCAGTACAAATGGAGACATTTTTCTTCAGGCTGGCACGGGTGTTGTAGCAAAACTGGAATTTCCTTCGTTAAGACAGTTCTTAAGCGAACCTAATATGGCGGTCAATAAAATTGAACTGGAGATAGAAACAAGAGGGCAAAATTATGGAGCATATCCTCTGCCAAGCTCCTTGATGCTTTTCATTGCCAATAAGCATACGGGAGTTCCTATATCGTTTGTCCGGGCACCATTCTCAACGGCCATCCAAACAGCGACGTTGGTTCCGGGAGATCTTTTTGGCAAGAATGCCAAGTATACTTTCAACCTGATCGATTATATAAAAACGGCATCTGACATCGCTTATGCGGAAACATGCTTATATTTAGCGGCTTCGTCTCCCAGCTTGTTTGGAACGACGGATATGGCCGTAATTGCAAAGGATGAAAACAATCAACCAAAAATAAAATTAAACATTCTATATACTAAATTTAAATAATTTATGAACATGAAAAATTGGCTAGTTCTTTTTTTAGCCTGTGCATTTACTTTAACGTTTAATGCATGTAAGAAAAGCGATGATACGGACACAACAACAGATACTGGACCTACAGAATGGGTAAAATCTACCGTTTTCACGGGAGAACCCAGAAGTAACGCCGCTTATTTCCAAATTGGAGAGACCGGATATATCGTGGGTGGTCTTTTAAAAAACAACAATCGATTAACAGATGCATGGTCATTCTCTAACTCACAATGGACATCCATTGCAGATTTTCCCGGAGAGGCACGTTATAGCGCAGTGGGCTTTGCTGTCGATGGTAAAGGATATGTAGGATTGGGTTATAACGGCACAAACGCACTAAGCGATTTTTGGGAGTATGATCCGGCAGCAGATACTTGGACACTGCTCACAGCAGAGCTTGACACAGATCCAGCTCGTTATGGTGCAGTAGCTTTTTCTTTAGGTAATTACGGTTATGTAGGATTAGGCTCAACAGGGACTGGCAAGAATCTGAGCGATATCTATAAATTTGATCCTGACACTAAAGATTGGACTCCAGTACCTGCTCAATTCAAATCAAAACGCGTTAATGCTTTTGCTTTCGTTATCGGCAATAAAGCTTACGTAGGCGGAGGAATGGACAACAATCAGTATCCTGATGACTTCTATTCTTTCGACGGGACGAACTGGGAAGAAAAGGCAACAATCAATAGAAATGATGACAGCTATACATACGATATCACTCGTCAAAGTGCTGCTACATTTGCAATAGGCAACTATGGTTACGTGGTCGGTGGAAGAAAGAGTTCGATATTAGGTAGTGTATGGAAATACGATCCTGCTTCAGATAGCTGGACGGACAAACATCAGGCATTCCAAGGCTCGTACCGTGAAGGTGCTGCGGCATTCTCTATTGGCGGAAAAGGCTATGTTGTCACAGGTGTTAACAGTACTTCGAAGTTTGACGACAACTGGGTATTTACACCTGTTCGATAGTTTTATTTATAAAATATAAAGATTACCAAAAAGATGCGGCTTTGAAGAGATTTCAAAGCCGCATCTTTTTGTATATGCTCGAAAATAAAAGCAAAAAACGGGGGCTAAAATCATGATTTTAGCCCCCGTTTCAAAACCTATTTATTGCCCTATCTTAAATAAGCGATTTCTTATTTAGCAATTCTGCCACTTGTACTGCATTTGTTGCCGCACCTTTCCGTAAGTTATCCGCTACGATCCACAGGTTAACCGTGTTCGGTTGGGTTTCATCTCTGCGAATACGACCAACAAATACCTCATCCTTACCATGTGCATCTTTAGGCATAGGATATTCGAGTTTAGCCGGATTATCAACCACGATAAGTCCTTCTTGGCCCTGCAACACTTGGCGGAGCTCGTTAACATCAAAATCATTTTCAAACTCGATGTTTACTGATTCAGAATGCCCACCTATTACAGGAATACGCACCGTCGTCGCTGTTACCTTGATGCTATCATCCTGCATGATCTTGTTGGTTTCAAGAATCATTTTCATCTCCTCTTTAGTATACCCATTTTCCTGGAATACATCGATATGCGGAATGACATTCAAATCGATTGTATAAGGATAAGCTTTCTCTCCCTCTATTCCTGCCCGCTCATCATTCATTTGCTGCACGGCCTTTACGCCAGTGCCGGTAACAGACTGGTAGGTTGAAACGACCACACGTTTGATTTTATATCTGTCATGTAACGGCTTCAATACAACCACCATTTGGACGGTCGAACAGTTGGGATTTGCAATAATTTTATCTTCGGCGGTTAGTATATCACCATTGACTTCAGGTACGATCAGCTTCTTTGTCGGATCCATACGCCAAGCAGACGAATTATCAATCACCGTAATTCCAGCCGCAGCAAATAAAGGAGCATATTCCGTAGAAGTACCTCCTCCCGCAGAGAATAAAGCAACATCGGGCTTCAGTGCAATAGCTTCCGTAGGAGTGACAACCTTGAATTTCTTTCCCTTAAATTCGATTTCCTTTCCCTTGCTGCGTTCAGATGCTACAGGAATTAATTCAGTAACCGGGAAATTGCGTTCCGCTAATACTTTCAACATTTCTGACCCGACGAGACCTGTCGCGCCTACTACTGCTACTTTCATTGCACTAAAAATTAGTTTTAAATTATTTTTATTTTTACCCTTACTATTTACGGATCCCAAACATAGCAATTTACTGGTTGATTATCTATATATTTTTTTGAATTTTTCAAAAAATAACATCTTTTTGACTTTACACCCGTCTATTTTGCTGATTTTTTTACGATTTTATCAATATTGGGGTTCTTTTGGGAGTATCTTAATCGGTCAGGTGAAAAAGTATTTCATACCATTGCCCTACAAAAACCTTCATGAGATTACAGTAACGTAACTTAAACGAAATAGTAAATTTCTTTTGACAACATATTTATTACCTTTGTATAAACAATCCTTATTTAAAGAACTCAACACACCTGCATCATGATCGCTCTTCTTCGAATTACAGCATGGCTTGTCGTCCTATCTTCTATGCAATATGACCTATTTGCTCAAACAGACCTCGTTATCAACGAGATCATGGTAAATCCTAATAACGGTCAATTACCTCCCTTTGAATATATTGAATTATTTAACAATGGACCTGAAGTCTCCAACTTAGCAGAATACACCTTAATCATAGGGAAAAGTTCCGTTGAACTCCCTGCATATAGGTTGTCTCCACAACAATTTGTCCTGCTTTGTAGCACAACAGCATTACCATACTTTGAATCTTTTGGCAATGCCCTGCCCTTAAGTAGATGGCCAGCACTCAACAACAAGGGGGCGACCATTTCTCTTGTTAAAGGCGATAGGATTATGGACAAGGTGATGTATACCGATAGCTGGTACCCTAACTCGCTTAAAAAAAACGGAGGCTGGAGTTTAGAGCGTATCAACCCCAATATATCCTGCAATATTGACGCCAACTGGTCTGCATCAACACACGAGCTAGGAGGTACTCCATGTAGACCGAATGCAATTAGAGATCCATACCACATTCCGCTTATACAGATTGATTATGCGAAGATTGAGGATACCAAACTCGTTCTTTCCTTCAATGTTGCTATTGAAAATATAAACCTTAATCTGGATAACTTTGAAGTAGTTCCACACCTTGGCACCCCCGCCAAGCTAGATGTCTCACCATACAAAGACAGCCTATATCTATATTTCGACAGTCCTTTTCAGAAAAACACATTGTATCACCTCAAATGCAAAAATCTCAAATGGTGTACACAACCTATCGTATTGGAGGAGGTGAACCTATTCCGTCAGGGAGACCTTTACTATAACGATGTCGTCATTAATGAAATTCTATTCAATCCCCGGAAGGAGGGTGTTGATTTTGTAGAAATACGCAACAGAACCGATCATTCTATTAATTTGCAGCATTGGACATTAGGCACACACCTTATCAGCAATGACGTACTTCTCTTATATCCGGGTCAACACCTCGCCCTGACTACCGACCCAACCAAACTATACAATCAATACAAACAGCAAGAAAATCAACATATATACACCATGAATAGTCTTCCTACTTATCCGAATCAGCAGGGTATAGTTACGATCTCTTCTCCGGAGGGTCAGGTAGATTCACTATATTACAGCGCAGACATGCATCAGCCTTTTATTAAAAATGTGAAAGGAGTTTCCCTCGAAAGACAATCTCTCGACAGCCCGACCAATGCGTTACAAAACTTCCGTTCGGCCTCAACCTTAAGTGGCGGAGCTACTCCCGGCTACCAAAACTCGGTACAACAGGAGATTGCTTCGAAAAAAAATAAAGTTTTTTTAACGGCAAAAACAGTCTCTCCAAACCAAGATGGACATGAAGATTTTTTGGAAATCAATTATGAATTTACACACCCGGACTATCTCATAAATGTATTCCTGTTTTCTGAAAATGGTCGATTAATCAACCGATTGATTCAACAGCAAAGCGCAGGTTACTCGGGAAAAATCACCTGGGACTGTCGAGCCGAAAACAGTCGTTTTGTACCTTCTGGAATTTATCTCTTTCTAGTTGAAATATATGATGAGAAAGGCTTTACGGAAGTTAAAAAAGGAGGTTTCGTAATTACTGGTTTCCCGCTCATCTATTGACAAATAGATAACAAATAAGCTATCTTTGCTTCAATGAAAGAGACAATACTGATAATTGGATCAAACGGGCAAATCGGGACCGAGCTGGCCATAGCATTACGCAAAAAATTTGGAGTCTCTAGTGTCATCACTTCTGACATAAAAAAACCAACGAACCCTGAATATGATGAAATATTTGAACCGATAAACGTGCTGGATAAAGATAGTCTAAAAGCTCTCTTTATAAAACACAAACCAACACAGGTCTATTTATTAGCAGCAATGCTTTCCGCTATAGGGGAACAGTATCCCCAAAAAGCTTGGGACCTCAATATGAATGGCTTGTTGAATGTTTTGGATCTTTGCCGAGAGCTGGAGATCAAGAAGCTTTTCTGGCCTAGCTCCATCGCTGTATTTGGGCCTCATTCTCCAAAGTCTAACACGCCTCAGCATTGTATCATGGATCCCAACAGCATTTATGGTATCAGCAAATTGGCTGGTGAAAGACTTTGCGAATACTACCATGCTAAATATGGTCTGGATATCCGCAGTATCCGTTACCCTGGTGTCATCTCTTGGAAAACCATCCCCGGCGGAGGAACGACGGATTACGCGGTACATATTTTCTTCGAAGCGGTAGCAAAAGGAGCCTATTCCAGCTTTCTTTCTGCTGATACCGCCCTACCCATGATGTACATGGATGATGCAGTAAAGGCGACAATACAACTAATGGATGCTCCGCCAGAAGATATTACTGTGCGTTCTAGCTACAACTTAGGGGGAATTTCCTTTACACCGGCGATGTTAGCCCAAGAAATTACAAAAATTCTTCCTAATTTTGAGATGTCTTACATCGAAGGTGATCCACGCCAAGCTATTGCGGACACATGGCCACAAAGTATCGACGATGAGTATGCCCGTAAAGATTGGAACTGGTCTTTAACGTTTGATCTACCCGAGATGACTAAAGACATGATTGAAAATCTTAAAAACAAACAAGCATAAAAAATGGGTAGAGCTTTTGAATTCAGAAAAGAAAGAAAATTTAAACGCTGGGCCAAAATGGCAATCCAGTTCACGCGTTTAGGAAAAGAAATTGCAATTTCGGTAAAAGAGGGAGGTCCTCATCCGGAGAACAACTCTCGGCTACGTACAGCTATACAGAATGCCAAAGCGGTCAATATGCCAAAAGATCGTGTCGAAGCGGCTATAAAAAGAGCATCGGAGAAAGATGCCAAGGGGTACGAAGAATACGTGTATGAAGGTTATGGCCCACATGGGGTACCGGTACTGATCGAAACCGCAACGGACAACACCAACCGCACTGTTGCAAATATTCGAAGCTATTTTACAAAAGCGGGAGGATCGCTAGGAAAAACCGGATCGCTAGATTTTATTTTTCAGCGCAAGTCAATTTTCCGCTTTCCCGCTAATGATGATCTCGACATGGATGAGTTGGAATTGGAATTAATCGATGGTGGACTGGAGGAGTTATACGCAGAAGCAGACGAGGAAGGAAACGATCAGGTAGTTGTCCAGACTTCTTTTGAGGACTTCGGAAACATGCAGCGTCTTTTGGAAGAAAAGGGGCTCGAACCGTCCTCCGCAAAATTGGAGCGTATTGCTCTTTCCCACACTACACTGAGTGAAGAGCAAGCTGCTGATGTCTTGAAAATGATCGATAAGATCGAAGAGGATGACGATGTTCAGGCGGTGTACCATAATCTGGAATAAGAGGTTAACCTGTTTATCTCTACAATTCATTACATTTGTATATGGTGACTTTCGAGGATTTTTTTGCTAAAAAGAAAATAGACCTTCAAGCTTTGCAGCATGATAATCCGGAACTTTATATGGAATTCCAACAGCATTATCATGCCATGGGGGAAAAAAGTTTTGACCATACCAAAAAATTTTGGTTCAACAGGCTAAGGAAAAGTTATAAACTAAATGAACCCGAACCTTCAATCCAAAAAACAGAAGTAGCAATAAAATCTACGGCAGTTCCTGCCTCTTCATCCTTAGGCTTCAAACCCAAATTTAAGGCAACGACTGCACCAACAATCGCAGAAGATCGCAGCGAAGGAATGGAGAAAGAGCAGGCTACTCCTGCTGAAGAGCATAAACCGACTGGCTTTAAGCCTAGATTCAGAGCTGGAGTTACAAAAACCGAGGCAACACCCCCCGAAGACATTCAAAACACCTCTGCTATTGAAGAACCAAGCAGCAAGCCTAGCGGTTTCAAGCCTAGATTCAAGGCTGGGGTAACAAAATCTGTAGAACAAGAAGAAAAGCCGCAGACTTCACCCGATAGCGAACAAACAACCTCTACTCCCGAAAACAAACCTACAGGATTTAAGCCGAGGTTTAAGGCTGGTGTCACTAAGATGGAGACGACAAGCTCCGAAAGCGCGCCAGATGTCCCTGCTAGCGAAGAACCAAGCAGCAAGCCTAGCGGATTCAAGCCTAGATTCAGGGCTGGCGTCACGAAGGCAGTCCCGCCAAAAAATACAACACCTGAAACAAATACACCAAAAGAGGATACCTCCACAGAGAATTAATAACCTTTTAAAATACATTGACCTAATCTTTTAGACATTTTGCATGAAAAAACAAGGAAGCTATCTATCACTTTTAAAAATTAGAACTCTTCGCGGCCTACTGTCTCTAGCGGTCAAAGGCTATTTTATAGAAAAGGGTTGGTTAGAATCTTATAGCAAGAAGCAAGCTATCGATCAAAATGGTGAGCCTATTCCTTGGTTAACCTATTCTTTTCTCGATTTTATAAATGGCAGACTCAATCAAAATCTTACTTTATTCGAATATGGCTCGGGCAACTCTACGCTCTTCTTTGCAAAACAATTAAAATATATCAAATCCATCGAATATGATTCGACTTGGTACAATAATCTAACAGCCCTTTCCCTAAAAAACGTCAGCCTTTCTTTTATCGCTCTAGATACGGAAAACGAAAGCTATGAAACCGCAATACTTAGAGAAAAACAAAGTTATGATATTATATTAGTGGATGGAAGAAGGCGAGTAAAATGTACCAAACTTGCGGTACAAAAACTTAACAAAAATGGGATTATCATTCTTGATGACTCTGAAAGAGCTGCTTACAGTGAGGTTTTTTCTTTTATGAAAGAACAGGGATTTAAACACCTTCCTTTCTCAGGAATAGCAATTGGTGCCATCCACAACAAATGTACAAGCATCTTCTATCGAGCTGATAATGTCTTAGGCATTTGATAGTTCGAACACACGATAACCCGTTTGGATATCACAATAAGTTATCGTATTTTTTTATTTCATAAAAAACTTTAAATTTTACTAACTCGACTCGCAACAAAACCTTTACTTACATCTTGCTTTTGTTCTTATTTAGAAGTTCCTCTAGCTATTTCGATATAGATCTTTTTTAAAGAGCTTGTTTGTAATCAAATTCGCCAACTCTACCCAAATTTCGTTCTTTGTAAAATGATTCAAACTAAAAAAAACAACGACAAAAATACTTCCTTGCAACAAAAGCATCTCAAAAGTATTGCTCAATATCGAAAAATAGTGTGGAATATAGGATATAGATGCAGCGGTTATACTATTCAAAAATGAAGGCATCATATCTCTTAACTGTAGACCCAGATGATATCCATATACGTGTCGGCTCAGTAAAGTCGATAAGATAAAACAGACTACCCTGACCATGATTTGCCCCATAATAATGGTAAAGATTCCCTTATCGTAGGTCAAGAATAATGCGAGTAATGTGAAGGTAAATTTTACAATTTCCAATATTAAAGCATGTTTAGACCTACCTTTAATATTAATAAAATTAACATTCATATCTGTCAATGAAATAAACAAACCGGCAAAACATAAGAATTGAAAATATCCAACAGCATGGCGGTATTTTTCCGTAAGAATCCAAATAAAACCAGATTCGGCAACACTAATTGCCAGGAGGCTAATAGGAAACAATACAAATGCTAATGTAGACATTGTTTTTCTACAAGCATTCAGGAACCTAGCATAGTCATCCTGAATAGGTGTCAGTGTGGAAAGAGTAGTGCCCTGAATAACAGACGATATAAGCAAATTGGGCGTCTCACCCCATTTATTGGCCTGATAATAATACCCTGTCTGAACACTATTATAAAATTTCCCTACAAAGGAGTTGTAAAGAGGTGTGATAATTTTACCCAATAGATTGGCTACCATAAATGACAAGGAGAAAACAAAATGCTTCTTTAGCGAAGCTTTACTAACGCTAAGATCTATCTTCCAGTCTCCCCATATCCAAAACATTGTCGTACGGAAGATCGAATAGAAAACCGGCTGTAGGATCAAAACCCATGCTCCAAAATCTAATACGGCCATTGAAATGGCGATTACCCCTGATAAACAAATAGACAGCACGTTTACACGAGCTGTAATATTAAACTTCATGCTTTTGATTATTTGGACGTACTGGACTATCCCGAAAGCATGGATAAATAATTGCAGAAATAATACCCTGGCATAAAGCGCCAAGTCCTCTATTTCATAAAACTTTTCGATAGAAGGGGCAGAAAGGAAAAGAATGAGGTAAATAATCGAGCTTATGCCCAAGTTGAACACAAACATACTGGAGTAGTCTTTTTCGTCGACATGTTTACTTCTAATAAGAGAAGTCGCTAATCCACTATCTATCAACGAGGTGGCTACAGTAGAAAAAATCGCTAAAACAGCTAAAACCGCAAAATCTTCGACAGATAATATCCGCGCCATGACAATACCTACCAACGTGACTATGGCTTGATTACCAAATCGATCTATTGCATTCCAGAATAACCCTTTAAGGGTTAAATGTTTGGCATTATCACTCATAACTACATCTGTTGCCCAAAGTTAGAAAAGTTTTTCACTGGTATAATAAAAAAACACGATACAAAGTCTTTTACGTGCATACTCACTATCTTTGTGGGGAAATTTCAATATTCAATTACCATGATAGCTCCTATTGTTCTCTTTGTCTATAACAGACCCTATCACACCCGAAAAACCTTAGAAGCGCTAGAAAAAGCTGAATTAGCCCTCGAATCGGAATTGTTTATCTTCTCCGATGGTGCCAAAGATGCAAATACTATCCCCAAAGTAAACGAAGTCCGGTCTATATTAAGTGAACCTTATACATTTAAAAAGATCACGATAATTGAACGAGAAAAGAATTGGGGGCTTGCAGCGAACATCATTGATGGAGTGACCGATATTGTCAATCAGTATGGTCGTGTCATCGTGCTAGAAGATGACCTGGAGATTTCTCCGTACGGTCTTCGATTTTTCAATGATGCATTAGATCGGTACGAGCACGAAGATAAGGTAATGGAAATCAGCGGCTACATGTTCCCTGTAAAAGAGGAAGCCAAATTACCCGAAACCTTTTTTTTCCGAGTAGCTAATAGTTGGGGCTGGGCTACATGGAAAAGAGCGTGGTATCACTTCAATCCCGATATCGATGAATTGACAGCCAACTTTTCAAAAGAAGATATAAAACGATTTAGTATAGACCACAGCGAGAATTTCTGGAAGCAGGTCGGCGAATTCAAGTCTGGCAGGATCAACTCATGGGCTATCCGCTGGTACTTATCCTCCTTCAACAGAGACGGACTAACCCTCTACCCTAAGCAATCCATGATTCAAAATATCGGGACAGATGGTTCTGGTACCCATTCAGATAGTGACATTATGTATCGCATCCAATTGGCCACACAGATCATCAGAACTTTCCCCAAAGAAATTGAAGAGAATGACGATGCTTACAAAGCAATTAAGTATTTTTACCGACACCGCAAAGGCAATGTCCTAAAAAGAGCAATGCGATTTATACGGAAAACTTGGAGTAATCGAAAGAAGAAGTGACAAATCCCAAAATATCCATTATCACTGTTGTCTATAACAATGTTCGCGACATTGCCTATACCATACAGTCTGTTCTTCGCCAAACCTACTCCAATATCGAATACATTATTGTAGATGGTGCATCAACTGACGGCACCTTAGATATTATCCAGACCTATGGTAATCAGATCAACATATTGATTTCAGAGCAAGACGATGGTATCTATGACGCCATGAATAAGGGATTGGCAGCAGCCACAGGAGACTATGTACTCTTCCTCAACTCAGGCGATGAACTATTTAATGAAAATACGATACAATATATCGTAGAAAATGGTGAGGCCGCGGACATTATATATGGAGATACCAAACTTGTCGATGAACAACGTCATATCATAGGAGACAGAAGACATAAGGCTCCAGATTACTTTGATTGGAAATCCTTTCGGTATGGAATGAATATCTGTCATCAGGCGATTTATGTCAAAAGAAGTATTGCTGAACCTTATGATTTGACGTACAAACTTAGCGCAGATATAGATTGGGTCATTCGCGCAGCTAAAAAAGCGGAGCATACACAAAATGTACACGGCTTTGTAACCAAATACCTGGTAGGCGGCCTATCAAAAAAGCGACATCGTCAAAGTCTTAAAGAACGATATCACATCTTCAAAAAGTATTACGGTTCTCTTCCCAATATCCTTAATCATATCGTTATTGCATTTAGGCTACTCAAATACCGTATTTCATATGGGAAAACAAGAGAATGACGATTTTTTCGATATATTTATCCTGCTATTTACGACTGGATGATTAATACATTTTTTTTCAGTAAGATAAGACAAAAACTTGATTTCTGGGTAGGAGACAGTGATAAATTAGATCTTGAAACCCGGATATTCCATGCATTTTCATTAATTGCCATCGTTGGTGCGGCCTTAACATTTTTCGTGAATTTGTATATCGGTTTAGGGCAGCTTCTCTTAATTTCGCTAAGCGTATTTCTACTACAATCTTTCCTCTATTATATCAGCAGATTCAAGGGAAAACAGAAACAGGCGATCATTATATCCGCATGGGAGATACACATTCTCTTAGCGGTGAATTATTTCCTCAATCAGGGAATAAAGGGACCTTCTCTGTTATTATATACAGCAGCATTCTTTTTTATAACAGTAGTTTCCTACAGAAGCAAATTAATTTATTTGTTTCTTGGAAACTTGTTGCTGGTAGGGATTTTACTTCTTTGCGAATATATTAACCCCCAATTGCTAACTTCCGATTACCCGAGTAGAGATGCTTTTTTTATCGATAGTTATTTCACCTATATCATTACCATCTCATTGATATACACAGGAACGAGTTATTTGCTAAGGTCTTACGTACAACAAAGAAAAATGCTGGTAGAGAAAGCCGAGGCCTTAAAAAAAATCAATAAAGAAAAAGACAAACTATTTTCTATTATTTCCCATGATCTGAGAACTCCTTTAGCGCTTGTACACCAATATTTAGAGATGATGAGCTCCGCTGATCTGGATGAGAAGGAGAAAAGAAATATCGAAAATAAACTACTAGATACTACGCGCAATACACAGGAACTCCTGACCAATCTTCTTTATTGGAGCAGAAATCAAATGCAGAGCCCTCATATAAACCTGCAACCGATTAACTTAATAAAAGAAGTCTCCTCAACAATAGCGCATTTAAGGCTGATTGCTTCAAGAAAAGGAATTATATTAAATCATTCCTTTGACGGAGACATGGTTATTCTCGCAGACCAAGATATGCTAAATCTTATTGTCCGTAATATTTTGTATAATGCCATCAAGTTTACCCCTAATGCGGGGGAAATACAATTTACAGCCCAACAGCAGGACAATTGCTGTCTGATTGCTATCAGGGATAACGGTCAAGGAATTCCTACCGAAAAATATAGTCAGTTATTTGATTTTAATGCGGCAAGCAGTTTAGGTACCGCTAACGAACAAGGGACCGGTATAGGTTTGACTTTATGCCGAGAGTACATGTTATTACAGAACGGGGAAATCTGGTTTGAATCTGAAGAAGGGAACGGTACGACATTTTATTTATCATTCCCAATAGCCTAAGGAGAGTTGCCCGACATAGAAAGCAAAAAATTATGAAATACAGCATTACACATCATGGCAAAACAAGAGAATAATCTGCTCAGACCCGAGATACTCCTCGAGTTGGTAAGTACAAAAATGCCTTTCGGCAAATATCAAGGGTGGCTACTCTACAAATTACCAGAATCCTATTTAGTCTGGTTTCAAAAAAAGGGCTTCCCAGCTGGAAAATTAGGAATTCAGTTGGGCACCTTATATGAGATCAAGCTCAACGGATTGGAATATTTGCTGACGCCTCTACTCAAAAAGTGAGACACACACGTTTAGTTTTATCCTTTTTCCGTATCTTTGTCCCATAATATTTAACATTAAACGCCGTTTGCAGCGGTATCAATGACTTATGGGACACTATCAAACATTGCTGTACTATTGCTACAGTCCTATCGAAAATGCAGAACAATTTGCTGCGGATCACTTAGAATTTTGTAAATCGCTTGGTTTAGTTGGACGGATCATCGTCGCCGAAGAAGGCCTGAATGGAACGGTATCAGGTACTCCAGAAGCTTGCCGAACCTATATGGATGTTGTACATGCGGACCCTCGATTCGCTAAGACGGATTTTAAAGTAGATGATGTAGAAGAGCCTTCGTTTATTAAAATGCATTGCCGTTACAAACCCGAGATCGTACATTCTGGTTTGAAAGATCCTCAAGTGATCGATCCAAACAAACAAACAGGGAAGCATCTGGAACCTCAGGAATTCTTAGCGATGAAGGACCGTGAAGATGTTGTCATATTAGATGTGCGCTCGAATTATGAACACCATGTAGGTCATTTCAAAAACGCAGTAACATTAGACATCGAAAATTTCCGTGAATTTCCCGAAAAGGTTAAAGAACTCGAGCAATATAAAGGAAAGAAGATACTTACATATTGTACAGGAGGCATCAAATGTGAAAAAGCGTCGGCTCTATTATTAAAGGAGGGCTTTGAAGATGTGTACCAATTGCACGGAGGTATCATCAAGTATGGGAAGGAAACCGGTGGTAAAGACTTTGAAGGGCAGTGTTATGTTTTCGACAATCGTGTAACAGTAGACATCAATACGGTCAACCCGTCTATCGCATCTACGTGTAGAAATTGTGGCAAGACAACCGCAAAGATGATTAATTGTGCTAACCCTGAATGTAACGAACACTTCACACAGTGTGATGAATGTGGCTGGAAATTGGATGGATGTTGTTCAGACTCCTGCCAGGAACATCCACGCAGGCGTGAGTACGATGGAACCGGTTATTACGTCAAATTTCCCCAGCCGGTAAACATCGAAAAAATATCCAAGCGGAAGCATAAAAAATTAGAACATTAAGCGTAATAAGCTTCTCCGAAAAAGTTGTTTTTATTAAACCTATGGAAGGTTTATCACGTCTAACTAAATATTAAATTTTGTTAAATGGCACAATATTTGAAAAAATCTGCGTTATATTTGAGCTGTTCGTAATAAAAATATTACAGAGCGAAAGTAAAAAAGATATATGCACAAAGTAAAGAAGCAAATAATCTATATTATCGGTATCGCTGTCTTATGTGGTATAGCTGTTTCATTATCCAACTGCTTATCAGGGATATCCAAAGAAAAAGAAAAAAACACCACTAAACCACTAGCTCTTCCGGTTCATACCGTCCAACATTCAGATGCGGTTACGGTCAAACATTATATTGGTACCATCGAGGGTAAGGTAAATGTTGAAATACGTCCACAGGTGGAAGGCTTGCTGGAGGAGATCTTTGTAGATGAAGGTGGTTATGTGGAGAAAGGACAGAAATTGTTCAAAATAGACCCATCAGCTTATCAAGAAAACTTGAATAACATGTTGGCCACTGAGCAGGTTGCCAAAGCAAAATTAAAAAATGCTAAGCTCGAAATAGATCGGCTAAAACCGTTAGTGGAGAATGATGTCATATCCGAAGTCCGGTTAGCTGCCGCCCGATCCGATTATGAAGTGGCTAAAGCCACATTAGACCAAGCTGCTGCTGCCGTGAGGAGCGCACAAATCAACAAAGATTTCACCGTTATTACAGCTCCAGTGAGTGGATACATCGGCCGTATCCCTAAACGGGTCGGGAATTTAGTCGGAAAAGGGGATAAAGAACCGTTGACCTATCTATCGGATGTTCAGGAGGTTTATGTTTATTTCTCCATGAATGAATCGGATTACTTATATTTTTCCAAACTCCAGGCCTATCAAGACAGCTTGAATGGTATACAATACAATCAAAATAATAAATTAACTTTCCCAGAAGTCACGTTGGTGCTAGCCGATGGTGAAGAATATGTAAAAAAAGGCATCGTTGATGCTGTCAATGGACAAGTCGATCGAACAACAGGTGCCATTTCGCTGCGCGCTACCTTCCCCAACCGGGACAATATCTTACGGTCGGGAAGTAGTGGTACACTCAAAGTCACTTCTTGCGGGTCAATTGCCCAATGCTGTTCCGCGTAATGATGACGTCGAACATATCTTCGGAGCAGCTGCTGGGCCCAAGATATCGCTAGGCTCCCCCTTAAATATTATCCGCAACCGTCCGGACATTCATAGGGCCGAACTGCAGCTTATAGCGGCCAATGCGGAAGCCAATATCCAACAAAGCATGCGTTATCCTTCGCTAGCACTAGGTGGAGCTCTCGGTGTAAATGCTATGTTACCCCAAAACTGGTTTAACATCCCAGGTTCGTTATTAGGCAATGTTACGGGCGCATTGACAGCTCCTATATTCAAGAATAAGACGCTAAAAACTCGATATGAAGTAGCAAAGCTCGAAAGAGATAAAGCAGAAATAAATTTTCAACAACGTGTTTTGGAGGCTATCAATGAGGTCTCCAATAGTATAGTTACCATAGACAAACAGGAGGAGCAACTCGATCTGGCCCAACAAAGGGTAGATAATGCCCAGCTGGCTGTCCGTAATGCTAACTTACTCTTCAAAAGTGGATATGCCACTTACTTGGAAGTAATCACAGCACAGAGCAATGCACTTAATAGCGATTTAGCACTGGCCGAACTAAAACGAAAACAATTGGATGCTTTTGTTGACCTTTATCGGGCTTTAGGTGGGGGATGGCAATAGTATCCTCTATTATCATCCCTTGAATTTCCACTGTACGTAGTTTATATTTTTATCGACAGCAAGATACTTCCGCTCATAGTAGGTCTTGATAGACAAAACGTCGTCCAAGAGATCCGATTGATATAAGTTTGTCGTCTCCTTCAGTTTGGGTAGTCCTTGCGTAGTGATTTGGTCTAACGTATAAGCATAGAAGTCGTCGTTGTCTGTCTTCAGATGCATCATGCCATCTTTTTGTAGGATAAATTCGTATTTGGTCAAAAATGAAGGATTGGTTAACCTCTTTTTCTCCCTACTATCTTGTGGCTGGGGATCCGGAAAGGTTATCCAAATCTCGGCAACCTCGTTCTCCGCAAAATATTCTAGTATGGCCTCAATCTGGATGCGTAAAAACCCAACATTTTCAATGCCTTCTTCCAAAGCAGTTTTGGCTCCGCGCCATATTCTGTTGCCTTTATAATCTATTCCTATAAAATTTCGTTCGGGGAACATCTTCGCCAAGTTGACCGTATATTCTCCTTTTCCACAGGCTAGTTCCAGAACTAACGGCTTGCTATTACCAAAAAAATTAGAAGACCACTGTCCCTTATATATTTTGCCTGCATCTAGTTGTACTACATTTTTGAAAGTAGCTACTTCTGCAAATTTCCTTAGTTTATCCTTACCCATAACGTATATTATGTCGCAAAAATAACCTTATATTTGCAAGTAATCAATAATCTTATTGTGGAAAAAAACGACAAGATATATGTTGCTGGTCACAGAGGAATGGTCGGGTCTGCTATTTTAGAAAGGCTTCAAGAGGAAGGCTTTAAAAATACACTTACACGAACTTCCCAAGAACTCGATCTCCGCGATCAGCATGCGGTAGCCGATTTCTTCCAAGCTGAGAAGCCTCAATATGTATTTTTAGCTGCAGCCAAAGTAGGAGGTATCGTAGCCAATAACACCTACCGGGCGGATTTTCTCTATGAAAACCTTGCCATACAAAACAATGTCATCCATCAGTCCTATATTCAGGGCGTTAAGAAGTTAATGTTCTTAGGGTCGTCCTGCATCTATCCAAAAATGGCTCCGCAGCCGCTAAAAGAGGATTATTTATTGACGGGAATTCTTGAACCTACAAACGAGCCTTACGCTATTGCAAAGATTGCCGGTATAAAGATGTGTGAAGCTTACCGTGCACAATATGGTTGTAACTTCATATCTGTTATGCCTACTAATCTGTATGGCTATAACGACAACTATCATCCCGAGAATTCACACGTCCTCCCAGCCTTGATCAGACGGTTTCATGAAGCTCAACAGAACAATATTCCCGAAGTCTCAATTTGGGGATCTGGCTCACCCCGTCGCGAATTTCTTTTTTCCTCCGATTTGGCTAATGCCTGTGTCTTCTTAATGCAAAAGTATGACGACAACCAGTTTATTAACATCGGTACAGGCGAAGATATAAGCATCAAGGATCTGGCTCTACTTGTCCAAAAAATTATCGGGTATTCCGGCAACATCTCCTTCGATGGTAGCAAACCTGATGGCACACCACGTAAACTGATGGATGTATCCAAACTTCACCGGTTAGGCTGGACGCATAAAATCTCTCTGGAAGAAGGGATCAAGTTAGCTTATGAAGATTTCAAAGCTAAATATTTATAACAATATCTTAATATCTGTGTGGTTTTTTTAATAAGTCTCACTATCAGGAGGAATACCGAAATCGAGCGTATCTTGATGAGCGTCATCTAATGGTTGTAGATCGTTGTGCTTTTTCTTTTTCTTCTTTGGGCGAATAAGGTCAGTAAGCTTCGATAGAATAGACCCTATTTTCTCTTGGTTAACTTGTCCCGCAGCACGCTCAGAGACCAAAAGCACCAAAGATTTCTTCAACCAACCTACATTTCTAAGCAATGTCTTATTCAATACCAAAGGAAGACCTACACGCAATACGTTTGTAAGCCAATCCGATTTACCCGCAGCCTTATTTTTTGATAATACGGAAGAAAAAAGTCCCTTTACCATATCCACACCAGGTATACTAGAAGTCAACATTCCCAATATGCGGGCAGGTGCTTCAATTTTTTTACGCAACAGCATGTATTGACTGGACAAATAAGCCTCCTGCTCTGCTTTAAGTTGAGACAATCGTGCTATTTCAGCTTTTAGCTCGGCTATATTATTGATCTTTACGTTCATGAGTTTCTGCTTCGTCAATAGGTTCATTTCTTATAGGCTCGGAATCTGTCTCCTCTTCATTCCACATCCCAAGCACTTTACGTATCGTCAAGTCCATAAATTTTGCTTCAAGCTTAGTGGAAAATATACTGACCAACAATAAAAAAACTAAAAATATACCCCCTGTCGCCAAAAATCCTAAGGCATAGCTTCCCAACAGCTCTCCCAGATAGAAACCTAATGCCAAGGAAAAGAAAAATATGACAATCAAACCTAACAATAGCTTACCAATATCGACCACTATGGCACCCACCACACGTGCGCTCTTAGCTATGGCTTTTAGTCGAATTAATTCGATCTGTGTATCGATATACTCCTTAGCTTTTTGAAAGCTTCCTGAAAAGGAAAATTTTTGTTCATTCATGCAATTGATTTTTGAAAAAGAGATTTTCTAAAGAGACATTAAGCATGCTCTTCAATCTCTTCTTCGATACCATCTTCAACTTTCGAAAGTTTGGACTTTACGACCGAAAATATTCTTTCCTTAAAATCATTTAGTTGATCAAATTGTTCTTCAGCGCGTTCTTTAATCGCTTCGCCCAAATCAGCTAAAGACTCATTGAGCTTATCTCTAGTCTCCGACCCTTTGTCCGGAGCAAACAAAATACCTAAAACAGCACCGGCAGCCAATCCCGCCAACAAGGCTGTTACTACTTTTCCACTATCGTTCATGTACTTATTATAATTACTTATACTTAAAAAATCAACACTCTCTATCTATTAAACACGGACAAGAAAGAATAGTTTCCTTTTTTTCGACTTTTTTTCCGTTAACACAATATACAACTATTATTGCTTAGTAGATAAAAAATACTTTAGTTTTTCGCGAAAACATATTTTTAACACACATTTTATTATATTTACCCAAAAACAACAAAACTTCCATGCTCGTAAAAACGTTTTGTAGTGCGGTCTACGGAATCGAGGCCGCTATCATTACAGTTGAAGTAAATATATCTACAGGCACAAAATATCACATTGTAGGCTTACCGGATAATGCGATAAAAGAAAGTTTGAGACGGATAGAGAGTGCATTAGTCTCTACTGGGTATCGCATGCCACGACAAAAAATAGTCGTCAACCTCGCTCCCGCAGACATTAGGAAAGAGGGCTCTTCCTATGATTTGAGTATAGCAACAGGTATATTGGCAGCATCAGGCCAACTAAGCAGTGAAACCATAACGAAATATATTCTCCTTGGCGAACTTTCGCTAGACGGGACAATCCAACCTATCAAAGGCGCTCTACCTATTGCTATTCAGGCAAAAAAGGAATGCTTCGAAGGGATAGTTCTACCTAAAGCAAATGCACGCGAAGCCGCGGTTGTATCTGACCTGAAGATTATCGGAGTAGATCGGTTAGAAGATGTCGTGAATTTCTTTGAAAACCGAAAGCCTATAGACCCAACACGTGTAGACATCGAAAATGAATTTACCTTAAAAATAAACAACTACAGGGTAGATTTTGCAGACGTCAAGGGTCAAGAGAACATAAAAAGAGCTTTAGAAATTGCTGCCGCGGGCGGACATAATGTAATCCTTATCGGTCCTCCGGGGGCAGGGAAGACGATGCTTGCCAAACGTATACCCACTATCCTCCCTCCGCTTACCATAGAAGAATCTCTCCAAACAACCAAGATACATTCTGTTGCTGGCCTCCTCTCTTCCTCCGAATCCTTATTGAATATTCGCCCTTTTCGCGCGCCACATCATACCATATCAGATGTTGCATTGGTCGGCGGTGGAGTTAACCCACAGCCGGGTGAGATTTCCCTCGCACACAACGGTGTCCTGTTTTTGGATGAGCTGCCGGAGTTCAAGCGAACGGTTCTTGAAGTTATGCGACAACCCTTAGAATCGCGCACGATCACGATCTCGAGGGCAAAGCTTACTGTAGACTATCCCGCTAGCTTTATGCTGATTGCCGCTATGAACCCTTGCCCTTGTGGATACTATAACCATCCGGAGAAAGAATGTATATGTAGCACCTCTGTCGTTCAACGCTACTTAAGTCGGGTTTCTGGTCCGTTATTAGACCGTATTGATCTACACGTGGAGGTAACTCCGGTAGACTTTAAAGAATTGACCAGCACAAGAGCTACTGAGAAGAGCGAGGATATTCGTAGAAGGGTCATACAAGCCCGCAAAATTCAGGAGGAAAGGTTTCGGCACATGGACCAAATGCATTGCAACGCCCATATGGATTCGAAGTCTTTACGCGAAATTTGCCTAATTGATGATACAGGAAAAACTCTTCTAAAAACAGCGATGGCAAAGTTAAGTCTATCTGCACGCGCTTACGATAGGATCCTAAAAGTCGCTCGTACGATAGCTGACATGGAAAATTCAGCAAAAATACAAAACCATCACTTGGCCGAAGCTATACAATTCAGAAGTCTAGATCGTGAAAATTGGGCTGGTTAAAATTGATCAATAAAGTGTCCGATAATCCAATGATGTAGAATTATCGTAATCAAAAGACCAGACAAGGCCCCAAATAAATGTGCATCATGATTGATTCGGTCAGCTGATTTTTTAGATGCCCAAATACAATAGCCTATATAAAGCACTGCAAAGACATAAGCAGGCATCGGGATTGCAAAAAATATACGCAGTTCTGCCTTCGGGTAGAAAAGGATAAAACTAAAAAGGACGGCCGATATAGCTCCCGACGCTCCCAAACTATAATAGCTCGGGTTATTCCTGTGTTGGATAATCGTGGGAATATCACTCAGCACTAAGCTAATAATATATAACAACCCGAAATATAGATGCCCTACCGGGCCATTCACTTGAACAAATATACTCTCCAATGCGAAACCAAAATAAAAGAATGTCACCATATTAAAAATAAGGTGCATCCAGTCCGCATGTATAATTCCGCTTGTAAAAACAGTAAACCATTTTGACTTATTGCGATGAATGCTATATGGGTTGAGCATCATGCTCCCATATAGATGAGGATTTGAGAATGCGTATATACTCGTGGCTATGGTTATCGCAAAAATAATACTTGCAACAGGTGTTGCATACAAATATTGTAACATACAATCAGAATCTATCTTCTATCAAAAATACATAAAGACCTTTCGGCCCATGCCCCCCCAACATCAACTCATTCGCCATACATGTCGTCCTGCTTGGTCCGGTAACTACACTTATCATAGATGGAATTTTATCACCATATCTTTCTCTAATCAAAGATAAACCATGTTTGATATCCATCACTATTCTTGAGGCTTTCGCCATCACAATATGAATTGGTGGATAGATACTTAAAGTTCTACCGCTCATATTTGCATTGGAGATCAAAATACTACCATTTCGTGCAATCAAAGCTTCACAGCTGGTTATACCCGCTTCAGAATCTTCAAAGCTCATCCTATTATCCAAGAAGGGGAAACCATAATGTTTTAATAGTTGCTGCAGGGAAGGCTCCCAAACATGTATTTTACGAATATTAAGCGCTTCAACAACAGCGATGAGGTTCTCTATGACAGAAATTTCTCCATCACAATAGATGAAATTTCCCGAAACAGCATTCAACTCTCTAGCAAACGTCACATCCAATGGTTCAGTCTCTTCATTGTACAAATGAGAATCTTCCAAATCAGGGTGTGGATTTTCACTTTTTTGAAGTAAGGCTTGTCGAACCTTCTTCAACATGCGTTCTTTTGCTGTTGTATTCCTAATATTCATACATACGCCTACAGTTCCTTGCTCTGCCAGACCACCACAAACTAACTACTCGCTTCTTCTGAAGAAGCTGGTGGTTCAGGATGAATATCTGCATTGCTACTCTCTTCAGGTATGGCAGGCAACGGATATTCGGTAGGAGGAACACCGCCTCCATCCGCGCCCCCGTTCACAAATTCATCGTAGGTAGTACGGTTTGTAAATGGTCTTTTGCCCAATATTTCTTCTAGGTCTGCTTGAAACAGGATTTCTTTTTCCAATAGTTTCTCAGCAATTTTAATTAGACCATCTCGTTTTTCCAACAACAGCTCTTTCGTGCGTGCGTAGACCGACGAAATAAGTTGGCGTACTTCATCATCGATCAACTCCGCCGTTTGATCCGAATATGGTTTGTGGAACTGTGATTCACCCGAACTATCACGGAACGAGATATTGCCCACCTTATCATTCATCCCGTATACCGCAGTCATGGCATAAGCCAACTTTGTAATACGTTCCAAATCATTTTGAGCACCAGTAGAAATACGTCCAAAGGTAATATCCTCCGCCACACGCCCTCCCAATGTCATACACATGCTATCCATAAGTTGTTCTGTCGTGTATAAAAATTGTTCTTTGGGCAGATACTGTGCATAACCTAAAGCCGCTACACCTCGCGGAACTATCGACACTTTAACCAAGGGATCAGCATGTTCCAAAAACCACCCTGCAATTGCATGACCCGCCTCGTGATATGCCACGATTTTCTTTTCTTCTGGAGAGATGATTTTATTTTTCTTCTCAAGCCCTCCTATGACACGATCAATCGCATCTTGGAAGTCTTGCATATTTATCGATGTCTTATTCTTTCGTGCAGCGATCAAAGCCGCTTCGTTACAAACGTTTGCGATCTCTGCTCCGGCAAAACCAGGTGTTTGTGCAGAAAGTTTCTTAGCATCTACTTCTTCGGAGAGTTTCAAAGGCTTCAAATGCACATTGAATATTTGCTCTCTTCCAATCAGATCCGGCTTGTCTATCGAAATTTGGCGGTCAAAACGTCCCGGACGTAGCAATGCTGAATCCAGTACATCTAAGCGGTTTGTTGCCGCCAAAATTATGACACCTAAGTTTGTGCCGAACCCATCCATTTCTACTAATAGCTGGTTTAAGGTATTCTCCCGCTCATCGTTGCCCCCCATAACAGAATTTTTACCACGTGCACGACCGATAGCATCTATCTCGTCAATGAATATGATGCATGGCGCTTTTTCTTTGGCCTGTTTGAACAAGTCTCTGACCCGTGACGCGCCTACACCAACAAACATTTCGACAAAATCAGAACCTGACAAAGAGAAAAAGGGCACTTGTGCCTCACCCGCAACAGCCTTTGCCAACAATGTTTTCCCTGTTCCTGGAGGGCCCACCAACAAAGCTCCCTTGGGAATCTTACCACCCAAGTTAGTATATTTCTTAGGATTCTTCAGGAAATCGACGATTTCCATAACTTCTGTTTTCGCTTCCTCCAAGCCTGCAACATCGTTAAAAGTAATATTGATTTGAGACTCCTTATCAAACAGCTGCGCTTTTGACTTACCAATGTTAAAGATAGCTCCACCCCCAGTTCCACCTCCACCACTCATACGCCGCATCAAAAACATCCACAAAGCAACAATGATAATCAAAGGAAGAATAAATGATATAAAAAATCCACCCCATGCATTACTGCGTTCCTCCCATTTGGCTGATATCTTTGCTATGTCTTCAGGTAGATCATTTTGAGATTCATTTAATTTATCATTTAGTATCTCGGCAGAGCCTTCAGAGAATATATATTGTGGCCCTGTTGAGGAGGAAAAGCTTAAAGAATTTTCATCAGGCGCGACTTCTTTATATTTTGGATCGTTCTGAAGTTTATCCTTCTTAATATATACTTCGACTTCGACGATATTACCTTTGTTGTATGCGATCAGTTTCTCTACATCTCCTGTACGAAGCATCTCTTTCTCAAAGTTTTCATACGTAGTTTCCTTGGCCCCACTACCGCTATACATATAGTTAAGTACAATAAACCCTATGATCATGGCAATATATATCCACATCATATTGAACTTTGGAGGTATTGGTGTTACTTTTTTACTCGGAATCTTCTTCATTACTTATTTATAACTCTCTTATTCTAACTATTATTATGCACTTTGGTAGGCCTCGACTTTTGCATCTCCCCAAAGTTCTTCTATACGATAGTGGCTGCGTTTATCTGATTTAAAAATATGAACGACCACGTCCACAAAATCCAACAATATCCATTCTCCGTTATCCTGCCCTTCTTTATGCCATGGACCTTCTCCAAAGGCTTTATATACTTCGTCCTCTATATTTTTAGCGATTGCATTTACCTGTATATTTGAATCTGCATGACATATTACAAAATAATCAGAAACCGTGGCATTAATTTCCCGCATATCCAACTTTACGATTTCATGGCCTTTCTTCTCCTGCATACCATGAACAACGACTTCTGCCAACTTGTTCGATAATTCTAAATTTTTCTTTTTACTCATTAAGAAATAGTATAGTTTTACATTAAAACTTTAAAACAGTATTCTTTTGCAAAATAATACAATTTTTGGACATTATAAGCCTCTCCACACAATTGTTTTGAATAAAACAACGTCGACAAACGATTATTTAAAACATCTATTGTCAAATTTCAAGCCACTCCCCGAGTTTACTGCCATTATGGCAAAAATGCAGACTCATGGCCGGGGGCAACGCGGCTCTTCATGGATAACCGAACCTGGACAAAACTTGACGGCAAGTGTATATCTAAAGCTTAACAAGCTCGACACATCTAAACAATTTTTACTCACGGCAACGAGCAGCTTAGCTTTATATGATACTATCCGCCATTATGTCAATAAAAATGTTGCTATAAAATGGCCTAATGACATATTTATAGACAATAAAAAGGTTTGCGGTTTGTTGATAGAGAACAAAATATCAGGCTCTCAACTTACCACCGCAACAATTGGCATAGGCTTAAACATAAACCAAATTGTATTTCCAGAAGACATTAAAGAGAAGGCAACATCGCTCCGGCTGGCTGGTCTTGAAGGTAGCATTTCTTTCATTGAAATTATCCAAACGATCCAACGATATCTCTACCATTATCATCAGTTGTTGACAAGAGGTTCACACGATGAGCTCCTGAAACAGTACAACGAAAGGCTCTTCCAAAAAGATGAAATCAAAATATACAGGACAAAAGATCAACCTTTTTATGGCAAAATCATAGGCGTCGAAGAAGATGGTCTATTGCAAATTATAGTGGATGGACAACTGACCAAATACGACCTAAAAGATATAACTTATCAGCTATAACAGAAAAATTACTGGTAGAATAGGCACGATACCTGTACCTTAGCCTAAACTTTTCGATCCGTTCAGGGTCATAATATGTAAATAACAAAATCAGATGAAAAAACTTAGCTTATTGATCGTAGCGGTATGGATTACAATTGGTAGCGCTGTTGGTCAAATTCATAAACCCGTTAAATGGAGTGTAGCACAGAAAAAACTAAACGCTAAAGAGGGTGTTGTTTTTATTAAAGCAACTATCCAAAGTGGCTGGAATATCTATTCCCAAAATGTACCAGAGGGCGGACCGATCCCAACGTCCTTTACGTTTAAACCCTCCAAAGATTACGTCTTATACGGAAAGACTGCTGAGCCGAAACCAAAAACGAAATATGAAGATGTTTTCAAGATGAATGTTCCGTATTTCACACAAGAAGTCATATTTCAGCAAAAAGTAAAATTAAACACAAATAAGCCGACAACTGTATCGGGAACAGTTGAATGGCAAGCTTGTGACAAAACACAATGTCTGCCCCCTGATGAGTATAATTTCACCGTCACAATTAAGTAGATTATATCCAAGTGTATATAAAGAAGGCAGTTAGTTACTGCCTTTTTTGCTATTTTTATAACACTATATTTTGAAACCTTATGGATTTGAGAAAACATTCTTTATTGACGATTTTTTTTCTTCTTTTCGTCTCGATAACGATTTCTTTTGCCCAGGACAGCTTGATTTCTGTAGAAGGATTAGAATTCTCCGATGGCACGGACAGCTCGCAACTACTGGAAGTTCCGGATGATCTGGAATTTACGGATGGTGCAGAAGATTTAGGAGCGGATGTTGACAACAGCATCAGCGTACCTGCGCATATCGCCTCTCCGAACAATGGCAAACAATCCTTATGGGGGATATTTATCGCGGGTTTGCTAGGTGGTTTCGCAGCATTTTTAATGCCCTGTATCTTTCCGATGGTACCCCTTACGGTAAGTTTTTTCACGAAGAAAGGAGGTTCAAGAAGTAAAGGAATATCTCAAGCGCTATTGTACGGCCTATTCATCATTATTATCTATGTAGCCTTAGGGATGTTGATTACCATAGCCTTTGGTTCGGATGCCTTGAATGCCCTGTCCACTAACGGTATTTTTAATTTTGCTTTCTTCCTAATCCTGGTTGTTTTTGCCGCCTCCTTTTTTGGGGCTTTTGAAATCACACTGCCGAGTTCCTTTGTCAATAAAATAGATGCCAAATCGGATAGTAAGGGCTTAATAGGTTTATTCTTTATGGCATTTAGTCTAGCACTGGTCTCTTTCTCTTGTACAGGACCAATAATCGGCACATTGCTTGTAGAGGCTGCTTCAAAGGGTGAGCGGCTCGGGCCAGCTGTCGGGATGTTAGGATTTTCCATCACTCTGGCTATACCTTTCGTTATTTTTGCAGTTTTTCCGTCATTGCTAAAATCACTCCCAAAATCTGGAGGTTGGCTAAATAGCGTCAAAGTTGTTTTGGGTTTCCTAGAATTAGCCTTGGCGCTGAAATTTCTTTCCAATGTCGATTTAGCCTATCATTGGAACTGGCTGGACCGTGAGGTCTTCTTAGCGCTTTGGATTGCCATCTTTGGACTAATGGGCTTATATTTAATTGGAAAAATCAAATTTGCCCATGACAGCGACTTAAAGTATCTGTCCGTTCCTCGTACGGCATTAACTATTGTTGTTTTTTCCTTTGTTATCTATATGATACCAGGATTATGGGGTGCGCCATTGAAGTCTATCTCAGCATTTTTACCTCCGTCAGCCACACAAGATTTTGACCTGTCTGTGGTTAATGAAAGTACAAATACTCCTACAAATCCAACTACAGAGAAGAAGAAGAAATATTATGAAGTTTTTCACGATAGAGGCACACCCAAAGGTTTTGACCCTTATTACGATTATGAAGAAGCTCTAGCGGCAGCAAAAGAAGTAAACAAACCCGTATTGATAGATTTTACCGGGTGGAACTGTGTAAACTGCCGTAAAATGGAGGCCAATGTGTGGACAGACCCCAAGGTGGCTACATTGCTGCGGACGTCATTTGTGATGGCGGAGCTATTTGTAGATGACCGTACACGGTTATCCGAGGAAGAACAATATAGGTCTTCATACAGTGGAAAACTAATAAACACCATAGGTAAGAAAAACAGTGATTTTCAAGCCTCAACTTTTAATAGTAATTCTCAACCACTTTATGTCATTGTAGACACCGATGGTACTGTCTTAATTCCGCCAAGCGGTGCGAACTATGACATTACAAGCTATGCAGATTACCTGCAGTCTGGAATTGATGCATTCAAAGCAAAGAACTAACGTTTTTAATAATCTTTTAATAAAGAAACCGACAAATTTTCAATATTTTTGAAAAATGAGTGAAATTAAAAATATTGCAGTTTTGACTTCCGGAGGAGATGCCCCTGGCATGAATGCTGGAATTAGGGCGGTTGTCCGAACAGGAATTTATCATGGATTAAATGTTTTTGGTGTCCGTAGAGGCTATGACGGATTAGTAAACGGCGAAATCATTTCAATGGATGCAAAATCTGTTGCCAATATCATTCAACGAGGAGGGACTATACTAAAAACTGCTCGGAGCGAAGAGTTCAAGACGAAAGAAGGCCGCAAAACAGCCTATGAGAATATCAAAAGATTGGGAATCGATGGTCTCATAGCAATTGGTGGGGATGGAACCTTTACCGGAGCTTCTAAATTCATTGAAGAGTTTGATATTCCTATCTTGGGAATGCCGGGAACGATCGATAATGATTTGGCCGGAACGGATTTTACTATTGGCTATGATACGGCAATTAATACTGTCGTAGATGCTGTGGATAAAATACGGGACACAGCTGAATCTCACGACAGATTGTTTGTGATAGAGGTAATGGGAAGAGATTCAGGATTGATTGCTCTTCGTTCAGGTATAAGTACCGGGGCTGAGGCAGTATTGATCCCAGAGTTGGAAGTGGATTACAATGCTATTATGAAACGGCTTGATGCCTCCCGAAAGAACAAATCTTCCCGTATAGTTATAGTGGCCGAAGGGGATAACGAAGGTGGGCTAGTTGTTGCGGAAAAAATCAAAGAGAACTTTCCACACTATGACGTTCGGGTGTCTATTTTAGGCCATATCCAACGCGGAGGTAAACCGTCATGTATGGATCGGGTACTTGCCAGCCGCCTAGGGGTTGCTGCTGTAGAGGGTCTACTGGAAGGACGACGAGGTGAGATGGTGGGTCTAATCTGTGGACAGGTTCAATTTACGCCATTTAGCAAGGCTATAAAACATATCGATAAGATTAATACTGATCTGACCCGGATAGTCGAAATACTATCGCTATAAAAATAGAAAAAGCGGCTGAATTGCCGCTTTTTTGCTATAAATATTTTATACTTCTTTCTTATTCGATCACTCTTGAGCCTTCATCAGCGTTCACAAAAATAGCTTCTAGGTCAAGGCCAAACTTTTCTTTGTACGACGGTGCTATCTGTTCTGCGAGAGCCTTGCCATATCCTTTTTTTATGATGTTGATTGTACAACCACCAAACCCTCCTCCCATCATCCGCGCTCCTACAACCTCAGGCACTTCTACGACATAGTCTACCAAAAAATCCAGTTCGGCACAGCTTACATCATACTCGGCGCTTAATGCATGGTGTGTTAAAAACATTTGTCTACCCAATTCCTCGATATCGCCCCGCTCCAATGCTTTACACGCTTTATCTAACCGTTCATTCTCTTGGATAACATACCTACATTTAACGTAAGTATCCTCATCTTTCAAGCGAACTATTTCATCCAACATGACCACTGTCACATCTCGTAAACTCTGCACTTCCGGATATTTCTCATGCACCCAACGTACGCCTTGCTCGCACAGCTCTCTTCGATTATTGTAAGCAGAGGAAGCAAGGGAATGCTTGACATTCGTATTGAGCAATACAATCTCATAGTCTCCTAGTGCTAACGGTACATACTCAAAGTCCAGCGAACGACAATCCAATTTGATAACATGCCCCTTTTTACTTAATACGGAAGCAAACTGATCCATAATTCCACATTTTACCCCCGCGTAAGTATGCTCGGCTAACTGTCCGATACGTGCAATCTCCTTGCGATCCAGGGATAAACCGAACAATTCATTCAATGCAAAACCTACTGCACACTCTACAGCTGCCGAAGAAGACAAGCCCGCACCCAAAGGGACATCTCCATCCAGGTATAGGTTGAAACCAGAAAGTGTCTTCCCTTGCTCTTGAAGCTGGTTCACTACACCTAAAATATAATTCGTCCATCCGACTTGAGAAGGCCGTATATTTTTTAGATCTGTTTCAAAACCTTGATTAAAATCTTCGGCAAAGAGATGGATACGGTCATCTTCTCTTTTACTTATCGCTACATAAATGGCCTTATCAATCGCCGTGGGCAACACAAAACCATCGTTATAGTCGGTATGTTCACCTATAAGATTAATTCGGCCTGGGGATTTAGCTAACAGTTGTGGTACAGTCCCAAATACTTCCTTAAATCTATCCTTCAATTGTAAAGTAGCTATCATCTATTTATTTTTATAATGTATTGTCGCTTGGTTTCTTAATACTTCCGCCGCATATTCAGCGGTGATATCTCGTTGTGGATTGGCCAACATTTCATATCCTACCATAAATTTCTTGACGGTCGCTGAACGAAGCAGGGGTGGGTAGAAATGCATATGCCAATGCCAAGAAGACTGATCTCCATTATTGACAGGCGCCTGATGCATCCCTGCAGAATACGGAAATGATGTCTTAAAAATATTATCATAACGAATAGTCAATTCTTGCAATGTGCGTGCAAGATCTAACTTCTCCTCTTCTGTGAACTCCAGTATGTTGGTAACATGCCTTTTACTGATGATTAAGGTTTCATAAGGCCAAGATGCCCAAAAAGGCACTAACGCCACAAAATGAACATTATCCACCACGATACGTTCTTTTTTCTCCAGCTCTACGTCCAGATATGCACTCAACAATGATTTTCCATTCACCTGGAAATATTTTTCAAACTGTACACTTTCCTTTTGGATTTCCACCGGCAACGAACTCTGTGCCCAGATCTGTCCATGTGGATGGGGATTGCTACAGCCCATAATTGCTCCTTTATTCTCAAATATTTGAATATACTTGATCCATTCTTTTTGTGCCAGTGCTGCAAATTCCTCTTGCCATAAATCCACGACAGCCTTAATTGCGGGCAATTCCATCTCGGGAAGAGTCAAGTCGTGCCTTGGTGTAAAAGAAATCACTTTACAAATTCCTTTTTCTGTCTCTGCCTGTAGAAGATCTCCCTCATTATATTCCGCTAAGGGGGAATCCGCTAACAATGCGGAAAAATCATTGATAAAAACAAAACTGTCTTTATATTCAGGATTCAGGGTACCATCAGCACGTTCATTCCCAGGACATAAATAACACTTAGAATCATATTCGGGCCTGTTGTCTGTAGCAACATCCTCCACTTGTCCTTGCCAAGGTCTTTTACTTCGGTGTGGCGAAACTAATATCTTCTCCCCGGTCAGGATATTCACTCTGGTGTGTGGTTGTTCTAAAAAAGAAAACATATGTAAACTATAATTGATAGATTTAAAATAATAAATGTATAATTTACATTTATTTACAACAAACGTATTAATTTTTTTTCACTTTTTAAGCAAATTGAAAAAGTTTTGATGAAGGTTCACAGAAAAAATTGCTCTAGGCAATATGCTCACACATTGGTCCTAGAAAACTACAAAGCGTAAAATCGGTACGTATTGTTGGTCCCAACAAGCAAGTAAGAACATGTATAAGAGTTGGGAGTTAACTCTTAACCAACTCGAAAATAGTAATCTCGGGCAATATGCCTACCCTGCCTGGATATCCCAAGAACCCAAAACCTGTGTTAACATATAACTGCTGCTGTTTCTCGGTATACAATCCAGCCCATTCCTTATAGATATACTTTGCAGGACTCCATTGAAAATGTTCACCTCTCACGCCAAACTGCATACCATGCGTATGTCCTGCAAACATCACATCGATATCGGTATCCAGTACTTGTGCTCTCCAATGGGATGGATCATGAGACAATAATAGCTTGGTCACTTTATCTTCTGTTCCCAGGAGTGCTTTCGCTAAGTCGCCTTTCTTTGGAAACCGACCTGTCCCCCAGTTTTGCACACCTACAAGTGCTATTTCTTCATTATCCACACGGATTGTTCTATTTTCATCCATCAAAAGATCCCATCCCAACACGCGGTGTACATCGATTAGATTCTTTAAGTTTTTCCGTTTGGCTGCACTATCTTCCTTACCATAATAGTAATCACCATAATCATGGTTACCTAACGTAGAAAAGACTCCCAAGTCAGCTTTTAATTTTGAAAAGATATCTTGATAATCCCGCATTTCAGTTGCCACATTATTTACTAGATCTCCGGTGAAGAAAATCATATCTGGCTTCTCTTGCAAGAGCATTTCTACGCCGCCCAACACGGCTTTATGATTATAGAATGATCCCGAATGCACATCTGATATTTGGGCTATCGTCAAACCATCGAATGCTTTGGGTAGATTTGGCAAAAGCAACTTTTGTCGACGTATCCGATAATCATATGCGCCGGAAATAATACCCCATGACAACGGGAATAGGGGCAACGAAGCTATTGCAATGCCTGATTTAAGTAAAAAATCTGACCGTGAAATGCCGTTTCTTGGCTTTTCCGGTAACGGCTTTTCCAAATCCTCTATATGTTGTACGGGAGATTTTCCTTTCTTTGTTGTAAAAAGCCTAGAAATCCAAACACCTCCACGGCGGATATCATCCATCAATACCACAACGATATAAATAAACTTACTGACCGCCGTCATAAAAAAAGCAACTAATATAATAGACCGGTAACTTAATGGAATACTGAATTTTGCGGCAATAAAAAGCCCGGCAAATAATCCAATTGAATATCCCCACCATATGAAGGGAAACCATTTCTTATGTACTAACTTTATCTTCGTTGCCTTGAGTGCAAAAAATATATAAAAATCAAATACTAATAAAAGTATAGCGTTGAATACTAACATTTCTTCATCAATTATTTAAGGCCAATCTTTTTAGCGCCGCAATCCATTTCGGATTATCGTTCAAACTTTCGACCATCGTGACCTGTTCTCCCCCCAATGCTTTAAATTCATTCGCGTATTCTACCTGTATTTCATCCAATGTTTCGATACAGTCCGCAACAAAAGCCGGGCTAAAAACCAACAACTTCTTCACACCTTTTCGAGCAAGATCATGTAATGCATCCGAAGTATAGGGTTGTATCCACGGAGTTTTTCCCAAACGTGACTGAAAACAAACTGTATATTGATTTTCTTGAAGTCCCAATTTTTTCACTATTGCTCGAGTTGTTCCGTAGCATTGTGAAAGATAGCAATAGGAATTCGTTTCTACCTTACAATTGGAACAGCCATTATCCGCACATTTTAACTCACCTGTCGGGTCAACCTTGCCCAATTGCCGTACCGGCAGACCATGGTAGCTAAATAAAACATGGTCATACGCTTCGATGTTATATTTTAATGCATGCTCGGAAAAAGTTTCCACCACCAGATCATCTTCGCAAAAATTACTTACAAAAGATACCTGCGGAAAATATTGCCAAGTCCGCATAATCTCCATCACTCTATCTATCACAGAGCCTGTAGTCGCTGAAGCATATTGGGGAAATAACGGAATCACTCGAATAGAGTCCAAAAACATCCCTTCCATTTTTTTCAATGCCGACTCGATAGATGGATTCTGGTAGCGCATAGCCAATTCCACATGGTACTCATCCCCCAGCTCCTTTTGTAACATTTCCTGTTGAACTTGGCTGTAATACATCAAAGGAGACCCCGTCTTCTCGTCCCAAATCGTGGAATAGGTGGTGGCTGATTTTGAAGCTCTCTTAGGAACAATAACACCTTTGACCAAGAGTGTCCTACTCCAATAAGGGATATCCATTACTCTGCCATCCATTAAAAACTCGTTAAGGTATCTCCGCACATCAGGAGTAGCAGAAGAATCCGGTGTACCTAATTGGACCAACAAAATCCCCTTTTTCGCTTTTTTAAACATTATTGCAAAAATATACAAATTTTAAAGGGATCACCGCTTAAACGATTGAAAATGAAAATAAGATGACCTATATAGTTCTATAGTCCCTCCAAAGCAACCTTCACCTTTTTCATCAACCACATGGGCGTAGAGGTGGCTCCGCATATACCGACGGAATCTCCTTCACCGAAAATACTCATGTCGAGTTCTTCCGGTTCAGAAATAAAATAGGAGTTATCATTCGCAGACTTACATACATCATATAAAACACGTCCATTAGAAGACTTTTTGCCTGATACAAAAACAATCTTATCGTATTGCTTGGCAAAGTCCCCTAAATCCTCATACCTATTGGAAACTTGTCTACAAATTGTGTCATTAGCCTTTACATCATATCCACGCCTGATCAATTCGCTCTTAATCGCGTAAAATTTATCCACACTCTTTGTTGTCTGGCTATATAACGTAAAGGATGGCGGCAACTCGACAGAATCAAGCTCTTCGATATCTTGAAAAACAATCGCTTCATTGTTGGTTTGCCCTTGGAGCCCGATTACTTCGGCATGACCATGTTTTCCGAAAATCAGGATTTTTTCACTCTCATCAAATGAAGTCTTGATACGATTCTGCAATTTTAGTACAACAGGACATGATGCATCAATCAGGGTAATATTATTTTCCAGCGCTATTTTATAGGTTTCGGGAGCTTCACCATGTGCCCTTATCAGTACTTTTTCATTCGTCAGGTCTGGCAGTGTATCGTGACTGATAATTCGCAAACCTTTGGCTTTCAATCGTGCAACTTCCTCATCGTTGTGGACGATATCGCCAAGACAGTACAAATAACCATCCTCTTCCAAGATTTCTTCTGCCATATCTATCGCATACACCACGCCAAAACAGAAGCCGGATTCTTTATCTATTGTTACATGTAGATTTTTCGCCATACACTACAAAGTTAGTAAAGAATTAAGGAATAAAGATTTTATCTTTGCTCCATTTACCATACATTTGCAAAAATTTTTAACTCAGGTTATGGCAATGAACAGAACATTTACAATGATTAAACCAGACGCTGTAGCGAATGGTCACATTGGCGCTATTTTAAATGATATTATTGCGGGGGGCTTCAAGATCATCGCAATGAAGTACATTCAATTATCTCAGGAAAATGCCGGCAATTTTTACGCGGTGCACAAAGAAAGGCCTTTTTACGGAGAACTCGTTCAATTCATGACCTCTGGCCCAATTGTAGCCGCTATTTTAGAAAAAGATAATGCTGTAGAAGACTTTCGCAAACTCATCGGTGCCACGGATCCATCAAAAGCTGAAGAAGGGACCATTCGCAATAAGTATGCAAAATCTATTGATGCTAATGCTATTCATGGATCCGATTCGGACGAAAATGCTGAAATAGAGGGAAACTTCTTCTTTTCACAGTTCGAAAGATTTTAAAGATACAACGTGTCCAATTTTTCTAAAGTTTAGACCTTTGGAAAAATTGGACATATGCTATCCCACCCGCTTGTCCAAGTATTCGTTTTCTTTTTTTCTCATTAACGCTTTTTCCTCTTTTTTCTTATCCCTATAACCACAGAGATGTAGTACTCCGTGTATTATAACCCGATGTAGCTCGTCGATTTCGGACACGCTAAACTTTAATGCATTCTCCCGAACACGATCAACAGAAATAAATATATCTCCTGCTATGACACCCTCTTTCTCTGAGGAATCAAAAGTAACTATATCGGTATACGTATCGTGATCAAGATACTGTTTGTTGATATCCAGCAGATAGTTATCCGAGCAAAATATAAAATTAAGCTCTGAAACTCTTTTAAAACCCTCTTCTCGAACAGCCTTGTTTATCCATTCACGTATTTTCTGCTTTTGAGAAAAGTTAAATACTATATCTTCTGAGAAAAACGATATATCTTTAGTTGCCATAAGTTAGTAGCTTTTGCCTTCCATATAAGTTTGTAAAATTATGGTGGCAGAAACCGTATCCACCAGCCCCTTTTGTCGCTTCTTCATCTTTTTCAGATCACTTTGTGCGATTGCTTTAGATGCCAACTTGGAGGTAAACCGTTCATCAACTTCTACAATAGGGATAGTTGGAAATTCCCTTTTCAATCTTCGGACAAAACCCAAAATGTGTTGAGCAGACTGGGATGCCGTCCCATCCATTTGTAACGGTTTTCCCACTACAAAGGTTTCAACGGGCTCTTTTGAAACATAGTCCTTAAGGAAATCCCATATTTTTTCAGGATGAACTGTATCTAGGGCCGTGGCAATAATCTGCAACGGATCTGATACGGCGATTCCTATTCGCTTTGTTCCATAATCAAAAGACATCAATCGCATAAACTTACTCTTTCTGCAAAGGTACAATTCCGTTACCGAAAACTATTTGTACTAATCTATCTATTTGCTGTGAATAAACGAATCGATAGGTTTGAAAAATGATATCCACCCCCGAAATATCTTCCTCGTTTACAACGATCGTTATACTTGGTTAAACTTTGTTAAAGCATAGCTTCTTTCTGACATTCAATCAACTAAAACCACTAAATTGCACAGGTAAATTTATGGATTATTGTTTTAATTGATGTATCTTTGTCAGATGTTTTTAAATAGGCGTACTAGTGCATTTTTATACTTGTTAGTTTTTTGCTTACTCTTTTCAGCTTGTAAAAGCAAGTTTGAGAAATTAAAGAACAGCAATAATATTGCGATGAAGTATCAGGAGGCCGTAAAATTTTACGAGAAAGGAAAGTATTCCAAAGCATTAATATTATTCGATGACTTAGCGACCAAATATCGTGGTCGAGCAGAGGCTGAAGACCTCTATTACTTCTTAGCCTATACCAATTATCGTATAAAAGATTATACATCTGCCCGTTTTCACTTCAAACGATTCGCTGAGACCTATCCGAGCAGCTCTCGGGCTGAAGAGTGTAGGTTTATGTCTGCCTATTGCTATTATATCGAATCTCCACGGTCTACATTAGATCAAGCCAATACAAGGAAAGCTATCGATGAATTACAACTTTTCGTAAATATTTACCCTGAATCGGAAAGGGCTAAAGAAGCCGGAGAGTTGATTCAGAACTTAAGGGACAAGTTAGAGAAAAAGGCCTTTGATAATGCAAAGCTATACTATAACATGGGAACTGCTGATGATTATAGAGCGGCAGTTATCGCATTGGAAAATGTACTAAAAACCTACCCGGACACAAAGTATGGGGAGGAAATAGAATTTTTGATCGCCAAATCTCAGTACCTTTATGCTGATAACAGCTATGCAAATAGACAAAAACAGCGGTTTGATGATGCGATAGATTACGCACAAAGTTTTATCGAACATTTCCCGAGCAGCAAACTGCAGTCTGAGGCTAAAAGTCTAATGGAAAATGCCGAAAAGAAAATAATCTTAGCCGTTCGTAAGATGGAGGAGATGAACAAAGCTCGTGAAGAGCAAAATAGAGAACTGGGTATTACTGCTATTGAGGACATAGCAGCAAATAACAGCGAAAGCCAAAAATAAGAAATATAATATTTATACTATATAAGCATGAGTCAGGTAAAAAACAATAGTGTTCCAAATACAACAGTAACAAGAGACTTGAGAGATTTGGACAAAGGTACGGACAACTTGTACGAATCAATCGTTGTTATCAGTAAAAGAGCGAACCAAATTTCTGTGGAAGTAAAAGAAGAGTTGAATTCAAAACTGGCAGAATTTGCAAGTAGCAACGACAATTTAGAAGAAGTGTTTGAAAATCGCGAGCAGATCGAAATTTCAAAACACTATGAACGTATGCCGAAACCCTCGCTAGTAGCTATAGACGAATTTCTGAATGATAAGGTTTATTTCAGAAATCCGAGCAAAACAGAAGAATAACAGTTAATTCCTTTAAAGCTCATGTCTTTTAAAGGCAAGAATATTTTGCTTGGTGTATGCGGCAGTATTGCCGCATACAAAACAGCGTCTCTTATTAGACTCTTGGTAAAAGCCGAAGCAAATGTGCAAGTTGTGATGACAAAAGAGGCTACAGAGTTCATCACACCTTTAACCCTTTCAACACTTTCCAAAAATCCAGTTCTCGTTGATTATTATAATCCCAAAACGGGGGAGTGGAACAGCCATGTACAATTAGCACTTGAAGCTGATATATTCTTGGTCGCTCCTGCTTCAGCCAATACACTCGCTAAATTTGCGAACGGGTTTTGTGACAATTTACTCGCTGCATGCTATTTATCTGCAAAATGTCCAGTATATCTAGCTCCAGCAATGGATCTAGACATGTGGAAACATCCTTCTACCCTACACAATCTAGCACAATTAAAGTCTTATGGTAATACGATCATCCCTCCGGGAGATGGCGAATTGGCCAGTGGATTGTCTGGAGAAGGCAGACTAGCAGAGCCTGAAGATATCCTGGCTTTTTTGAAAAACGAGATTGTTTTGGACCTCCCATTCCGTGGTAAAAAGGCTCTTGTCACAGCTGGCCCGACTTATGAGAGCATAGACCCCGTTCGGTTTATTGGCAATCACTCTAGCGGAAAGATGGGCTTCGCAATAGCAGAGAACTTAGCTAAGTTAGGAGCCCATGTCACCTTAGTTGCAGGCCCAACATATTTAAACACGCCTCCTTTCGTAGATCGGATAAATGTTCAGTCTGCAAAAGAAATGTACGAAGCTTGTAAGGGTATTTATCAACAAGCCGATATTGTCGTCATGAGCGCTGCCGTTGCCGATTATACTCCAAAAGAAGTCGCAACACAAAAAATCAAGAAAAAAGCTGAAGATTTAACGATTGAGCTTGAAAAAACCGTCGATATATTGGGATCTCTAGGGAAGCTAAAAACAGCTACGCAAACCCTTGTGGGCTTTGCTCTGGAAACCAATGATGAGCTATCCAATGCCAAAGAAAAGCTCACACGAAAAAATGCAGACTTTATTATTCTTAACTCCTTGCAGGACCAAGGAGCTGGTTTCGCTACAGATACCAATAAGATAACTATTATCCAAAAAGACGGAACCGTCATCCCCTATGGATTAAAATCTAAAGATGCTGTTGCAAAAGACATCTGTGAACTCATCATAAAACATCAGCAGAATTCGCTATAGCACAACTATCCGAGCTTCTGTAGGATAATAATTGTTTATACGATTAGGCATGACTTTAACCCAGCCCAGATTAGTGCCTTGATAAGTTACCAACACCCAGCCTCTTAGATTTTCCTTGTTAATAGCACTATCTAATCTATCCTTATGCAAGTATTTCAAGGCATCATTTAAGTCAAGGTCTATCTGTAGCAGATCTTTACGAACACGTACACTCATTGCCAAATCATGGGATGGAACCAATAATTTATTCATATACCTTCCTATTACCGTACCCGCATTTTTAAGATATAGTACATATTGTAAGGCTTTCAAATCCTGCTTATACTTCTCAGAGAACACATGCAAATCATCATGATATTGAAAAGTATATAACCCATCCATGTCTAGCCAGTCCTTAGCGATATGCTGTGGGGCATTACTAGTATCAATTTTAAGCCTTTTTAACAAGAAGCTATCCTGTTTCTGTTTCTTTCTCAAAACAGCAAAAAAGAAACCTTCACCTTCAACTTTATGTGGATAAAAACGATAACACGACGCCTTATGCAAAGATGTTTCGGTATACTGAATACCCCACTTTTCAGAAATTGGTATTGATAAAGATTCCATCCCAAATTCTCCAACGAGCCAATCTATATTTTCCTCGTTCTCTTCTTTTGAATAGGAGCATGTAGAATAAAACAATATCCCGTCTTCTGACAAACTAGACAAACTATTGGCTAATATCCTTCTTTGACGTTCACTACAAAGCTTGACATTAGCCAAAGACCACGTATCCATAGTCGTATGATTCTTATGAAACATACCGGAGCCCGAACAAGGAGCATCTACAACCATCAAATCAAAATAGCCAGGTAGATGTCCAAATGCCGACGGATCATTATTGGTAACCACTACATTCGGGTAACCCCAACGTGTTAGGTTTTCAGATAACACATTCGCCCTACTCTTTATTATTTCGTTTGATACAAGCAAACTATCGGCGTGTAATGAAGAGACCAATAGTGTTGATTTCCCTCCCGGTGCAGCACAGAGATCTAAAGCTTTAATAGGTTTCTCATGAAGCTTTATTTGCTCTATTGTATAGGACAAAAACATGGAGCTAGCCTCTTGTGAATAATAACATCCTCCATGAAAAAAAGGATCTAAAGTAAATATCGGTCGTTCTTTCAAATAAAAGCCATCTCTACACCAAGGAACAACTGTATCTATCTCCAAATGAGAATTATCAAACGTCTTTAGGGGATTAAGACGAATAGAATTTGTCTTCTCCTCCTTATTATGTATAGCTACAAAAGCCTGCCAATCGAAGGATGGATCTTGTTTTAAGCTGTTAATCAAATCATTTGGCAATCTATTACTCATGAACAAAAATAAAAAGTATACACTAAAAATTCAAAACCAAATCAATAGCATTATCTTTGGATATGAGAAATTTCAAAAAATACTACATAATCCCAGCTACACCTGAGGAGATATATAAAGCTTTAACAACGGAAGTTACAATAAGGCTTTGGACGGGCAATGAGGTAACAGTCAATCCCATTGTAGATGGAGAGTTTTCTCTATGGGACGGTGCTATAGTTGGACGCTTCCTAGAGCTAGACCCTTTCCAAAAAATCGTACAAGAATGGTATTTTGGCAACCAAGACGAACAGTCTATAGTAACCATTAAACTCCATGAACATAAAAAAGGAACCTCCTTTGAAGTCAATCATACCAATATTCCAGACGAAGACTATGAAGATATTGTTGAAGGCTGGGAGAATGAGTATGTTGGAAGTTTAATGGAGTTTTATACAGAATAAGAGATAACTTTATATTTTACAACTCCGCAACTTTTAATTATGATCTCTTTATATAATTTATCCGCTCTCCATAAAAAAAGCCCTTACATTTTACTGCAAGGGCTTGGTTGTTGAATAAAATAAGGCACCGACCTACTCTCACGCCTGTTACGGCAATACCATCGGCTCTGGCGGGCTTAACTGCTCTGTTCGG
>PJTO01000098.1_pt1 | contig 119856 bp, 103 predicted proteins | sample 1512101 | NCBI WGS metagenome assembly PJTO01 (sample SAMN08177690, study PRJNA422409) | Soil metagenome, whole genome shotgun sequencing project. | reverse complement strand
GCCATTCAACTTCGAAAGACACGCCTGACCCGCCCACGTCGTTGCGGTGGGCTGTCCCGTCCAGCGTCAACTATGATGGCCGCACTGCCTCCGGAACCAGCGTGCTACGAAATGCGCGCTTACCATGTATCGATCAATGCCAGCGCTTCAGCAGCATCCCGCAGCGGTGAGACGTGGACGTAGTCGCGCTTAAGCGTATGCACGAAGGCTTCGGAGATGCCGTTGCTCTGCGGGCTCTTCACTGGCGTAAAGCACGGTTTGAGGCCGATCTGCCGAGCAAAGATGCGGGTCTCTCGGGCGATGTACGGCGAGCCGTTGTCGGTCAGCATCTCGATCAGAGCCGGAGCCTGGCAGGTACCGAAGCACTTCTCGACAGCCTCCAGCATCATGTCGCGCACCTCTGATCCACTGATCCCTGCGTTGACTACAGCGCGCCAGCTGATGATCTCCCGATCATGCGCGTCGATGATGAAGGCGCCTCGCACGACCTCGCCGTTCCAGCAGTGAAACTCGAAGCCGTCGGAGCACCAACGCAGGTTCGAGCGCATCGTCACGACCTTGCCTTCGTGACCATAGTCGGGCCGGATCTCGTACTTGCGGGCCAGCAGGAAGTGGTTGGCCTTCATGATCCGGTAGACCCGCTTCTGGTTGACCGGCTCAGCACCGCTCTCGCGCATCTGACGGTTGAGCAGAGCGGTGATGCGACGATAGGCGTACGTGGTACGAGCCGAGACCAGCGCGGTGATCAGCGGCAGGACTACCGCGTCGTCGACCTTGCGGTACGGGCCACGCGGCCGGCTCCGACCTTTCAATCTCCTCCAAGGGCGAGCGCATGAGCAAGGTCACTTTTTTGGGCGCACCTTGTCCAGCGCTTCCCTCAAGATCTCGACCTCCATGGTCTTGCGGCCGAGCTGACGCTCGAGCTCGCGGATGCGCTGGTCCATCTGCCGGACAAGCCGGTTACTGGTCACGTCGTCGTCGCCAGTCATCGCGACACTGCCTCCTTCGAGCATCAGTCGTCGCCAACGATACGGAAGGTTGGCCGAGACGCCATTGCGCCGTGCAACCACCGAAATGCTGGCGCTGCCGTCCAGCGTCTCCTCTACGATCCGCAGCTTCTCCGCGGCCGACCAGAACCGGCGGTGGCCGCCATCAGCGATAACCTCATATCCAGACATAAGCATGTGCTCAGGGGATAGCCCTAAGCCTCCATTCTATGCCTGAGGGTGTCCGGATGAAACGGGGCCAGCTCAGTGGGTCGCCCTCATGTCCCTCGGCGGCGGAGGACATGCTTCTACAGAGCATCTGGCCCTGGCTTTCGGCGTCCGTGTCGTTCTCGGGGTGCTTATCTTCTTCGGCTATGCCGTGCTGTTTTCGACGGCGCCGATGGTCAAAGGCTATGCCAGAGCCCGACGCTGGATCGATGGGACGCTCAGTGTAGTTTTCGCTGGCGCAGGCGTGCGCTTCCTCATCGGCCGATAGTAGATTGGGTTATCAGATATGACAGTTTTCAAGGGCCTTTCCGCATTCCCGCCTACTCCGGCAAACGAAGACGGGATTGTCGATACCGATGCTTTGGGGGTTCTCGTCGATCGCCTTGCTAATGCAGGCGTCGATTCAGTGAGTGTTCTGGGTAGCACGGGCACTTATGCCTACCTGGATCGGGAGCAGCGCAATCGCGCTGTCTCGGCCGCTGTGGAAGCGGCAGCAGGTCGCGTCCCTGTGGTAACGGGTGTCGGAGCGTTGCGAACGAGCTGGTCCTGCGAACTTGCCGTTGCTGCGCAAAGGGGCGGTGCCAGCGGGCTTCTGCTCGCGCCAATGTCCTACGCACAACTGTCTGCCAGGGAAGTCGAGCATCACTTCAAGGCCGTCGCCGCTGCAACGGATTTACCGCTCTGTATCTACAACAATCCAGGCACGACGAATTTCAAATTCTCGCACGACCTCATCGTCGAACTTGCTCATGTTCCAAGTATCGCAGCTGTGAAGATGCCGCCGCTCGATAACCAAGGTTATACGGCCGAAATCGAGCAGCTTCGCGCCCGAATGCCGGACGACTTCAGGATAGGCTATAGTGGTGACTGGTGTGCTGTGCCGGCATTCCTGGCGGGCGCCGATGCCTGGCATAGCGTCGTTGCCGGTGTGCTGCCGGAGCCAGCGGTCCGCCTCACGCAGGCTGCGATGGCCGGCGATGCTGAGGAAACTGCGCGGCTGCAGGCGCTTTGCGCACCCATGTGGGCGCTCTTTGAAAAGTACGGCAGCCTGCGCACTATCTATGGGATCGCGGAAATCCTCGGGCTGAATGTCGGGGCCGCCCCGCTGCCAGTGCAAGGCTACGTCGGCGTGGATCAGTTGGCTGAGCTACCGGTTGCGATCGACAGCATGGTCTCGGCTGCAAGGTGAAATTTCGGCATACAACGCGCATGCGACGAGGATCCTAATGTTAGCATAAACGATCATCCGGCAATGCACGGCATTTCGATCATCCCGCCAAGTCCGGCGGCGACCTAAAAGGCGACCGGTGGCTTGGCCCCTGTTCCCATCCTAGACCTGCTGTTCGGCAGACGGCCAGTCTTGGGTATCCAGAAGAGGATAAGTGGACGGGCTGCACCTGGGAGCCTAAAATGGGCTGCTGAACGGCCGAAGGGATCGACTGCGGAACTGGCTTCTACGCGACCAAAATGGTCGCTCCGGGCCGCGGAAACCAATGCCCTCGACCTGCGCTAACGAAAGAGGCTGCTGCGGGGACGAATACACGAATCGAGGGCAATCGGATATGGAATCAGGGTAATACTTCGGCGAACAAAATGACGTGCTCAAGTTCGTTGCCGCCTATCTCGTTTCCTGTACGAGCTTCGACGGGAACCACGGTTACCGCGAAACCCATCTGCGAAAGGATTGCCACGAATTCTGCATCAGGGGTTGCGGACCATATCGCGAGAATACCTTGAGGCTTCAGGGCCGAAATCGCCGCTTCGAGCCCTCTGCGAGAATAGAGCCAATCGTTGGCCCGACGAGTGAGCCCTTCGGGGCCATTGTCGACGTCAAGCAGGATAGCATCGTAGGCGCCATTCGCAGCATGGATCAGTAGCGCAACATCATCCTGGACCAGTTGGACGCGAGCATCGTCGAGGCACCCGGAGGTCCACGCCTTCATCGGCCCTCGGGCCCAGTCGATTATCTTTGGAACGATTTCCGCCACGGTCACGCTGGCATCTTCGCCAAGAACCGCAAGCGCGGCCCTTAACGTGAAGCCCATTCCGTACCCACCAATAAGGATTTGCGGGTCGGAACGAGTGCCAATCTTCTCGCAGGCCATCGTCGCGAGCGCCTCTTCCGAAGCATAGAGATCCGTGCTCATGAGCTCATGAGCATCGAGAAGAATGACAAATTCGCCTGCGGTGCGGACCAGTCGCAGGCGATCGCCATTCGGCACATGCGCGACGTCAATCAGTTCGTCGCCTTCAACAAGGTCCAAACTGCTGGTGGTCACGGCAGGCATCCGGCAACGGAAAAAAGATGTAGTTGCATGCGCTGACTATTTTTGGCGTGCTTTCCGTGCCTGATACCGCGCGTCGCGGGCTGCCTTACGTTCCTCATCGGTCGGGAGAGCGGATGCAGCGGCTCGCTCAGCCTTGAGCGCAAGTTCACGCTCATGCTTTTCCTTTGTCGCTTTGCGCTTTTCAGCTTGAGCCTGCTCGCGCGCCTGCGCTTTTGCTAAGCGTTCTGCCTGAACGGCCGGATCCATCGGCGGCTTCGCCTTCAGCGCCGCAAGTGCTTTGGCACGAGCCTGGTCCGCTGCATTGCGACGAGCCTCGACGCCAGGTTCCTTGTATGCTGCCATTGAATCTTTCCGATTGGAGGTAGGTTGGCAACTGCGGAGCAAACGCTGCTCAATTGCACCACCAGATATGGATAAAGGCTTTACCGCTGTCGCCTTCCCGACCGAGAACGCCGATTGAATGGTGCAACATCCGTTTACAGCAACATTCGCGGCGCACCCCCGATAGCACGAGTTGAAGTTGGCGGCTAGCGACGAGTCGCGGAGCAGGTCTTCAGTCAAACAGCAAAGCTTTGCCGGAGTGATAGACTGAGGGCAAAAATGCTGTGCGACCGGTGGTCTACTCCTCATACGGCCGTCGTCAGGCCCCATGTATGTTGCGCGGCAACCGCGAATCCCGCGCTATCGCCTTGATAGGCTTCCCGTCCCTGTGGTCCCGACGGATCCTCGTAATCGTCTCCACAACCAACATCCCTGTAGCCGCCGTCCGAAACCCAAACGGCGGCGCTTCTCATGATGAGATGAGGGGGGGCAATTCTAGACGCCGCTCCACAGCCTGCCCTCTTGGTGCCCACTACCCGTTCGTGGCACCTGCCTCTCCTGTCTGACGGACTGAGAAACCGACACACCGGAAGTGCGAAACGGCTAGACGGCGAAAGACGGTGTTGGTCACGATCGCAAGCAGGTAGTGTCTATGGGGCAGGCGGCGCCGGGGGCTGCCGGTTCGCACCAGATTACGGTGTTGGCCGATCGTGGCTCTTACAATCGCGAGCAAGTGCTGGATACGACGGTACGGGCATCCTGCCCTGCGTGCCGATGGTCGATACATCCGCCCATGGCCTCGGTCGGATGTTGCGAAGATGAAGCTCCTCGTAAGTAAAGGCCGGAAAAAGGTCCATTTCATATGCGGAACGTTAGGTATGCGGCGGCGTAGAACAAGTCGCGCCCCGGCTTGAACTTCTCGGAAACGTCACCGTAGATCGTGTAGAAGCCGAGCGTGGTGAAAGGGTTGGGAACATATCGCCCGGCCGCAGTCGCACGCTTTCCGAAGAAACGGGAATCGGTTTCGTCGGCGCGGCGCAGCACTTGGCCGCCCAGCGAATAGACGCCGTCGTGGATCGAAGTGCGCCACAGGCCTGCCGCCGAAAAGTCGAGCGTCAGTTTCGCCGTCGGCTGTAGCGTCAGCATCGGTTGGAAGATCGTCAGGTTATGCGGTCCCAGGTCGCCGTTGTACGTGAGCGGCTTGGGGAAGAGCGGGCCAAAGGTTCCGGCCTTTCCATCGCCGGGATTGCGGTCGCCCGAACCTACGTCGATGCGCAGGGCCAGCTTGGGCTTCCACCCTCCCTGCCAGCCGTGGGCGACGGTGCCGGTGACGTAGTAGGCATCGATGTCGAGGTTCCCGAACGAACCCCATTGCCGGATGCCCTCCAGATCAACGCTCCAGGCTTCGGCCTTCCCGGCGTAACGCAGCGACAAAGTGCGGCGCTTGTCGCGCGCGGCGGGCGCGGTGGCGAAGGACACGCTGGCGCGATCGGAAGCGACGAACAGCATTTCGGCCCGGCCCGTGTGGTTTCCGGCGCCGAAGGTGCGTCCGGCGTGGAGCCCGGTGAGGTCGTAGTCGTGATTGGTCTCGTCGTCGAACGTGCCCAGCTTTTCGAGTAGCGCGTGGCCGGTGAGGAAGCCGCCATCCCACGGGCCCATCGTTCCCATGACGCGCAGGAGGTCCAGCGAGCGGCGGGTGTTGGCGCCTTCGCGCATGTCGAACACGGTCTGGTTGCCGATGCCGATTTCCTGTCGGCCGAAGCGGGCGGTGATCCGGGCAGTGCCGACCGGCACATGCGCCTCGACGAAGGCCTGGTTGAAGTCCAGCCGCCCTTCCTCGATCGGCGCGACCACGGAATCGAGCCCGGTGCTGGTGGCGTGTTCCAGGTCTACGAAGGCGCGAAACAGGCCCTCGATCTGGAGATCGCCCCAGACGCGGGTGCGCTGCTGGAAGTTGCCCAATAATGCGCGCTGCCGCAAGCTTCGATGGCAACAACGGTCGGCTGCAGCTTCTCGAAAAATCGTATCATTTCCCGGCGCGTCAGCCTCTTGCGCAGGACCGGCCTTTCTGCCGCGTCCACGCCATGCAGCTGAAAAACGTTCTTTGACGTGTCCATGCCTATACGGGTAATCTGTTCCACGGGCGGCTCCCTCATGTGAGTCCTACAACGACATCACCTTGGCACATTGCGATGCCGTTGGGAGCCGTCCAACCCAACACCTCAGAGCATCGCCGTTTCTGACGGCGCCCTGCTTCGGAACCACCGGCTGCCGATGCCCCCCTTTCCGTCGTTCCGTAGCGATTTTCCGCGCCTAGAAGCGGGTCTTCGAATTATGATTGCGTCTGGGAAACTTCTTTCAAAGGGCGATTGGCGTTCTTGAACTCCAGACAATCCACCGAGCTCAACTCTCACCCAGCATCTCGCTGATTTTGGCCGACAACACTTCGATTTGGAACGGCTTCGTGATCATCGCCATGTTGGTGCCCAGGAAATCGGCGCGGATTGCGGCGTTTTCCGCGTAGCCTGTGACGAACAGAATTGGGAGTTCGGGATGATGGTCGCGGGCGATTTCTGCCAGCTGCCGCCCGTTCATGCCTGGCAGGCCAACGTCCGAGACCATGAGATCGAAATGCTGGCCGGAGCGAAGCATTTCGCATGCATGTGTGGGCTCGGCCGCTTCGAAAGTCCGGTAGCCAAGCTCCTCCAGGACATCACGGACGAGGAGCCGCACCGAGTCGTCGTCCTCGACCAGCAGCACGGACTGACCATCGCCTTCTAGTATCATGTCAGGTGTCGCCGAGGCCTCGCGGTGGATCACGACATCGGCCGCGGGCAAGAAGACACTTACGGTAGTTCCCGTACCCACCGTGGAATGGATCCTGACCTGGCCGTTTGATTGCTTGGCGAAGCCGTAGACCATCGAGAGGCCGAGACCTGTGCCCTGACCGATCGGCTTCGTCGTGAAGAAGGGCTCGAACACTTTCTCCACCATCTCTTCCTCGATGCCGACGCCGGTGTCGGAGACCGACACGATGACGTAGCTGCCCGGCTTCACGCCTGGATGCGTCGAGCAGTACGCATCGTCGAGGTCGGCCGTGCGCGTCTCGATCGTGAGCTTGCCGCCGTCCGGCATGGCGTCACGCGCGTTGATCGCAAGATTGACGATCGCGCTTTCAAGCTGGTTCGCATCGGCTATTGCGGGAGGCAGGCTTTCGGCAGGCACGATCGACAGCTCGACCTTTTCGGTCATCGTCCGTCGCAACAATTCTTCAAGCGACGAGACCAGAGCGTTGATGTCGGTGGCACGGCTGTCGAGCGACTGGCGGCGGGAGAACGCAAGCAGCCGGGCCGTCAGGCTGGCAGCGCGCTGGGCAGACGAGGCGGCGGCATCCATGAAGCGATCGATATCGTGGGTACGGCCCGCGGCGATGCGGCGCTTCATGATGTCGATCGCGCCAATCACGCCGGTCAGCATGTTGTTGAAGTCGTGGGCGATGCCGCCTGTGAGTTGGCCGACAACCTCCATCTTCTGGGACTGCCGCAAGGCGGCTTCCGCACGCTTGCGTTCGGCGGCCTCGGCTTCGAGCCGATCGAGTGCGCCCTTGAGGTCGGCGGTGCGCTCGGCCACTTGCGCTTCGAGGGTGCGAGCCGCATCCAGGAGAGCTTCTTGCGCTCGCTTCTGTTCGTCGATATCGACGATCACGGAGATCGCACCTGTTACAATGTCGTCCTCGTCCCGGAGAGGAATGCTGCCCACCCGCGTCCAGACATCTGGCCCGTTCGGCGGGTGATAGAGAAACTCCACGCCACCGAAATTCTCACCGCGAAGCGCCCGCATGCCAGGGAAGTCTTTGGGTTCGAGCCGCTTTCCATCGACGTCCCACGCCTCCCAGCGAGGTTGGATGGTCGGATCAAGGCCCGGGATGGTGCCGTCGATGTCGAAGCGGCGGAATGCCGGGTTGACGAGTTGCGTATCCCCTGCGGGACCGATGAAAGCGACACCGACCGGCAAATTCTCGAGCAAAGTCGAGAGGCGGCGGCGCTCGGCATCGAGTTCGGCGACCTGATCGCGAAGCAGGAACTGCTTCTGCCTCGCCTTCATGGCCGACGCGATCGCGCTCAACAGGGACTCTGAACTCAGGGGGCGTTCCAGCAGGACGACGTTGGTGGCATTGTCTGGCAGCCGCCGTCTAATCGCCTCGGCGGCGATCCGGCGTCCCGCCTGACGCCCTGCGAGCAGGATGAAAGGTATGTCGGACCAGGCCGGTTGCCCCTCCAGCGCATGACGCAAGGTCCCCAGCTGTCCGGTCAACGCTTCTTCGGTGACAAGAATGGCGCCGACGTGGTCGTCGAAAGCGGCGGCCAGCTCATCGATGCTCTGGCAGATGAGGGTATCATAGCCGTTCTGAACGAAAAGCTTGGCAACGCTTTGCGCGTCCTGCCCGTATGGGGCGGTGATGAGGACGCGATGTCCTTCAGGTGCGGTCCTATGCACCTTTTCCGCGATCTTCCATGAGAGGAGTCTGCGAGCCGACATATTCCGGCGTGCCGGTCAGGATGCCTTTGAACTCCGAAAGAGGCTCACCCACCCTCACGCCCTTCGCGTCGATGCGGAACTCGCGAATCCTGTCCTCATGGGGGCCGCTACGATTCTTGACGATGGAAATCGCCTTGCGGAGGCGGCCCTGCGCCTCGAAAAAACGGATCAGGATCACGACGTCGGCGATATAGGACACATCGAGATTGTGCCCGTGCATGTTGCCGAAGAAACCTTGCTGCGGGTTGACCAGCAAGGTCACGACGCCGGCTTGATTGAGGTACGAAAGCAACTCGTGAAGCTGCAAAATCAGCTGCTGCTCCTGCGGCATGGCTGCCAGGTAGCCGTTGAGACTGTCGATGAGGATCAATTTGGCTTTGCCCTCATTGACCTGCTCGCGCACCATGGCCGCGAACTGACCGGGCGCGACTTCGGCGGCGTCGACCTGTCGCAGGACAAGGTAGCCCTCATCGATGAATCGTTGAAGATTGATCCCGAACGCCTGCGCACGCGCCAGCAACGTGCCGACCCGCTCGTCGAATTGATAGATCGCGCAGTTCTCGCCCCGCCGGCACGCGGCCGCGATATACTGGAGCGCGAGTGATGTTTTGCCCGTGCCGGCCGGTCCCGTGATGAGCGTACTGGTGCCCCGTGCGGGGCCACCGCTCAGCAGCGCATCCAGCGCCTCGATTTCGCTGCCGACCGGCTCGCCGACAAAAGGTTCATGGTGATCGGCTGCGATGAGGCGAGGAAAGACATCGAGACCGCCCTTTCGAATGATGAGGTCGTGGAAGCCTGCGACGAAATCGACGCCGCGCAGCTTCTGGACCTGGAGGCGCCGGCGCGCGGCACCGAAATCCAGAGTAAGACGCTCCAGTGTGATGACACCGTGACAGAGACTGTGCAGGTTGCTGTCCCGCTCAGCCCGTGTACCGGTCAGATCGTCGATCAGGATCACGGTCGTCTTGAGACCGGTGAAAAACTGCTTGAGCTGGAGGAGGTGACGGCGATAGCGGAGCGGATCCTGAGCCAGAAGACGCATTTCCGAAAGGCTGTCGAAGACGACCCGCTTCGGCTTTACACGTTCCACTTCCTTCTTGATGAGGTCTATCGTGCCTCCGAGTTCCATCTCCCAGCTATGTAGGATCGACTGCTCGCGTCCGGTGCCCAATACCTCTTCGGCTGAAGCGAGCTCGAAAAGGGCTAGCCTGTCGAGGTCCCAGCCATGCGATCGGGCAACGACCTCAAGCTCCTCGCTGCTTTCCGAGAGAGTGATGTAAAGGACGGCATCGCCCTGCCGCGCGCCCTCAAGGAGGAACTGGAGCGAAAGGGTTGTCTTGCCCGATCCCGGGCTCCCCTCGATCAGATAGAGGCGATTGGCAGGCAAACCTCCACCCAGGATCAGGTCTAACCCCTCATTGCCAGTCGAAATGCGCTCTTCGGGTTCCATCGCCCACCTTCGTTCCGTTCCGATCCGCGGTTTAACGCCTATCGAACGAAAATGTCCCCGGTCGCAGTGTCAGCTCCCCTTGCGGAGGTAAAGGTAACTTTGGCGGGCCCAATCGATGATGGACAGGCGGTCGCCAAATTTGGCAAGCTGACAGTCCGATATCAAGACCGATGGAGAGGGGATGAAGAGGATCGTTGCACTGGCCGCGATTGCCGCCGCCGTTCCTGTGATCGCTGAACCACAGGTTCCGCAAAGCTCCGTAGGGCCGCACAATCGGGCGGAAGCTGTCAAAATCATCGCAGACCTGCGGAAAATCGTCAGCCCCCAGGGTTTGCAGGCAATCGAAACGGTGCCGATCGGCGGCATTGCCCAAGCCGTGTCGATCCGCAGCCAGGATTTGCGAAACCCTGTACTGATCTACTTTCACGGCGGCCCCGGGTTCGTCGAGATGCCCCTCGACTGGTGGTGGGACCGCGGTTGGGACGAGTATTTCACGGTCATTCATTGGGATCAGCGCAACGCCGGCAAGACGTACACGTTGAGCGGCGCGAGCGATCCCGCGACGCTTACGCCCGAGCGCTTCCAGGCCGATGCCGAAGAACTGGTGCAGTGGGCACGCAAGCGTTTCGGCAAGCGCAAGGTGTTGGTGCTCGGGCACAGCTGGGGCAGCATGTTGGGACTGAAACTTGCCGCCGCCCATCCCGAATGGCTCCATGCCTATATCGGAATGGGCCAACTGACGGACGGGCTGGAGAGCGAACGGCGCGGCTGGCAATGGACGCTCTCCAGGGCGCGGGCCGAGGGTAACGCACAGGCCGTGCACGAACTGGAGGCAATCGCCCCCTATGGCGCCCCTGACCATCCGCTCACCGTTCCCGCGATCCTGACGCAGCGCAAGTGGCTGGGCCATTACGGCGGCGCGGCGTGGCGGCGGCCGGGCGGCGATTTCGAGGCCGCCGCTTTCAAGCTGGCTCCGGAATACAGCGACGAGGATGTCCGCAATGCGTTCAAGGGTCAGGAACCGGTCACTCAGGCCCTGCTGCCCAGGGTTCTGGCAACTGACCTCTCGACGATCCGGCGATTGGATGTCCCGCTGTTGCTGCTGCTTGGCCGGCACGACGTGAATGTGTCGAGCGAGGTGGCAGCCGAGTGGTTCGCAGCTGTGCGTGCGCCGTCGAAGCGATTGATCTGGTTCGAGCGATCGGGGCATCACATCACGAGCGAGGAACCGGGCAAACTGCTGACGACGCTGGTGAGCGAGGCCCGGCCAATCGCTGCACGTAACGGCGATGTTGCCCCGTAGATCATGCGGGTTCGGCAAACCTCGTTGACGGTACCCGAAAAGCTTTCTGGACCGCCATTCTATCATGTGCATTTGGGCAGGCGTCGGCGGACCTGCGCAGCGCCGAAGTCATCCCGAACCCCGACCGGCGCTGCCATCGCAGGTGTTGGACGCAACTATGGAGCCCCGTCAGTCTTGACGCGGGCCATCAGGCCTTCCCAGTCGAAGATCTGCGTCGCCGGTGTATAGGCTCCGGTCAGCTTCAGGGTCAGATATTTGCCTGCGCTCTTGAGATACTCGTTGTTCCCGCCCATTGCTTTCCTGGCGATCTCCAGCGCGGGCATGGCGGCTGGGCCCAGGAAAGTCAGGGCGTTTATGGCATGAAGACGGATTTGCCACGGCTGGGTCTCGTCTGAAAGATCGACGAGCGCGGCGATGGAAGGGCCGGTCTCCCCAAGCCTTGCGAGAGCTTCACTCAATTGAATGCGCACATGAGGTGAGGTCTCGCGGGCGAGTGCGGCGAGCATGTCGGCTTTGGCGGGGGAAGCCTTGTCCCCCAGGATGAGCAGTCCGATACTGGCCCAGTAGCGCAGCACTTCCACCCGGTCGGAAAGCGCGGCGCGCAGAGAGGGCAGTCCCTCCAGTCGTCCGAGACCGGCCGTGCGGGCGAGAGACATGACCTTTCCGAGCGGATAGACCGCCGGGTCGCGGCTTTCGGCCCAGCCTTCGCCCGCCATGCCCTCTGGCAGGAAGCCATTGTCGTGGATCGCGATCATATGGCCGTCGAGCGCGGCGCTCAGCGTCTTGCGGATCGCCCGGTGGGAAGGGTTACCGGCCAGATTGTCCAGCTCTTCGGGATCGGCCCTGAGGTCGTAGAGTTCCTCGAACGGCTTCGGCTGGAAGAAGCGCGCCTGCGCTTCGGTCAGCTTGCCGTCGAGATAGGCCTGCTCCCATTCCTGATAGCCCTTGGCCAGCCAAGCGAAGGCCTGGTGCTGGCCCAGGGGGCGATGAGGCATGTAGTTGCGGATGTAGCGCCAGCGACCATCGGTGACGGTGCGCTGGAAGTCGATCCGCTCGTCCATGCGGTTGCGCATGCCGAAGGCGTACTTCTGGGGCTTTGCCTTGGGGCCGAGGAACGGCTGGCCGGTCATCTGCGGCGGCTGCTTCGCGCCGGCGATGGCCAATACGGTCGGGGCGAGATCGATGAAGCTTACGGGCGAAGTGATCTCGGTGCCGGGGCGCCCCGGCATGAAGTGCTGCCATTTGGGCGGCACGTAGACCACCATCTCGCAGCGCAGACCCTCTTCGGTGCAATAGCGCTTGGACCGCCCGAGTACCCCGCCGTTGTCGGAATAATGGAAGACGATGGTGTCCTCTGCGAGACCGTCTGCCGCCAGTTCGGCGAGACGTTCGGCCAGTTGGCCGTCCATCTTTTCCATCAGGTTGTAGTAGCTGGCAAAATCCTGACGGGTGCCCGGCGTATCCGGCAGGAAACTCGGGACCTTCACCATGTCCGGCGTCACGCGGCCCGGCGTGGGCGTGAAGATCTTGGATTCGTGGGTGGTCTCATAGTTGAAGACCGCCATGAACGGTTGGTCCGGATTCTCGCGTGAACGCCAATGCGCGGCCTTGCCCTGGGCGTCCCAGACGGCTTCAGGGGCCACATTGCAGTTGTAGTCCGTTTTCGCGCTGTTGGTGCAGAAGTAGCCCGCCGCCCGCATCAGTTCCGGATAGGTCTTGAACTGTCGAGGCAGCTTGCCGATGGCGCGCATCTGGTTGGCGGGCGCGCAGCTTTCCGGGTAGACGCCGGTCAGGATGCCGAAGCGCGATGGCGCGCAGACCGGGGCATTGGAATAGACGTGGCGGAACAGCAGGCCCTTGGCGGTCAGTCCATCGATCGTGGGCGTGTGGGCCAGCTTGTCGCCATAGGCGCCGATGTAGGGGTTGTTGTCCTCGCTCACGATCCACAGGATGTTGGGACGCTGGACCGGCGCGGCGGCGCGGGCGGCCGTGCCCGTCGCGGCCAATGTCGTCGCCCCGGCGATCGAACCGAGCACGGTGCGGCGCGAGACGGCGCTCACTTGCCGGTGCTCCCGACCTGGTTCTTCAGTTCGGCGCCGAGTGGCGGCGTATAGACCAGCGGCTTGCCTTCGGCTTGGGCCTTGAGCTTTGCGGGGCTGTCGGGAAGGATCGGGTCGAGCCGGTCGGTCGGGTTCGGCTTGATGTACCACGACGCGGGGAAGTCCGCAGCGCGGGTGCCGTTCACGTCGCGCCGCACTGCGCCGGTCGAAAGGCGGGCGCCATAAGGGATCATGTGCTTTCCTTCCCGGTTGGCGAGTTGCTGGTAGAGCGCAATGCGCAGTTCCTGTTTTTGGGCCGCCCACTTGGGATCGTCGACGAGGTTGTGCATTTCCTCGGGATCGGTCTTGAGGTCGTAGAGTTCGTCGGTGTCGTAGACGCCGTAATACTGGATATATTTCACTCGGTCGCGCTCGATGGCGAAAGTGCCCGGCGTCATCGGGAAGTTGTATTCCCAGTAATATTCGTAAGTGAAATCGCCGGGCTTCCAGTCGGTGGGGGCCAGTTTGCCTTCCCACAAGTCCCATGCGCTGGTGCCTTCGAACTGCTGGGGGCGCTGGGCGCCCGCAACATCGAGGAAGGTCGGTGCAAAGTCGAGATTGCGGATGCGGCCCGGATTGACCTTGCCGGCCGGAACCGTACCCGGCTCCCAGACCACCAGCGGCACCCGGATCGAGGCTTCGTAGGCGTTGCGCTTGTCGATCAGCCCATGTTCGCCGACCATGTAGCCGTTGTCGGACGTGAACACGACCAGCGTGTCCTTCTCCAGATTGTTCTTGCGCAAGTAGGCCATGATCCGACCGAGGCTGTCGTCGATCGCGGAAAGGGTGCCGTAGTAGTACTTGAGATATTCGGTCATCGGAACGTCGGCATTGTAGAAGAAGTCGATGCCGTGCCAGGAATTGCGCTGGTTCTGCACCCAGACCGGCTTGCCCGCGTTGTTTTCGGGCGTGTTGGCAGCGCTGGCGGGCAGGGTGAACTTCGCCTTGTCGTACTGATGCGCGTAGCGCGGCGGCGGCAGCGGGTCGGAGTGGACGCCCTTGTGGCTGAGATAGAGGAAGAACGGCTTCTTCGGGTCACGCTCCCTGGCCAGCCAGTTCATCGCGTAGTCGGTCAGCTCGTCGGTGATATAGCCCTTCTGGGGCACGTCCTTGCCGTCGACGTTGAGGTCGGGGGAGGAATGGGCGGTGGTCGCCTTGGCCGGCCAGTAATTGCCCTGACCGATGAAGCTGACCCACTTGTCGAAGCCGGGCCGCGGGGCGGCGTTGTTGCTTCCCATGTGCCACTTGCCGAAGAAGGCTGTATCGTAGCCGGCCTGCTGGAGATAGCTCGGGAAATAGGTGAGCCCGGCCTCGGAAGCGTCGTTATTGTCGACGATGCCGTGGTTGCGTGCGGTCTGCCCGGTCAGGATGGTCGCGCGGCTGGGGCTGCACAGGGAGGAGGTTACCACGGCGTTGGGGAAGTAGGTGCCTTCCTTCGCCATGCGGTCGATGTTCGGGGTCTTGAGCAGGCCGGGCTGGAGGAAGCCCATGCCGTCGTAGCGCAAGTCGTCGACGAGAACGAAGATGATGTTGCGCGGGCGAGCTTCCTGGGATGCGTGCGCGGCGGCAGGGGCTTTGGCCGAGGCCGGAAGCGTTGAAATCGCCATGGCCGCAAAGCAGGCGGCACCCGCAAGGGCGCGAGCGAAGACGGTGTGCTTTTTCATCGGGGTTCCTCGTCAATAGACCCATTCGGTCTCGCGACCGTTGACGGTGGTCTTGCGGGTGAAGTGGAGCTTCCAGCGGGGATCGGGGAGTGCCGCGCGGAAGCGCTCGATCTCGGCCGAGAGGCTGGCGGCGCCGGCCGGATCGCTGCTGGAAAGGTCTTTCATCTCGGCCGGGTCGCTGTTCAGGTCGTAGAGGTGCGACGTGTTCCAGTCGTGCGAGACCCAGAGCTTGCGGGAACCCCGTCTCGCGGCATAGACGGGCTCCTGTCCCCAGACGAGCAGACGATCCGGATCGGGGTGTTTTGCCGTCTGCACGAGATCGCGTCCGTCGAGCTCGGCGGGCAGGGACCGTTCGGGATCGGCGGCGTGAAGCACGGTGGCGGCGATGTCCACCGAAGAGACCGGGCTGTCGCTGATGCCCTGCGGCTTGAGGCCTGCCGGCCAGGAGATCATGAAGGGAACGCGCACGCCGCCTTCCAGATAAGTGAACTTTCCCGCGCCCCAAGGATGATCCGGGTTGCAGAAGCCGAAACGTTCCGGACAGCCATTATCCGAGAGGAACACGACGATGGTGTTGTCTCGCAGGCCTTGCGCTTCCAGCCGGTCGAGGATCCTGCCGATCCCGTCGTCCATCGCCGCGATCATGGCGATGTAAGTGCGGCGGACCGGATCTTTCACCTGGGGGAAGCGGTCGTAATAGTTCTGCGGCACCTGCAGCGGCCAATGCGGCGCATTGTAGGCGACATAAGCGAAGAACGGCCGATCCTTGTCGGACGCGGAGCGATCGATGAAATCGACCGCCCGATCGGTGATCTGGTCGGTCAGGTAGCGCCCGAAATCGTCGGCCGGCTTCGCATCGGGGCCTTCCACCATCGCGTGATTGCCGGTGCGCGGGCCGATCACATACTTGTCCGCCTTGGTCGGGGTGGTGACGATGCCGGGCGTTCTCGGATCGACGTAGTTGGTCTCACCGGCGAGGAAGCCGAAGAACTCGTCGAAGCCCCGTTCGGCGGGATAGAATTGGCGCTCCGAGCCCTGATGCCATTTGCCGAACGCGGCGGTCCGATAGCCGAGCGGACGCAGGCGGTCCGCCATCGTCTGCTCGCCGACGGGCAGGCCGGCGCCCTCGTCCCCCTCGTCGTTGATGTTGTAGGTGAAGCCGAAGCGCTGCGGCATCCGGCCGGTCAACAAGCCGGCGCGGCTGACCGCGCAGACCGATGCGGCGACATAGCCGCTGGAGAAGGCGACCCCGGTTTCGGCAATGCGATCGATGTTGGGCGTGGGCACGTCGGCGCGGCCGTAAGTCGAGACGTCCGCCCAGTCGAGATCGTCGGCAAGGATGACGACGACATTCGGACGGCCGGCAGCGACGGTCTTTGCCGCCGGGGCAGGGGGGACACCGGGGGCGCTCGCCGCGCAGCCGGACAGGGTGGCGGCGCCTGCGAGCATCGCGGCTATAAGGGCGCGTCGCATCATTCTTCTCCTCCTGGCGTCCTGCCGCAGCCGGCGACCGTGGCGGGCCTGCCGGGATCGACCGAGGCCTGTCCCTCGCACCAGGGATAGCGCGTGGGATCGAGCGGCCCGTCCTTCGTCTCGTCGAGCACCTTGCGCAGAGCTGCGTAACGGCGGGCGGCTTCGCCTTTGCGCTTGGTCGCAGGGACGTCGGTCTCGACGCCGGAGATCGGGTCCATCGCCACGAAGCGGCCATCGCCGTAGAGCTTCCAGGACGCATCGAAAGCGAAGCGTTCGGGCTTGAATTGCCACATCGGCGCGTAGTGCATGAAGATGGAACCGCGCGCGCTGCTCGCCTTGCCTGCGATGACCGGCCATTGGCTCACGCCATCGACCTTGCCGGCGAGAGCGGGCTGACCCGCCATGTCGGCGAAAGTCGGGAGCAGGTCGGTGAAGTCCACCAGCGCCGCGTTGACCTTGCCCTGAGGAAGGCCCGGCCCCCAGGCGATGAAGGGGACGTGGGTGCCGTTGATCGCGGTCGTGCCCTTGCCGCCGCGCACCGGATGGCCGTCGCGCATCGACGTGATCTGGCGATTGGTGCCGTTGTCGCCGGTGAAGATGACGATCGTGTTCCGGTCCAGCCCTTCAGCCTTAAGCCGCGCCATCAGGTCGCCGACGAGCCGGTCCATATAGGACACCATGCCGTTGAACCGATCCTTCGCGCCCTCCGCCGTCATCGAGTCCGGCGTCTGGACCCAGGGGTTATGAACCAGAACCATCGGATAATAGAGGAAGAACGGCTTGTCCTTGTGGCGCGAGATGAAGTCCAGGGCCTTGGCACTGTCGAAATCGGGGCCGAAACCTTCCTCGCTGATCTTCGCCGTGCCGTTGCCGGCGCGGGTAGGCCCCCAGTAGCGGGAACCCTTGGCGGTGAGCGCCTGAAGCTGCCACAGGTAGCTCTCGTCGAATCCGGCGGCCTGCGGGGTTATGCCGACGCGGCCGTCGAACCCGTTGCCCATCAGTTGCCACTTGCCGACGATGCCGGTGACGTAGCCCGCGTCCTTCATGACATTGCCGAACGTCCGTTGGCTGGGCGCGAGATAGCCGAAGGCTTCGTAATTGCGCCAGTTTTCCTGACCCGTCATCAGCCGCACGCGGGAGGGCGAGCACAGCGGCATGGCGTGGGCATTGTCGAAGCGGGTGCCTTCGGCGGCCAGCCGGTCGACATGGGGCGTATGATATTCGCCGCCATAGGCATTGATGCCTTCCACGCCGAAGTCATCCGCCAGGATCAGGATGATGTTGGGGGGACCGGACGTGCGCGGCGCGGGGGTGGAGGCCAGGGCCGTGGCCAGGGCATCGGTCCGGGTGCTGTCCCGGGCGGCAGCGGGCGGCAGCCCCGCGATCATGGTTCCCAGCGCAAGCGCGGCCAGCGAGAGGGCAAATCGTGCCATTACTTCGGCTCCCCACCAGCGGACGGTGCAACGCGGTCTCCGCTGCCGTCGAACATTTCGCGATAACGATAGGGCTTGGGCGCCTCGGCAAGCGGAGGATCGGAATACTTGCGTGCCTCGGACCACCAGAGCACCTGGAGTTCCTTGAGCTTGGCCGGCATCGATGCCGCAAGGTCGTGATTTTCGGCCGGATCGGCTTCGGTATCGTAAAGCTGCCAGACATCCTGGGCGAAGTCCGCGTCACGCGGATGGATCGCCAGCGCCCGCCACTTGCCCTGAGTGATCGCCCGATTGCCGCGCAGTTCGAAATACTGGACGGTTCGAACGGCAGGCGCGGCGGCGTTTTCAATCGTGGGCAGGATCGATTTTCCGGCCACGGCGATTTCCGCGCGGCCCTCGATCGCTTTTGGAAAGGCCGTGCCCGCCGCTGCTGCAAGGGTCGGGGCGATGTCCACCGCGTCGACATAGTGCGTGCGGACTTTGCCGCCGTCGCGGATGTGGCTGGGCCAGCTCACGACCATCGGCGTGCGAACCCCGCCGAGCTGCGGCCAGATCTTGTAGCGCTTGAAGGGCGTCGCGCCGAGATAGGCCCAGGGGCGCTGATACTCGCTCTGCGTCTTGTCCGTACCCAGTTCGTCCAGGCGTGCCAGCATCTGCTCGGGGGTGAGCGTGTTGGGCCGGTACATCCGCTCGAACGAACCCTTTTGCCCGGCTTCCGACGCAGCGCCGTTGTCGGACACCAGGATGATCAGCGTATTGTCGAACCGGCCCGTATCCTTGAGGTGCTGAACCAGCCGTCCGATCTGCTCGTCGGTATGGGTGATGAAACCGGCATAAGTCGCCATGAAGCGGGCGAAGACGGTCTTTTCGGTCGGCGTCAGGTCCGCCCAGGCACGGTCGCTGGCAGCGCGGGGGGAGAGCCGGGCCTGCGGGGGCATGATCCCCATCAGCTTCTGGCGCGCCAGACGGTCCTCCCGCAGCGCATCCCAGCCCTTTTCATAGATACCTGCGTAAGCGTCGATATAGGCCCTGGGCACTTGGATCGGCGCATGGGCCGCGCCGAAGGCGAGATAGACGAACTGGGGCTGAGCGCGATCGCCGGACAGGGCCTGGATGGCATGGTCGGTGATGTCGACCGAGAAATGGTATCCGGGGCGGTCGGGCTTGGGGAGCTGGCGGTTCCCTTCGATCAGGTCCGGGTGGTACTGGTCCGACCAACCCAGGAAGAAGCCGTAGAAATCGTCGAAACCGCGCTGGAGCGGCCAGGAGCCGTTGTGTCCGGGCGAGCCGTCCTCATCCTCGGGCGCGAGATGCCACTTGCCGTAGCCATGCGTGGCGTAGCCGGCGCGGCGCAGGACTTGCGCAATGGTGCTGGCGTTCTGCGGGAGCTCGCCCCGGTCGCGGGTCATGTCGCCGGGATCGAGAACGCGCGCCGGAAGGTCTGCCATGCGCACGGTCTGCGGATTGCGACCTGTCAGCAGCGCGGCGCGGGTGGGCGAGCAGACCGCCTTGGTGTCGAAATGGTTGTAGCGCAGTCCGCCTGCCGCAAGCGCATCGATGTTGGGTGTGCGGATTTCCGAGCCGAAAGCGCCGATATCCGAGAAGCCGGTATCATCCAGCACGATGAGCACGATATCGGGTCGCGCCTGCCCGGGAACGGTGGCAGCCCGATCCTTGGCCAGGCCCGGTTGCGCGACGAGCGTCCCAGCGGCGATCAGGGCTGCGGTGCAGGCCAGATGCGTCATGCGCTTCAGCTTCGACATGCGGTTCGTCATCCTGTTCTTTCCCGGCAATGGCCCGCGCAATCTCAGATCGTGCCCTTGATCGCGCGGCCATAGCCGCGCAGACCCAGCAGGAGTGCCGCTATCGACAGCGGCGAGGCCACGGCGCAGACGATGGTGATGGCATTCGGCAGCGCCGCGGGATCGCCGTACCAATAGTCGGTGACCAGAGCGATCGCGAAGGGGCCGCCCGCCGCACCGATCATGTTCACCATCAGCATATAGCCTGCCGATACGGAAGCCCGCATCCGGTTCGGGGTGATTTCCTGAAGCGCCGCAAGGCCGCCGCCGAAGTTGAAGCCCGCCAGGAAGTTCATCGCACCGATCAGCGTCAGCGAAAGTGTCGCCGTGGAAGCCTGGGGGAACAGCGTGGTGACGGGGACCAGCGCGGTGAAACCGAAGAGAGCGACCAGCAGGTTGGCGCGTTCGAAACCGCGCCGCCGCAGAGCCGCCGCAGCGAAGCCGCCGGCCAAGGTCCCACTGACGCCGCAGATGGCCGTGATCGTGCCATAGATTCCGCCGATCTGGGCGGTCGTCAGGCCGTATTTCCGTTCGAGGAAAGCCGGAATCCAGGCCCCGGTGGCATTGCCGACAAGGATCATCAGCGCGAAGCCGCAACTGATCCCCAGATAGGCTTGCCAGTGGCGGAGGACATGGGCCGCGAGTTCGGAGAAGGGTGGGCTCTTGTGGGTTCCGGCAAGGCCCATGCGCTGGGGCTCGCGCACCAGCAGCATCGCTCCGGACAACAGGACGCCGGGGATTCCGAGCATCAGAAACACCAGGTGCCACCCTTTCACCGCGCCGATCAGCGGCAGGATGACGACGCTGCCCGGCGGCACCACGCTCGCCATGAAGCCGCCGAGAACCAGGGCGGAGGCGCCGCCGACATAGATGCCCATCTGGTAGACGCCCATGGCCGCCGGCAGGCGTTCCTTCGGGAAGTAGTCGGCGAGGATGGAATAGGCGGCGGGGCTGAGGCCGCCTTCACCGGCGCCGACGCCGATCCGCGCCACGAAGAGCGTGCCGAAGCTGCGTGCCAGGCCGCAAAGCGCGGTGGCGATGCTCCAGATGAACACCGCGGCGGCGACGATGTTGCGGCGGTTCGCCCGATCGGCGAGCCGCGCCACGGGAATGCCGACCAGCACGTAAAACATCGTGAAACTGAGGCCGTAGAGAAGGCTCATCGCCGTATCGGAGGCTTGCAGGTCTTCCTTGATCGGCTGTACGAGCAAGGCCAGCGCCTGCCTGTCGACGAAAGCAAGGGTATTTGCCGCAGCCAGCATGCCTGCTGCGAACCAAGCCCGCTTGGGCGACGGCCATTCGCGGCCTTCGCTTTCCAACTGTTCCCTCACGAACCTCTCCGCAGATATGTGGCTGCCATGTTTTACAGCCATATTTAACGCTAAAACAGCAAGTGTCTTGCTGAATGTCAACCGTCTTTTGCCGGGTGAACACCGTCTTTCATAGCGGCAACCAGCTACCACGACGCTGGGCGATGTCGCATCGCCTCGGTAATGCGAGGAAAAAGGCGCAGTTGTCTTCGATATTTGTAACGCTGCCATATTAGCGGTAAAATAAATCGTTGACAGCTCCCGTCCTGTTGGAGTTTAGCGTTACAGGAATCAGGTGATTCGAACTCGGCGCGAACGTTCGGTGTGTCTCCGAACGGCAAAGATGCCGGGGAGCCCAAGTGGAGGGGAATAGCATGTCTTTTAAGGCCATTTTCGGCGCGTCCGGCGTTTCCGTCACCGCGCTCTGCGCAGCGCTTGCCGTCTCGGCACCGGCGTTGGCGCAGGATGCCGCCGACGCCGCAGGCAATCTGACGGGCGACATCGTCGTCACCGCGCAGAAACGCTCCGAGCGCCTGCAGGACGTGCCGCTCGCCGTGACTGCGGTGACCGCCGATGCGCTTGCCGCGCGCCAGATCAACGATACCACCTCGCTGGTCAGCGCCATTCCCTCGCTCTCGTTCCAGCAGGGCGCCAACCCCACCAACACCAGCTTCCGCATTCGCGGCGTCGGCACCGCGCTGTTCGGGCAGGGCGTGGAATCCTCGGTTTCCGTGGTCGTGGACGGTGTCGTGGCAGTGCGTTCGGCGCAGGGCTTCTCGGAACTGGCGGATATCGAGCGTATCGAGGTGCTGCGCGGACCGCAGGGTACGCTTTTCGGCAAGAACGCTTCGGCCGGCGTCATCAGCGTGACGACCGCGCGCCCGTCCGACAAGTTCGAGGGCAGGGGCGACATCACGATCGCCGAACATAACGAATATCGTGCGCGCGGCACCGTTTCCGGCCCCATCACGGATAGCCTGCGCGCCCGCGTCTCGGGTTACTACAGCGACGTCCAGGGCGTGACGCGCAATATCGGCACCAACAAGTGGGTCAACGGCACCAAGAGCTGGGGCGTGCGTGGCAAGCTGGAATGGGATGCCACCGACAACCTCACCTTCCTGCTGGCCGGCGAATACAAGAAGACCGACGCGGACTGCTGCGGCTCGACGCTCATCTCGATCGTCAACCCGGTGCTCCAGCAGGTCGTCGGTCCCATCGACGCCAGCCGCAAGAACCGTAAGATCAACGAAGACACCGACACTTACGCGAACAGCAAGTCGCAGACCTATTCGTTGCAGGCCGACTGGGATCTCGGGGCTGCCTCGATCACCTCGATCACCGCCTACCAGAAGTACGACCTCGAAGTTAACCAGCCGATCGACCGCATCAATTCAACGTCGCCGATCTTTCTCGGTACGGCCGCCTTTGCGCCTTACACGTTCTGGAACCAGAACCACGGCATCGTCGATCTGAGCGCCTGGTCGCAGGAACTGCGCATCGCCAACAACGGCAAGTCGGACCTGAACTACGTGGTCGGCGCCTTCTACATGCACAGCGACATCGTGCGTCCGTTCGACCGCCGCCGCGCCCGCTGCAGGGCCGGTATCGTTGGCGAGCCTTGCACGACCGCCAACATCGTCTGGCAGTCCGCGTCGAGCCGCATCCGCCTGAAGCAGGACAGCGTGGCCGCATTCGGCCAGGCGGACTACCGCATCGTCGGCGGCCTGCGCGCGATCGGCGGCATCCGTGTCCAGTACGAGAAGGGCACCAACAGCGGCACGCGAACCGCCCCGATCGTCGCCGGCGACACCGTGTTCCCCGGCAATGCCAGCAACAGCGGCAGCTTTTCGGCGCACGACACTGCCGTTACCGGCAAGGCCGGCCTGCAGTACGAGTTCAACCGCAATGCGCAGGTCTATGCAACCTACACCCGCGGTTACAAGGGCCTGGGTTACGAGATGGAAGTCTCGGCCGATCTGGCGAACCAGAGGGCCATTCAGCCCGAGCACGTCAATGCCTACGAAATCGGCTTCAAGGGCAGCACGTCGGACCGTAGCCTGACCTTCTCGGCCGCGCTGTTCCAGGCCGATTACTCGAACCTTCAGGTCCAGGCCAACCGCTCCGATCCGACCACCGGCGTCATCCAGTTCGTCACCACCAATGCCGGCTCGTCGCGCAGCCGTGGTTTCGAAATCGAGGCCACCCTGCGCCCGTCGGACTCGTTCTCGGTCAATGCGGGCGTCACTTACGCGCAGTCGCGCATCAACATCGACGGCCTCAACTGCCCGCTTCAACTGCAAGCTGCCGCACCGGTCATGACGGGGACTCCGTACAATATCTGCTATCGCACCGCCGCCGGCGCGACGCCCCAGCAGAACCTGCGTAACCGTCCGCTCCAGGCCAGCCCGGACTGGCGCATCACGCTGGCCCCTCGCTATGACTACGAAGGCGAGAAGTTCAACGCCTTCGCCCAGCTCGGCGTCAACTTCACCAGCGCGCAGTACTTCACGTCCGAACTCGATCCGCTGACGCGCCAGCCGTCCTACACGCTGGTCGATGCCACGGTCGGCGTTTCCACGCCGGACCAGCGCTATAGCATCTCGGTCTTCGTGAAGAACCTGTTTGACACCAATTACCTGACCAGCATCGGCCACAACTCGCTGATGTCCACCACGGCCAATCCCTACGATCTGGTCGGAACCTACAACAAGGACTCCAGCCGCTACTTCGGCGCGACCTTCGGCGCCCGTTTCTGAGACCCACCTTTGGCCGGGCGCTTGCGCCCGGCCGCTTCTTGAAGGATCGCGCCTTGGATCGACGCAAGTTCCTGGCATCCGGTGTCGCGGTAGCGGCCGCCTGCTCCGCGAGTGCCGCCATGGCCGCAAGGCCGCGCCGTCCGCGCAACGTGGTCGTGATCCTCTGCGACGATCTCGGCTATGGCGACATCGGCATGACCGGGGCCCGCGGCATCGCCACGCCGAACATCGACAGGATGGCGCGCGAGGGTCTGACTTTCTCCGAGTTCTATGCCGCCGCCAACTTGTGCACGCCGTCGCGTGCGGGCCTGCTGACCGGGCGCTATCCGGTACGTACCGGCCTTGGCGACAAGGTCATCCTCTACAACGACGACCGCGTCCTGCCCAAGTCCGAAGTGACCATAGCCGAGGCGCTCAAGCCCGCCGGTTACGCGACAGGACTTTTCGGCAAGTGGCACCTCGGCCATCGCGGACCGGATTGGCTGCCCACGCACCACGGTTTCGATCGCTTCGTCGGTATTCCCTATAGCCACGACATGAGCCCGCTGGTGCTGGTCCGCGCCGAAGCCGGGAAGGAGGCTTCGCAGGCACCGACCGAGATCACCCCGCTCCAGCAGATTTTCTGCGAAGAGGCGGAGACGTTCATCCGCGAAAACGCCGCACGTCCGTTCTTCGTCGAACTGGCCCTGAGCGCGCCGCATCTTCCCTGCCTTCCGCCAGCGCCTTTCGCCGGTCGTTCCCATGCGGGTGCATATGGCGATTCCGTAGAGGAAGTGGACGACAAGGTCGGCCGCATCCTTGCCCTGCTGCGCAAGCTCAAGATCGAGCGCGACACGCTCGTCCTGTTCACCTCCGACAATGGCCCCTGGTACGAAGGATCGAGCGGTCCCTTGCGCCAGCGCAAGGGCGGTGGCGGCTACGACGGTGCCAGCAAGGTGCCGCTGATCGCCTGGTGTCCCGGCTCGATTTCCGCCTCCGGCCATAGCGACGCGATCGCGATGGCCATAGACTTTCTTCCCACCTGCTGCGCGCTGGCCGGCGTCGCTCTGCCCGAGGCGGAGCTGGACGGCAAGGACATCTCCCCGGTCCTGTTCGGCGGCGCGCGCCAGTCTCCCCATGAGGAACTTGTCCTGTTCAACAATGAAGACCCGGTGGCGATCCGCACCCAGCGCTGGAAATATGTCTCCGGCGACTATTTCCTGGCCGGATTTCGCCCGACCGATCCCAAGTATCCGCAGCTCTACGATCTGAGCGCCGACCCGGCCGAAAACTACAGCGTCGCCGACCGGCACCCCGAAGTGCTGAAGGACATGCGCGGCCGCCTCGCGGCAGCCCGCGCCCGTTTCGCGCCGTTCAAGCGCGGCCCGGTGGCCGCGACCTCGGGAGCGGCCCATGACTGATTTCGCGCTCGACGCGCAAGACCCCATCGCCATCGACGCCGAAGCGCGCGGCTGGGTGGAGCGGACCCGCGACGCGATGAGCACCGAGGAGAAGATCGGCCAGCTCTTCGTCTTCTCGACCTCGCAGGACAGCCGCGAGGAACTGGCCCCGCTGCTCGCGCTCAAGCCCGGTGGCATCAACCGCTTCCCTCGGCCGGATCTTGCCGCCTTCCGCGAGGCGACGATGTTCACGGTCGAGAACGCCAGCGTGCCGCCGATCTTCACCGGCGACATCGAGGGCGGCACGATCAGCTATCCCTTCGCCACTGCCGTGCCCAACATCATGGGCCTCGCCGCCTGTGACGATCTTGCCACGACCGAAGCGGTCGCCCGCCTGGTCGCGCGCGAAAGCCGGGTGCTCGGTTACGACTGGTCGTTCGGCCCGGTGGTGGACATCAACGAAGCCTTCCGCAGCGCGATCGTCGGCACCCGCTCGTTCGGCTCGGACCCCGCGCGCGTGCTCGCGCAGGCCGGGGTCTATGCCCGGGTCCTCCAGGAAGAGGGCATTGCCGCCTGTCTCAAGCATTGGCCGGGCGACGGCTTCGATGAGCGGGACCAGCACCTCGTCACAAGCGTCAATCCGCTGTCGGTCGAGGAATGGCATGCGCTTTACGGCCGCATCTACGGCACCCTTATCGGGGCCGGAGTGATGACGGTGATGTCGGCCCATATCGCGTTTCCCGCCTATATTCGCGCGCGCATGCCGGACGCGGGCCGCGAGGCGTTCCAGCCCGCGACGGTCTCGCGCCTGCTCAACGAGGATCTGCTGCGGGGCGAGCTGGGCTTCAAGGGCCTCATCATTTCCGATGCCACCGGCATGGGCGGGCTGACGAGCTGGATGGAGCGCTCCGAAACGGTCCCTGCCGTGATCGAGAACGGCTGCGACATGTTCCTGTTCAGCCGCGCGCCCGAGCGCGACTACGGTTTCATGCTCGATGGCCTGCGCAAGGGCCTGCTTTCAGAAGCGCGGCTGGAGGAAGCGGTCACGCGCATCCTCACGCTCAAGGCGCGTCTTGGCCTGCATTTGCAGGAACCCGCCGAACGGCTTCTGCCGCTTGAGGCCATGAAGGACGCCTTGCAGAGGCCTGCCGATGCGCAAACCGCCCGCGCCGCAGCGGGGCAGAGCATTACCCTGGTCAAGGATGTGCAGAACCTCTTGCCGCTCGATCCGGCTCGGCACGGCCGCGTGATGGTGATCGCCGAGGAAGGCTTCAGCTTCTGGGACGGCTCGCTCGATCGCGGTTATGGCCCGCTGATCGCGGAGCTGGAGCAGCGCGGGTTCGACGTGCGCTGCTTCGATCCCGAGGCGATGCCGACGCGCGAGGATACCGACCTCGTCCTCTATCTCGTCGGCCAGGAGGCGACGCCGAGCGCCTCGCGCATCTTCCTCGACTTCGTGAAGCTGCATGGCGGCAATCGCAAGGCGATGACCCAATACCCACGCGAGATTCCGACCGCGCTGGTCTCGTTCGGCCAGCCCTATTACCTGTTCGATGCGCCGCACATGCAGACTTGCGTCAACGCCTATAGCTCGATCGAGCCGGTGCAGCGCGAAACGGTCCGCCGCCTGACCGGTGAGGCTCCCTTCACCGGAACCAGCCCGGTCGATCCGTTCTGCGGCCTCGAACAGCTCAAGTGGTGAGACCGACATGACAGGTGCCGACGACCAGCGTTCCCAGCTCGAAGCGCTCTATGCGGCGATGGCGCCGCAGGGGCTTCAGCCGTTGTGGGAGAGCCTCCACGCGCTCGTATTGGCCGAACCGGCGTCCCCGGCCCGTCCGTGGCGCTGGGACTATGACGAGACACGCGCCTTTCTGATGCGCGCGGGCGACATCATCAGCGCCGAACAGGCCGAGCGCCGGGTGCTCATCATGGAAAATCCCGGAATCGTCGGACAGGCGGCGATCACGCCCAGCCTTTATGCCGGACTCCAGCTGATCCTGCCGGGCGAAGTCGCGCCCTGTCACCGCCACGCCCAGAACGCGCTGCGCTTCGTCATGGAAGGGAGAGGGGCTTTCACCGCGCTCGACGGCGAGAAAGCGATGATGGAGCAGTTCGACCTGGTGCTGACACCGGCGTACCAGTGGCACGATCACGGTAATGCCGGCGACGCCCCGATGATCTGGCTCGACGGTCTCGACATTCCGACCGTGCGCCTGTTCGATGCCAGCTTCGCCGAACGTCTCGGCACCGCCGCGCACCCCGAAACCGCGCCGCCGGGCGATACCCTGGCGCGCTACGGCCACAACATGCGCCCGATGCGCGGCAGCGCGGCAGACCGGCGACCGGCGGGCCGACCGCTGTTCCACTATCCTTATGCCGATTGGCGGCCCGCGCTCCAGGCCCTGGCTTCCAGCGGCGACATCGACCCGCACCTTGGCCATGCGCTGGAATTCACCAATCCGGCGGACGGCGGGCCGGTACTTTCCACGATTTCGGCCCATGTCCGCCTTCTGCCCGGCGGCTTGGAAAGCCGTGCCCGCCAGGCGACCGACGGCACCGTCTTCGTGGTCTGCGAAGGCAGCGGCGAGCTGCTGCTGGGCGAGGAGGTCATCGACCTCAAGCCGCGCGATGTCGTCGTGGTGCCCTCCTGGGTTCCCCATCGCTTTCGGGCGGCATCCGAGCTGGTGCTGTTCGCCTATTCCGACAAGGCTTCGCAAGTGAAGCTGGATCTCTACCGGGAGTTCAACCATTGACCTATATCTTCGACCCGCTGCCGCCCGTCATCGCGAAGACCAGCGACGGTCGCGATTACCCGGTGCGCCGGCTGTTCTGCATCGGCCGCAACTATGCCGACCATGCCAGGGAGATGGGCGTCGAGGTCGACCGCGAGGCGCCGTTCTACTTCACCAAGTGGGCGGAAACGGTGATCCCCAGCGGCGCGGTCATGGCCTATCCGCCGGTCACGGCGAATTTTCACTATGAGGCGGAACTGGTCGTGGCCATCGGCAAGGGCGGACGCGCAATCGCTGCCGAGGACGCGCTGCACCATGTCTACGGCTATGCCACCGGGCTGGACATGACCCGCCGCGACCTTCAGCTCGAAGCACGGGCCAAGGGTCGTCCCTGGGATGCCGGCAAGAACGTGGAGCAATCCTCGCCGCTCGGCCTGATCCATTCGATCGCCGAGACCGGCCCGCTGAACGAGGGAACCATCCGGCTGACCGTGAATGGCGCGGTCCGGCAGGAAGCCGACCTGGCGGACCTGATCCATCCGGTGGCGGACCTGATCGCCTTCCTCTCGAACGCCTACCGCCTGGAACCAGGCGACCTCATCTACACCGGCACGCCTGCCGGTGTCGGCGCCGTGGTTCCCGGAGACGAGATCGTCGTCTCGGTTGCGGGGCTCAGCGACACCGTGGTGACGGTGGGACCGCCCGCCGGTGCCTGAGCCGCTGGTCCTTCACACGTTCTGGCGATCGTCCTCGTCCTGGCGCGTGCGCATTGCCCTCGCGCTCAAGGGCATGGAATGGACCGGACGGACGTATCGGCTGCGCGCGGGCGAGCAGCGCTCGGCGGACTATCTCAGGCTCAACCCGCAGGGGCTGGTGCCCACCCTGGAAGTGAGTAACGAGACGCTGACGCAAAGCCTTGCCATCTGCGAATATCTCGATGAGATCCGGCCCGATCCGCCGATGCTGCCGGCGGACCCGGTTCAGCGGGCCAGGGTACGGGCTGCGGCCCAGGTCATAGCCTGCGAGGTGCACCCGCTTCAGAACCTGAAGGTGCTGGAGATGCTGCGCGGGCGGGGGCTCGATGAAGAGGCAGTGTCCGGCTGGGCGCGCGAAGCGATCGAGACCGGCCTTGAAGCCTTCTCGGACCTGATCGCGGCGAACGAGGGGCCTTACTGCTTCGGTGAGCAAGTGACACTGGCCGACCTCTGCCTGGTTCCTCAGCTCGGCAATGCGCGGCGGTTCGGGGCGCGCTTCGATTTTCCGCGGATCGCTGCGATCGAATCTGCCTGCAATGCATTGCCGGCATTTCAGCTCGCGGCGCCGTCGCGCCAGCCTGACGCGGAGCTGTCCTGAAACCTTGGGGCGACCGGCCGAAACCTCCTCCCGAGCCGATTGCCCAGGCGGCGGCGGATGCAGATCCGCCGCCGCCTTCTTTTATGCTTTCGGTACGCAGCCGACCGAATTGCGCTCGATCACGGTGAAGTCCACGTAACTGGCCTCGACTTTGCCGGAGCCCTTGCCGGTGCCTTCGCGAAGATTGCGGATCAGCCTTTCGGTGGCCTGCTCCGCGATCAGCGCCAGCGGTTGACGTACGGTCGTCAGGGCCGGCCAGATCTTCACCGCAATAGGCGTGTCGTCGAAGCCGATGATCGAGATGTCGCCAGGGACGGAGAGGTTGTTGCGCAAGGCCACATTGACGAACGCGGCCGCCATGTCGTCGTTGCCTGCGATTACGGCCGTCACTTGCCGCTCGCCGATGAGCACGCTCTCGGCGAGCGCAAGCCCGGCGTCGAAAGTCGGACGCGCCTCCCAGACCAGGCCCATGTCGGGAATGACGCCTTGCTCGCCGAGCGCCCGCAAATAGCCGCGCAGGCGCGATACGGCGACAAGCGCGCCGGGCAGCGTGACGAAGCCGATGCGGCGATGCCCTTTTTCGAGGAGGATGCGGGTAACTTCGTAGGCGGCCTGTTCGTCGTCGATCCGCACGCAGTCCATGTTGCGCAGCTCGCTACCCGGGGCGAGGGCGATCATGGCGGTATCGTATCGCTCCGGAATTCCCGCCGCGCTCACCATTTCGCAAATGGGCGGCGGTAGCAGAAGTCCGTCGAGGCCGGTCTTCAGGAAGGCCTCCACGCCGCCGAGGGGATCGGCGGGATCGAAGGAGTTGATGATCAGCTGCGCGCCAAGTCGGGCGGCAGCCTTGAGCGATCCGACCAGAACCGCGCTCAGCAGTGCGCTTTCCGTATCGCTGTGCATCAACCCGATCCGCAAGGTCACGGCACTGGCAAGAGCGCGGGCGGCGCTGTTCGGCGTATAGTTCAGCGCCTTTACGGCCTTCAGTACGGCGTCGCGGGTATCGGCCTGGACGACCGGTCTGTTGTTCAGCACGTTCGATACCGTCATCGTCGATACACCGGCGCGTTCGGCCACTTCGGCGATCGTGGGGCCGCCGCCGCCGCGCCGTCGCTTTCGGATGTTCGTGCCGCTTGTCATATCGCTCCCGTCATAGGTGGCGCCCGCAAATAGGCAAGGCTGGACCGGCAGCTGCGAGTAGGTTGACACCATGGGCAACCAGATTTGCAACCCATGGCGCATGCCGGATTGTAGCGCTAAATAAGAAGGTGTCCATCCACTAATCGCGCATGGCGAACGATGGTTCAGAACGAGGGGAAGAGGCTGAAAATGGCCAAGCAGACGCGCGCCGATTTCGCCAGGGCATCAATTCCGAAAAGCGTTCGAATGCGCTTCGGTCTCGATTTGAGCGACTGCCGGGATTATCCGGGCCTCGCCGGGGACCGGCATCGTTTGCCCGTCCCCGGCTTTCCCCTCAGCGAAAGTCCTGCGTCAATTGCCAGCAGCCGCTTCGCCAGGCGAACAGGTAGGCGGCCGGCTTCCCGATGTGGCGTTCCACGGTCCAGCCGTCGCCTTCGTCGTCGTCATGCAGGATGGCAGGCTGATAAGTGAACTTGAAGCTGCCGTCCGGCAGGTCCTCGAACTTCACGTCCAGCGCCGTGTAGGGCTTGTTCGGATCAGCCTGCCATCGCGCGACGGAGGCGGTGTCTGCGAATTGCCAATCCACGTGCGAGACGTTGAAGGACTGGTAGGCACTGGCCGGGAGGCTGCGGCCGGTTGCCTTCGCGGGCAGGCCAAACCCGCGCTGTTCGACTTGCGGCGCGGTGTACTTGGCGCGTACCGCCGGCGAGGCGATGAACGCGTCGAGGAACTGGTTGAATTCCTTTTGCGAACACCCGCTTTTCGCTTCGCTCATGGACTGGGCGATATCTTCCTGCGTTTCGGCAAAGGATGCCTGGGCGCTGCCGACAAGCGCGATGGCGAGTGCTGCGCTTGCAAGAGCGGAGCTTCGGCGGAAGTGGTCAGGTTTTGTCACGGTAGATCCCTGTCTCATTGAGAAAATTCTTCGTCGCTCAGGACTTGCCCAAGGCGCGCCGGGCCTTGTCCGCAGCGATATAGCTTCCGACCAGCTCTGCAAAGGCATCGACCTTCATCCCGCGCACTCCATAACCGCCGATGCGCAGTTCCCGCTTCTTGCGAAGAACCTTGGTGAACCTGCCTGCGCCGGTAACGCGCGGAAGCACGGCATCTTCGGAGAGCACGAGGTCGAGCCTGAAACGATTGCCGTAGGTCACGGTCCATTCCTCGATCTCGCTCCAGGCGACGGCCTCGCTCAGTCGCGGCGTTGCCAGACGATCCGGGTAGAGGACGAGGAACGGCACCTTGGTACTGCGCTTCACGAGCATGCCCGCAAGGAGCGTGGCGGCAGCGGCGACCAGGCAGGAGCCGGTCAGGATCACGGCGGGCAGTCCCGCCAGGCCAAGCGGCATCTGGAAAATCCAGGCCGCTATGCCAGCCGCGGCAAGCACTACGCTCGCGGTGAACTGGAAGCCCACCATGAGCCGGGTATCATTGTGCAAGGTGACCGCCTCCCCGGAAACTGCCGCGGCGGTTTCCTCGAGGAAGGCACGGTGCTCGCCATGCGCGGTGTGCGCCTGCGCGACGAACTCGGCGCTCAATTCCCGGCAGAGGCCAGGCCAGTCCGCGACCAACCGCTCGCCCGCGCAGGGGGAGGCGCCTTGCGGCGGCCGCAGCGCTTCTTCCAGCAAGGCCTCATCGACCGCGACATCCAGCCGCCGGATTCGCTCCGAGGTAGGGGGATGGCTGTCGGTCGGGTGAGAGGTGGAATCGGCAAGATGATCGCGCACATCCGGCCAGCCGCGCTGCTCCACGTGCGCGACCATGACGCCGACCAGATCGGCTTCCGCCCTGTCCGGGTTCTCGAACGCTTCCGACAGCACCATCCTGACCGGCGGCGCGACGATGGTGGTCCGCACGAGCGCCGAAGCGGCATGGCGGCGTCCTTCGGTGCCCGCTCCCAGCCGGTCGGCCTCGAACTCGCGCAACCTGCTCCAGTGCTGCACGCCGTAGTCGAAGCGCTGCATCGCATGAACCCCGTAGAGCAGCGGACCGCGTAGGAGGATCATGTTGCCGGCCTCCGTTGCAATGGCGGCAAGCGTGCGCTGCATGCCTGCGTAGAGCGGTGCGAAAAGCTGGCTGTAGCGCGTATCGTCGCCCGTGAAGTGGCTGAGTTCATGACCCACGATCGCCGCAGTCTCGCCCTCGTTCAGGAAAGCCAGATAGGGGGCGGGCAGATAGAGCGTGCGGCCGGAGACCCGGCTTTCCCCCGGCGACAGGCGCAAGGTCTGCTCGGTGACGAAGAACCCGCCCTCAATGCCGACGATCAACGCGTCGGGCGAGACGGTCTGCTGGCGATCGGCTATTTCACGCACGAAGCGCCACAGGGCCGGGGCGTCCCGGTCGGTCAGAAGGCGGCCGTGCACCGTACCTTCCTCCGGCGTGTAGAGCGCGCCGATCTTCATCAGCGAACGCACCGCCGACCAGGCCACCATGACGGCACCGCCGCCGAGAACCACCGCCGCGATCGTCAGCTTGATGTCGCCCTTCGTGAGGTGCACCGACGATACCAGACCGATGGCCTCGAAGGCGGCACTGGCCGCGATAGCCAGCGACAGGCCGACGACCATCGTTCCCAGGATGACCGGCAGGGCGCGCTGGAGCGCGGCGAAACTGGCAACCAGAGTGTCGCGCGAGGCTCTCGCCCGCCGCGCCGCGATCTCGGCGAACGCCAGGCCGCCCACGCCGCCAGCAATAGCAAGAAGGCCTCCGACGATGGCCGCAAGCGCCAGAAAGGGCTGTAATCGGGCCAGGAACAGCCCCCGCTGCGCTGCAGGTTGCATCTCCTCCAGCATGTTCGCCGCCAGTCCGGGCGCGTAGCGGACCTCGTCTCCCAGATCGACGGACGCATACTTGTCGCTTGCTGCCAATGCGCGCAGTTCTGCGACCTTTTGGGGGAGTTCCGCCGACATCCCTTCGAAATAGGCGATAGCCTCGCCCGCCCGTGAATGCTCCCAGTACCCGAGGGCGAGAAGTAATATGGGAGCAACTATCAATGCGGCCAGCAATTCGAATCTTTGCCGACTAAGCACCATCTTAAATACCTCGAAAATCAAAATCTTAGCTCGAATGCGCCTAGAAGGATCGAAATTTTTGGCAAGGAGCGCATACGTCGAAACGTTACCTGCCAGCGTCTAATCGCTCCGAAAGATCGTTTTGCTTTCCTCCCGAATTGGATGCTTGCACAGGTAAATAGGGGGAGGGGGCGTCCAAGTCCGGTGCAGGGCTGGAGTGACCGGAACAGGGCCGAAAGCTTATGTTCAGGGCAGGACGCGCAAGGGCCGCGCAACCTGACAGGAGAAATACCCGTGTTCGCAATCGGCTGCCTTGCCCTGGTGGTCCTCCCACTCATAGGACTGGCGCTCGGCGGGTTCCTTCTGGGGCCGGTCGGTGCGAAGTGGGGCGCGATCGCGGGCTTCGTGCTGGCTCTGACCATCAGCGGCGTGACATCTTACGCGCTGGTCGCCGCTGCCCGTCGTCGATGAAGCCTTGCTGATTAACTTTTTGCAGTCTCGACATCTATCGCCGCTGCGCCGTTGTCAGCATGGTGGGCTTCCGGCATTCGCAACTGCGGTATGAGCTGCGATCGTGGAATCGAGAAGCGGGGGAAATGGGTAGGAAACTGCGGGAAGGGAAAGCCACCGGCGTTGCGCCGAAGCTGGCGGTTCTGGCGCGCCGGTTGCTGAAGCGCGAGGGAGAAGACGCCCCCGACGATACTCTGGAACCTGCCGATCTGGTGCCGATGGCGGAGTTCATCTGCAGCTGTCGGCGGCTGCGGGATGACGTGTTCGGTGCGGACTTCTTTGGAGATCCCGCATGGGACATCCTTCTCGACCTCTATATCGGGCAGTCCGAAAGCCGCACCATGCCTGGACGCATGGTATCCTGGAACACGACCCAGCGGTGGGTGAATGTCCTTGAAGCAGAAGGGCTTGTCCTTCACGCCCCTGGAAGCGACAGATTGGGCGGAGACATCCGCCTGACCGAGAAGGGGTCTACGCTGATGCACGACTATCTCAGGCGAGCGGCGCGGATCGTCTGATATTCGCCATAAATCATACGTAATTCCACTTGGTGAAGCGTCTCCGATCGCTTACCCTTGGCGTCAGGGCCAGGGGGAGAGACGGTTCTGTATGGCACTCACCAACCAGGAGCAGCTTATCCTTGAATTGCGCAGCATTGCTGCCCTGCTTCAGGAGGCGGTCGGGCGTCTCGATGCTTGCGGGCAGGACCTTGCCGCGATCCACGTCCAGACTGCGCTCGATGTCCTGAGGGCAAAGGGCGGCGATGACGACTGGAACATGTTGAGGAATTGAACAGGTCAAAGAGCTGGTTTCGCCAAGAAACCGGGGCGATCGGATTTGCCGATCGCCCGCGATCCAATCCTATTGGCGAAGGCTGTCCGGAACCACGCCGCCGTTCTCCGCAAGACTGTCCATGACCGCGCGGTGCAGGGCGATGTTCTGTTCCGCTGACCCGTCCGCGGCGACATGGACACGCAGTTCGTCCGCCAGTTCCTTGCGTGCGGCGAGGCTGGAATCGAGATCCAGCAGTTTCAGCAGGTCGACGATCGAGGTCTTGTAGTTGCCGCCATGGTCGGCCTTCATCGAGGCCATTTCCTCCAGTACGGCGCCGACATCGACAGGCTCGGCCGCAGGTGCCGGGGCGGAAGTGGCAGGTGCGGTCGCGGCAGGCGCCGCCGGGGCAGTTTGGGCAGGTGCGGGGGCAGCTTCCGCCTTGTTGCGATGGAAGACCTTGTCGAAGATGTTTCCGAGGATTCCCATAGTCGTGCTCCTGGCAGGAAAGGGCGCTTTGCCGGTCCGGGCGACCGCAAGCAGCCTGAGCGGGAACGCTCGGCGGAGAAGATGGTTCACGCAGAGGCATAGTCTGGAAGAGGAAGTCACCATGAAGCACCGGGTACTTTTTGCCGTCTCGTTCGCCGCCTTCGCGCTGACGGCCTGCAAGAAAGAAGCGCCGGCCCCCAGCGACGTGGCAACAAGCACGGCAACCGGCGTCGCTCCCGGCGTCATTCCGGGCGCGGACGTGCCGATGGGCACGGCCACGCAAAGTCCGGCGCAGGCTTTCGTCAACACTGCCGCCACGAGCGACGCCTTCGAGATCGAGTCCTCCAAGCTGGCAGTGGCCAAGGGCAGCTCGGCGGCAGTGAAGCGTTTTGCCGACAAGATGATCGAAGCGCACACGGCCTCGACCGAGAAGCTCAAGGGCGTTACCGGCAAGCTTTCTCCCGCGATCACGCCCTATGCCACGCTGAGCGATGCGCAAAAGCAGACCGTGGATTCGCTGGGCAAGCTGACCGGCGCCGATTTCGACAAGGCCTATGCCAAGGCCCAGGTCGAAGCCCATCAGGCGACGTTGACGGCGCTCAAGGCCTATGCCGCGAGCGGGGATTCCGCACCGCTCCAGGCCTTTGCCAAGGAACTGGTTCCGACCGTTACGGCTCATCTCAACATGGCCAAGTCACTGTAACGCAAGTATGGTCGCAAGCAGGGATGGTCGTCCGGAAGTCGGCGGCGATCCCTGCTGTTGTCGCGGCTCTGCAATAATCTGGGTTTATCCCAAAACGGTGATATTTGTCTGCTGCGCGGGCCGCAGTTCTGCTAGAGTCATTCCGTGAGCACCGCGATTCCCCACAAGTTCCGCATCGGCGTCGATGCTGCCGACATCGACTTCATGGGTCATGTGAACAACGCCAGCTACCTCAAGTGGGTGCAGGACGCGGTTCTTGACCACTGGCGGGCTATTGCGCCGACCGACGTGGTCGGCCAGCACTTGTGGGTCGCGCTCAAGCACGAGATCACGTATCGCAAGCCGACGTTCCTGGGGGACGACGTGATTGCCACCGTGCTGCTGGAAAAGGTCCAGGGCGCGCGGGCCTTCTACGAAACGGTCATCAAGCGGGGGGAGGAAGTCCTCGCCGAGGTCAAGTCCAGCTGGTGCTGTCTCGATGCCGCCACGCTCAAGCCTGCCCGCCTGGCGCGGGATGTGATCGATCATTTCTTCGGAAATCCGTCCTGATCCCTTGCCTGATCCTTTGAACGTCATACTCACCAGGTGCTCCGCCCGCTGACGGGCGGTCTTGGGCCATCTGTCCACTCGTGGTATCAACGCGTCATGCTTCTTGCCGCTATCCTGCTTTCGGCTGCGATGCCTTCGGTCTCGGCCTCCATCAAGGCGCATTCGGATCGTCCCATCGGTGAAGTTGCGGCCTGTGTCGAAACCGAATTCGACGATGTCGGGGTGAGCGAAAACCTTTCGGTGGAATTCGGTCGCAAGGTGGATTTCCGCGTGGCCAAGGATGTCGATACCCCGACCAATCCGCTCATGTCGTTCGAGGCGCGCCATGACGGCACCCTGGTTCTTTATGGTTACGGCGACTGGAAGGATGCCGTGGAGCCCATGTGGAAAAGCCTTGCGCGCGAGTGTTTTCCAGAGCTTCAGGGCACCGTGGCCAAAGCGCGCTCCTGAGGCGAAGACCGGGACGCGCCGCGCCTTAACCGTGCAAAAATGCCGCTTTGCGATGGGCAAGACTTCGAGATGACAGGGCCTCGCGAATGCGGTATGGGCGGGCCCATGTCGCGCTGGGGCGTTTCTCTGCTGCTGATGCTGCTGTCGTCGTTCCTGGCGACCGCTGCCCTTCATGCTGCCGAGATTTCGGGTCCGGTGACGATGGAATGTTCCGGCTACGTCCACGACGAAGGGGATGCGGACCAATCGCAGGGCGACGCCGACAAGGGCGTGCCGCACCACCACGCGAACTGTCATGGCGGTGCCTCCTTCCTGCCGTCCCGGGATCTGGATCCCCAGCTTCGCAGCGCGCTGAAGGAGCGGGTTCCCGCTGCGCGCTCGCGGGGTATCGGCCGGTGGATCGCCGGGCCTGATCTGCGACCTCCCATTGCCTGATTGAATTCGAACGGCTCCGGCGCGCGCATGTGCGGCCCAGGCCTGTCATCCTTCAATCAGGAATACCTTCATGTACAGGATCATAGCGGCCCTGCTGGCCGCAACGTCGTACGCTGCCGTCGCGCAGGCGCAGGATACTGCGCCGCCGCGCGCGGTGCAGTCTTCGAGCCGAACAGTCACCCTCGATGATGCCGTTGCGGCAGCGGGCGGAAGCGGGCCTGCCATCGAAGCCGCCGGGGCCGGCATCCGCGCCGCCGAGGCCGGGCGGCGGGTAGCCGGGCTGCATCCCAACCCCGTGGCGCAGGCCCAGATCGAGAATGTCGCCGGAACCGGGGCCTACAATGGCCTTCGCGGCAGCGAGACGACGGTGGGGTTCATGCAGACCCTCGAACGGGGCGGCAAGCGCAGTGCTCGCGTCGCGGCGGCCTCGGCGGAACTGTCCAGAGCGCAGTTCCAGGCCGCGATCGTTGCCGCCGACGTGCGGCTTCAGATCACCCGGCTCTATGTCGCGGCAATCGCAGCCGAACGCCGACTTGCAACGGCACGCGACCAGGCCCGGATCGCCGGTGATATTCTCAGGGCCGCGAGCATTCGCGTGCAGGCGGGCCGCGCCTCGCCGCTCGAACAGCAGCGGGCCGATGTCGCCCGCATAGCGGCGGAGGCGAACGTCGAACGACAGGACCGCCTGACCCGTGCCGCGCGGATCAATCTTGAACGGCGCATGGGGCGTGCCCTGAATGGTCCACTCGATGCAGGCCTGCTCGATCGCCTGCCCTCCGACGCCCATGGGCCGGGCCTTCCCGTCGATCCGCAGGGCACGCTGGCGCTCGCGGCGGCCGATGCCGATCTGGCTGTTGCCGATGCCGAGGTCCGGCTGGCCCGTGCGAACCGGGTGCCCGATGTGGACGTAGGACCTTCATTACGGCGACTGGAGGCGAGCAAAGACTTCGCGGCGGTATTCACCCTGTCGATCCCGCTGCAGGTGTTCAACAATGGCAGCGCCGCGCTTGAGCAGGCCAGCGCCCGGCGCTCCCAGGCCGAGGCACAGCGGCGCGTCAGCGAGCTCGATATCGAACAGGCCATCACCGATGCTCAGGCCGAGGCCGACAATGCCGCCAAGGCGGCAAGGGCTGCTGCCGGTCCGGCGCTGGCCGCCGCGCAGGAGGCCGCGCGGATCGCCCGCATCGGCTACCGCGAGGGCAAGTTCGGCCAACTCGAACTGTTGGATGCCGAACGTACGCTCGCCGAGACGCGCGTCTCGGCCACCGATGCGCTGGCCGCCTATCAGAATGCCCGTGCGCAGCTGGAGCGCCTGACCGCGCCCGCCGTCGCATTTCAGGGGGGGAATTGATCGTCATGAAGCTTTATATGTTTGCCTGCGCCGCGCTGGCGCTCTCGCTCGCGGGCTGTGGCGGCGGCAATTCACAGGATGCCGCTCCGAAGGAAGAAGAGGCGGGCGAGGCCGCCGATGCCGATGACGGCAAGGTCACGCTGACGCAGGAGCAGATCGCCTCGGCGGGCATCCAGCTTGGCCGTCCGGTGGCGGGCGGTTCGGGCACGCTCGAACTGCCGGCGATCGTCGAAGGGGATCCGCAAGGCACGCAGGTCGTGTCCGCGGCGATCGGCGGGCGCGTGGTGGCGCTCGACCGGAATCTCGGCCAGTCGGTGGGGCGCGGCCAGATTCTGGCGGTGATCGAGAGCCGCGAAGCCGCCCTGCTCAAGGGCGAAGTCGAGGCAAGCCGCGCCCGTCTTGCGCTGGCCAATGCGAATCTGGCCCGCGAGCAGCGCCTCTTCGCGCAGCGCGTTTCTCCCGAGCAGGACCTGATCGCGGCGCGCACGGCAGCCACCGAGGCCCGGATCGCCTACCGGCAGGCGCAGGGCCAGATTTCGGCGGCGGGTGTCGGCGGGGGCGTGCTCAACCGCCTTGGTATTACCGCGCCGATATCCGGACAGGTCATCGCTCGCAGTGTCGTGCTCGGCCAGACCGTCGATGCCAATGCCGAACTCTACCGGATAGCCGACCTGTCGAGCGTCTCGCTTGCGCTGAGCCTGCAACCGGCGGATGCCGGCCGAGTTAAGCCGGGCAGTTCGGTAGCCGTTACCGCATCCGGCCGCAGCGCCACCGCCAAGGTGATGTTCGTTTCACCCGCGCTCGATCCGCAGACCCGGCTGGTGCCGGTCATGGCCACGCTTGACAATCGCGGCGGGCAATGGCGCGTGGGCGAACCGGTCACGGCTTCGGTCCAGCTGAATGGCGAGGGCAGCGACAGCGCCGTGCGCGTGCCCGGCACCGCCATCCAGACGATTGCGGGCAAGAGCGTGATTTTCGTGCGCACCGCGACCGGATTCCATGCGGTTCCCGTGACGCTGGGCGACAATGCCGGGGGCACCGTGATCGTCAGGTCGGGCCTGAAGGGCAACGAGCAGATCGCCACCGTTAACAGCTTCACGCTCAAGGCCGAACTCGGCAAGGGCGAAGCGGCGCACGAGGACTAAGCCGATGATCGCCCCCATCGTCGACTGGGCGGTTCGCAGGCGCTGGCTCGTCCTGCTGCTGACCGTCCTTGCCGCCGCTATCGGCGCCGCTGCCTTGTACCGTCTCCCCATCGACGCGGTGCCGGACATCACCAACAACCAGGTGCAGATCAATATCCGCGCCCCGGCGATGTCGCCGGAACTGGTCGAGAAGCAGGTCTCGTTTTCGATCGAGACCGCGCTGGCCGGTATTCCCGGCCTCGCACATACCCGTTCGCTGAGCCGTAACGGCTTCTCTCAGATCACCGCGGTGTTCGACGAGAGCACCGACATCTACTTCGCGCGCCAGCAGGTGGGCGAGCGCCTTACCGGGGTGAAGGAAAACCTTCCCGCCGGGGTCAAACTTGAGATGGGACCAATCGCCACCGGGCTAGGCGAGGTCTACATGTGGACCGTCCGTCTCGAACACCGCAAGGATGACAAGCACGTTCCCGGTGAGCCGGGCATGCAGCCGGACGGCAGCTACATCACGCCTGAAGGCGAGCGCCTGACCGGCGAGACCGACAAGGCGACCTATCTGCGAACGGCGCAGGACTGGATCGTCTCGCCTTTGCTCAAGAACACCAAGGGGCTGGCCGGGGTCGACTCTATCGGCGGCTATGCCAGGCAGTTCCTGGTCGTGCCGGATGTCCAGCGTCTTGCAGCGATGAACATCACGCTGACCGACCTCGCCACCGCGCTGGAGCGCAATAATACGAGCGTGGGTGGCGGTTTCGTCAATCGCAACGGCGAAGGACTGGCCGTGCGGTCCGATGCGCTGATCCGGAATGCCAGCGAACTGACCAAGGTCGTGGTCGCGACGCGCGACGGCGTTCCGGTCACGCTCGGCCAGGTTGCCGAGGTCCGGACCGGGCAGGCCATTCGCATGGGCTCGGCTTCCGAGAACGGCACCGAGGTCGTCGTCGGCACCGCGATCATGCGGATCGGCGAGAACAGCCGGACGGTCGCCACGGCAGTTGCGGATCGCCTCCAGGAGATCAATGCCTCGCTACCGCCCGACGTGATCGTGCAGCCGGTGATGGACCGCACGCAGCTCGTCAATTCGACGATCAGGACCGTCGCGGGGAATCTGGGCGAAGGGGCGTTGCTGGTCATCGTCGTGCTTTTCGCGTTGCTCGGAAATTTTCGCGCGGCGCTGATCGCGGCGATGGTGATCCCGGTCACGATGCTCCTGACCGGCTTCGGCATGCTGAGGGCCGGTGTCTCGGCCAATCTCATGAACCTCGGCGCGCTGGATTTCGGGCTGATCGTCGACGGCGCCGTCATTATCGTCGAAAATGCGCTGCGGCGCATGGCGGAGCAGCAGCGTGACAGCGGGCGTCTGCTGACCGTGGAGGAGCGCCTGGCCACAGTGGCTGCCGCCGCCCGCGAGATGATCCGGCCTTCGGTCTATGGGCAGGCGATCATCATTCTCGTCTACATCCCGCTGCTCACGCTCAGCGGCGTGGAGGGCAAGACCTTCGTGCCGATGGCGCTGACGGTCATCATGGCACTTGGCTTTGCCTTCGTGCTTTCCCTGACGGCGGTGCCTGCCGCGATCGCGATCTGGCTCTCCAACCGCGTGGAGGAAAAGGAAGGCCGGATCATGGCCTGGCTCAAGGGGCGCTATGCGCCGGGTCTCGACAAGGCGATGAAGCGGCCGGGCATGACAGTGGGCGTTGGGATCGGCGGGTTCGGCCTCGCCATCGCCGCGTTCCTGTCGCTGGGACAAGTCTTTCTGCCGCAGCTCGATGAGGGCGACCTGTTGATCCAGGCCTTGCGCATCCCCGCGACTTCCGTTCAGCAGAGCCAGGCGATGCAGGTGCCGATCGAGCGTATGCTGTCACGGCAGCCGGAGGTGCGGTTCGTCTTTTCCAAGACGGGCACGGCGGAACTGGCATCCGATCCGATGCCGCCCAATGCCACCGACATGTTCGTGATGCTGAAGCCCCGCGATCAGTGGCCCGACAGGAGGCTCACCAAGGATGCACTCGTGGCCCGGCTGGAAAAGGAACTGAACAGGTTTCCGGGCAATGCCTACGAGGTCACGCAGCCCATCCAGATGCGTTTCAACGAGCTGATCGCCGGGGTGCGCGGCGACATCGCGGTCAAGGTTTTCGGCGAAGACTTCGATGCCATGAATGCCACGGCGGAGAAGATCGCGAGAGTGCTGCGCCGCACGCCGGGGGCGGTGGACGTGAAAGTGGAGCAGACCACGGGACTTCCCATGCTCGACATTCGCGCCAATCGCGATGCCATGGCGCGTCTCGGCGTCACTGCGCAGGACGTGCAGGATATCGTCACGGCCACGCTCGGCGGCCGCGAGGCGGGTACGATCTTCGAAGGCGATCGCCGCTTCCCGGTCGTCATCCGTCTGTCCGAAACGCAGCGTGCCGATATCGGCGTGCTGGAGCAGGTCCAGGTGCCGGTGACGGGAGGAGGGTTCGTGCCGCTGGCCAGCGTGGCGGACATCCGCGTCGTCGACGGCCCGAACCAGATCAGCCGCGAGAACGGCAAGCGCCGTGTTGTCGTTCAGGCGAATGTGCGGGGCCGCGATGTCGGCAGCGTGGTTGCGGATGCCCGAGCGGCGATTGCCGGCGAGGTCCGGCTTCCGGCCGGCAGCTACCTGGAATGGGGCGGCCAGTTCGAGAATCTGGCCTCCGCAAGGGCGCGGCTGCAACTGGTGATACCGGCCTGTTTCGCGCTGATCCTGTTGCTGCTGTACGGAGCGCTCGGTTCGATCCGTGATGCGGCGATCGTGTTCACCGGAGTCCCTTTGGCTCTGGTAGGCGGCGTCTTGCTGCTGTTCGCACGCGGCATGGACTTCTCTATCGCAGCGGCGGTGGGCTTCATCGCGCTGTCGGGCATCGCCGTGCTCAACGGTCTGGTCATGGTTTCGTCGATCCAGGACCTCATGCGCCAGGGCATGGAGCGGGCCGAGGCGGCCCGCTCCGGCGCGATCCAGCGCCTGCGCCCGGTGGTGATGACGGCGCTTGTCGCCAGCCTCGGTTTCGTGCCGATGGCACTGGGCACCGGGGCGGGCGCGGAAGTGCAGAAGCCGCTTGCCACGGTGGTGATCGGGGGGCTGATCTCGGCGACCCTGCTCACGCTGTTCGTCCTGCCGACGCTCTATGCGCGATATGGACGCCTTGACCTGCCGGTCGAGGAACCCGCCCGGTAAGGGCGCAGGGAAGAAGCGCTCCCGTCGAGCGCTTCTTCCCTGCTATCTCATGCGGGGGCGGCGCATTCGAGGGATGCGCCTTGCGCTGCTTCCAGCTTCTGTTCGGATTTCGCGATCACCGCCGTCGCGATGGCATTTCCGAGGACGTTCGTGGCGGTGCGGCCCATGTCCATGAAGTGATCGACCGCCAGAATGAAGGCGATGCCCTCCACCGGCAGGTCGAACTGCCCCAGCGTCGCCGCGACGACGACCAGCGAGGCGCGGGGCACAGCGGCAATGCCCTTGCTGGTCACCATCAGCACCAGCAGGATCGTGATCTGGGTGAGGATCGGCAGGTCTATGCCATAGGCCTGGGCGATGAACAGCGTCGCGAAAGTGGCGTACATCATCGAACCGTCGAGGTTGAAGCTGTAGCCCAGTGGCAGGATGAAGCTGTAGATGCGGCGGGGCACACCGAAGCGATCGAGTTGCTCCAGCATCTTGGGATAGGCGGCCTCGGACGATGCGGTGGAAAAGGCCAGCAGCACGGGTTCGCGTACCAGGCGCAGCAGGGTGAGGATCCGCCTGCCGAGGAACAGGGCACCGGCGAAGACCAGCAGCAGCCACAGCGTGCCCAGCGCGAGATAGAACGATCCGACCAGTCGCCCGAACGTCGCCAGTACGCCGATGCCCTCGGTCGTCACCGCCGCCGCCAGCGCGCCGAACACTGCCAGCGGCGCCATGCGCATGACGTAGCCGGTTATCGTCAGCATCATCTTCACCATCGCCTCGATCAGCGTGACGATGGGCCTGGCCTCTTCCCCGAGCGCGGTGAGCGCCACGCCCACGAAGATCGAGAAGACGACGATCTGCAGGATCGAGTTCTCTGCCATGGCCCCGACCATCGAGGTCGGGAAGACGTGTAGCACGAAGTCGCGGAAGTTGAGCGCTTGAGCATCGACCGCCGAGGCGGCACCGCTGCGCACGAGGTGCAGCCCCTCGCCGGGTCCCAGCAGGTTCACGAGGATGAGGCCCAGCGCCAGCGACAGCAGGCTTGCGGTGAGGAACCAGGCCATCGCCCGCCCGCCGATCCGGCCCAGCGCTTTACTGTCCCCCATATGCGCCATGCCCGCCACCAGCGTGGAAAACACCAGCGGGGCGATAATCATCTTGATGAGATGGAGGAAAACGTCGGCGAGCAGGTGGAAGTAGCCCGCCACTTCCCTGGCCGTCTCGGGCGTATCGCCGACGAGCCGGTTGGCGGCGAACCCCGCGCAGACGCCGGAAACCATCCCGGCGACGATGAAAGTCGTCAGGCGACGCGACATAGGAAATTCTCTTTTCGAAGGGAGTGCGTGAAGCCCAAAAAAAGCCCCCGGTTCCGCCGGAATAGGAGCGGAGGAACCGGGGGTCAGGATGGGTCCGGTCAATTCTGTAAAAGGCGATCAGTCCTTGGACGAAGCGGCCTTGCGGTAATCGAGCGAGGGCGCCTTGTCGCCCAGCAGCGAGCGATAGACGAAGTCCGGCCCGCGCCGTTCGTCGAGTTCCTTCTTGGCGGCGGCCAGCGTGTCCGGGCTCTGGAACAGCTGCGCGGCGGTCAGGGCCAGGGTCTTGGCGGCAACTTCTGCGCCCTTGGTGCCGACGCTGTTGCCGCTGGCGGCAACCGCCTGCCAGCTGTGCGGCGGCGTGCCGGGCGCCCAGGTCCCGGCGGACATGCCCGCCGTCGGCGTAGTGTAGCTGACATCGCCGACATCGGTGGAGGCCGACATGATCTCGCCGCTGGAATAAGGCGCCACGCCGGTCTCGCGCTTGCGGCCACCCTTGGGCAGCGTGGCCCCGATCTTGTCGAGGAAGGCCTGTTCCTGCGCCGTGTAGCTGGGCAGCGGCACCTGCTTCAGGTTGTCGTACATGACATGGCCGAGCGTGTCGTTCGGCAGCAGGTCGAAGGTGCCGCCGATCTGGTTGTACTCGACCGTGGTGCCGGTGCCGAGCGCGGCGCCTTCGGCGGCCTTCTTCACGCGCTCCATGATCTCGGCCACCTGCTGCTGGTCGGGGTGGCGGACGTAGTAGTAGACCTCTGCGGTCTCGGGCACGACATTGGGCGCCTTGCCGCCGTCGGTGATGACGTAGTGGATGCGGGTTTCCTGCGGGACGTGCTCGCGCATCATGTTGACCATGGCGTCCATCGCCTCGACCGCATCGAGTGCCGAGCGGCCACGCTCGGGCGCGGCGGCGGCGTGAGAGGCGACGCCGTGGAAGCGGAACTTCGCGCTGACATTGGCCAGCGCGTGGCCCTGCATGGCGCTATAGCCGTCGCCAGCGTGCCAGTGCAGCATGGCCGAGACGTCCCTGGTCAGGCCCGAGCGAACGAGGAAGACCTTGCCCGAGCCGCCTTCTTCGGCAGGCGCGCCGTAGACGCGCAGTTCGCCCTTGATGCCGCGGGCGACCATCCAGTTCTTGGTGGCGATGGCGGCGGCGATCGAGGCGGCTCCGAACAGGTTGTGGCCGCAGGCGTGGCCGGCCACGCCGTCGATCACGCGGCGTTCCGGCTCGGCGGCCTGGGCGAGGCCGGGCAGGGCGTCGAATTCGGCGAGGATGCCGATGACGGGACCATCGCCGGTCTTGAAGCTGGCGACAAAAGCGGTGGGCATTCCGGCGACGCCCGGCGTCACCTGGAAGCCTGCGGCCTTGAGGTCCTTCTGGAGCAGGCCGGAGCTTTTGGTCTCCTGGAAGCCGACTTCGGCCCATGACCAGATCTGCAGCGCATTGCGCGACATGGCGGCTGCGCCGCGATCGACGTCGGCGAGGATCGCGGTGCGGTCCGCCTCGGCAAGCGGGCCTGCGAGCGCGGGGGCGGAGGCCCCGGCGGCGAGGAGGAACAGGGCGGTTCGAACGAAGGATTTCATCAGGCTATCCCCATGGAAGGTCGTATCGAAAGGGTGCCCCCCGCGCGGCATCCGGTCCGCGCGGGGGGCCGGCACCCGGAATCAGCGCTTCCCGAAGGATACGCGCAGCTGGGCACCGATCACGCGCGGCTCGTTGTAGACGAGCGTGGTCGACGTAACGGACGGCGTGACGACGCCGCCGGCAGCGGCATAGGTCACATCGAACAGGTTACGCACGAAGAAGCCGAGGTCGATGCCGCGGTTCTCGATATTGTTGAAGTCCAGCTTCAGATTGACAGTGTCGTAGGCCTTCTGGATGCCATTGGTGTCCAGCGGACGCTCGACGTACCAGACCTTGGTGCTGTGGAACCAGTTGGCGTTGAACACCATTTCGGCGAAGTCGCCGAGGTAGGTGGCATAGCGGGCGCCGCCGCCCAGGGTCCACTTGGGGGTGTAGGAGAACTTGTTGTTCACCGGATTGTTGCCGAGCAGCGGGATGAAGGCGGCCGGAGCGTCGTATTCGTCGTACTTGGCGTCGGTATAGGCGCCGAAGCCTGAGAGGGTGAAGCCGCTCGTCGGGGTGAGCGAGAAGTCGAACTCGGTGCCCTTGATGGTCGCCTTGGCGGCATTGATGATCAGGCTGCTGGGATCGTTGGCCGAATTGCCGTCGCCGTCGAAGTCGGCGCCGGGGAAGATCGAGCGCTGGATGTTGCTGTACTTGCTGGTGTAGGCAGCCAGATTGAACCGGCCCTTCACGCCGCCCAGTTCCCAGCTCGACTTGATGCCCGCTTCGTAGTCGGTGACTTTCTCCGGCTTGAAGGTCTCGAAACCGTCGAAGTACGGCGACATGCCGCTCTGGTTGTAGCCTGCCGAGCGGTAGCCGCGGCGGTTGGTGACGTAGAGGAACAGGTCGTCGTTGACCTTGTAGTCGAAGCCCAGCGTCCAGGTCGGCGCCTTGGAGCTTTCCGATCCGGTCTTGCCGCCCGAAGTCGCGCAGCTGTCCGGCCCGATGTGGGCGGCAGTGTCGAGCGTCGCCACCGAGCAGCCCGAGGACTTGTCCCAGGTGTAGCGGAAGCCGCCGTTGAAGCGCAGGCCTTCCGCGAAGCCGCCGAAGGCATAGCCGACTTGGCCGAACAGCGCCTTGCTGGTCGATGAGTTGTAGTTCTCGTTGTAGGTGAAGGTCCTGCCGGGGATCACCGCTGAGTAAGTGACGCTGCCGTTGACGCCGCTGGGATCGCTCTTGAGATAGAAAGCGCCGACGATCCAGTCGAGCCGGTTGTTCAGCAGCGAGCCGAGGATCTGGAACTCGTTCGAGACCTGCTTGACGTTGGTGTTCGATATACCGTCGTAAAGCGCGAGGTAGGTGCCGTCCATGTCGCGGCCGGCGGCAATCTTGCTGCGGCGGTAGCCGAAGATGTTCTTGAAAGTGACCTTGCCCACCTCCAGCTCGGAGGTGTTGGCAATGCCCCAGAACGTGCGGTTCGAGTAGGGATCGATGCTGGTGCTGACGTCGCGTACGCCCGCTGCCTGCTGTTCGGCGAGGGCGATGTCGATGTCGCAACCGGCGACGCCGCAGTCGAAGTAGGGGCGGTTGGCCGCCGTGCGTGCGGTGCCGCCGCCGCTGACGGCGGGATTCGGGTAGACGCCGCTCAGCACGGTACCAGTGCCGTTCTCCCGCGCGCGGTACCAGTCGAACACGGTGGTGTTTTTCAGGCCGTCGACCGGTTCGAGCAGAAGCGAGGCACGGAAAGCGTCGTTGTGGCGATCGTCGAGGTCGCCGCCGTTGCCGTGGTTCTTGGTATAGCCGTCGCGGCGGGCGATCTGGCCCGCGACGCGCAGTGCCACATGGTCATCGACGATCGGCACGTTCACCGCGCCTTCGAACGTCGTCTCGTTGTAGGAGCCGAGTGTGACCTGGCCGTAGCCCGCCAGATCGTAGTCGGGCGCGACCGGATAGAGCAGCAGGGCGCCGCCGGTGGTGTTGCGGCCGAACAGGGTGCCCTGCGGCCCCTTGAGCACCTGGATCGAGCCGACATCGAAAGTCGGCACGATCGAACCTTCGTTCGGCAGCGGCACGTCGGCGAAGTAGGTCACGACCGAGGGAGCCGAGGCACCTGCGGTGGCGCGGCGCTGGCCGCGAATGACGATCGAGGGGGTATCGCGGGAGGTCTGCGGCGCGACGTTGAGACCCGGCGTCGTATAGGTCAGGTCCTGGGTGCTGACGACAGCCTTTTCGCGCAGCATTTCGGCGTTGAAGGCGGTGACCGAGACGGGCACGGTCTGCGCACTTTCCTCGCGGCGGCGCGCGGTGACGACGATGTCGCTGCCCGGCTGGTCGAGCGACAGTGTTTGACTCTGGGTCTGATTCTGAACTTGCGCCTGGGCAGGCGCGGCGGCGGCGAGGATGCTGGACGCGAGAAGCAGAGCCGAAAGGCTGCGACAGGTCATTTTTTTATTTCCCCTTTTTATCCGGCCTGTCCCTGATCGCAGGCCGATAGTCGCAAGACGCAGCGCATCGCGGATCATTCGCTTTCGATGAAAAAATATTCCGGGTGACGCGCCGGGCCGGCGGCGGCTAAGGATGCCGGGCATTCTACACGGAAGGCCGGACCCATTTTCTCGCTGCGCAGGACATCGCCGAACAGGCAGGAACCGGGCCGTCCCGAGGGGCCGGACCTGTCCGCACACGTTCCCGCCCTGCGCCGCTACATCGCCAAGCGCGCGCAGCCGGGCGACGTGGACGATCTCGTGCAGGACGTGCTGGTGCGCATGCATGTGCGCGGGCAGGCCGATCCCATCGCCAATGTCGAGGGTTACCTGTTCCAGGTCGCTGCCAGCGTGCTGACCGACCGAGCGCGCCGCGATACCGTGCGTCACCGCGGCGCGCATCATGAGCTGACCGAGGCCTTCCATCCGGTCGACGAACTGACCCCCGAACGCGTGCTGCGCGGGCGCGAGGACGTGGACCGGCTGGCCAATGCCTTGGAAGACATGCCCGAGATGACACGCGACGTCTTCGTGCTCCATCGCTTTGAGGACATGTCCTACGATGCGATCGGGGAGCATCTGGGCATCTCCAACAGTGCGGTCGGGCGCCACCTCATGAAGGCCGTCCGCTTCCTGGCCGCGAGGGACCTGCCATGAGCCGGCCCCTCGACCCGAGACCGTTCGACGCCCATGCGCTGGAGCGGATCGATTCGCCCGAAGCGACGGCGGCGGCCTATTTCAGCATCTTCCGCTCCCCGCGCGCGACGGCGCGGGACTACGAGGATTTTGAAAGCTGGCACGCGCGGGACGAGGCCAACCGCCTCGCCTGGGCCAGGGTGGAACGGGCCTGGGACGGCTCCGGCGCCATGCGCACCGAGGCGCGTATCCTCGAAATCCGGGAACGTGCACTGGCCAACCGGCGTCGGCGCAAGGCCTGGGTGCGTCCGGCCATCGCCGCCTCGATGGCGCTGGCGGTGCTGGGCGGCGCGTTCGGTTTCCAGCAGTACACGTCCGTTTCCCCGGCGGCGCCTGCCGTGGCCGACAGCCGCGAGCTGTCGACCGGTGTCGGGCAGCAGGGCACGCTGCGCATGGCCGACGGTTCGCTCATCACCGCCAATACCGCGACCGTGCTGACCGTGGCCGAAAGCGACACCCGGCGCAGCACCGCCCTGCGCGGCGGCGAGGCCTTCTTCGAAGTCGCCAAGAACCCGCGCAAGCCCTTCGTGGTGACGGCAGGCCGGATCACGGTGACGGCACTGGGCACCCGCTTCGCGGTGCGCGAGACCAACGCGCGTGTCGATGTGACTCTGGCCGACGGGCGCGTGCGGGTCGATATGCCCGCTGTGGAGGGCAGGCCTGCGCAGTCGGCCATCTTGCTGCCGGGGCAGGAACTGGTCTGGAACGGGCGCGGCTATCGCACCGGCGCGGTCGAGGTCGAGCGGCGGCTGGCCTGGCGCAAGGGGGTGATCGATTTCGACCGAGTTCCGCTGGCCGAAGCCGTAGCGGAAATCAATCGCTACAGCCCGCAGGAGATCATCGTCTCCAGCCCGGCGCTGGCGCGCCATCCGATCAGCGGCACCTTCCGCATCGGTGTGACGCGAGGCTTCCTGCAAAGCCTCGAAGCGGCAGGCATCGCCCGCGTGGAAAACGAAAGCGCGACAAGGGCCGAACTCGTCGTGCCCTAGGTTTTCCCATCATTCGAAGGTGTAGCGCAGCCGCATGCCGATCGTGCGCGGCGGGCCGGGGATCACCGTCGCCGCCGTATAGGCCGGGTTGAGCGTCCCCCCGCCGCTCGCATAGAAGCGGTCGGTCAGGTTTCGGCCCCAGAACTGCAATTCCAGCGGCAAGCCCGCCGGACGCATCCAGTTCAGCGAGGCGCCGAGCAGGCCGTAGGCAGGCTGCCGGGCAAAGTCTTCGGTGAGGCGCTCGCTGAAGCGCACGCTGCTGACATGGGCGTAGTCGGCCCGCAGTTCCAGCACGCCGAGGCGCCCCGGCAAATCGACTTCGTGCGACAGGGTCACGGTGCCGCTGAAAGCGGGCGTATACGTGAAGCGGTTGTGCAGCGGATCGCTGCCCAGCAGGCTTGTCAGCGCTGCGGGTGCGATCACTTTGGTATAGCGCGCATCGATCCACGATGCGCTCACCGTCGCATGGGTCCGCGCGCCGAGGTCCAGCGAGAGATCGCCGTCCAGCCCGGCCACCCGCGCGCGGGCGCTGTTGACATAGAGCGTGATGGGATCGGTCTTCAGGTCGCCGTCGCCGTCGTAGTCGATATCGGGAAACAGCGCGCGCTGCACGTCGGAATAGAGACCCGCATAGGCCGCGACAGCATAGGAACCTGCAATCCCGGCGATGTCCCAGCGTCCCTTCGCACCAGCTTCGATGTCGCTGAGGGTTTCCGGCCGGAAAGTCTGGAAGGCGCGCAGGCTGCCGCCCAGCGCGGGGGTATTGTATCCACCGGAGCGGAATGCGCGCCGGCTTGTGAGATAAATGCTGTGATCTCCCCATTTCCGCATTAGCGAGAGGGTCCAGGTGAGGCGACCGGAGCGGGAGCGCGCCCGGGTGCCGTTCTCGGCGACGCACTGGCCCTCGTTCTGCGGCATGACATCGACCGCGCGCAGCGAGCAACCGGAGATCGTCTCGCGCGTGTAGCGCAGGCCGACGTCGGCCACATAGCCGCCGCCCAGCGTCGCCGTGACCTGACCGAACAGCGCGCCGCTGCGGAAGGTCTGGTAACTGGCGATATGCGACGGGGGATTGTCCGGCCGCACGAGGCGCGAGACTGTCTGGAGCACCGGCCCGTCGGGCGCGCTGTCGAGATAGAACAGGCCGACGATATAGCGCAGGCTGCCGCTGCGGCCCTGCACCTGGAACTCCTCCGTGATCTGCCGCAGGTGCGACTCGGTGACGGAATCGTTGATCGGCAGCGGGGTAGCGTCGCCGTCGAGTTCGTAATGCACCCCGGTCGAGCGTAGCCCGGCGATGTTGCGGAACAGCAGATCCTCGTCGCCATATTCGGTGACGTTGCCCAGTCCCTTGAAGTGCCTGTCGAATGACAGCGCCGGACTCGACTGCGATGTTCGCCGTCCCAACCCCTTCTGTACGTCGAAATAGCTGTCGATGTCGCAGGCGCCTGCGCCACAATCGAAATAGGGGGCGTTCGCGGCATTGCGGACGCTGCCCTCTGGATAGACCCCCGTCAGGATAAGCGCGGCGCCGACTTCCTCGGCGCGCAGCATGTCGAAGCTCGTGGTCGATCGCAGCGGGCCGGGCGGATCGAAGCGCAGGATCGCCCGCAGGCTGTCGCTGTGCACGTCGTCGGCGCGCCCTCCCGTCAGCAGCCGGGTATAGCCGCCGCGGCGCATGCGCTGGCCCGAGATACGCAGCGCGAACGGTCCGCTTTCGGGCAGTTCGACCGCGCCTTCCAGCCGGGAGAGACCATAGTTGCCGGTTTCTGCCTCCAGATAGGAGGCCGCGCCCGTGCCCGGCTGGACTGTGCGCAGCAGCACCGCGCCGCTCGTGGCGTTGCGGCCGAACAGCGTGCCCTGCGGGCCGCGCAGCACTTCGATAGACGCCATGTCGAACAGCGGTGCGAGCGCCGCCTGGTTGGGCAGGGGGATCTCGTCCTGATAGACGACGAGCGGCAGGCGGTTCTCGTCGCTGATCGAGCGCCGCTGACCGCGCATCACCAGCAGGGGGGTGGCGCTGCTGGTCTGCCCGGTGGCGATGAAGCCGGGGGTGAGGCGGGCCACGTCGGCGATCGTGCGCAGCGCCGCCTTGTCGAGCGCGTCGCCGTCGACATGGCTGACGAGCAAGGGCACGTCTTCCTCGCGTTCGGGACGGCGGCGGGCGGAGACGAGGATTTCCAGCGGCTCGGGCCGGGGGGACGACTTGGACTGGGCCTTGGCGGGACGTCCGGCCGGAGCGGCGACGATGACATAGACGCCGGGGGAGGCGCGGCGGACGGCGAGGTCCAGCCCGCGGATCATCCTTGCCAGTGCCTCTCCTGCGGAAAGGCGCCCCCGGACGGCTCTGGTCCTCAGCCGCTCGCGGCCGGGGGCGTTGAGCAGGATCTCGACGCCGGCCTGGCGCCCCAGCACGCCGACGGCGGCGGCGAGGGGCAGGGCGGGGACATCGACTTGCGCGACTTGCGCATGGGCGCAAGTCGCCGCCGCGACCAGACCCGATACCACACCGAAGGAACTTGCAAGGGGGCGACGCAACCAGACTTTCCCGGCGAATGGAGCCTTCCCAAAGCAAGCGGCTCTCGGTGATGGCGGATGCCTATGGGCCTTGGCCGTAAAGTTCAAGCGCCTGCACGGACTTGCGGGGCGGGAACCTAGCCCCCCGGTTGACTTCAGGCGGCGATCTCCAGTTCGGCACCGCTGGCAAAGCGCGCGCGATACTCGCCAGGCGTCAGGCCGAGGATGCGATGGAACACGCGGCGAAATGCCGTGGCATCCTCGTAGCCGACCGCCCAGGCGATCTGGTCTACCGAACGGCGGGTGAATTCCAGCAGCTCGCGCGCTTTGCCGACGCGCAGGTTCTGGACATATTCGACCGGCTTCATGCCGGTGGCCGCCTTGAAGCGGCGCAGGAAGGTCCGCTCCTCCAGCCCTGCATGTCCGGCCATCTCGGGGACGCTGAGCGGACGCTCGGCGCGGCCCTGGACCCAGTGCTGGACCTTGAGGATCGCCTCGTCGCCGTGGGTCAGGCGCGGGGCGAAGCTGCTGTAGTGGCGCTGCTCCCGCCCGGCAGGATCGACCAAGAGGAACTTGCCGGTCTCGATCATCACCGTCGGCCCCAGCAGGCGGTCGACGATCCGCATGCCGAGGTCGGTCCAGGCCATCAGCCCTCCGGCGGTGATGATGTCGCCGTCCTCGATGACCATCTTGTCCGGCTCCATCCGCACGTCCGGAAAGCGGGTGCGGAAGGCTTCGGCGAAGAGCCAATGGGTAGTGGCGGGGCGGCCGGAGAGCAGCCCGGTCGCCGCCAGCATGAAGGCGCCGCCGCAAGTCGAGGCGAGAGTGGCGCCGTGGCCGTGCCGGTCGAGCAGCCAGCGGGCATAGGGCGCCGCCTCCTCGGCATCAGCCGGGCCGGACAGGCGGCCGGGCACGATCAGGAATTCGGGGCTGCCGTCCTGTCCGGGATGGGTGTCGAAGCTGCGCGCGAACGAATCCGTGCCCTCCATCGTCCAGTGGCTGACCCGCAGCCCCGGTCCCTCGTGCTGGGCCGAGAAATGCGAGGCGATGGCGAAGAGGTCGGTGATCCCGTGGATCATCGCCGCCTGGCAGTTCGGGTAGAGGACGAGGCCGATCTCGGCCCGGATACGCGGCGGCACGGACATGCCCGGATTCCCCTCTTTGTCGGTTTTGGCCTGTTTTATGTCGGAACCGCCGATCCTGCCGGTTCGGGGGGCAGTCTATCCCTCTTCTCACGGGGCGCAACCGCCCCATCGAGAAAGGAAAAGGGACATGACCAGGATCACCACCAAGGACGGAACCGGCATTTTCTACAAGGACTGGGGCGCGAAGGACGCCCAGCCGATCGTCTTCTCTCACGGCTGGCCGCTTTCGGCCGACGCCTGGGACGCGCAGATGGTCTTCTTCGCCCATGAGGGCTTCCGCACCGTGGCCCACGACCGTCGCAGCCATGGCCGCTCCGACCAGGTGTGGAATGCCAATACGATGGACCAGTATGCCGACGATCTTGCCGAACTGATCGAGGCGCTGGACCTGCACGACGCGATCCTGGTCGGCCATTCGACCGGCGGCGGCGAAGTGACCCGTTATATCGGCCGCCACGGCACCGCCCGCGTCGCCAAAGTGGCGCTGATCGGTGCGGTCCCCCCGCTGATGCTCAAGACCGAGGCCAATCCCGGCGGGTTGCCGATCGATGCCTTCGATGCCATCCGCAAGGGCACTTTCGACAACCGCAGCCAGTTCTTCCGCGACCTGACCACCCCCTTCTACGGCTACAACCGCGAAGGCGCGGCGATCTCGGAAGGCATTCGCGAGGAATTCTGGCGGCAGGGGATGATGGGCGGCCTCAAGGGCCAGCTCGACTCCATCCGCGCCTTTTCCGAAAGCGATTTCCACCGCGACCTGGCCCGCTTCGACGTGCCCACGCTCGTCCTCCACGGCGATGACGACCAGATCGTGCCGATCGGCGCCTCGGCTCTTGAAACGGTGAAGATCGTGCCGAATGCGGTGCTCAAGGTGTATCAGGGAGCCGACCATGGCCTGACCCAGACGCATCAGGACCGCTTCAACGCCGATCTTCTCGACTTCATCCGCGCCTGAAACTTCCCACGAACCTTATCCACGAAAGGACATGCACATGACCAAGGGCACTTTCCTCATCACCGGCGCGTCGGACGGTATCGGCGCGGTCTATGCCGATCGTCTCGCGCGTCGCGGCCACGACCTGATCCTCGTCGCCCGCCGGGCGGACCGGCTGGAAGCGCTGGCTGCAACCCTCACTGCCGAAACCGGCGTGAAGGTCGAGACGCTCGGCGCCGATCTCGCGAAGCCCGAAGACCTCGCCCGCGTCGAACGGCGGCTGCGAGAGGACGGCGCGATCACCGGCCTCATCAACAATGCCGGGATCGCCGGGGAGACCACGTTCGTCGGTTCCGACCCGGCCTATCTCACCGGCATGATTGACCTAAACGTGCTGGCCGTCACCCGGCTTGCCGCCGCCATCGCTCCGCGCCTGGCCGAACGCGGCAGCGGCACGATCGTCAACATGACCTCGGTGACGGCGCTGATGCCCGACGGCTTCACGGCGGTCTATCCCGCGACCAAGGCCTATGTGCTTGCCTTTACCGAGGCGCTGAACGTCGAACTCGGGAGCAAGGGTGTGCAAGTGCAGGCGGTGCTGCCGGGGATCACCCGCACGCCGATCTGGACCGAGGAGCAACTGGCCAGCCTGCCCGCCGAAATGGTCATGGACGTGGAGGACATGGTCGACGCGGCACTGAAGGGGCTGGACCTCGGCGAGACGATCACCATTCCTGCCTTGCCCGACACCGCCGACCTTGACGCCTATCTGGACGTCCGCCGCGCGCTGCGCCCCAACTTGTCCCGCAACCGCCCCGCTGACCGCTACAAGGCGTGACAGTCGCTGAAGGAGACGCTGCCATGAGCAAGACCATCGTTCTCATCCACGGCGCCTGGCTCAACTCCCGGAGCTGGGAGCAGGTAAAAGCCCGCTACGAAACGCGCGGTTATACGGTCCTCGCGCCTGACTGGCCGCTCGACGAGGGCGATCCCGTCGCCCTGCGGGCAAGGCCGCATCCCGAACTCGGCTCGCTTGGCCAGCGCCGGATCGTCGATCACTACGAAGCCTTGATCCGCGCCCTGCCGGAAAAGCCGGTCCTGATCGGCCATTCGCTGGGCGGGGTCTTCGTGCAGCACCTGCTTGACCGGGGGCTGGGCCTTGCGGGTGTGGCGATCGACCCGGCGCCGACCCCCGGCGTGCCGATCTTTCCCCATGCGCTGGTGTCGGCGCTGCCGGTGTTCCTCGACCCATTCAGCCGGAGCAAGGCGAAGCACATGTCACGCCGCTTCTTCGCCGGGCGCTTCGCCCAGACCCTCCCCGGCGACAAGGCAGAGGCGGCTTACGAGCGCTACATCGTGCCGACGCCGGGGAGGGTCTATTGGGACGGCGTGGTCAAGCCGATGAAGATCGACTGGAGCAACCCGCAGCGCGCGCCGCTGCTGCTGATCGGCGGCGGCAGGGACCTGATCGCCGATGCCGGAATGACCCGCGCGATCCATCGCAAACAGCGCCGCGCGCCGACCCGGACGGACTATATCGAATTCCCGGACCGCTCGCACTGGACCTTGCTGGACGAAGGCTGGGAACAGGTCGCCGATGCCGCCATCGACTGGGCCGAGCGCGTCTTAGCGTGACAGCAGGGCGGGGGCATCCACCGTGAACTTGAAGCCGAAGATCAGCGCGTCCTTGATGCCTTTGGCGCGGAAGGGCGCGCCGGTCTGGTCGGGGTGGAGGATGTATTGCACATTGGGAGAGAGGCGGATCGCCGGGCCGAGCTCGGCGCCATAGGCCAGTTCCATCATGTATTGGTGGCGGTGAACATTGTCGTCGCCGCCCACAGAAATCCGCGCGGCGCGCATGCGCTCCATGGCAAGGTTGCTGAAACGCTGGTCGCTGATCATGAACCCGATGGTGTCGGCATCGCGTCCGGCGAACGTGCCGGTCTGGACTACGCCGAAGTCGAAGAAGCGGCTTTCCTCGACGCGGCCTGACAGGTTGGTCATCGCCACGCCGAACACGCTGAGGCCGCGTTCCGAGTTGGGGTCGGGCCGGGTCACACGCTGGTCGAAGCGGAAATAGAGGCCGGAGCGGCCATTATGGCTCTGCGCATCGCGTCCGGTGAGAATGGCGATACCGCCCCGATCGTCGTGCAGCGGATCGGCATAGTCGCCCCGGTCGAACCAGCCGCCGACGATATAGTGGCCAGGCAGGCGCACGCCCTTTCCTTCCTTGGAGTAGCCCAGTTCCCACGGCACGATCACGCCGGTGGCGTTCTTGGTGCTGAAGGTGAAGCCGTGGTCGCTGGCGCGCTTGCGGTCAGGATTGACCTCGTAGGCGCCGACATGGACGGTCACATGCGGCAGGACTTCGCCCTTGGCGCGGATCATCCAGCTCGACGCCGGGAAATAGGTGAAGTTGCTGTTCTTGAAAACGAACGTCGGATTGCCGCAGCCAGAGTTGCCCTGGAAATGACAGTAGATCGGCGCGTTCAGGAAATGGATGTTCGCCTGGCTGCGCCCTGCCTCGATCATCAGGCGGTCGTCCAGCAGCTTCTGCTCCCAGGTCAGGATCGCGAGGTGGGTGTTCTGGGTGCCCCAGATTTCCTGAACCGAAGTGTTGTTGCCGAGCGCCAGCGCCGAGAGGCTGTCACCATGGCGGTTGGTGATCGCCGCGTGGATGGTGCCGCCGCCGATGCCCGCGATACGGCCCATGTCGAGGTCGGCGCCGACATAGATCTGCCCGGCATAGGCGGCATCGCGGCGCAGGCCGCCGGTGACGTTCGTCGCCGCCTCTCCGGAGTAGCTGAGCGCAAGGGTAATGCCGTCATCCGCCAGCGGCTGCCATGGCTTGGGGGCTTCGGCCCGAGTGTTTTCGGAAACGGCCTCCTGCGCCATGGCCGCAGACAAGGAAAGGGCGGCGGCGCCTGCGCAGCAGGCGCCTTTGAGCAATGCGAACCGCATCGAATGAAATCCTCTCTCGAGCCCGTTCTTCCGCCGGGCCGCAATTATGTCAGACGGCGGCAGCTTCCGCCGATGCCGGAGGCGGCTTGAGCAGGCCGACGAGGACCGCGCTCACCACCACGCCCGCCAGAATGGCCAGCCCGTAGACCGCCAGATGCGTGACCGCACCGGGGATCGGCAGGACGAACACGCCGCCATGCGGCACCTTGAGCTCGACTCCGGCCGCCATCGAGATGGCTCCGGCAATCGCCGAACCCGCCATCAGCGCCGGGATCACCCGGAACGGATCGCGCGCGGCAAAGGGGATCGCGCCCTCGGTGATGAAGGCAAGGCCCAGCACCGCGGCGGCGCCTCCGGCCTCGCGCTCCTCGGTGGTAAAACGGTCGCGGAACAGGCGGGTGGCAAGGCCCACGGCGAGCGGCGGCACCATGCCCGCCGCCATCGTCGCGGCCATCGGCGTATAGATCTGGCTGGAAATCAGCCCGACCGAGAAGGCATAACCCGCCTTGTTGACCGGCCCGCCCATGTCGAAAGCCGACATCGCGCCCAGGATCACGCCGAGCAGGATCGCGCTCGATCCCTGCATCGATCGCAGCCATTCGGTCAGGAACGCCAGCGCCGCGGCGACCGGCGTGCCGACCGCATAGATCATCAGCAGCCCGGTAAGCAGCGTGCCCAGCAGCGGCAGGATCAGCACCGGCTTCAGGCCCGCGAGATTCTTGGGCAACTTGATAATCCGGTTGAGCCAGTCGACACCGTAGCCGGCAATGAAGCCCGCGACGATACCGCCCAGGAAACCCGCGCCGAGATTGGCAGCCAGCATGCCGCCGATCATGCCCGGCGCGATGCCGGGGCGGTCGGCCACCGAATAGGCGATGTAACCAGCCAGCGCCGGTACGATCAGCGCGAAACCGCCCTGCGCACCGATGCGGAACAGGGCATTGGCAAGTGTTCCCTCCGCCGCTGCGCTGTTGGCATCGATGCCCCCCAGCGCAAAAGCCATGGCAATCATCAGGCCGCCCGCGACCACGAAGGGCAACATGAAGGAAACACCGGTCATCAGGTGCTTGTAGGGACCGGCCCGCTCGGCGGCGGCACCGGCAGTTTCGGCCGAAGCCGCACCGCCCTGCACTTTCGCCTCGGTCAGCGCACGTCCGATCAGCGCCTTGCCGCCCGAGATGGCGGGCTTGGTGCTCGATGCGAAGACCCGCTTTCCGGCAAAACGCGCACGGTCGACCTCGCGGTCGGCGGCAATGATGACCACATCGGCCGCCGCGATCTCTTCCGCCGTCAGCGGCGAACCGGCGCCGACCGAGCCCTGCGTCTCCACGCGGATCGGATAGCCAAGCTGCTTCGCGCCTTCCTGAAGGCCCTCTGCCGCCATGAAGGTATGCGCGATGCCGGTGGGGCATGAGGTGATCGCCACAACGCGCGGGGTATCGGTGGCTGCCTGCGGGTCCTGCACCAGCGCCGAAGCCGGATCGGCGAGCACCGCCTCCAGCGTCAGGCGGCGATGCGGGGCGAGCGGAAGCGCGGTTCCTGCCTCGTCATTGGCGGCGACCAGCAGCAGCGTGTCGTCTGCCTGCAATTCCTCGGGCAGAGGGTTGAGCACGCCCTGTCCGGTGCGCACCTCGATCTCGATATCGCGGCCCCTGGCGCGCGCCGCCTTGCGCAGCGCTTCCCCGGCGAGCACGCCCTGTACGGCGGAATCGGCCGCATCGATAACTGCGTAGAGCTTGGCCATTATTCCTCTCCGGCCCCAATTCCCGTTGTGGCTTTTTGCTGCTCCATCCCGCCGCGCGGCATGAAGGGCGTGACGCTGACCTCTTCGGCAAGCGCGTGGACGGTCGGCAGATCGGGCAGGTTCGGCCCGGCCATGCCCAGCTTGGCGCCCGCGAAAGCGGTGGCGAGACGCGCGGTACGCTCAAGGTCCGCTCCCTCGCCCAGCGCCGCGACGATCCCGGCGACCATGGCATCCCCGGCGCCGACCGTACTCGCCACTTGCGCGATCGTAAGGCGCGCGGTTGCAGCGCCTTCCGCGGAGAGGAACAGCGCCCCTTCATCGCCCATCGATACGACTACCAGCGAAACGCCGCGCGCGTGCAGTTCGCAGGCCGCTTCGGAAAGCGCCGCCAGATCGGGTAGAGGACGGCCCAGCACCTGCGCCAGTTCGTCGCGGTTGGGCTTCACCACATCCGGCAGCACATCGGCGCTAAGCGCGCACTTCAGCGGCAACCCGCTGGTATCGAGAACCACCCGGCACCCCGCAGCGCGCAGGCGGCCTGCCAGCGTGACATAGCTGTCGGGCGGGCAGCCCGGCGGCAGGCTTCCGGCCAGCACCACCAGGTCGTCCTCGCGCGCGGCTTCGCAGATCGTCGCCGCCACCATTTCGGCGCGGCCTGCATCGACGGCGATCCCGTCGAGATTGATATCGGTCGTGCCCGTCACATCGACCACCTTGAGGTTGACCCGCGTGGCCCCGGCGATGCGGATGAAACGGTCCTCGATGGCCTTGGCGGCGAACAGCGCGTCGAACGCGGCGGCATTGTCGCTGCCGAGCAGGCCATAGGCGGCAACCGGCATGCCCCAGTCGGCCAGGCAACTGGCGACGTTGACGCCCTTGCCGCCGGCGTTCTGGCGCACCGACCGGGCGCGGTGGACTTCGCCGACGATCAGCCTGTCGACCGTGACGGTCTGGTCGATGGCCGGGTTGAAGGTGACCGTGAGAGTGCGCATCAGCCTTCCTCCTCTTGGATTTCTGGCACGTCCAGAACACGGATTTCGCCTGCGCTTTCCATGTCGAGTGCCCTGACGGCGAGAGCGCGCAGGCTTTCGAGGCTGGCGCTGCGAATGCGGGCTTTTACCGCCGGGATGTCGCGCGGGGTCATCGACAGCTCGCTAACGCCAAGCCCCACCAGCAGCGCCGCGCCGAACGGGTCTCCGGCAATGCCGCCGCAGACGCCGACCCAGCGGCCATGCGCCTGCGCGCCCTCCACCGTCGCCGCAATCATGCGCAGCACGGCGGGATGCAGGCTGTCCGCGTCGCCCGCCAGGTCCGGGCTCTGCCGGTCGATGGCGAGGACATATTGGGTGAGATCGTTGGTGCCGATCGAGAAGAAGTCGGCATGAGCCGCCAGCGAGCGCGCCTGAATGGCGGCGGCGGGAACCTCGATCATGATGCCGACCGGGATCGTCGGCGCATCGAGTTCCAGTCGGATTTCCTCGCAGCGGGCGCGCAGGGCGATCAGTTCGTGGACCGAGGTGATCATTGGGAACATGATCGCCACATCGCCGCCCGCCTTGGCCGCACGGTAAAGCGCGCGAAGCTGCGGATCGAGCAGGTCCGGGCGGCGCAGCAGCAGCCGCGCGCCGCGCACGCCGAGGAAGGGGTTCTCCTCGCGCGGCAGGTCGAGGTGCGGCACCTGCTTGTCGCCGCCGATATCGAGCGCGCGCACGACCAGCGGGCGGCCGCCCAAGGCCTCGGCCATGGCGAGGTAGATCTCGGCCTGCTCATCCTCGCCGGGGCTGTCGCCGCGTTCAAGGAACAGGAATTCGGTGCGCATCAGGCCGACGCCCTCACCGCCCTGCGCCAGCGCGAAAGCGACCTGATCGGGGCGGTTGACGTTGGCGGCGATCTCCACACGGTGGCCGTCGCGGGTTTCGGCAGGCTTGCTGCGCTCTGCCTCTTCGGCGGCGCGTTTTTCGGCAAGCGCCGCGATCCACGCGCGGGCAGACGCAAGGTCTGCCTCGGACGGGTTCAGCCAGACGCGGCCACTCTCGCCATCGACGATGGCGGTGGCTCCGGCGGCAAGGCCCAGCAGGTCCGCACCGCCCGCGACGACCGATGGCAAGCCGAGCGTACGGGCCAGGATCGCGCTGTGCGAGGTCGGCCCGCCGAGTGCCGTCGCAATGCCGGCAACGCGCGCAGTGTCGAGCGTGGCGGTGTCCGAAGGCGAGAGGTCCGCCGCGACGAGCACGCAAGGCTCCTCCGGCAGATCGGTCAGCGAACCGGCAGCAAGCGCGGGATCGATCTCGGCCAGAACGCGGCGGCCGATGTCGTGAAGGTCGGCGGCGCGGGCGGCGAGCACCGGATTGCCCAGCGCCGAAAGTTGCCCGGCGATCCGGTCCACCGCCTGATGCCACGACCATGCGACCCCGTGCCCCTCGACCATGAGCTGACAGGTGAGGGTGATGAGGTCGGTATCGTCGAGCAGTTCGGCCTGCGCCTTGAAGATTGCCGCATCGCCCGAGCCGAGACGGCGAGTGGTATCGTCGATCAGCGCCTTCATCTGCGCGCGGGTGCGGGTGAGCGCATCGTTCAGCTGGGTGCCGCCGCTGGCCAGATCGGTCGGCCGGTCGGGCACATCGAGTTCCTGCGCGGAAAGCACATGGACCTTGCCGATGGCGAGGCCCGGACTGGCGGCAACGCCCGCGATCATTTGCGCTTGGCCCTCGGGCTTCCAGCCCCGGATCGGTACGGCGGCCTTCTCGGCGGCGCGCGCGGCGTCTTCCTTTTCGCGCGCGGTCAGGCGACGGACCACGGCGGCAAAGCTGTCCAGCGCCGCCCGCGCGCCAGCCCCTTCGGCGGAGAGAGTCACTCGATCGCCAGCACGCAGCCCCAGTTGGAGGAGGGAAACGAGGCTGCGAGGATCGGCGCTCTCCCCGCCGTGACGTACGCGCAGGCGCACGCCAGAGGCTCGCGCGGCTTCGACCCAGGCCGAAGCGGGGCGGGCATGGAGGCCGGTTGGGTAGTCGACCGTCCATTCGATGGTTTCAGCGTAGTCGGCCGCCGGTTCGGACGGGGCGGAAGCCTCTCCGTCCTCCCACAGGGCGCGGGAAAAGGCGGCCGGATCGTCGGTGGCGACAAGCGCGGCAAGGCGCGGCTCGTCCTGAATAAGGCGGGTCAACCGGCGCAAGATGGCGATGTGGCTGTCCGAATTGGCGGCGATGCCGACCACCAGATGGGCGCGCTGTCCGGGGTTCCATTCCACCCCGCCGCGCAGCTGGAGAATCGCCACGCCGTCGCGCCGGACCAGCGCCTTGTCCTCACCGAGACCATGCGGAATCGCGACGCCCGCTCCCAGGAACGTGTTCGCCACGGCCTCACGGCGGACCATGCTTTCCTCGTAGCCGGGCGCGACACAACCGGCGGCGACGAGCAACTGGCCGACCTGGCGAATCGCATCGACCTTGCTGGCCGCGCTGGCGTCGATTCGAACGAGATCCTCGATCCCCAAGGCGGGCGCATCTGCGAGCATTTCAGGCCTCTCCTGACCGTTTTGATAACGAGTCCGTGACATGCTTAGAAAACGTTTTCTCAGAGCTCTTGTCAAGAGAATGCTTGCGATCATGCGATGGTGTGATGCATAGTTGGCGACAGGAGAGGGGCAATGTCGCCCTAATTTGTGAGAACGATTTCCCGGATGGCGCATTGCGGATGGCAGTAGGAATCAAGGACGTAGCGCGGGTCGCGGAAGTCTCGCCCGCCACCGTTTCGCGGGTGCTTTCGGGGCGCAGCGTCGATCCCGCGATGCAGGAACGGGTGCTCGCCGCGGTCAAGTCCACCGGCTATCGCCCCAACCTCGCCGCGCGGCGCCTGCGTTCGCAGCATACCAATACCATCGGCCTGATCCTCGCCGATATCCGCAACCCGTTCTTCACTGCCGTTTCGCGCGCGATCGAAAGCCTTGCCACGGCGCGCGGGCTGCGGGTGATCCTGTGCAACACCGACGAAGACCCGGCCAAGGAAGCCGCCTACCTCGAACTCATGCACGAGGAACGGGTGACCGGGGTGATCTTCGCGCCCTGTCGCCAATGGGTGGAAAAGGCCGAGCGGCTGGAGCCGGGTTTCCCCGTCGTTCTGATCGACCGCAGCCTGGCCTCTGCCGGACTGGACAGTGTCCTGCTCGACAACGGGCGCATGGCGGCCGAACTGGTCGCGCACCTTCACGCGCAGGGCCATCGCCGCGTCACCGGACTGTTCGGTGCCGCCAGCAGCACCGGCGCCGAGCGCCGCGCCGGTTTCGAACAGGCCGCGCGCAAGCTTGGCATGGATGTCACGACTATCGAGATGCCCCACGCCGCCGACGCGGCGGAGCGCGTGGTGACGGACCTGCTCTCGGCCCCGGTCCGCCCGGACGCGCTGGTCGCCAGCAACGGCGTCATGCTGCTGACCGTGCTGCGCGCGCTGCGCAACCTTAACCTCGAAGCGCCCGCCGATATCGCGCTGGCCGGGTTCGACAACAACGACTGGATGGAATTCGTCGGTGGCGGTCTCAGCGTCATCGAGCAGCCGGTCGAGGAGATCGGCCGCAATGCGATGACCATGCTGCTCGACCGCCTCGATCACCCCGACGCCCCGGCACGCAAGGTCGTGCTGGCCGGTCGCCTCATCGCGCGCGGATCGAGCGGCCCTCGTACCACCACCCAGCCTACCGGAGCCTGACCAACCATGACCGACTTCAGTGCGAAGCAATCGATCGGCCGTGACACGCGCCTGTGCATGTCGCTCTCCGCCCGCCCGGGCAATGCCGGATCGCGCCTGCACAACACGCTCTACGGGTTGCTGGGGCTGGACTATGTCTACAAGTCGTTCTCCACCACCGACCTGCCCGCCGCCGTCGGCGGCCTGCGGGCACTGGGCATTCGCGGCTGCGCGATTTCCATGCCGTTCAAGGAAGCAGTGATTGCGCTGCTGGACGGGCTTGAGGATTCGGCCCGCGCGATCGACAGCGTGAACACCATCGTCAACGACGACGGCGTGCTGACCGGCTACAACACCGACTATACCGCCGTGCGCGACCTCGTGTCACGGCGCGGCATCGATCCGGCGACCCCCTTCCTGCTGCGCGGCAGCGGCGGCATGGCCAAGGCGGTGGTCGCAGCCCTGCGCGATCTCGGCTTACGCAACGGCACCGTGGTCGCCCGCAATGCCGAGGCTGGGCAGGGGCTGGCCGCACAATACGGCTTCCGCTGGTTGCCCGAACTGCCTGAAGAAGGTGCGGCCATGCTGGTTAACGTCACCCCGCTCGGCATGGAAGGCGCGCAGGCCGACGAACTCGCCTTCACGCCCGCCCAGATCGCCGCCTGCGACGTGGCGTTCGACGTAGTGGCGCAGCCTGCCGAAACCCCGTTCATCAAGGCCGCGCTGGCAGCCGGAAAGACGGTCATCTCCGGCGCGGAAGTGATCGTGCTTCAGGCTATCGAGCAATTCGTGCTCTACACCGGCATCCGCCCGAGCGCCGAGGCTGTGAAAGCGGCGGCCACCTTCGCCCACGGCCCCACGATGGCGCCGCGGCTGAACGACCTCGTGTGAGAGGTCGTTATTCCCTAACCACGGCCATGTCGTAGACCACGACTTTCGCCCAGAGCGGCTCGCAGGCCTTGACGAAGGCCAGATGGAGCGGGTGGTCCTGGTATGACTTCTGGTCTTCCACGCTGTCGAAGAACATCAGTTCGGAGACGTCGTAGCTGGCATCCACGACATCGCGCGCCTCGGTGCTGGCCGGGATGCCGATCTCGAGGTTCCGGATCACGGGGATGCCGCGCAGGGTGCGCAGACCGGCAATCAGCCGGTCGCGATCCTCCTGCGATCCGGGCCGTTTGAGCCAGAAGAAGACGTGGTGGACCAGCCTGGGGCGAGTGGTCGCCGCCTCGGCTCCGGTCGCGGACAGGGCGATGCCGGTGCTTCCCAAGGCGATCATGGCCGCCAGTTCCCGTCTGCTTGCTTCCATGGTGCAGCTTTCCTTTTGCTGAGGGTGGGGGCGTTACGGATCATGGCGCAGGCCGCCGCGCGATGGATTGGCGCATCATGATCGCGTGATCGAAGATCTCGTCGCTCACCCCGATCTGGGTCTTGCCGAGCGCGGCGATCAGGCACTGGGCGGCGCGGAAGGCCATGTCCTCGACCGGCTGCCGCACGACCGTCAGCGGCGGCCAAATACGCGAGGCCAGGATGGTGTCGTCGAAGCCCGTGACCGTGAGGTCGGCAGGCAATTGCAGGCCCAGGCGGTTGGCCTCGGCGACGACACCGGCGGCGAGGTCGTCGCTGCTGCAGATGATCGCGGTCGGCCGGTCGGGCAGGGCCAACAGCCTGCGCGCCGCAGCCTGGCCCGATGCATAGTCGAATTCGCCGTGCCGCTCGATCAGGTCCGGATCCTCGGAGAGACCGGCATCGTGCAGCGCCGTGAGAAAACCGTCGAGCCGCGCCGCGACGACGCTGTACTGATCGGGACCGGCGACATAGGCGATGCGCCGGTGCCCCCCGGCGATGACCTCGCCGGTAAGCGAAAGCATGGCGGCGCGGTTGTCGATCCGGACGGTGGTCATGTCGGACATCGCCGTGCCGGTGGCGATCGCGGCGAGCGGAACCCCCAGTTCCGGCACGATGGCCGATCCGCTGAGCTGCTCGGCAAAGGGCGGGATCAGCAGAAGCGCATCGGCGCCGGAGCGTACGAGGTCCTGCGCCATGCGCTCGGCGGCAATACGGGTGACGCCGCCGCCGTCGCGCAGGATCAGTTGCAGTCCGTGGGCATTGGTCGCGCGCAGGGCGCCCACCAGCACGGCATCGAGGAACGGCGTGCGCCGGTCGCTGTAGAGCAGGCCCACGGTGGTTGCGCGCGATTTGGCGAGCCGCCGCGCGGCCAGATTGGGAACATAGCCCAGTTCCGCGATCGCCGCCCGGACCGTTGCCACCGTCGCCGCGCTGGCGCGTCCGGCGCCATTGATGACGTTGGACACGGTCATGGCGGACACGCCTGCGCGCTGCGCGACCGCGCGGATCGTCACGCCGTTTTCGTTGCGCCTAGCCATCAGAATCGTATTTCCATATGCTACAATAGCGGGTTTCCAGCGCCTTCACAGCGTTGAAAACCCGCGTGCAGCCCGTGTCAGATCGTGCCTGCCTTCAAGCCCTTCACCGCGTGATCCACCGCCCGCGCGGTCAGGGCCATGAAGGTCAGCGAGGGATTGACGCAGGAGATCGACGCCATCTGCGCCCCGTCAGTGACGAAGAGGTTGGAGGCGTCGTGCGCTTGGCTCCACTTGTTGAGCACCGAGGCGCGCGGATCGTCGCCCATGCGCGCGCCGCCCATCTCGTGGATGGCATCGCCCGGTACATGCTCTTTGACGTTGCTCTCGACGTTCTTGAGGCCCGCTGCGCGCAGCATCTTTTCCCCTTGCTCGCGGGCATCGGCCATCATGCGCATTTCGTTGTCGCGGAAGGTGACGTCGAAGCGCATCAGCGGCAGGCCGAAGCGATCTGCCTTGTTCGGGTTCAGCGAGACGCGGTTGTCCTCATAGGGCAGGCATTCGCCGAAGGCGCCCATCTGGAACTTCCAGCCGCTGTAACGGCGCATGCCTTCCTTCATCGAAGCACCGAAGCCGACCGGCTTGGACGGTTCGCGGTAGGCCCCGCCCTGATAGCCGTAGCCGCGACGGAAGCCGAGTTCCTCGTCCCTTCCGTTGTTGCGGAAGCGCGGCACGTAGATGGCGCCGGGGCGGCGGCCATATTCGATGAATTCCTCCATGCCGGGAATGTCGCCCTTCACGCCGACGCGGAAGATATGGTCCATCACATAGCGGCCCAGCGTGCCGCTGGTATCGAAATGGCTTCGCTCGCTGCCCTCGGCGCGCGAGTTCATGAGGATTTGCACCGAGCCGAGCGTCGAGGCATTCAGGAAGACGACTTTCGCGCGCACGACTTCCGCCTGCCCGGTCTTCGCATCGATGAAGCGGACGCCGGTGACTTTCTTCGTGGCCGGATCGTATTCGAGATTGGTGACCACCGCATCGCTGCGCAGCGTCAGGCGCCCGGTAGCGCGGGCGGCGGGCAGGGTGACCGCCTGGGTCGAGAAATAGGCGCCAAACGAGCAGCCGTTGCCGCACTGGTTGCGCAGCTGGCACTTGGAGCGGTTCTGCTCGGGCTTGTCCTCTGTCATGTTGGACAGGCGCGCGTTGATCATCTTGCGGCCGGGGAAGGCCGATTCAAGCCGCTGCTTCATCCATTTTTCGGCGATGTTCATCGGCATCGGCGGCTGGAATTCGCTGTCCGGCAGATAATCGAGATTTTCCCGCGATCCCGATACGCCGATGTATTTCTCGACATAGCTGTACCAGGGCGCGAGGTCGTCATAGCCTATCGGCCATTCGCCGCCGATGCCGTCGCGCTTGTTCGCCTCGAAATCGGCGGCGCTCCAGCGGAAGCTCCACCGGCCCCAGATCAGCGACTTGCCGCCGACCGCAGCCGGGCGGATCCAGTAGAACTTGCTGCCTTCGCCGTAGTCGTAGGGATTCAGCCGGTCGTTGTTGTAGAAGGCCTGGTTGCTGGGCGCGACATAGCCGTGCTGGGCGATGAAGTAGTCACTGTCGCGCAGCGTGTCGGGCATGATGTTGCGCGCGGGCACCTCGTAGGCGGGCTTGCCGTCATAGGTATAGTCGTCGACGTGCTCGACCATGTGGCCGCGATCGAGCATCAGCACGTGCAGACCCTTTTCGGTCAACTCCTTGGCGGCCCAGCCACCGCTGATGCCCGAGCCGATGACGATCGCATCGAACCTGTCCGTAGTAGCCATTGTGGTCCTCTCCCTGGTCGATGGTCGGAAAATCAGAACTTGAGCGCGTTAAGCGTCTGGAAGCTCTGGGTGATGTCCGGCAGATAGGGCGCGGGCGACTGGTCGTTCTCGACATAGAAGTGCTGCGCCCCGGCAAGCCCGTTGAGCTTGAAGATAGAGGCGAAGTCGATCGTGCCGAGGCCCACCGAGGTCATGCTGCGGTCGGGGCGCATGTCCTTGACGTGATAGGCATAGACGCGGCCCGCGAGGCTGCGGATCAGCGCCTGCGGGTCCTGTCCCGCATGGATCGCCCAGTAGAGATCGAGTTCGATCTTCACCAGCGCCGGGTTGCAGGCCTTCACCAGACGGTCGAACAGGCTGACGCCGTCCGGCTTCACGGTGAATTCGAAGTCGTGGTTGTGATAGGCGAAGCTGAGGCCGACCGCTTTCAACTGTTCGGCGAAGCGGTTGATATTGACCAGCGCGGCGTCCCACGCCTTGGCATTGCGGTACTTGTCGACCATGTAGGGCAGGACGATCGTGTCCGCGCCCAGCGTCTTGGCCATGGCGACGCTGGCATCGAACTTGTCCAGCAGGGCGTCATAGCCAACATGAATGGAAGGCGCCTTCAGGCCGAGCCGGTCCATGGTCTTGCGCAGCAGCGCATGGTCCATGGCATCGTATCCGCCGCCGCCGTATTCGACCTCGCGGTAGCCGATCTTGGCGACCTTTTCGAGCGTGGCGACCGGATCGGCGGCGAAGAGTTCGCGCACCGTGTAGAGTTGCAGGCCGATGCTGCGGAGCTGCGCGGCGCGGGCGAGGCCCGCAACGAGGGGCTGGGCCGCGAGCACAGCGGCACCGCCGGCGCCCAGCATCAGGGAACGACGATTGAGGATCATGCCGAATAGACCTTGTTGACCTGAGAATAGGGGAAGGCGCCGTTGTATTCGCCGGGGACGGGCAGGTATTCGCGCTCCTGCGTCATGCCGATCTCGGAGGTGTAGTAGCCGACGATCACCATCTGCCTGAATGCCTTGAAGAACTCATCGCCATCGGGAAGCTGGTCGTTCATCGCCAGGGTCAGCAGAGCGTCCTGCTGCTCCGGTTTGGCCTGGACGGCGGGAACCTTGTAGTCCTGCCAGCTGCGGGCATCGATTTCCGCGAGGCCCGACAGGATTGGCAGGCGGTCTTCCGCCAGGGCCCAGTCGGCCAGCAGCTTCTCGACATAGGCGGGAACGCCGGCGGCGATGGCACCGGGCGTGTCGGTGGTGGGGATGACCCGCTCGCAAAGCGCGGTCATCAGCGCCCGCTGGTCCGGCGTGAAGACCTGCAGGCGCGGTACGCCCTGGTCGATCGTCGGTGGGGCGGCGAGACCCGCGGCGCGGGCGAGCGGGGCGAAAACCTGGGCGCCGAACAGGGCGAGCATGCCGCCAAGCGCATTTCTGCGATCCATTATCGTTGTACCCCTTTCAGGTCCTGGGCGCTGGGTTCTTTTGGCGCCTCTTCCGGGAGGGGCCGGACCCAGATGTTGCGGAAGGAAACCGGGGAATCATGGTCCTGCAACTGGATCGGCGCCCTATCTGCGTGCGCCGAATATTGCGCGATCTTGCGCCAGGCGGTCGTGCCCAGCATGGCCTGATGGTTCTGCACCAGCACGCCGTTCAGCAGCACCGTAACATAGGCCGGACGAACCAGACCGCCGTTCGCATCGAAGCGCGGGCGCTCGAAAACGATGTCGTAGCTCTGCCATTCCCCCGGCGGGCGGGAGGGGTTCACCAGCGGCGGTTTCCAGGCATAGACCGCGCCCACGGTGCCGTCGGCATAAGTCGGGTTGCCGTAACCGTCGAGGATCTGGACTTCGTAGCGCTGCATGAACCAGATGCCGCTGTTGCCCCGGTCCTGCGAACTCTTCTGCGGCGGATTGGGCGAGCGGAATTCGAGGTGCAATTGCACGTCGCCGAACTCCTGCTTCGAGATCAGGTTGTTCTCGCCGCCGCTCTTCGCCCGGGAGGGCACGGTCATGACCCCGTTCTCGACCGTCCAGGGGCCGCGCTCGCCGCGCCAGGCATCGAGCGAGGTGCCGGAGAATAGCACGACCGCATCGGACGGGGCGCCGCCGGGCGCGGCTGCGGGCGTGATGACCTTGGGCGCCGGTCGGTCCGGATCATGGACGTGCCATGGGCCGCCGGGCAGTATCGGCGTATCCTTGAAACCCGGCTTGTCCTGCGCTTCGACCAATGAGCAGGCGCCGATAGTGACTGCCAGCAGCACGCCGATCGGGATGATCTTCATCCTCTCGCTCCCCTTGCTTATGTTCTGTCGATGGCCCGATAGGCGGCGACCAGCCGCTCCTCACCCTCGCGTCCGGCCAGCGAATTGCCGTGTTCCATGCCGATCACTCCGGCATAGTTACGGGCGCGCAGCCAGCGCACGATATTGGCGTAGTTGATTTCGCCGGTTCCCGGTTCCTTGCGGCCGGGATTGTCGCCGAACTGGATGTAGCCGACTTCCGCCCAGCAGGCCTCGAGCGTCGGGATCAGGTTTCCGGACTGGATCTGCTCGTGATAGAGGTCGGCCAGAACCTTGACGCCGGGGCTGTCGGCCCCGCGCGCGACGGCATAACCCTGTGCGATCGACTGCATGAACACGCCGGGGTGATTGGTCCGGGTGTTGAGCGGCTCCATCACCAGCGTCAACCCGTGCGGCGCGACGATGTCTCCGGCGCGGCGCATGCAGTCGATGATCCGCCCGGTCTGGATCGCCTCGGGCACCTTGCGGTCCATGAAGCCGGTCACGACCGTCATGTGCTTTGCATTCAGCCGCTTCGCGACCTCGATCGAGGTGCGGATATCGGCCAAAAACGCCTCCCGCTCGCCGTCGTCGTTGCCGCCGAGCACGGGGCGGAAATCGGCCCACTTCGGCATGCTGGCAACGAAGACACCCATTGTCATGCTGCGCTGCGAAAGGGCGCGGGCCATGGCTTCCTGCTGCTCGACCGGGCGGTTACGCGCTTCGTTATCCTCCCAGGCACGGAAGCCCTGATCGGCGGCGAAGGCGATCTGTTCGAGCAGGCCGCCCCGGCTGGCGAAGCTGCCCTCGTGCGGGGCATAGCCGAGCGAGAAATGCGCGGCGTTCGAGCCGCCCTTGCCGGTAGGCGCCGAGAGGGCGGGGGTAGCGGCTGCGGCGGTTGCGGCAAGGCCGGTGACGATCATGCCGCGACGAGTGAGGCTCATGCCGCGCCCTCCGCGATGGAAGCGCTCGGGCGGGCGGAGCGCCGTTCAGCCAGCCAGACGGCGCCGAAGACGACGAGCAGGGTCAGCGGCACAAATGTCAACCGCGCGAAGGACTGCGAGGCGGCGGCGTCTTCCACAGCGCGCAGCGCGGCGCCGCTCAAGCGGGTAAAGGCTTCCGGTCCGCCCGCGATCTCCACTTTCGCCTGGTCGAACATCTCGCCGAGGCGCGGCAGGACGAAGAAGCTCGCCAGCGCGCCCGCCGATCCGACCAGGCCCAGCGCCCAGGAGTCGCCGCGCGGATAGCGTTCGGCGACCGAGGCCAGCATCGTCGGCCACATGGCGCAGACGCCGAGGCCCCAGACGGTCGAGGCGAGGATCGCGGAAACCGGCGACTGAGCCTGTGACAGCAGGAACAGGCCGATCGCGGCGAGCAGGCTCGATACCCAGAGCAGGCCCGGATTGGAGAGACGCCCGGCGATGCGCCCGGCGAAATGGCGGAACACGAACATCAGCGCGCTGACGTAGACCAGCAGCAGGATGCCGCGCATGCCGACCCGGTTGCTGAGCGCGACGTCGATCCACTGGCCTGGTGCCAGTTCCGAGGATGCAGTCAGGAACATGGCGCCGAACCACACGAAGAAGCTGGGACGGCGCACCACTTCCAGCATCATGTCTTTCATCGCCCGGCTACCGGCGGCGGCGGGAGGCTCGGGGAAGCGGGTCGTCGCGCCGATCAGGATGACGAAGACGGCGGGGAGGTAGACCAGCGCCATGATCGCCTGCCAGGGCAGCAGCGGGGCCAGGAACACACCGGCCAGCCCGCCGACGATCAGCCCGCCCGGATACCAGGCGTGGAGCACGTTCAGACGATGCGTGGTGTCTTCGGGATAGAGCCGCGCGGTCAGCGGATTGATCGAGGCTTCGGCAAAGCCCCAGCCGATGCCGCTCAACAACATGCCCAGCCAGACCAGATGGTAGACGGCCATGCCCTTGGCGAAGAGGCCCGCGCCGACGATCAGCGTCGTGCCGATCAGGAAGGCTATGCCGCAACCGATCAGGACGCGGCGGATGCCGATCCTGTCCAGCACCGCGCTGACCACGAAGACGGTGATCGAGAAGCCGAGGAACGCCGAGCCCAGCGCCGCCCCGATCATTTCCCCCGCCGCTATCGGCGCGACGGGATCGATCCACTCCGCCTTGAGGCTGCTCGCCACGGCGGCGCGCAGCGCTGCGCTCATCGACGCTGTAAACAGCGCCAGCACGCTCAGCCAGAACAGTCTTTGCCGGTTTATGCCCGTCATGCCCGATCCTCTACCCGTTTGCCCCGCGTATTATCTGTTGTCGGGGTCATTCTTGCCTTGCCGTCAGGACAGCCCCAACCAGCGGCGGTTGTCGGCGGGATCGCCGCCTCCCGCAAAATCGTCGAACGCCCGTTCCGGGCGGCGGATCATGTGTGCCTCGATGAAGGGCGCGCCTTCGCGGGCGCCGTCCTCGGGGTGCTTCAGACAGCATTCCCATTCGAGCACGGCCCAGCCCGCGTATCCGTACTGAGTCAAGCGCGAGAAGATGCCGGTGAAATCGACCTGTCCGTCCCCCAGCGAACGGAACCGGCCGGGACGATCGACCCAGTCGGCATAGCCGCCGTAGACGCCCGCCCGCCCGGTGGGATTGAACTCCGCATCCTTGACGTGGAACATCTTGATGCGGTCGTGGTAAATGTCGATGAACTGTAGATAGTCCATCGCCTGCAACACGAAGTGGCTGGGGTCGTAGAGGATATTGGCGCGCTGGTGGCCGCCGACGGCATCGAGGAACCGTTCGAAGGTCAGCCCGTCGTGCAGGTCCTCGCCCGGATGGAGTTCGTAGCATAGGTCGATGCCCTCATCCTCGAAGGCATCGAGAATGGGCCGCCATCGGCGTCCGAGTTCCGTGAAGGCTTCCTCCACGAGACCCGCCGGGCGCTGCGGCCATGGGTAGACGAAGGGCCAGGCCAGAGCGCCGGAAAAGGTCGCATGCGCAGACAGCCCCAGGCGGCGACTGGCCCTGGCCGCGAGCTTCATTTGATCGACGGCCCAGGCCTGCCGCCCGGCGGGCTTGCCGCGCAGTTCGGGCGGCGCGAAATTGTCGAAGGCGGCGTCGTAGGCAGGGTGAACCGCGACCAGCTGGCCCTGAAGATGGGTGGACAGTTCGGTGATCTCGACCCCCGCCTCGCGGCAGCGCCCAGCCAGTTCGTCGCAATAGTCCTGGCTTTCCGCCGCCAGCGCGAGGTCCATGCAGCGAGCGTCGTTACTGGGCACCTGGATGCCCTTGTAACCGGCTTCAGCCATCCAGCGCGCGGCATTGTCCAACGTGTCGAACGGCGCAGCGTCGCCCATGAACTGCGCGAGGAAGATCGCCGGACCGCGCATGGCCTTGTTCTTCGTCATTTCAGGCTCTTAAGATAGGCGATGATCGCCGCGCGCTTCGCCGGGTCCGGCGTGCCGATCGGCATGCGGGTGCCGGGCACCTTCTTCGCGGGCGCGGCCAGGAACGTGTCGAGGCTCTGATCGTCCCAGCGCAGCTTGGCGCCCTTGAGCGCCGGTGAATAGTTGAAACCGGGGGCCGAAGCGGCTTGTCTGCCCGCGACGCCATTCAGGTTGGGGCCGATACCGTTCTTTCCGCCCTTGTCCACGCTGTGGCAGGCGCGGCAGGCGTTAAAGGCGGAAGGCGCCGTTTGGGCCATAACCGGCATGGCAAACATTGCCGCGGCAGCAGCGATCGGTGTCAGGCAGAGGCTTGCTGTCATGCGCATCCTCGACTCTCCATATTTCTTATTGCGTTTTTTCTCGTTGCCATACGTTTACCGGTAAATCATATCGGATCAAGGCCTGAATTTGAGGGGCTTATCGCATATGAAAAAAGGGGAGAGGGTGATGCCACGGACTTTGCGTCTCGCTATGGCCGGAGGCGGCGAGGGCGCCTTCATCGGGGCGATCCACCGCGCGGCGGCTGCTCTGGATGGGGACTGGCGACTGGTGGCCGGGGCCTTCAGCAGCGATTCGAAACGCAATCGCCGTTCGGGCGAAGGGCTGGGTATCGCGCCGGATCGCGTTTACGCTTCGCTGGAAACCCTGCTCGCGGCGGAAGCCGCCCTGCCGGAGGGAGAGCGGGTGGATGCAGTGTCGATCGTCACCCCCAACCACCTCCACGCGCCCATGGCGATCGCCGCGCTGGACGCCGGTTTCCACGTCTTCTGCGAAAAGCCGATGGCGCTGAACATGGTAGAGGCTCAGGCAATCGCGCAGGCTGCGGCGCGTTCCGGCCGCCACTTCGCGCTGGCCTTCACCTATAGCGGCTATCCTCTTGTGGAAGAGGCCCGCGCCCGTGTGGCGCGCGGGGACTTCGGCAAAGTCCGGCTGGTCCAGGTCGAATACTCGCAGGGCTGGCTCAGCCAGCCGATCGACCGCGATGGCAACAAGCAGGCGGAATGGCGGACCGATCCCGCCCGCGCCGGGCTGGGAGGCTGTCTCGGCGATATCGGCACCCACGCCTTCCACCTTGCCGAACATGTTTCGGGGCTACGGGTACAGGAACTCTGTGCCGACCTGACGACCCATGTGCCCGGCCGCAGGCTCGACGACGATGTCAGCGTGCTGCTCCGCCTCGATCACGGTGCCCGCGGGGTGCTCAAGGCCACGCAGGTCGCCGCCGGGGACGAAAACGGGTTGAAACTGCGCATCCACGGTGAACGCGGGGGTCTGGAATGGTCGCAGATGGAGCCGAACAGCCTGGTGCTGCGCTGGCTGGATCGCCCCACCGAGATCGTCCGCGCGGGCGGGCCGGGTCTTGCCGATTCCAGCTTGCGCCGCCTGCGCGCGCCCGCAGGACATCCGGAAGGCTATATCGAGGCTTTCGCCAACCTCTACCGCGCCTTCGCACAGTGCATCGCGGGTGAGGATACGGCGGCCGCTTTCCCCTCGGTCGAGGACGGGCTGCGGACGATGGCCTTCGTTGAGACCGTCCTGGACGATGCCGCATCGGAGCGAAAATGGACGCCTCTCACCGCTGGCTAGGAGAGCGTGAAGGTGGCCGCGAAGCGATAGCTTAACCTTTGAGACCTAGGGTCTTACCGGATTGCGATCAGCGCGGACAAGGCCATGAAAGTCATTACCGGTCCTCAATCGGCAGACAGGGAGGGCGTCGCGGCCAGGTTCGTGGCCTTGTTTGCCTTGGTTATGGTCGCGCTGCATGGTCTTGTCCTGCTGGCGGGCGCTGCTTCCGGAACTTTCGTCTTCCTGATCGGCAGCCCGGTGCTGGCGGGCATCCTCTGCCTGCTGCGAGCAAAGCGGGGCGGGTGGGAAGGCTGGTTGCCGCTGGCCGCCGCCATGCTGCTCTGGGCGGGGGGCATGGCGGCCACCACGTTCGGCCTGATGGCGATGGACGTCGAGAGCGAGATGAGCCTCAGCATGTTGCTCTACGTCCTCTACGGCGTACCGATCATTTTCGCCCTCGCCAGCCCGGCCGAGGAAGCGTGGTACGTTCGCGTGGTCGACGCACTGCTGGCCGGGGCGCTCGGCTACGTGTTCTTCCGCTATGTCTCGATCATGTCGACCATGGAGGGGACCGGGGTGGCGGGCGCCGCTGCGCTGCGACTGATGTTCGATGTCGAGAACGTCTATATCCTCGCTTTCGCGGGCTTGCGCCTTGCCGCTTCCACCGATGCCGGGCAGAGCCGCTTCCTGCGCGTGCTGACCGCCTACGCGGGCCTCTACATGCTGGTCGCGGCCTATATCAACCACGCCGAATGGGAGAGCGACTTCGGCCATTGGCCCGACCTCCTGATCGACCTGCCTTTCCTGGCTCTGGCCGTGGCGGCGGCGGGAGTGCCTCGGTTTTCCGTGCCTGCCCGGTTCTTTCTGCCTGCTGCGTCCCGGCGATTTGCGCTGGTCGTCAAAGCGGGCAGTCCGTTGATGATCCCGGTCACGCTCTTGACCGTCTCGGCGCTGCTGGTCGGTCATGACGTGACCCTGGTGCTGACGGGGGCCTTCTTCGCAACGGCGGGTTACGGGATTCGCAGCGTGCTGGTGCAGCTACGCAGCTACGACGAGCAGGATCGGCTAACCCACCTGTCGCACAACGATGCCCTGACGGGGGTGGCGAACCGGCGGCTGTTCGACGAGGTGCTCCAGCGCGAAGTCCTGCGGGCGCAGCGCGACCGGACGCCGCTGGCCCTGTTGATGATCGATATCGACCACTTCAAGTTGCTGAACGACCATCTCGGTCATCCGGTGGGCGACGTGCGGCTGCGCAGCGTTGCCTCGGCGCTCCAAGCCTGCGCGAGGAGCGGCAGCGATCTCGTGGCGCGTTATGGCGGCGAGGAGTTCGCGGTGATTCTACCCCGGACCGAGGCGAGCCAGGCGGTGCCGCTTGCCGAGCGTATGCGCGCGGCAGTGGAGGACATGCACCTTACGTCACCCGCGCCGGGCGGGCGGGTGACGGTGAGCATAGGGCTTGCCCATTTCATGTCCGGTACTGCGGACGCCCAAGCCTTGATCGATAACGCCGATCGCGCGCTTTACGAGGCCAAGCGCGGGGGGCGCAATTGCGTCGGCACGAATCTGGAACGGGCGCTGGAAGCGGTTTGATCGCGTTTTCGCGCCGACCCTGTCCTCAGCGCACGAGGGCCACGCCGAGACGCAGGCGCGTGATGCTCCGGTTGTAGTCCAGCAGGTTCTCGCCATAGCCGGCGAAGCTCTGCGCGAAGAGGTAGAAGTCGGGTCCACCGCCCAGCAGGCGGCGCAGCGGATAGGACAGGTCCGCCGAGATCGCGCCCTTGCCGCTGCCGATATTGAAGCGGCTGGAAGAGGACAGGCGCAGCCCGTCCGCCTCGCCGATCTCCACGAAGAGGCCGGTATTACCGCGATAGCGGCGGATATCCGGGTTGTCCGAAAGGTCCCCGGCGTAGAACCATGCGCGCGGTGCCACCGTCAGGCGGAGATCGCCGCCCAGCGAGAAGGCTGCCGCCGGGGCGAGGTAGACGGTGTTGAGACTGCGGGAGGACAGGCCGTCGCGCCCGTTCGATTCGTGCCGCAGGCCCACTTGCGCGCTGACCGTGGCCTTGTCCGACAGGGCCTTGGGCGGGGTGACGTAGAACACTTCGGGCTGGAAATCGATGTTGCGGAACGGCGAGGAATTTGCGCCCAGATCCCAGAACATGCGCTGGGTATAGGCAAAGTAGAGGCCGTCGCCCAGCGCGGGCCGGTCCGCCCGCGCGCGGCTGCCGAACAGCTGGTACTTGAAGCTGAGCTGGATGCGTGCCTCGTCGTTGGTGCCGGGGCCGTAGACGGCGTAGATCGGCTCGTAGGCGCTCATGTTCTCGATGAAGGCATTGCCCACGGTGCGATCGCTCGGCGGCGGGGTGGCGGGAACTTGCGCAGGCGCAGGATCGGCGGCGGCGATCCTTGCTTCCACCGCGTTCGCGGATGCCGGAGCCACGGCCAGCGTTACCGACTGGCCGCCCCAGCCGGGTACCGAGAGCTGGGCGCCGTCGGCGACATCCGGTGCCGCCAGCCGGTAGCGGGCGCTCGCGAAGCTGCCGGGTGCGACGGGGAGCGCGGCGGGCGTCGCGGTGTCGCGGCGAAGAGTGACGGTGCGGCCCCGCCCGAAGGCGCCGGGTTGGGAGAGGCGAGCCTCGACGGTTTCGGGCAGTTCGGCGGTGACGGCCGCGGTGCCGGTATTGAGCAGGCGCACGTCCACTTGCGCGCTGCCGTCCTCGCCGGCGGCGACGTGGCCGATCAGCCGCTCGACCCCTTCCTGCGCCATGGCGGGGCCAGGTAGCGCCAGGAGCACGAGCGCGGCGCCGAAGCCTGCCGTGGATGCCGAAGTGAAACGCTTTATCATGAATGCAGGTGCCGTCCGTTGCCGATCGGTCCCACCGTAGCACGATTTTCTCCCTTGCGGGCAAGCCTTGGCGCGGCGGCGAGCAGGGAGGCGCGGTCAGTGCGTGCTGGCGGTGGCGGCGCCGATCCCCGTTTCGGAGCGGACGCGCTGTTCGAGATAGCCCGCGCGATCGACGGCCGCTTGGCCGCTACGGTCGAGGCGGGACACTATCCAGATCGTGAAGAAGGCAAGCGGCATCGAGAACAGCGTCGGTGACGTAAACGGGAAGACCGCCTCGCCGTGCCCCAGCACCGAAACCCAGACCGCCGGAGACAGCACGGTCAGCACCAGTGCCAGGGTCAGCCCGATCGACCCGCCCCAAACGATCCCGCGCGTCGTGCAGCCCTTCCACAGCACCGAGAGCAGCAGCACCGGGAAATTGCCCGATGCCGCCAGTGCAAAGGCAAGGCTGACCATGAAGGCGACGTTCTGGTTCTCGAACAGGACGCCAAGCAGGATCGCGATGACCGCCAGCACCAGTACCGTCCGCCGCGATACCCGCAGTTCGTCCTCGGAACTCGCCTGCCCCTTGCGCAGGACCGAGGCGTAGAGATCGTGGCTGACGGCGGAGGCGCCGGCCAGGGTCAGTCCGGCGACGACGGCCAGGATCGTCGCGAAAGCGACCGCGCAGACGAAGCCGAGGAACAGGTCTCCCCCGACTGCATCCGCCAGATGGAGCGCGGCCATGTTGCCGCCGCCGCGCAGGGCACCCGTCGCCGGGTCGAGGAAGGCCGGTTCGGTGGCGACCATCACGATCGCGCCGAAGCCGATGATGAAGGTCAGGATATAGAAATAGCCGATCCAGCCGGTGGCCCAGAGCACCGACTTGCGGGCGGCCCTGGCATCGGGAACGGTGAAGAAGCGCATCAGGATATGCGGCAGGCCCGCCGTTCCGAACATCAGCGCCATGCCGAAGGAGATCGCCGAGACCGGGTCCTTGATGAAGTTGCCAGGTCCCATGATCGACCGCCCCTTGGCCGCCGCCGTCACCGGATCGGCCCCGTCCGCGCTTGCCAGCGCCGTCTTCACTTCGACGGCGCGGGCGAAGAGGGCGTCGGGGGAGAAGCCGAAGCTGGCCAACACGGCGAAGGCCATCAGCGTGGCGCAGCCCAGCAGCAGCACTGCCTTGATGATCTGGACCCAGGTGGTGGCGATCATGCCGCCGAACAGAACGTAGAGCGTCATTAGTACGCCGACGATCACCACGGCATAGGAATAGGGCAGCCCGAACAGCAGTTTGATGAGCTGCCCCGCGCCGACCATCTGGGCGATCAGGTAGAACAGCACCACGGCCAGCGTGCTGGACGCGGCGAAGAGCCGCACAGGGGTCTGGGCGAAGCGGAACGAGGCGACGTCCGCGAACGTGTAGCGGCCGAGGTTGCGCAGGCGCTCGGCGAGCAGGAACAGGATGATCGGCCAGCCGACCAGAAACCCGGTCGCGTAGATCAGTCCGTCATAGCCGTCGGCGAAAATCTGCGCGGAAATGCCGAGGAACGAGGCCGCCGACATGTAGTCGCCCGCTATCGCCAGTCCGTTCTGGAAGCCGGTGATGCCGCCGCCTGCGGTGTAGAAGTCGGCGGTTGTGCGGGTCTTGCGCGCAGCCCAGCGGGTGATCCCCAGGGTGGCGAGGACGAAGATGCCGAACATCAGGATCGCGGGCCAGTTCGTGGCCTGTTGCTGCGTCTGTCCGGTCAGGGCGTCGGCAAGGGCGGGAAGGGGAAGGCAGCAGGCCAGAGCGAAGGCAGCGGCGCCGAGACCGCCCTTCACTGCCCGGCGTCCTTGCGGATGGCCTCTACCATCGGATCGAAATCGCGGTTCGCGCGCAGGACGTAGAGGCCGGTGAGAGCGATCCCGACGAGGATCACGCCGAGGCCGACCGGAATGCCCCAGGTCGTCGTCGCCTCGCCGATCGGCCGGGCAAGCAGGTCCTTGCGAAAGGCGATCACCAGAATGAAGCCGAAGAAGACGGCGAGCATCGCGCCGGTCAGGATCCAGCCGAAGCGGGCGCGGCGGCGGACCAGTTCGCGGTAGCGCGGATCCGAGGCGATCTCGGCCAACGACATCGCGGTATCGTTTTCGCTCTCCACGTCCTCATGCCCTTTTCATTTCGGCTTGATGGGGGAGACTATGCCTCCAGCCTTCTGAAACGCAATGATATTGTGGAAGCGCCGATGCGCCGTGGATTCAGGAGCGGCCGGTGCAGTGGAACTCGGCCAGGGTCTTCACCAATTGCCCGTCGCCGTCGACAAGGCCGATGCCGATGCCTTCCACTTCGCCGCGCGCCTTGGGCGGAGTGCGCTCCATGTCGGTCATGAACGCCGCGAGAGCCGGGTTGCTCTCGTTGGCGAGCAGGGTCAGATGCGGCTCGAACTGCATGAATACGTTGGGCGAGCCGTAGCGCTCGAAGGCGGGGAGCTTGGCCGGATAGGCGCTCATCCAGCCGAGCGGCGTGACGGTGCGGTCGCGCAGCGGTTCGGCCGCGAGCGTCACGAGGTCCGCCAGCCTTTGCAACTCGGGGCTGCGCTCGACATGCAGGAACAGCCAGTTGGAAGCCGTGCGCTCGGTGCCGTTGACGGTCAGCGGCACTGCCTTGCAGTCTTTCGCGGCGGCGGCCACGGCGGCTTTCAGCCGGGGGGCGGCGTCCGCCAGATATTGGGTGAGGTAGAGCGTGACATGGGGCGCCTGACCTTTCGCGTAGAACGTGGTCATGCCGCGCCCGGCAAGATCGCGGCTGGCCTTCTCCACCGCATCGACGACGGGGCGGGACGGGATCGCGTAGATGTCGATGCTGAGCCGGTCCTCGGCCCGTGCCGGAAGCGCGGCGCCGAAAGTCGCGAGCAGGGCTGGAATGACGTAACGAAGCATCAGCAAATATTCCTGCCGGAGAGATGGATGGGTGAAGATCATGCGATCTTGTAGCGATCGTTGGCGGTCACCGGAAAGAACGCGGGGCTGCCGTGGCCGGTATAGACCTCGGTTGCCAGCCAGGCCGCTTCGTCCTCGCACTCGGCTTCGGCGATTTCCTTCGACCAGAACCGCATCGCCGCGTTCCAGCGATAGCTGCGCGCCTTGAGGCGGTCCTTGGCCTCGAACGGCGCGTCCACCGCGTTCACCCGGAAGCTGGGCCGCTCGGAGCGGGCGAGCAGGTCGGCCAGCACGGTGCGGCCGTCGGCCAGGTCGTGAGCCAGCAGGTAGAGGAGGGCGAGGATGTCGTTCTCCGCGCGGTGGCCCTCGAAGAACCATCCGCATTGCGAGACGAGATAGCCCAGCGCCCGTCCGTCGAAACCGAGTTCGAGCCAGTCCGGCTCGGCCATCGAGCAGGCCCAGGCCTTGCCGGAGAGGGCAGGCAGGCGCCGGTCGATGAACGGCCGGTCGAAAGCGGCATTGTGCGCGACGATCAGGTCCGCCGAGCCAAGGATCTCGACGGCCATCGCCTCGTCGATCGCCTGGCCCTGCAGGATCTCGTCGGTCAGGCCCGTCAGCTGGGTGATGCGCGGATCGAGCGGACACTCGGGATCCTCGCGCCAGACGCGGGGCTGGCCGACCTGCACGATCCGCCCGGCTTCGTCGAAGCGGAAGCGCTGGACGGCGAGTTCGATGATCCGGTCGGAGGTGTTGTCCAGCCCAGTCGTCTCGACATCAACCGCCACGCCGACGCGGCAGGGAACGTCTGGGCGCGGCGCATGGAACCGCGAGACGGTGCGGAGGCGGCGCAGCACCCGGTAATCCGCATCCTCTTCGAGCAGCGCGGCGGCGCAGGACAGGGCGTTGGGCGGCGCTTCATGGGGGGGCATGAACATTGCTGCCCCGATAGCGCCTGCGCGGCGAAGTCGAAACACGAAATCCAATGCTGAATCATATGCAAATACTATGCTTTCGCCGGACAGCTCGTCTCGAATTTCAACGGCGGATTATCCTAATGGGTCTGCTGCATTCGACTCATGCCGCGCCTCCCGCGACGTGAGCTTGCAGGAGCAATACCCATGCAGGACATCCTCTGGATCGGCCTGACCCTCGCGTTGCTGGCGGCCAGCCTTGGCTACACCGCGCTGTGCAACAAGGCATGAGGGGCAGCCGCAAATGACCATCGACCTCTGGCTGGCGGGATTCACCGCATTCGGCCTTCTCGTCTACCTCGTTGCCGTGCTCGCGCGGCCCGAACGCTTCTAGGAGCGCGCCTCTATGACCCTACAGGGATGGCTGCTGATCGCGGCCTTCGTCGGCATCCTGCTGGCGCTTACCAAGCCGATGGGGCTGTGGCTCCATGCGCTCTACGACGGGCGCCGCACGCCGCTTCATGCGGTGTTCGGGCCGGTCGAGCGCGGGTTCTACCGGCTTTCCGGCATCGATCCCGAGGAGGACCAGTCCTGGCGCCGCTACGCCGTGCACATGCTGATCTTCAATGCCGCGCTGATCCTGCTGACTTATGTCCTGCTGCGCGCGCAGGCGCTGCTGCCGCTGAACCTGCTGGGCTACGGCGCGGTGAGTGAAAACCTCGCCTTCAATACGGCGATCAGCTTCGGCGCCAATACCAACTGGCAGAGCTACGGCGGCGAATCGACGATGTCGAACCTGTCGCAGATGCTGGCGCTGACCATCCATAACTTCCTCTCGGCAGCGACCGGCATTGCGCTGGCCTTCGCGCTGTTTCGCGGCTTCGCCCGCCGGAGCGCGGCAGAAGGACAAACTGGGGGCATCGGCAATTTCTGGGCCGACGTGACGCGCGTGACGCTCTACCTGCTGCTGCCGCTCTGCATCGTGCTGACACTGTTCTACATCGCCAGCGGCGTGCCGCAGACCCTGGCCGCTTCGGTGGACGTCTCGACACTGGAAGGCGTGAAGCAGACGCTGGCGCTCGGTCCGGTGGCCTCGCAGGAGGCGATCAAGATGCTGGGCACCAACGGCGGCGGCTTCTTCAACGCCAATTCGGCCCATCCCTTCGAGAACCCGACGGCGCTGACCGACCTCGTGCAGATGCTGTCGATCTTCGCGATCGGCGTGGGGCTGACCTATACGTTCGGCAAGGCCGTGGGCAACACGCGCCAAGGCTGGGCGATCCTGGCGGCGATGATGGCGCTGTTCCTCGCGGGAACCGTCGTGGCCTACTGGCAGGAGGCTGCCGGCAATCCCGTGATCCATCACCTCGGCGTCGCCGGGGGCAACATGGAGGGCAAGGAAGTCCGCTTCGGCATTGCCGCAAGCTCGCTGTTTTCCGTCGTCACCACGGCGGCTTCGTGCGGCGCGGTCAATGCCATGCATGACAGCTTCACCGCGCTCGGGGGCCTGATCCCGCTGTTCAACATGCAGCTTGGCGAAGTCGTGATCGGCGGCGTTGGCGCGGGCATCTACGGGTTCCTGCTTTTCGCCATCCTCGCTGTCTTCGTGGCGGGCCTGATGGTCGGACGCACGCCGGAATATGTCGGCAAGAAGATCGAGAGCCGCGAAGTGAAGCTTGCGGTGCTGGCGATTGCCGTATTGCCGCTGACGATCCTGGGCATGAGCGCAGTGGCCTCGGTGCTGCCTGCGGGGCTTGCCGGACCGCTCAACAAGGGCCCGCACGGCTTCTCGGAAATCCTCTACGCCTTCACCAGCGCCGTCGCCAACAACGGCTCGGCCTTTGCGGGACTTTCCGCCAATACGCCGTTCTACAACGGCGTATTGGGCGTGGCCATGTGGATCGGCCGTTTCTTCATCATCATCCCGATGCTGGCCGTGGCAGGCAGCCTCGCCGCCAAGAAGTACACGCCCGAGACCGCCGGCAGCTTCCCCACCACGGGGCCGCTCTGGACCGGTCTTTTGATCGGCATCGTCCTGATCGTCGGCGGCCTGACTTTTCTGCCCAGCCTCGCGCTCGGCCCCATCGCCGATCATCTCGCGATGATCCGCGGCCAGCTTTTCTAAGGATCACCCAATGGCCCGGTCCTCCAAGACTTCTCTTTTCACGGCAGACCTGATCGTTCCGGCGATCGGGGATGCCTTCCGCAAACTCGATCCCCGCGAACTGATCCGCAACCCGGTGATGTTTACCACAGCCGTCGTCGCGGTTCTGCTGACGGTGCTGCTGATCGTCGGCCACGACGGTCTGGCCGCGAGCTTCAAGCTCCAGCTCGTGGTGTGGCTCTGGCTGACGGTGCTGTTCGGCACTTTCGCCGAGGCGCTGGCCGAAGGGCGCGGCAAGGCGCAGGCGGCCTCGCTGCGCGCCACCAAGGCGGAACTAACCGCCAAGCGCCTCAAGGCCGACGGTTCCCGCTTCGACAACGTGCCCGCCAGCCAGCTCAAAAAGGGCGACGTGGTGCTGGTGCAGACCGGCGATCTGATCCCTTCGGACGGTGAAGTGATCTCCGGCGTCGCATCGGTCAACGAAGCCGCGATCACCGGCGAATCCGCCCCCGTCATCCGCGAGGCGGGCGGCGACCGTTCGGCGGTGACGGCGGGCACTCGCGTCATCTCCGACGAGATCCGCGTGCGCGTCACCGTCAATCCGGGGCAGGGCTTCCTCGACCGCATGATCGCGCTGGTCGAAGGCGCCGAGCGCCAGAAGACGCCTAACGAGATCGCGCTGACCCTGCTGCTCGTCGGCCTGACGATCATCTTCCTGATCGCGGTGGCGACCATTCCGGGCTTTGCCAGCTATGCGGGCGGTTCGGTGCCGGTCTCGATTCTTGCAGCGCTGCTCATCACCCTGATCCCGACGACGATCGCAGCGCTGCTCTCAGCCATCGGCATTGCCGGGATGGACCGTCTGGTGCGCTTCAACGTGCTGGCGAAGTCCGGCCGCGCAGTCGAGGCGGCGGGCGACGTCGATGTCCTGCTGCTCGACAAGACCGGCACGATCACCATCGGCGACCGTCAGGCCACCGAGTTCCGCCCGGTGGGCGGCGTCAACATAAGCGAACTGGCCGAAGCCGCGCTGATGGCCAGCCTGGCCGACGAGACACCTGAAGGCCGCTCGATCGTCGTCCTCGCCCGCGAGAAGTTCGGGCTTACCACGGCGGTGCTGCCTGAAGGCGCCGAGGTCATTCCCTTCACTGCGCAGACCCGTATTTCCGGCGTGAATACCGGCCAGACAAACGGACAGTGCCGGGTGATCCAGAAAGGCGCGGTACAGGCGATCCTCCGCGCCAATCCGGAGGCCGGGACGACCGCTGCCGCCACCGAACTGCGCCGCGTGACCGACGAGATCGGCCGCGCGGGCGGCACGCCGCTGGCGGTTGCCGTCGATGGCCGCCTGCTGGGTGCGATCTTCCTCAAGGACATCGTCAAGGCCGGTATCCGCGAGCGCTTCGGCGAGTTGCGGCAGATGGGCATCCGCACGGTGATGATCACCGGCGACAACCCGCTGACCGCAGCCTCCATCGCGGCGGAATCGGGCGTTGACGATTTCCTCGCCGAAGCCACGCCTGAGGACAAGCTCGCGCTGATCCGCAAGGAACAGCTGGGCGGCAAGCTCGTCGCCATGTGCGGCGACGGCACCAACGATGCGCCCGCTCTTGCTCAGGCGGACGTCGGGGTCGCCATGAACACCGGCACCCAGGCCGCGCGCGAGGCAGGCAACATGGTCGATCTCGACAGCGATCCGACCAAGCTGATCGAGGTCGTCGGCCTCGGCAAGCAGCTCCTGATGACGCGCGGGGCGCTGACCACGTTCTCGGTCGCCAATGATGTCGCCAAGTACTTCGCGATCATCCCGGCCATGTTCATCGTGCTCTATCCGGGGCTGGGCGTGCTCAACGTGATGGGCCTTGCGACGCCGCAGAGCGCGATCCTCTCGGCGATCATCTTCAATGCGCTCATCATTCCCTGCCTCGTGCCGCTGGCGCTCAGGGGCGTGAAGTACAAGCCGATGGGGGCAGGCCCGCTGCTGGCGCGCAACCTGGCGATTTACGGCCTCGGCGGCCTGATCGCACCGTTCATCGGCATCAAACTCATAGACCTGGCCGTCAATGGCCTGGGCCTCGCCTGAGGAGGCGACGACATGAACAATGATATCCTATCCTCGCTGCGCCCTGCTTTTGTGATGACCGGCCTGTTTGCCGCGCTGCTCGGCCTCGGCTATCCGCTGGCGATGACCGGCATCGGGCAGCTGCTTTTTCCTCGCCAGGCGAACGGCAGCCTCGTGACCGAAAACCGCAAGGTGATCGGCTCGACCGTGGTCGGTCAGGCCTTCACCTCCGATCGCTACTTCCAGACGCGCCCTTCGGCGGCGGGCAAGGGCTATGACGGACTGGCCTCGTCCGGATCGAACCTCGGTCCGACCTCGCAAGTCCTGCACGACCGCGTAAAGGAACAGGTCGCGAAGATGCAGGCGGCCGAACCCGGCAAGGCCATTCCCGCCGATCTTGTGACCACTTCGGGTTCGGGCCTCGATCCCGACATCACGCCCGAGGCGGCCGCTTACCAAGCCGACCGCGTGGCACGGGTGCGCGGGCTCGATCCCGCCGCCGTCCGCCGCCTCGTGGACGAGAGCGTCGAACGGCCGCTGCTCGGCTTCATCGGCGAACCACATGTAAACGTGTTCGAACTCAATCGACGACTGGACGGTATCGGCGCTAAGCAGACCCCGTGACTCAAAACGACAGACCCTCTCCGGAAGCCCTCCTGCGCGCCGCTGCGCAGGAGGGCCGTGGCCGTCTGAAGGTATTCCTCGGCGCCGCGCCAGGTGTCGGCAAGACCTGGGAAATGCTGACCGAGGGCCACCAGCGGCGCGATGCCGGGGTGGATGTGGTGGTGGGCGTCGTCGAGACGCATGGTCGGCGCGAAACCGAGGCGCTGGTGCAGGGGCACGAAGTGATCCCCCGCCGCGAGGTCGAGCACAAGGGCCACAGCCTTGGCGAAATGGACATCGACGCCATCCTCGCGCGCGCGCCCGGGCTGGTGCTGGTGGACGAACTGGCGCACACCAATGCACCGGGCAGTCGCCATCCCAAGCGCTATCAGGATGTCGAGGAACTGCTGGACGCCGGGATCGACGTCTATTCCACGATCAATATCCAGCACGTCGAGAGCCTGAACGACGTCGTCGCCTCGTTCACGCGGGTGCGGGTGCGCGAGACGGTGCCCGATTCTGTGCTAGAACAGGCGGAGATCGAAGTCGTCGACATTCCGCCCGACGAACTGATCGAGCGGCTGAAGGACGGCAAGGTCTATATACCGCACGAGGCAACGCGGGCGCTCGGCCACTTCTTTTCCAAGACCAACCTCACCGCCTTGCGCGAACTGGCGCTGCGCCGCGCGGCGCAGGCGGTCGATGCGCAGATGCTGGAGCATGTCCGCGCCAATGCGCTCGCGGGCAGTTTTGCCGTCGGGGAACGTATCGTCGTGGCCGTCAGCGAACTGGCGCACGCCGCCGGGCTGGTCCGCGCGGGCAAGCGCATGGCGGACGCGCTGAGGGCGCCGTGGACCGCCGTGCATATCGAGACCCAGCGCCACCGCCAGTTCAGCGACGAGGAGCGCCGGCAGCTTGCCGATACGCTGGCGCTCGCCACACGGCTGGGCGCTTCGACCGCCAGCATTCCGGCGGCCGACGTTGTGGAAGGCCTGCGCCAGTTCGCGCGCGAGGCGCGGGCGACGCAGATCGTCATCGGCAAGTCGAGCCGCACCTGGTGGTTCGAGATGCGTCACGGTTCGGTGGTGGACCGGCTGGTGCGCTCAGTGGGCGATGTGGCGGTCCATGTCCTGCCCTCGGGCGAGGAGGCCTTGCCGGGCCGAAAGGCGCGGCATCGGCCGCGCGGAAAATGGGGGAATCCCGCCGATTATTTCTGGTCGCTGCTGATGGTGGCGGCGATGGCCGTGATCGGGCGGTTGCTGCTGGAAGCGCTCGATCTCGGCAATATTGCGCTGCTGTTCCTGGTCCCGGTGATGTTCGCGGCGGCGACGTTCGGCCTGCGCGCGGGCCTGTTCGCAGGCCTCGCCTCCAGCCTAGCCTACAACTTCTTCTTCCTGCCGCCGACCGGCACGCTGACTGTCAGTAATCCCGAGAACGTGATCTCGATCCTCGTGCTGCTGGGGGTCGCGGTCGTCACCAGCCAGTTCGCCGCGCGGGTCCGCGCGCAGGCGGATCTGGCGGGATCGAGCGCCCGCCAGAATGCCGCGCTCGCCAGCTTTTCGCGCCAGCTTACCGCCGCCGTCACCCGCGAGGAACTGATGCAGGCGATCTGCGCCGAAGTCTCCCGCCTGCTCGACGTGCGCGCGGTGCTGCTGCTGCCTTCCGCCGACGGCCCGGTGCTCGCCGCCGCGCTGCCGCCGGAAGACCGCCTCGAACAGATCGAGCGCGCCGCCGCGCAGTGGGCGATGGAGAACGACCAGCCCGCCGGGCGCGGTTCGGCCACGCTCACCGCCTCCGACTGGCTGTTCAATCCCTTGCGGACGACACGCGGCGTGCTCGGTGTGCTGGGCATCGCCCGCACCGACGCCGCCGATCCCTTGCGCTCCGACCAGTTGCCGCTGCTGATGAGCCTGCTCGACCAGGCCTCGATCGCCTTCGACCGCCTGACGCTGGAGGAGGAGAATCTCAAGGCGCAGGCCGTGGGCGAACGCGACCGGCTGCGCTCGGCGCTGCTTTCCTCGGTCAGCCATGATCTGCGAACCCCGCTCACCACGATCCTGACGGCGGCGCGGGAGATGCGCCAGCACCCTTCCGGCGAACTGGCCGAGGCCATCGAGACCGAGGCGCTACGCCTTAACCGCTTCGTTGCCAACCTGCTCGACATGGCCCGCGTCGAGGCCGGTGCCCTGCCGATGAAACCGGAGCCGACCGACCTGTTCGACGCGGTGGCCGGGGCCGCCCACGATACCCGCGCCGCCCTGCACGGACATGCGGTGCAACTCGACATTCCGCCCGACGTGCCACTGGTGCGCGTCGACCCGGTCCTGCTGCACCATTGCCTCATCAACCTGCTCGACAATGCCGGGCGCTATGCCGATCCCGGCTCGCCGATCCTGATCCGCTGCCGCCGGGCGCCGGACATGTTGCTGCTTTCGGTGATCGATCAGGGACCGGGCATTCCCGCAGGCCAGGAAAAGCGCGTGTTCGAGACCTTCACGCGGCTCGAAGGATCGGACCGGGTGCGCCACGGCACCGGCCTCGGCCTCGCCATCGTCAAGGGCTTTGCTGAGGCCATGGGGCTATCGGTCGAGGCTTCGAACAACGAGGAGCCGCCGGGTGCCTGTTTCACCATCCGCATTCCCGATGCGTTGATACTCAAGAGTTTCGAGGGCAACTTCGAAGATAGGGACGTACCATGACCATCCGCCACAAGGTCCTCATCGTCGATGACGAGCCGCAGATTCGCCGCCTCATCCTCGCCGCGCTCGGCCGGGCCGACTACCATGTCATCGAGGCGGTGAATGGGCGCGAGGCGCTCGACCGGCTGCGGCAGGAGCGGCCCGACATCGTGCTGCTCGACCTTGGCCTGCCGGACCGCGACGGGCTGGAACTCGTGCCGCTGATCAAGCAGCAGAGCGACACCACGCTCATCATCGTGTCCGCCCGCGAGGCGACCGAGGAAAAGGTCGCCGCGCTCGATCTCGGCGCCGACGACTACCTGACCAAGCCTTTCGATACCGACGAATTGCTGGCCCGCGTCCGCGTGGCGCTGCGCAACCGCATGACGCGCGGCGGCGGCGTTCCCGCCGTGAGTGCCGGGGACCTCTCCATTGACCTGATGAACCGCAGGATTACCAAGGCGGGCACGGAAGTCCATCTGACGCCCAAGGAATATGCGGTTCTGGCGCAGCTCGCGAAGTTTCCGGGGCGGGTCATCACCCACGACCAGATCATGGTGAACGTCTGGCCGAACGAATCCGAGCGCCATGTCGAATACTTGCGCGTGCTGGTGCGATCGTTGCGGCAGAAGCTGGAAACTGACCCGCAGCGTCCGCAGATCATCAGCAACGAGGTGGGCATAGGCTACCGCCTGCGCCTGCCCGACGACGCGGTCTGAAAGCGCCCTGTGGCGTTAACAGCGGCCTTGAGAGCGGCATTTTGAAATCTCTATGCCGGGGGCCGTTTGCCGCTCTCGAATTGCTATGCCCGCCCCTATAGATGGTGTGCCTCCCGAAGGAGGTGCACGATGGCCGCATGGCATGAAACTCTCGCAGCCCGCTTCTTGCTGCGGCTCGGCGGCGGCGCTCTGCTGAGCGCGGCCTGGTTCGTCGGCTCGCTGCTCTACAGTAGCGTTCATGCGCATCCGCCGCGGGCGGCGACGCCCGCTGAACTGGGCCTTTGCGCGCTTCTGCTTCTATTGACCGTGACCGGCAACGCATTGGCATTCGTCGGCGAAGGACTCTGGAAACAGGTGACAATACCGGGACGCTGGAGCGCCGGACTAACCGAGCCGCGCCTGTTCGAACTGTTGCGGCACGATGAGCCTCCGCAAACCGCAGAAAGCCTCAGAGTCGCGGGTGCAGACACTTTGTTGGCCGCACGCGCCGGGCAGCGTTCGACCGGCTGATGGGAGCGGTCATGGGGCAGGATAAAGTCGCGGGAAGTAATGAAAACACTATGCGGACGCACTTGTCCCGCTCTCGATATCAAATGCGAACCTGCTCTACTTGGGCGTCCTCGAATCGCTCCGCCGCTCCGGCGGAGAACGCAAGAGGACATCATGAAATCCATCGTATCTCTCGCCGCTCTCTTCGTCGGCTTCATTCCGCTGGCGGCCCAGGCCCAGGACGAGGCGGCGCCTAGCGCTGTGACCGTCTCCGGTTCCGCCACGCTGGCCTCGGACTACCGTTTCCGCGGCGTCTCGCAGTCGGACAAGAGCATGGCGGTTCAGGGCGGGCTTACCATCGCCCATGAGAGCGGACTCTACGTCGGAACCTGGGCGTCGAACCTTTCAGGCTGGGGGACGTTCGGCGGCGCCAACATGGAGCTGGACCTGATCGGCGGCTACAAGGCGAAGCTGGGCGACTATGCCGCGCTCGATGTCGGCCTGACCTGGTACATGTATCCGGGCGGGGCGGACGATACCGATTTCGCCGAGCCTTATGTCAAGCTCTCCGGCACCGCCGGCCCGGCCACGCTGACGGCGGGCGTGGCCTATGCGCCGAAGCAATATGCGCTCGCGAACGTCTCGAGTGCGCCCAACAGCCGGGGGCAGAAGCAGGACAACCTCTACCTCTGGGGTGACGGTGCGCTGGCCATTGCCGGAACGCCGCTGACGGCCAAGGCGCATCTGGGCCATTCGAACGGCAATCCCGGCCTTGGACCCAACGGCACCAGCGTCGCGCCCACTGGCCGCTATTGGGACTGGTCGCTGGGGTTGGACGCCGCCTGGCGCAATCTGACTTTCAACGTATCCTACGTCGATACCGATATCGGCGGCGCGGATGCCGCGCGGCTTCAGCCGAACTTCAGCAAGGGGCAGGACGGCTCCGGCTCAATTGCCGATGCCGCTGTCGTCGCCTCGGTCACGGCGGCATTCTGACAGGGCGAAAAAGCCCGGCATCGGGGGATGCCGGGCTTTTTCGATGTGGCGATCAGCCCCGCGGCCTTCGGCGCTTCAGGCGCCGCTCGTGCAGCAGTGCGGGCAACATCCGATGCGGGCTGTTTTCGACGCGCAGGGCCAGCGCGACTTTCCTGCCCCGTATCAATAGGACAAGGCCCAGCAGCGTTGCGACAAGGCACAGCACGGTAACGAGGCCATGCGGCCCGGCCGCCCGGCCCGGCGTCAGCAGCGCCAGGCAAGGCCCGCCGACGAAGAGCACCGCGCCGAGGACGCGCCAGCGAAAGTCCCGGCGTGTCATGTGCAGAGCCTCGCGGGTAGGACAAGATCACCGGCGCGTCCCGCTGCCTCCAGAAGGGCTTCCGGTGCAGCTGCCGTTACTTCGTAAAGCACGATATCGGCTGGAAATTCCGCCTCCGCTTCGAGCCTTGCCAGCGGCTGCGCGACCTCGAAGGCGAAGCCGATGGCGGAGTCCGCGTGAAGGCACGCATGGCGGCGTGCGCGTTCGATGCGCTCGGGATCGACATCCGCGCCGAGGGCCTCGATCGACAGAAAGCCGAGGGACCTTGCCCGCCTCGCCGCTGCGATGAGCAGGCAGCCGTCGCCGCACGGGACGTGGACGATGCGCAGAGCGCGGCGGCCACGTTCGCGCAGCTCGTCAAGCCGGGCCGAAAGCGCGGGCCAGCGGGGATCATCGCACGGGGCGGGAGCGATTTTCAGGGGCCGTAGCGGCGCCGTGATCGACACGGCGGGCCAGGGCGAGGCACCCTTCAGCGAAAGCGCGTAAGGCATGGTCGATGCTCCCGTCAGGCAGCCCGTTCGAGCGCCGGCTCGAACGGGATTGCGGGCACGAGCCATTCCGTCGCAAGGACGATCACCGCGCCCGGAAAGCCATGGACTTCGCTGCGCGCGAAACGCCAGGCGGCTTCGCGGGAAATGAACCGGCCTTCCAGAAGGCCGTGGCTTTCCTGGACCAGCCAGTGCCCGGCCCGGTCCTGGCCGACATAGATCACGGACCCCTGTTGGTCGGGCTCCGCAGTGCCGAAGGATTGGATCACGATACGCTCCTCAAAGCTACGTAGACAATCGGCCTCGAAACAACGGGGCCGATGTCTCGAAAATTAAAAGGAGGCGCGTGTGAATTCCAGACGAGGTCAGGCGGCGGCCCGTTGAGATTTCATAATGCGTGTCGTCCTGGAGGAGGGCTTTACTTTTCTTCGGTGCGGCGTTCGAGGAACAGGATCGAGAGGTCCTTTTCCGGTCGCCAGTTGGTTTTCGTCATTTCGAAGCGGGTCGGGGAGATCTTGCGGACGCCGTCGCCGCAGAAGCTGACGAAGTCCTGCGGACGCTCCTTGTCGACGACGAGGCGGAACTTGCCGATCGGCTTCTTCCAGTTGCCGCCAGTGACGAGGATGTAGTCGATCCAGCCTTCCGAATAATGGATGTCGCGGGCGGCGGCGCGGTTCATGGCCGAAAGCAGGGTGGCATCGACGCAGTAGGTGCGCACGGATTCCGACTCCGGCTCATGGCCGAGCAGGGTAGCCACCGTGCCGCCGACCGAGGGCTGATAACGGTGCTCGACCGCCACCGGCACGCCCGCCGGGAAAGTCTGGAGCCAGTGATAGGTCGTCTCCAGCTTCCAGGCCGGATAGCCGTCCTCGTCGATCAGCCCGAGACGCTGGGCTTCGGCATTGTCGGCCGGGGTCAGGCGCTCCAACGCTTCCTGCGCGGGGCCGAGGTGCGGGGCCAGCGGGATCCCGTGCGTGCGCAGCCAGGCGGAGCGGTCCATGGTGCCGACCATGGCCTTCTGCTCCATGTCCATGGCCACCGGCCTGCCGTCCACGCGGGTCGTGAAGCCGAGGAAATTGTCGGGGGAAGCGATGGGAATCGAGACATCCATCTCGAACATCTCCCGGCCGCCCACAGGGGGCAGCGGGAAGGCGACGCGGCTGACCACGTCCTTGCCGCTGGTGTTGAGGAAGGTGTAGCGCACCTTGACCGCCGAACGCGAGATTTCGAGATCCTCGGTCTGCATCTCAATGCTATCGCTGCGGGTCAGGACGAGGCCGCCTGCCGCCAGTTGCGCCGAGGAATCGTTTGCGAGGGCCATGCCCGAAAGGCACGAGGAAAGCGCCGCGAGGGCCAAGGTCAGATATCTCCGCATGGCATTGTGGTAGCGCGCAGAGCGGCCGGGTTTCAATCGCTTCCGGCGGCGGCCCCTTGGCGCGGCGCCGAAGGAGGGTTAACGCTTCCTTCGCCAAACCTGCCTAGACGCCTTGCCTTGCGTCCGATGCGGGCGTGCAAGTTGCGGGGCCTGTCGTGATCCGTTCGTCCAGCCGGTTTCTGGTTTTCGCCACGCTGCTCCTGCTCGGCTGCGCGCTGGTCTGGACCTGCCTTCAGCGCGGGCCGTGGTACGATGAATTCTACACCCAGTTCGTGACCAGGACCGGCCTACCCTGGACGGACGCCTTGCGCGAAAGCTGGCTCTCGGACAATCATCCGCCGCTCTATTACGTGCTGGCGCGTACGACCGCCTGGCTCGGCTCGATCGCGCATCATCGCCTGCTCAATGTGGCGCTCGGCGGGCTGGCGCTGGCAGGCGGTGCGATCCTCGTGCGCGAGGTGCCGCGCCTCGCGCCCGCCACAGTGGTACTGGTGCTGGAACTGGCCGCCAACCCCTGGTCGCTGATCGCCGGGAGCGAGCTGCGCTCCTACTTTCTCTCGCTCTGCGCGGCGACCGTGCTGGCGCTTGGACTTTGCGCCGTCCGGCTGACCGGAGAGGCGGGCTCGGCCCGGCGGCAGGCGGTTTTCTGGATCGCCGCGCTTGCGGCGTTCAATACGCATATCATCACTTCGCTCGCCTGCGCGGCACTGGCCCTGCCGTTCCTCATGGCTGCCGCTTTGCGCCGCGACTGGCGGGAGGTACGTGCGGTCGGCGTGCCGGTCGTCGTCGCCGGGCTGGTCTTTGCGGCGATCACGGCGCTCCAGCTTCCGGTCTGGCTGAGCAATACCCGCGTGTTCTGGATCGAGCCGGGCTTCGATTCCGCCCGCTGGTCGGTGGAATGGGCACTGCTGCGCACGCTGGAGGCGAACCTGCCGGTGCTGGCGGGCGCCTTGGCAGGAGCGGTGCTGCTGGGCCGCGACGCGCTGCGGCACAGGAAGCCGAGCGGCGAGGCCGGGGCGCTGGCGCTGCTGGTGGCCGGTGTCGTGCTGGCGGCGGGGGGGCTTGTCGCCCTGCACATGCTGCGGCCGATCCTGATCGAGAAGTATCTGATGGCGCTGGTCGCGGCGGTCTCGGTCGGCGTCGCGCTGGCCGGGGGGCGGCTGCTCGAAGGCCTGTCGCCGCGCTGGCGGCTGCTGGCGCTGCTGGCCGGGTTCGCGGCGACGCTGCTGGCGCTTGTACAGAACGTGCCGCTCGCGGTGAACCGGGTGAGCTGGTTCACTACGGGCCGGTCGATCGCGGAGGAAGTCGCCCGCTGTCCGGGCACCGTGGTGCATACCGACCCGTTCTGGAATGCCGAAGTCATGGCCATGTTGCCGCGCGACAATGCGCAGGTCGTGCCTTTCGCCTATCGCTACGTGGCGCGTTCCTTGGGCTTTTCGGTTGCTCCGGCGGGATCGCGGGAAATGGCGCAAGGTTGCCCGACGGTGTTCTGGGGCGAGCACGACAGCAAGCAGCAGTTCGACGCCGGGGCGGTCTCGGCCCATTTACGTGCCTCAGGCTTTCCGGTCGCGGATATGGATTTCCGGCGCGTCGGGGACGGCTGGATCGCCGTCGTCCCCTCGCAGCAGGAGCGCTGAACCGTGAGCGGGTCGCGCATGCCGAAGCTCCGAGGCATCCAGGCCCTGCGCGGGATCGCGGCGCTCGCGGTCGTCGCCTATCACGCCGCCCGGCACCTCGGGCAGGCGGTAGACGCATCGGCGATCACTCGCTTTACCCAGCCGGGCCATGCGGGGGTGGACCTGTTCTTTGTGCTGTCCGGCTTCATCATCCTTCATGTCCACCGGCAGGACATCGGCCGTCCGCAGGCGCTCGGGCGCTATGCCTGGCAGCGGATCGCGCGGCTCATGCCGATCTACTGGGTGGCGCTGGCGGCGACGATCGCGCTGATGCTGCCGCATCACGGCAGCGAAGTGACGCTGGCCCGCGTCGTGCTTTCGGCGAGCCTGCTGCCGGTGACGCAGGCCCCCTTGCTGGGCGTCGCCTGGACCTTGCAGCACGAGATCCTGTTCTACGCCGCCTTCGCGCTGCTGATAGTGAGCCGGAGGCTTGGACTGGCCTGCCTTTCGCTCTGGCTGCTCTGGGGCCTTGCGCAGGGGATCGGACTGGCGCCGGATCTTGGCCTGCCGCGCTTCGCCAGCCTGTTCAATCTCCAGTTCCTGTTCGGCATGGGGGCGGCGCTGGCGGTCAATCGGGGCTGGATCGGGCGCGGAGGCCTGCTTGCTTTGGCTGCCGCCGGGCTGCTGGTGCTGGTCGGGACGATGGAGGCGCTGGGGCTGATCGACGGTTACGGCAATCTCGCCCGGCTTTCCTACGGCGTGCCTTGCGCGCTGCTGATCGCGGGGCTTGCGGTCTGGGAAGGGCAGGCGCGTCGGCGGGTCCCCGCTCTGCCGGTAGCCTTGGGCGAGGCGTCCTACAGCCTCTATCTCGTCCACCTGCTGGGCATCGGCGTGGCCTGGCAGGTCTGGCTGCGCACCGGGATCGATACCGCCGCGCATCTCGCCTTCTGCTACGCCTTCCTGCTGGCAGGCGCGCTCGCTTGCGGGCTTTTCGTGCATCACATGATCGAAGTGCCGCTGCTGCGGCGTCTGCGGCGCGGAGCGAAATCCCCGCGCGAGGACGATCAGAACGCCACGTCGACCCGCACGGTATCGGTATAGGTCCCGCCGGGCGGCGTGACTTGTCCGGGCAGGATCGCCGCACGGTAGGTATAGCCCTGCGTGGTCACCGAATCGTAGATGTTGGGATTGGTTTCCGCTGTGCCGCTGCCACGCCTTGCGGCGCCGACCGAACCCCAGCGCTCGGTGGAGGAGGTCGTCTTGTAGATCTCGTAGTTGAGATAGCTGGAGGTCGAGCCGGACGTATAGCGCATCCGGCGCACGGCGCCGCTGGCATTGGCGCCGTCGTCGAGGCCAACGGTATAGGATGTTCCCGCGCTGCACCGGATCTGGATCGTGCGGGTGATCGGGTTGAAGCTACCCACCAGCGGCGCCGAGCCGAACCCTGCGGCGGGTGCGTTGATGATGCAGTCGTTCTGGACGGTGAGCGTTACCGTGATGCGCGCGACCACCCCTGTCCCCCAGTTGGTCGGCGCGGTCAGCAGCGGGCGTACGAGACCCGGGCTGTTGTCGAAGGTAATGCAGGCGACCACCCCGACGGTGCAGATCGAATAGTACCATCGCAGATCGAAGGAGCCGGTGTAGTCCCCGGCCCGCAGTGCCGTGGTCGGTGTGGTGCGTATGTATATCGGTACAGTGCCGCCCGTGCCGGAGAAAAGGCTCAGAAGGGGCGTCGAGGAGATATTCTCGAACGTGTTCAGGGGCAGGGCGGCACCGTTCTGCGTGGCCGATGGGATATAGGGAATCGTCAGCCCGCCAGGTCCGGTCAGCAGCAGCGTGGAATTTTCGACTCGAAGGCCCACATAGTGTGTGGCCAGCAAGGCGAGCGTGATGTCGCACTGCAAACCGGCCGAGCCGCTGCCTTGCTGGGACGTGGTGCCGAGCGTGTAGGAACTCACTCCGCCCAGGTTAGCGCTGCCTGGGGAAACAGTGCAGGCTTCGGCGCGGGCGGCGAGCAGCACGAACGCCAGCATGGCGGCGAAGAGGGCGATGAGGCGGCTTACGGGCGGCATGTCACGGTTCCGATGTCGAGAATATCCTCGGCGGGAAGGCTCGCCGCAAACCGGGCGCGGCAGGTGCCGCCGTCAGGGAAAGTCGCCACCAGCGCGTTTTCGGCGGCCACGCCCTCCAGGAAGATCATCCCGTCCCACCCTGCGTAAGTTCGCGTCTTTTCGTTGAGCAGGATGACCGAACCGGCCGGAACCGGCTTGCCCGCGGTATCGACGAGCACTCCGCGCGCGACGGTCGTTCGGTCGAGCGGGAAGCGCACCACGTAGCCGCTGCCCGCCGCCACCGCCACGCGGCGGCTGACGACGTCGGCCTGCACACTGGGCGGCAGCGACAGGGTGTCGATGTCGTAATGGGCCGGATACCAGGCGCTGGCCGAGGGGATGAGCAGGCGTCCGTTGCGGTCGGTCTCGCCGATCAGCTGGTTTTCGTAGCGCACCGGAATGCCCGGCTCGCCGTTGGTGGTGACGAGCGCGAAGGCATCGGTCACGCGGTTGGCCGCGAAGAGGGCGCCGTCCATGAAGACCAGCGATCCGCTCGCGCCCAGCCATCCGGTGTAGTTGCCCTTGCCATAGGCTCCGGCGCGCAGCTGGATCGGCTGGGTGCGCCAGGCAAGGTCGCCGCGCAAGTAGGGCTGGTCGCCGGGTTCGCCGTAGACGCTGGCGTTCCAGCCGAAGCCGCCCTCTGTGGGGATCGGCCGCGAGTAGTCCGCCGTCAGCCCGGTCCGCCCGTCCTGGTCGCGCGCCACGCCGGCGCTGGCATAGCCGGTGCCGAGCGGCACGGTGAGCGTCAGCGCGCCGGACCAGCTCTTGCTGGCGAAGTCGCGCGAAACACCCGCATAGAGGCGGCTTTCGCGCCAAAGCGGCACCGTCCACGAGAGATTGGCGAGCTTGCCGCTATCGGCCCCCTGGCGCGCAAGGTCGAAATAGCCGAGGCCGAGCGTCCCGCCGCCGCCCAGCGAGAAACTGGCGGTGGCGGAAGTCTGGCGCTCCCACCCGCGGCGATAGGGCTGGTCGAGCAGGGCGAGGTCCACGTAGTCGGCGTCATGCCGGATATGCCGCACCCCCACGGAGAACCGCCGCGCCTGGTATTCGTAGCCGACCGTCAGCTCGCCTCCCGAGGTCTGCCCGAAATTGCGGCTGTAGGACGCATTGACCACTCCCAGTTCGGCCACCCGGAACACCGCCCCGGCGCCGAGCAGGCGCATGTCCTCCGCTGCCTCGCCCCGCAGTTCCAGCGTGAGCGCGCTCGTCAATCCGTGCCGGGCGAAGGCGCTGACGGCGAGGCCTTCGTAGTCGAAATTGCGGATGCCGTAGTTGCGGCGGAACGAGCCTGCGGCCAGTGCATATTCGGTCAGCCCCGGACGCAGCAGGGCGCTGCTGACGTAGAAGGGCATGGATGTGGCGATGCTGCGCCCGAGCATGTCGGTGACGATCAGGTTGGCCTGCCCATAGCCGTTGATCGGCGGCAGCGTGCCGAGCGAGAAGGGGCCGGGATTGACCTGGCTTCCCGCGATCCGCTGGCCGTTGACGACGAGATCGACGGTGGAGGGCAGGGCGGCGCTGCCGGCGAATTCGGGCAGCGGATAGGTCACGATATCCGGGCGTACCGAGAAATCGCGGGAGATCTGCGCCCCGCCCAGCCGGATCGCGGGTGCCCAGGGGAGGGTGCGGGTGATGATGTCGCCCGCTTCCAGCGTCGTCATGCTGCGCTCGTCGGACCAGCGCCAATATGTGTCGTAGCGGATGTAGGGGCCGTGGCGGCGGTCGTCGGCGGTATTGCCCGGCGAGGTGCTGACGACGCCGGTGGTCGAGACCATGCCGAAGTGCCCGAACACCCGCGCTTCGTGCCAGAGCGAGGCTTGCAGGGGTAGGCCGCCGCCGCCGGTCAGGAAGGCATCGTAGTTGAGCAGGGCGCCGGTGTCCCGCCTCGCCCGTTCGTAGGGTCGGCCGTGCGGGCCGATCTGCTGGGTGGGGAGATAGTCGGGCAGGACAGTGAGGTGCAGCTGCTGGCGCGCGGCATCGTAGTCGGCGCTCACCCCGTCCAGCGTATCGAGAAAGACTTTTTCGTCAGTCGTGTGCAGAACCATGCCCGCGCGCCGCAAGTCCGCCGTGCGGAGCTGGAAGCGGTCATCGCGCTTGAGCACGGAAGCTAACACGCCGCTGGCCATGCCGTTGACGTGGATTTCGAGTTGCAGCGTCTGGTCGGCGTCGAAATCCGCCCGGTCGACCGGCGGCGGCAGGTCTGAGAAGAAATCGGCGCGCGGGGCGGCATCGGGGGCGTCCGGCGCATCGGGCGCAGCGAGGCAGTCCGTCGCCAGCAACAGCGCGATGACGCCGGTGGCGATCCCGGCCGGGACTCGCTTCGGGGGTCTCCGCGATGGCTCGGCTCCGGGCATCTGCGGATCATTCCGGCAGACGCTCGATATGGGCAAGCGCCCTGCCGTTGAGCGTCGCCGTCAGGTCTCCTTGCGCGTCCATGTCCTCGGGGAGCGGCCAGCGCATCGTCGCGCCGGGCAGGACGTAGCCGAACAGGCCCTCGCCAAGGCCGGAGCGCTTGCCGCTGCGCGCAAAGGCGACATCGCTGAGCCGCGCGTGTCCGGCGCCGCTGTTGCGGATCTCGATGTAGCGGCCCTGGCCGTCGGTTCCGGTTCTCCAGCCGAGCTGCGGCGGCGGGGGAACGGCCTTCTTCGCACCGTCTCCGGTCTTCGCAAGTGAGAACAGTGGCAGCGAATAGCGCATGCGAAACGTCACTGCCGCGCCCTGGGTGCCCGCCGCGGTAGCGGGGTCGGTCGTCGGGATCTGGTCGACGATGACGCGGTAAGGCTTTTCCGGAACGCCGGGCGGCGCCACCAGCCGGGTCAGGCGGATCAGCTGGCGCTGGCCCGGCTCGATACTGAGGATCGGCGGGGTGCCGAGGATATCCTTCTGCTCACCGTAGAGGTCCTCGCCGTTCTGCTGGGTCCAGGCGAAGATGCGGATCTGGAGCGTGATCGGCGCCTTGCCGGGGTTTTCCAGCCAGAGCGCCGCTGCCGGGGCATCGCCTTCGATCACCGGGCTGATCGGCCAGATCAGCAGCGATCCCGGCGACTGTGCGCCGGCAGCGAGGGGTGCAAGCGCCGAGAGGATCGCCAGGCCGAAGAAACGGAAAGTCTTGCGCATCGGCTGGCTCCTTGGGGCATGGCGGGTCACCATGTGAAAGTGACGGTCAGCGTGTCGGTGTAGGTGCCCGGCGGCAGGGTGCCGGGCAGGGTCAGCTGGGCGAAGATCGGCAGGCGTACGTCCTCACTGTTGCTCGTGGTGATCGCGGTATTGACGGTGGTGCCGATGGCGATCGGCAGGGTGCAGGCGGCATCGCTGCACAAGCTGTAGGGAATGCGCGAGGCGGCCGCGCCGCGCTGGAGGTTGCGCTGGCCGCTGCTGGCGTGGGTGCCGCCGTCAACGGTCATCCGCAAGGTCACGCCCTGCGTGCAGCGCAGGCGCATGGTCTGGCCGGTCGTGGAGCTCGCGGTGCGCTGCTGCGTGGAGAATGTGGAGGCAGTGCCGAAGTCCAGCGTGCCGATCTGCCCTGCATTGCCGCTGGCGCCAAGCCCCTCGACCAGGCAACCGGGCGTGACCGTTGCCGTGACGTCGAACTGCCCGGTCGTGGCGGCATCGGCGCCCGGTGGGAACAGCGCTACGACGCAAGCGCCGAAGACGATCAGGCGGGCGAGGGGAACAGGTGAAACAACCCTCCTCGCCCCAAGGGGGTGGGCAACGGTCATGACGGGCGGCGATATCGCCTTAGAGGACGAGAACGACCGTGACGATATCCGTATACGTTCCCGGCGAAAGCCCCGCCGCCCCGAAGGCGCGGCCATAGACGTTCACCGTCTGCGCCGCCCCGGTGCTGGACAGCGGGATCGTGCCGCCGATCGGGATCACGGTGGTGCGTCCTGCATCGCTGTAGAGGTTGTAGGTGACGAACTGCCCAGCCGTCGTGGTGTTCAGCATGGCGCGAACGCCGGTGCCGGTGCCGGATCCGTCGTGCTGACCCGCACGGAACGAGAGCGAGGGGGTGACGCCGTTGCTGCACTGGATGGTGAAGCCGGTGGCACCGCTCAGCACCTGGGCGTCGACCTGCGTGAACAGCGTGTTCTGCGTCCCGAAGTTCAGCGTACCAAACGTGACATTGGCGGAGCCGTTGTCGTAGTTCTGGCCATTGATGATGCACCCTGCCTGTAGCGTCAGGGTAGCATTGATGGTTCCTGTGATGTCGGCCTGGGCCGGTGCCGCGACCAGCAAGGCCGCCGACAGGCCCGCTGCGGCTAGAATAGTCCTCAACACCTTTGCACCTCTCTTTGCTGCTGGCCCGCATGGGAGGGCAAATCGCAGCGATTTTGCAATCGTAATCTGAGAGTTGCTTACGGAGTTCCTTTCGTCTTCGGGGAATTGTCTCCGGAATGAACCCATTGCAGTGCGTTCAACTGGGAAAATTAGCATATCTCGGAAGATTTTATATTCATATCAAATAGATGATATCGGTCCGCTATGTGTTCAATCGGCTGCCTATTATACTGCCGAAGCGGACATGCTTCATTCCGCTCCGTCCACGTTCTTGAATTTCCGATGAGAAACTCGGAGTTTAGCGATGTCGAAAAGCTTTCGCCCGCCGCTGAGTCGCGTTCGCCGTTGCTGCGGCCATATTTTCGGCAACATTGTTGCAAAGCATTAAAAAACGCCTGTTTTCGGCGCGTTTCGGACGCAAGGCCTCTATAACGATTGCAATCGCGCTCGTTACGGGAGGATCAGCCCCGGAGCTGAGTATTGCGGTGCCTTTCTCTCGCCTCCCCCAAACGAGAAATGCCATGACACGACTTCGTGCCTTTCTGAACAGGCAGAATCTATCGACCAAAGTAACTCTCATGACCGTCGGCGCACTTGTCATGCTTTCGGCCGTGCTCTTCATCGGCACCCGCCTGCTGCTCGTGCAAGACGCTCGTGCGCAAGGCCAGGAGCGGCTGGACACCAATATGCGCGTGGCCTGGTCCGTGCTCCAGCGGAGCGGACTCAACTACGCGATGCGGGACGGGAACCTCTACGTCGGCGGAACGCCGCTCAATGACAACAATGCTGCGGTCGACCGCATGAAGGAACTGGTCGGCGGCACCGCCACGATCTTCATGGGCGACATGCGCGTGGCCACCAATGTCCTCAAGGAGGACGGCAGCCGCGCCATCGGCACCCGGCTCGCGGACGGGCCGGTCAAGGATACCGTGCTCGGCAAGGGCCAGCCCTATCGCGGCGAGGCCGACATTTTGGGCACTCGCTATTTCACCGCCTACGATCCGATCAAGGACCCCAGCGGACAGGTGGTCGGCGTGCTCTTCGTGGGTGTTTCCGCCGAGGATTTTTATCGCAATGTCGACAATCTGGGCTGGCACATCCTGCTGCTCGCCGTCGCCGTTGCGGTTATCGCCGCGGCGCTCTGCATGCGCGGTGCCCGCAAGCTGTTCGCACCGTTGGAAACCGCGAGCGCGACGATGATGCGGCTGGCGCAAGGCGACAACCATACGGAGATCACCGATACCGCGCGGCCGGACGAGATCGGCGGCATCGCCCGCGCGCTACTGGTTTTCCGCGATGCAGCCGTCGCCAAGGAAGCGGCCGATCTGGAGCAGCGCCAGGTGGTCGAACGCTTGGCAGGAAGCCTCGCGCAGCTTTCCGCCGGAGACCTCACGGCCGAGATCGCCCATGCCTTCACCGGCACGTATGAAGGCCTGCGCACGAACTACAATGCGGCTCTGACCGAGCTGCGAGGCCTGATCGGCGCCACGGGCGAGAGCACGATCTCGATCCGCGGCAGCTCGTTCGAGATCGCCCAGGCTGCGGAAGATCTGGCACGCCGAACCGAGGCAAGCGCTGCCAGCCTGGAGCAGAGTTCGGCGGCGTTGCTGGAAATCGACAACGGCCTCAAGGCCGGTGCGGCGGCGGCGGCGGAAACCGTCACCCGCGCCGACGAGGCGATTGCCACGGTCGGCGGCGGCCGCGTGGTGGCTGCCGAAGCGGTCGATGCGATGCGCCGGGTTTCGGACAGCGCGACCAATATCGACGGCGTGATCGAGGGCCTCGACAAGATCGCGTTCCAGACCCGCGTGCTTGCCATGAATGCCGCCGTCGAGGCGGGCCGGGCAGGCGAGGCCGGGCGCGGTTTCGCGGTCGTGGCCGATCTCGTCTCGGCGCTGGCCAAGCGTTCGGAAGAGGAAGCCCGCAGCGCCCGCGAGCAGCTTACCGTTACCCAGTCGGAAATCGTCGCCGCGCTCGGCGCGGTGGAGCGGGTGGACGGGGCTTTCGAGGGAATCGCCGGGGATGTGGCACAAGTCCATGTCCTGCTGGGCAGCATGGCCCGTAGCAATCGTGCCTCGGCCACGTCGGTCAGCGAGATCACGGCAGCGATCGGGGCGATGAATATCGCGACACAGCAGAATGCCGCAATGGTGGAGCAGGCTTCCGCCGCCGCGCGCGGATTGACCGAGGAAGTGGACCGGCTGGCAGCACAGGCCTCGCTGTTCAAGGTCGCCTGAAAAAGTCAGGGACGGGCCGGGTGCTGCGGTGCCCGGCCTTGCCGTTCAGGGCCGTTCAGGGCCGTTCACGATACCGCGAGGATCGCCATTTCGGGGCGGGAGCGGCCGATCGTACAGAGCTTGAGGGCGCCTTCCCAGAGTTCGGCGCTGCGCTTGGCGGCCTCGCGCTGGGCGATGGCGACGGCCCCGGCAATGTCCGTTGCCTTGAATTCCAGTCTCCTGGCGAGACCGTGTTCGTCCTCGAAGAATCGCAGGGTGTAGACCTTCATGTCATTCCTCCAGAGGTGCGCGCCGTGTCCGGCCTTCGCACTTGCGGCATGATGGCTAACCCAATTCTCTCCGTTTCGGAGCAATTTGCGTCAAATCGTTGCTTCAAAACGCCGTGTGGATGGCAATCCTGCATCGCGGAGCGAGTCATGATGTCATGCCGGAGAGACTCGCTGCGGCGCCGCGAAGGTCGGCGACGTAACGGGCGAACTCCGCTTCGGCATCGGCTTCGGGCGGCAGGCGCAGCAGGTAACTGGGATGAACCGTCACCCAGCACGGGGTGCCGTCGGTTAGCGGGACAGCGCGTCCACGTTCCTGTCCGATGGCGACGGTGCGGCCGGTCAGAGAGCGTGCCGCCGTGGCGCCCATGGCGATGACGAGGCGCGGCCGGACGATGGCGCGTTCCTGTTCGACCCACCAGCGGCAGGCCTCGATCTCTCCGACGTTCGGGCGGGCGTGGAGGCGGCGCTTGCCTTGCGGCTCGAACTTGAAGTGCTTCACCGCATTGGTCACGTAAGCCCGCGTGCGGTCGATCCCGGCTTGCGCCATGGCGCGGTCGAACAGGGCACCGGCGGGGCCGACGAAAGGCCTTCCGGCCAAATCCTCCTGGTCGCCGGGCTGTTCGCCGACGATCATGATTTCGGCCTCGTGGGGGCCTTCTCCGAAGACGGTCTGGGTGGCGGGTCGCCACAGCGGGCAGCGTCGGCAGCCTGCCGCTTCCTCGGCAAGCAGTTCAAGGGATTCGGGGCCTCTTGCGCGAACAGGCGTGCTGCGGGCCTGCTCGATCATCCCGAGTTCGCGCCTGCGTGCCCCGGCGATAAGTTGGGGGACCAGCGCGGTTTCCGGCATGTTCTTCCAGTATTTGCGCGGCATTTCCTTGAGCATGGCGCGGGGCATAAGGCGCGCCGGATTGAAGATCGCGCTGTAATAGGCCTGCCAGATGCCCTCGACCGGATCGTCGCCGGGGGCATCGGCGCGGGTGGCGGGCGGGCCTTCGTTCAGGACCGCGCCGTCCCAGTGCAGCGATCCGCGCGGAGTCAGGATCGACCAGCGCATATTGGTGAAGCGGTCGACGAAGAACCCCGCATTGGCGCGCAGGATGTAATGCTCCGGCTCGAACCACGCGACGAAGCGTGGGCCGTTCCCGTCCGCAAGTTCGCGGAAGCGGACGAAGGCGTGCATCTTGTGGCTGTCGCGCCGGACGTTGCGGGCGAGACCTTCGATCCGGCGAATGAGCGGATCGGCACGGTCCTCCAGCGCCTGCGGACGGTCGAGCAGACGCAGGAGCAGTGTGTAGAGCAGCGAGAATCGCTCCGGCTCGCTATGGAGCGCGGCATCGCGGGCCAGTTCGAGGAACGGCTTCGACACGCGCAAGGGTGTGGTGGTCGGCGGGGAAGGGGGCAGGTTACTGCCCGGATCAGCGAACAGGTCGGTCGTGCGATTGCCGACCTGCCAGACCACCTGTTCCGGTGCCACGCCCTCGACTGCGAGGGCGCGGGCGGCGGCGCGCCAGCCGTCGAAATCGTCCTCGGTTTCGAGGCGCACCGCGCGCATGGTCAGGCCGCGAACAGTTCCAACTGGCGGGCGGGCGGCGTCAGCAGCGGGCGCAAGTCGGCGCGTTCGAGCAGGGCGGTCGGTCGCCAGTCGGCGGTGACGATGAAGGGTCGCAGCTTCTTCACCGAAACTGTCATGCGCGCTACATCGTCCAGTCGCAGCGTGCGCCAGCGGCGGGCGGCGACGATAGCGTCCACCGCCTTGATGCCGAGGCCGGGAATGCGCAGCAGCATCTCGCGCGGGGCACGGTTGACGTCGACCGGGAAACGGTCGCGAAACCGCAGCGCCCAGGCGAGTTTGGGGTCGATGTCGAGCGGCAGCATCCCGGTGGCTGGATCGGCGGCGGCGCTCACTTCCTGCGGCGAGAAGTGGTAGAAGCGCATAAGCCAGTCCGATTGGTAGAGCCGGTGTTCGCGCATCAGCGGCGGGCGGCGCAAAGGCAACACGGTGCTGGCGTCGGGGATCGGGCTGAAGGCCGAATAGTAGACGCGCTTAAGATCGAACCTGTCGTAGAGCGTCGCGGCGCGCGAGACAATATCGCGGTCGGTGGCTGCATCTGCGCCGACGATCATCTGCGTCGATTGCCCGGCGGGCGCGAACACGGGGGCGGAGCGGAAGCGCTTGCGAGCGTCGGCACCCTCCTCGATGGCGGCGCGCATCGTGCCCATCGCGCCCTCGATCCGCGCTTGCGACTTTTCAGGTGCGAGCCGCTGGAGACCGCTCACGGTCGGCAGTTCGACATTGATCGAGACGCGGTCGGCATGGCGGCCCGCTGCCTCGACGAGCACCGGATCGGCATCCGGGATCGTCTTCAGGTGAATATAGCCGCGAAAATCGTGATCCTCACGCAGCGAGCGGGCCACTTCGACGATTTGCTCCATCGTATAGTCGGGCGTACGGATGATGCCGGAGGAGAGGAACAGCCCTTCGATATAGTTGCGGCGGTAGAAATCGAGCGTCAGGTCCACGACTTCCTTCGCAGTGAAGCGCGCGCGCCGCACGTTCGAGGACTTGCGGTTGATGCAGTAGTGGCAATCGAAGATGCAGCTGTTGGTCAGCAAGACCTTGAGCAGGCTGATGCAGCGCCCGTCCGGCGCATAGGCATGGCAGATGCCGCCGCCGCCGAGCGTCGAGCCGATGCCCTTGCCGTCCTTAGAATCGCGTTTCTTCACCCCGGACGAGGAGCACGAGGCATCGTACTTGGCGGCATCCGCCAGAATCGACAGCTTTTCGGCCACTTCGAGCGCGGGCATTCGCGTAAACCTTGTTCTTCCGAGTCAGTGTTGAACCGCAAGACTGACCGAACACAGGCGCCGATGCAATCAAAATGTTCTGCAAATGTTCTTATCGCTGATGGTCGCGGTGACGGGCCGTGCCTGCTACATCGCGCGCTATGAAACTCCCGGATTCGAATCCGCTTCCTGCGCTGGCCCCTGTTTTGCCTACCGAAGAACCCGACTTCGTGGCGGTCGATGTCGAGACCGCCTGCGCGCGCGTCAGCAGCATCTGCCAGATCGGCATCGTCGGTTTCCGTCAGGGGCGCGAGGTGTTCGCCTATGAGACGCTCGTCGATCCCTGCGACGAATTTTCCACTTTCAACATCCGCATCCACGGCATCTCGCCCGAACATGTCGCGGGCAAGCCGACGTTCGGCGAGATCCACGGCGCGATTGCCGGGCATCTGACCGGGCGCGTCACCGTGGCGCATTCGGGCTTCGACAAGGGCGCGCTGGCGGCGGCCTGCCGGATCAGCGAACTCGCACCGATCGAGACGACCTGGCTGGACAGCGTCCGCGTCGCCAAGCGGGCCTGGCCGCAGCTTTCCAGTCACCGGCTCAACGTGCTGTCGCGGCACCTCGGGCTGCGGCACCGGCACCACGATGCATTGAGCGACGCGCGGGCGGCGGGCATGGTGATCGTGCGCGCCATCGAGGAGACCGGGATCGACCTTGCGGGTTGGATGGCGAAGCCCGACAAATCCCGCAAGGTGCCCACCGCCGCCGCGCAGGGGCCGCTCAGGGGACAGCGCGTGGCCATTCTCGGCGAGGCTCGCGACGGCATTCTCGCGCAGTTCCTGGCGGGCGAGGGGGCGCGCATAGTCTCCGGCGTCGGCACCACCACGACGCTGCTGGTCGTCAGCGCGCGGCATAGTCTCGGGCGCTGGGTGACGGCCGAGGCGCAGTATCGCAAGGCCGAGGAACTGCGCCGGGCGGGCGGACGGATCGAAATCCTTACCGAGGCGGAATTGCGGGCACGGCTGTCGGGCGCGATGGTTCCAGGCTGAGGCGCAGCGCGTCCATTTCCGCAAAGAACAGGCTGCGGGCCTGCGCGGAGAAGGGATTGCTTTCGATGGCATGGCTGACGCCGGGGGCATCGTGGCGCACCATCTCGACCGCCTGCCTGAGCAGGTCGAAGCTGCGTGTGGTCACGCGCTCGGGCAAGGGATCCATGCGTAGCAGGGCCTTGGCGATGAGGTGGGTAAGGCCCTGGGTGAAGGCTGCTTCCCGGTCGTGTTCTTCGGGCGAAGTCAGCACGATCGACAGGCCGAAGCGCTTGCGCAGGAAAGCGGCGACGCGCCCGGCCGAGCGGCCTCTTAGCGGGCAGATCACCATCTTCAGGCCTTTCGTGCCCGCGCGGATGCTCTGCGGGCCGAACATCGGATGAGTTGCGACGAGGTCGACATGGGGCGGCAGCTCGCTCAGCAGGATCTCGGCGGGCCGCAACTTGGTCGAGCAGACGTCCATGACGACCGTGCCGGGCCGCAGCAGCGGCGCGATCTCGCGGCAGACCTCTGACAGCGCCGTCAGCGGCACCGCGATCACCACCAGATCGCAGCGGCAGACCGCGCGGAGATCGGCCATCGCCGCGCCTTCCACCGGCGACGCGGCAACCTTCGGATCGGCGGCAAGGATGCGGAACCAGGGCCGCAGATAGCGCGCGGAAAGCTGCCCGAAAGCACCGAATCCGATGATCCCCAGCGAGGGGGCTTGCTGCGACTGACGACGTTCCGGGAAATCCACGAGTAGGAGCCTTCGATAGGGCTGCCGTAACCATGGTCTTGCTGGGAAGAGGTCAACCGCTGGTCACGCAGCGGTTGAGAACGACAAGTGCTCCACCGCCGATCAGCGGTAGTAATAGCTTCCTGCAAGGACGGGCATGCTTGTCATGGCCTCCCGGCTAGGCGGTGAAGGGAGGGCTGTCAACCGCCCTGGCCGAAGGTGACGATCACCCGCAGGCCCGGCCCGGCGTCCTCCAGCACCAGACCCGCCCCCAGTCGCTCGGCCGAGGACTGCACGATCGCGAGGCCGAGGCCGCTTCCGGGCGGGCCGTTTTCCCCTTGCAGACGGGCGAAGCGGGCCATGGCCTGCGCGCGCTGAGCGGCGGGAATACCGGGGCCGTCGTCGCTGACGATCAGGTGCGTGCCCGCCGCGTCCTTGCGCAGGGCGACGGTGACCTTGCCGCCCGGGCGGTTGTAGCGGATCGCATTGTCGACAAGGTTGGAGAGCATCTCGTAGACCAGCGAGCGATGGCCCCGAGCCGAAAATTCGCCATGCTCCTCGCTGTCGAGCAGGAGTTCGACATCGGCCTCGATCGCCTGGCGGATGCGGCGGGAGATCGCACGGCGGCTCACTTCCACCAGATCGACCTGTTCCAGCGGCGGTAGCGTGCCCGCCTCGTCGGCGCGGGCCAGCGCGAGGAGCTGCGTGAGCAGGCGTTCGAGGCGGTCGGTGGCTTCGTCGATCTCCTGAAGCGCCTCGTCTGAGCCCCGCCGGGCCAGCGCGACCTGCACTTTCAGCACCGACAGCGGGGTGCGCATCTGGTGCGAGGCATCGGCGGTGAAGCGGCGCATGGCGCTGGTCGCATCGTCCAGCCGGGCCAGCAGGCGGTCGAACGAGCGCGACAGCGGTTGCAGCTCGGCAGGCAGCGGGCCGGTGCGCAGCGGCGACAGGTCCGGCGCGGCGCGGGTATCGCGCGCCTCGATGGCGGCGCGCAGTTCGGCGAGCGGGCGTAGACTCCAGCCCAGCGCCGGGCGGATCAGCGCCAGCGCAAAACCGACCAGCACCACTTCGCCCAGCAGCAGGGCCGTCATCAGCCGCTGGCGCAGGGCGTTGCGGTTGTCGAGCGTCTCGGCCACCTGCACCACCACCGGCGCCTGCACGCGCGGCAGGTCGCGGCGCACTTCGCCTATGCGGATGCGCTGGCCGCGATAATCGGCGTAGCGAAAACGCGGTTCCTCGGCGGAAAGGCTTGGCACATCGGGCGCGGGCAGGTCGGCGTAACCGGTCAGCAGTTCGCGGCCCACGGCGATGCGGTAGTAGACGTTGTCGCGCTCGGAATTCTCCAGCATCCCGAAAGCGGCGGGCGGCAGGTCCAGCGTGACTTCGCCGCGCTCCACCTGCACGGTCTCGGCAATGGCGCCCAGCGCGCCGCCCAGCACGCGGTCGTTGGTGCGGCGCACGACATCGGAGATCAGCGCCCAGCCGATCACGCCCAGCGCCAGCGCCGCGATCACCAGCGGTCCCAGCATCGCGATGCCGAGCCGGCGGCGCAGCGACAGCGCCCGTTTCGGGGTGACTTGCGTCGCCGTCACGAACGGTCGAGCATATAGCCGACTCCGCGCACGGTGCGGATCGCCGGGCCGTCCGGCGCCAGCTTGCTGCGCAGGCGGGTGACATTGACCTCAAGCGCATTTGAGCCGACCGGATCGTCGAAGCCGAAGACTTCGGCCTGCAAGGTCTCGCGCGAGACGATTTGCCCGGCGCGCGCGGCCAGCGCTTCCAGCACGGCCCATTCGCGGCGGCGCAGTTCGATCACGCGCTCGCCCACTTCGACGCGCCCGGTCGAGCGATTTATGGTCATCGTCCCGATCCGCATTTCCGGCGCCGCATCGCCGCCCCGCCGCCGCCCGAGCGCGCGGACGCGGGCTTCCAGTTCCTCGACGTCGAAGGGTTTGCGCAAGTAGTCGTCGGCGCCGAGGTCCAGCCCGCGCACCCTGTCGTCGAGGCCGTCGCGGGCAGTGAGCATCAGCACCTGCACCTGATCGCCGCGCGCGCGCAGCCTGGCGAGCACCTCGAATCCGTCGATATCGGGCAGGCCGACGTCGAGAATCACCAGCGAGTAAGGCTCCGTCGCCGCGACCGAGAGCGCGTCTTCGCCGCTGGCGACATGGTCGATCGCATGGCCTGCTGCGCGCAGCAGAGAGATTACCCCGCGCGCGAGGGGCGCGTCATCCTCGACGATCAGGATGCGCATGAGGGTACTTTTTCGTGAAAGGTGGATGACAGCTTCGGATCGTAGACCATGCCCGGCAGCTTATCCGACATCAGATGCGGAAAGCGAGAGGATACGGGAATGCGCAGCTTCATCACGGTTCTGGCACTGGCAGCGACACTTGCATTTCCCGCGATGACCGCGCCTGCCGAAGCCCAGCGCCGTAACGACCGGCAGGTCCAGCGCCCGGCGGGCTACCCGCGTTCTTACGACAGTCTCATCGCCGATGCCCGCGCCGAAGGCACCGTGCGCATCTACGCCAATGCCGACAAGGCGGAGATGGTGCCGGTGGTCTCGGCCTTCCGGCGGCTCTATCCCGGCATCCAGGTGCTCTATGCCGATCTCGGCTCGGCCGAACTCTACCGCCGCTACACGCAGGAAGTCCGCTCGAAGGCGTACTCGGCAGACATCGTCTGGTCCTCGGCGATGGACCAGCAGGTCAAGCTCATCAACGACGGCTACGCGCAGCAATATGCCAGCCCCGAGAAGCCCGCGCTTCCGGAAACGGCGGTGTGGAAGAACATGGGCTTCGGCGTCACCGCCGAGCCGATCGGGATCGTCTACAACAAGAAGCTGGTTCCGGCGGCGCAAGTGCCGCAGAGCCACCAGCAGCTGGAGCAATTGCTGCGCCGTCGCCGCGCCGCCTTTACGAACAAGGTCGCGACCTTCGATCCGGCGCGGTCCAATGTCGGCTATCTCTATCTCTCGCAGGATTTCCAGATTACCCGCGACACCCGCAGCCTTGTAGAGGCAATGGCGGCGACGCGGCCGGTGCTCATGACCCATACCGAGGAGATGCTTCAGGGCGTCGCCTCGGGCAAGCTGGCGATGGCCTACAATGTCATCGGCTCCTACGCGCTCGAAAGGGCGCGGCGCGATCCCAGCATCGGCGTCGTCTTCCCGCGCGACTACACGATCGTCACTTCGCGCATCGCCTTCATCTCGCGCGAGGCGCGTCATCCGGCCGCCGCGCGGCTGTTCCTCGATTTCCTTCTCTCCCGCGCCGGGCAGGCCCAGCTTGCCCGCCACAGCCTCTGGCCGGTGCGCACCGACGTGCCCGCTTCCCACCGCCTTCCTGCCGGACAGGCCCGCCCCGTGCGCGTCGGTCCGCAGCTTCTCGTCAATCTCGATCGCCTGACCCGGGAGCGCTTCCTGCGCGACTGGAACGCGATCCTCGCCTCCGGACAAAAGACCAGATGAATTACTTCGCTACGGGCTCCGCGCTCGTCGCCCTGATCGCTGCGACCCCGGCGCTGGCTCAGGAACCGACCAAGGAAGACCTCGCCGCACTGGTGCGCGCGCAGGCCGCCGAAATCGCCTCGCTGCGCCAGCGGGTGGAGAAGCTGGAAGCCGGGCAATCTGCGCCCGTGATGGCTGCGGCTCCGAGCCAGGCGGCCCCTCAGGCAACTGCTCCCGGAGCCGCGCCGCAAGTGGTGGTGACGCAGCCTTATGCGCCGCAGCTCCTTCCTCCCGGCCCCGCCGAACGCGATATCGAGCGCGTGCGCGCCGCGGCCGTCTCGGCCTCGGGCGTGAGCACCGAATGGGGCGCGGGCCTGCCGGTGTTCCACTCCGCCGACGGCATGTTCAGCTTCAAGCCGCGCGGGCGCATCATCACCGATGTCAGCACCACCACCGGCTCCAGGTACAGCGGCCGCAACCTGACGACCACCGGCATGCGCGCGCTGCGCATGGGTCTCGAAGGCACTGTCGGCACGCACTTCTTCTATCAGTTCGAGACCGACTTCTCGGAAAACGAGGTCGATGTCGTCACGGCCTTCATGGGCTGGCGTAACCGCATCGCGCCCGGCATGGACTATGACGTGCGCGTCGGCCACTTGTTCAACGACCGCAGCTTCGAAGGCTCGACCGGCTCGGACTCGACGCCGTTCACCGAGCGGTCGGTGGTCGCCACCGCGATTATCCCGCAGCGCGCTTTCTACGGTCTCGGGATCATGCCGCGCCTGTTCTGGAAGACCGGCCACGCCTCGCTGACGGTCACCGGCGACCGGATTGACGGCGACCAGTCCACGTCCGACAACCGCACCGTTCTTGCCCGCGCGCACTGGAACCCGGTGAAGTCCGACCGCCAGGTGCTGCACCTCGGCGTCTGGGGCTTCGACGAGATGCTCCATCCCGGCAAGAACACCCTGACGCGCAACACCGTGATCGGTGGCCGTTTCAACGGCGGCCTGCGGCTTTCGACCGGTACGTTGACCGGCGGCACCGGCACCACCGGCTACGGCGTGGAACTGGGCGGCTATTCCGGCCCGCTCTGGATCATGGGCGAGGCGGGCGAGCGCCGCGCGCGGCTCGACAACGGCCGCCCCGATTTCGTCACCCGCGCCTGGAGCGTCTCGGGCGGCTGGTTCCTGACCGGGGACCTCCCTCCTTACAACCCGCGCCTCGGCAGCTTTGGCCAGCCCAGGGTGCTGCGTCCGGTGTTCGAAGGCGGCCCCGGCGCTATCGAACTCACCGCCCGCTACGAAAACCTCGAGTTCGAAGACATCGTCACGCCCGCGCAGGGCTGGGCGGCGACCTTGGGCGTGAACTGGTATCTCAACAGTTTCACTCGCTTCCAGGTCAACGCGATCCACTGGAACACCCAGAATACCGCCGGTGCCTACACCGGGAAAGACGATGGCCAGACCCTCACTGCCCGCGTCGGCGTGACCTTCTGAGCCTTTCATAAATCCATGACAGACATTCGGGGACAATCATGAGTCTCGCCCTTATCGGCTTCCTGATGGTGGCCACTTTCATGACGCTCATCATGACCAAGCGGATGACCCCGCTGGTCGCGCTGGTCGTCGTGCCCACGCTTTTCGCCCTCCTCGCCGGTTTCCATGCAGGGCTGGGCGACATGATGATCGAGGGCCTGACCAAGCTTGCGCCCACCGGCGTCATGCTGCTCTTCGCGATCCTCTTCTTCAGCACGATGACCGACACCGGCCTGTTCGATCCGCTGGTGGGCCGCCTGATCCGGCTGGTCCACGGCGATCCGATGCTGATCCTGATAGGTTCGGTGGTGCTCTGCGCGCTCGTCAGCCTCGATGGCGACGGTTCGACCACCTACATCATCACGATGGCCGCCATGCTGCCGCTCTACAAGCGCTACGACATGAACCGGCTCTACCTCGTCTGCCTGCTGATGGTGACGAGCGGGGTGATGAACCTTACCCCCTGGGGCGGGCCGACAGCGCGCGCCGCCAGTGCGCTCAAGCTCGATCCCTCGACGCTGTTCGTGCCGCTGATTCCGGGCATGGTCGCCGGTCTCGCCTTCCTGGTCCTGCTGGCGATCCACTTCGGCCGCAAGGAACGCCGCCGCATCGGCCGCGTCGACGCCGCGACCCCGAAGGAACTGGCCGACTTCGCCGTCTCGCAGTGGCCCGAGGCGCGCCGTCCCGGGATGATCTGGTTCAACGCCGCGCTGGTCGTCGCGCTGCTGGTACTGCTGGTCTGGGGCGTCCTGCCGCTGCCGATCCTGATGATGCTGGCTTTCGCGATCTCGATGATCGCCAACTACCCGCATGTTAAGGAGCAGAAGGAGCGCATCGCCGCCCACGCGGGCAACGTGCTGGCGGTGGTCTCGCTGATCTTCGCGGCAGGCATCTTCACCGGCATCCTGTCGGGCACCGGCATGGTCGAGGCGATGAGCCGCGAGGTCGTGAACTTCATCCCGCCGTTCCTCGGCCCCTACATGGCGCCGATCACCGCGCTGATCAGCCTGCCGGGCACGTTCTTCATCTCCAACGACGCCTTCTACTTCGGGATGCTGCCGATCCTTGCGGAGGCAGGCGCGCATTACGGCGTCGAGCCGATGGCCATCGCCCGCGCCTCGCTGATGGGCCAGCCGGTTCACCTGCTCAGTCCGCTGGTGCCCTCGACCTATCTCCTGGTGAGCCTTGCGGGCGTGGACCTTGCCGATCACCAGCGCTTCACGCTGGTTCCGGCGGCGCTGTGCTGCCTGGTGATGACGGTCGTGGGGATGCTGGTCCTCGCCTTCCCGTTCGTGGGGTGACGGGGAACTACGAGCCTTGGCTGATACCCGCATGATCCTACGCTTCCTCGCCGCGCTGGCCCTCGGCGCGGCGGGGGGCGCTGCGTTCTGGTCGATCGGGGCGCCGCTGCCCTGGGTGCTGGGCGCGATGACGGCCTGCGCGGTGGGGAGCATCGCCGGTCTGCCCGTCGCCGCCTCGTCCGCCACGCGCCGCCCGATGTCGGCGGTGATCGGCGTGGTGCTCGGCAGCGCCTTCCATCCCGGCCTCATGAAACAGGCGGCGGAGTGGATCGTGCCCATCGCACTCCTGCCGCTGTTCCTCGCAAGCGCGGCATTTGTCTGCGTGGTCTATTTCCGCCGCGTCGCCCGTTTCGACCCGCCGACCGCTTACTTCGCAGGCATGCCCGGAGGCATTGCCGAGATGGTGCTGATGGGCGCCGAGCGCGGCGCGGACGAGCGCATGGTCGGCCTGATCCACGGCGCGCGCATCTTCCTCGTCGTCTTCATCCTGCCGTTTCTGATCCGCGCCTTCGAGGCGGACGTCCACGCGCCGCCGCTTGCCGCGCCCTTATTGACCGAAGCCACCGGCTGGCCGCTGCTGCTCTGGGGTCTCGGCTGCGTTATCGTCGGCAGCCTGCTCGGCCGCGCCTTGCGCCTGCCCGCGTGGCACCTGATAGGGCCGCTCTTCGTTAGCGCGCTGGTCCATCTGACCGGCCTTTCCGACTTTCACATTCCAGTATGGGCTATCGGCGCCGCGCAAGTGGGCCTCGGTGCGACCATCGGCTGCCGCTTTGTCGGCCTCGACCTCAGGACCCTCGCCCGCACCCTGCTGCTGGCGGCGGGATCGACGGCGATCCTGCTGCTGGTAACCTTCGTCTGGGCCTTTGCGATCGGTTGGGCTACGGGGCTCAACCCGGCGCTCGTCGCGCTGGCCTATTCGCCCGGCGGGGTGGCGGAAATGAGCATGGTCGCGCTGAGCCTTTCGCTGGAGGCGGGTTTCGTGATCGTCCACCATCTCGTGCGGGTGATGCTGGTCATCGTCGGCGCGCCGCTGTCCTTCCGAATCATGGGAGCCGCAAATGACCGCGCCTGATCCCCGCGAACAGACCATTGCCATCCTCTATCAGGCGCTCGAACCGCCGGTGATCGACGGTGCCCGCAAGGAGGCCAAGCCCGGCGGCTATTCCGACAGCGGCGCCGATATCGGCGTGGCCCTGCTGGCGGCGGGCTGCACCCTGGCGACGCCGATGGCCGATCCCGATCCGACGCGCGTCTTCGACTGGGTCTGGCCCGACACCGAGGAAGGCATCGCCGCCGCGCTGGAGGCAGGCGCGACCTTGCTCTGGGCCAATACCGTGGTCTTCGCAGGTCATCCGATCGAGGCGGCCAGCCGCGAGGCCCGGATCGTGGGTCCCGACCCGCAGGCCATGCAGGCGATCGACGACAAGGCGGCTACCAATGCCCGCCTGCTGGCGGCAGGCCTGCCGGTCGCGCGCTCGTGGCTGATCGACGGCGACGGCGATCTGGACGCGCAACTTGTAGCTTTTGCGGATCGCGTACCGATCGTGGTGAAACCGTTGCGCGGTCGCGGCAGTCAGGGCGTGAGCGTAGCTCGCACCGGCGAGCAACTCGCCGCGCAAGTCCGCGATCTGGCCGAGAGCCGCCGCTTCGGCGCGGCGATCATGCTGGAGCAGTTCCTGCCGGGACAGGAGATCACGATCACCGTCATGCCCGCCGCCTGCCGGGAGGGTGCGACCGCGCCTTTCGCGCTGCCGCCTGTGCGTCGTTTCGACCAGATCGGCGATGTCGCGCCCTATAACGGCGACGTTCCGGTCAGCCGCAACAGCGCGGCGATGACTCCGTCGGAGCGGGCCAGTCCCGCGATCATGGCCGTGACCGGGGCCTGTGAGCAGGCGGCCGCGCTTCTCGCCATCCGCTCGCCGATGCGGATCGACTGCCGCGCCGATGCCGAGGGCACCTATTTCCTCTTCGACGTCAATGCAAAGCCCAACCTCACCGGCTCCGGCCGTCCGGGCCGCGATGACGAAGACAGCCTTTCCACCCTCGCTGCAGCCGCTATCGGCTGGAGCTATCCCGACTTTCTCGTGGCGGCCGCTCGCGGCGCCTGGACCAACAGGAACCTTTCCGCATGACCGAACTGTGGCAGCACATCGTTGCCGATTTCTCCAACCTCGGCTCGCCCGCCGCCCTTGCCGCCTTCGGACAGGTGGTGCTGATCGACGTGATGCTGGCGGCGGACAATGCCATCGTCGTCGGCGCGCTCGCGGCCGGGCTTCCCGCCGCGATGCGCCGCAAGGTGATCCTGATCGGCGTGCTGGCCGCGCTTGTCCTGCGCATCGCCTTCGCGCTCGTCGTGACCCAGTTGATGCAGCTTGTCGGCCTCGTCTTCGCAGGCGGGCTGCTGCTGGTCTGGGTGGCGTGGAAGATGTGGCGCGAATTGCGCGAGGATGTCGGCGGCGAGGATGACCCCGTCGCCAAGGCCGCGCCGCGCTCGTTCGCCGCCGCAGCCTGGGCGGTGGCCGTGGCCGACATCAGCATGAGCCTCGACAACGTGCTGGCCGTGGCCGGTGCCGCGCGTGACCATCCCGGCATCCTTGCCATCGGCCTGATCCTGTCGGTCGCGCTGATGGGTCTTGCCGCGAACGTGCTGGCCCGCGTGATCGAGCGCTATCGCTGGATTGCCTATGTCGGCCTGATGGTCATCCTCTACGTGGCCGGAAAGATGATCTGGGAAGGCCTCGTCGACCCCTCGCGCGGCATTCTCGCGCTGTTCTGAGGTGCGTCTTTTGCGAAGATCGCGGCACCAGCCCTGCCGTGATCTTCGCAATTCAGTTGAGCGGCCCCGGCGGCGGAACCGCGTTTCCCGTCTGGCTGCTGGTGACGAGCGCGCGTGCCTGCGAGACCCGGCTATGGGGCGGCACGCTGTGGGTCAGCCAGACATTGCCGCCGATCTCCGAACCCTTCCCGATCGTAACCCGCCCCAGGATCGTCGCGGCGGCGTAGATCACCACGTCGTCTTCGACGATGGGGTGGCGCGGTTGCGCCCGGATGAGCGCGCCGGAACTTTCCGTGGTGAAGTCCTTCGCGCCCAGCGTGACGCCCTGGTAGAGACGCACGTTGTTGCCCACGATCGCGGTTTCGCCCACCACGACGCCGGTGCCGTGGTCGATGAAGAAGCCGCGCCCGATCCGTGCCGCAGGATGGATATCGATCCCGGTGCTGCCATGGGCGATTTCGGAGAGAATGCGCGCAACCAGCGGTGCGCCCAGTCCGTGCAGGGCATGGGCAAGCCGGTGGTGGATGATCGCCAGAAGTCCGGGATAGCAGATCAGAACTTCGTCGAGGCTGCGTGCTGCCGGATCGCCCCGGAAGGCGGCTTCGATGTCGAGGTCAAGCAGGCGCCGGATCGCGGGCAGGCCGCGGGAGAATTCGAGCACGATGGCGTTCGCCCGCTGCTCGGCCGCATCGCTCTGTCCGCCCGCGCCGTAGTAGAGTTCCAGCCGTACTTGCGCCTGAAGGCGGCTGAGCGCGATCTGCAGGGACTGGGTGACGAACGTCTCCTCATTATGCACCCGCACGAAGTCCGGGCCGAGCCTGAGCGGAAACAGCGCGCCGCAGAGTTCCTCGGCCACTTTCGCCAGCCGCACGCGCGAGGGGAAGCCCTCCACCCCGTACTCGGCATGTTGCATGTTGGCCGTGCGCCAGCCGCGTCGGATTTCCGACAGTTCGTGGACTATGCCTTCGACGTTCCAGAAATCGTCGGTCGCGGCAGCAGCCGGTACCACTTCTTCAAGAGCGGCGTCGTCAAGATCGCCAGTGGGGATTGGCATCGTTTTCACCTCTTTGATGAGGGATCACGAAGCTTGGCGTTGTCGCCTGAGCGTCGCGCGCTTTAGCCGTTGGTAACGCGGAGCAAGCTGCATCCCGATCAAAAGCCGCGTGGCCTGTTTATTTGAGAAGAGGTCGTGCCAGTCAAGCAAGCCGGTCCGAAATGGCGATAGAAAATCTGACGGCGGCCAAAGCGAAGGTTGGCGGCAAAGAAAAAGCCGCCCGGGACAGGGCGGCTTTTCCGTTTGGCCTTGGCGGAAGGACTTAGAAGTCCATCCAGTCGTCGGCGGTGGTGAGTGCCTTCATCGGCTTGCGGACCGGGGCCGGTTCCGCCGGGGCGAACGCGGCGGCAGCGGGGACCGAAACCGGAACCGGACGCGGGGCGGGACGCGAGATCGAACCGCGCAGGCCTTCGTTGCCTGTGCGGAACATCGCGGCGCGGTCCGACAGGGCGGTCACTTCGCTGTTGAGGTTGCGTGCGGCGGCCGAGGTTTCCTCGACCATCGCGGCGTTCTGCTGGGTCGCCTGATCCATCGTGCCGATCGTCGCGCTGATCTCGGTGATCGTCGAGGACTGGGCCTGGTTGTCGCCCGCGATATCGCGGAGCAGGGTGTGCACTTCGGTCACGTCGCCCGAGATGTTCTGCAAGGCACCGTCGACGCGCTGCACGGCTTCCACCGCCGTACCGATGTCGGTCTGGGTGGCGGTGAGCTGCTCGCGGGCGCGCTTGGCTTCCTCTTCCGAGCGCATGGCGAGCGCCGAAACCAAGTCCGCGACGACCGCGAAACCGCGTCCGGCATCGCCCGCGCGGCCCGCCTCGACGGCGGCGTTCATGGCGAGGACGCGGGTCTGGAAGGCGATCTTGTCGAGGCCTTCGATCACCGAGTCGATGCCCTTG
>PJTO01000097.1_pt1 | contig 120253 bp, 92 predicted proteins | sample 1512101 | NCBI WGS metagenome assembly PJTO01 (sample SAMN08177690, study PRJNA422409) | Soil metagenome, whole genome shotgun sequencing project. | reverse complement strand
CCGGTGCAACGCTCCGTTTCTCCAAATGCGCAAAGCCGGTCGTGGCTGTCTCTTGCCGGACATAGTCCTGACCGATGCTGCTGTTGCTCGCGTTGTAGTACTGGATGTGCAGCTCCGCGAATGCATTTTGCAGTTGTGCCGCATACACGTCCCCGGAGAGCAGATACGTTTTTCCGCCTTCAACCGCCACGGATTGCGACACCATTGCTCTTGTCCATGGCGCTAGTCCGGTCGCTTCGACCTTTAATGCTCGAGCCCCCTTCATCACTGGTGTTGAGACTAGAGCGATTTCACCGGTTTCAGACGCATCGTCATGATGATCCCAATGATAATCTGTGCTATCAACCGCCTTCTCAAATCCTCCGTTCTTGATAAGATTATCGAGATCATCCGCTTCGATCAGCTCAAACCAGCCAAATTCTGTCCAATTCGACCAGATTTGCGAATGCGTCACACGCAAACGTAATTGAAACTTCTCATTTTGCGGTAGAGTCGGAGTCCACTCGAAGCTTCCGAAAGTAGAGGAAGCAGGATGATTGATTACTCCAGAATCCCACACTAACGCTCCCACGGCATCCTGTACCTGGATTTGAACATGCTCAAAAGCCCCGCTTGCAAATGAAGCCGTTTGTGTCCATGCAATATTAAAAGTTGAAGTATCAATCGAATTTGGAACACTTTCGCTTCCCGAAGGGAATGTTAATGCCACCGCTGGACGTCCTTCGATTGTAGAGGTTAACTGATTGCCATTGGCATCGTAAGTATATTTTTGAACATAAACGCCGTTCTTTTTGATGCCTATTAGCCTATTATTGAGGTCATACTCATATTGATAGGAACTACTAGCGAAAACGCCTATCCCAAGAGCTAATTGAATCATAACAAGAACCATAAGCATACTTATCGATCTAAATATCATTCCATATCCTCCTGTTTTTCCCTTTTTAGTCACCCCCCATAATGCTACTTTAGTTTCTATCTTTTGTCACTATTCATCTATAAAATCCTTTATTACAAAACAAAACCAGACAAAATGCGTCAGCAATCGACAAAACCAATTTTATGACACCCTTTTATTCCCTAAACATTGGATAACCTGTTTCCAACACAAAGACACCTCCAAGGCCATCCTCCACATCCAACGACATGGAAAATTCTCTTGTAGGTGTCTGATTGTTTCCCACTATGAAGTAGAATCTGTTTATCGCCGAAGCTTGTCCAACGCCTCCCGGAAGTCGTCCGGAAGCGAGGCCGTAACCTGCTGCTTGTCCCCCGTCCATGGATGGTGCCAGATCAACCGTTCGCCATGCAGAGCTTGCCGGGAAATGACCGTTCTCTTGCCGCCATACAGTCCGTCGCCTGCCAACGGATGGTTGATCGAGGACAGATGGACGCGAATCTGATGCGTGCGTCCCGTCTCCAGATGCAGCCGAACGAGGGTGTGATCTGTAAAGCGCTCAACGACCTCGTAATGAGTCACGGCAGGATCGCCAGTCTCGCTAACACGACGGCGCGTGGAATGATGGCGATCTTGGCCGATAGGCTTGTCGATCCTGCCTTTATTCCCCTCTATGCCGCCTTCGGCTAACGCCAGGTAGACGCGTCCGATCGTTTTCTCGCGCATTCCTTTATCGTACTGGTACTGGGCGAATTCGTTTTTCGCATATAGTACCGGTCCGGTCGTATCTTTGTCGATGCGATGCACGTGACGTACGCGCAAATCCTGGCCCGTCATTTCGTAGTAAGCAGCAACCGCATGAGCGAGCGTCTTGCGCTGCCCCTTCTCGCTCGGATGTACCTCGATGCCTGCCGGCTTGTTCACAACGAGTGTGAACTCGTCTTCATATAGAATGTTGAGTTCCATCCAATCGGACGGATAGTCCCGCTGTTCTCGCGGAAACAGATGCAGGCGTAGGTTGGCTCCCTGCAGTAGGCATCCACGATTTTGCATCAGCTTTGAGAGATGCTTCGGCGGCAGCGGCAAATACTTGGCGACAACCGACAGAGGAGCGCCGACCAAGCCGTCCGGCAGCCGGATGTCCATCCACTCGCCTTTGATGCGTCCCATGCCGAGCAGTTGCTGCGGTTGTCCGCCGCTTCGCGCCGCAGCTCCCGATCCGCCCGCGCCCCCGCGTCTGGCGCCGGATTTTCGCTCAGCCGGGCGATCCTCCCGCACTTCGCCTCTTACTGGCGGTTCCGCCCGTTGACTTCTGCCGCCATGCTCACGAAGCTCGCTGCGCCCGTAGCCTCCGGCCCTCGCAGCATTCTCTCCTCTTCTCGCGCCTCCGCCTGGACGTTTCGCCCCACCGCCGCGCACTTCTCCGCCAGATCGCTTAGACACCACGCCACTCCGTCTGCCTTCATCCGACCAATTCGACGATCCGCCGCTACCGCGTACAACTCCCCCAGTCCGTTTCGCTGCTCCGCCATTCCGTCCAGCTCCCGAAGCGCCGCGATCCCGCCGTCCGTTATTCTCATGACCGCCGGATTTCTGTCCGCCGCGCGGCCGATTTCGTCCTGCTCCGCTCATTGTGTCTTCCTCCGATTCTAATACGCGCCCGCTAACCTCTGGCGGGCTTTGCCGATCAATATACGGGAACGTCCGAGCAATGTCAACTCGGTCATACTTTCCCTACAAGCCAATCGCTTACAGATCTTCTGAACAACCACACTTGAGGATACAGTGCTAAACGCATAGCAAAACTGCTTGCGTAACGGTCTCGGAGACCGCTACGCGAGCAGATCCGACCAGTTAGGCGCCTCTTACGGTCTGGGAGACCGTTATGCGAGTAGATCCGACCATTTAGGCGCTTCTTACGGTCTGGCAGACCGCTACGCGAGCAGATCCGACCATTTAGGCGCTTCTTACGGTCTGGCAGACCGTTATACGAGCGCCCCTGAACGTTTGACTTGGTGTGATTCTACGAATCAATCTTCATCAGCATCTCTTCCAAAAGCCGAATCCTGGCAAGAGAAGCCCGCAGAAGACCGATGCCGATCTCGGGATACAGACGGACAAGCCGCGTGACATCCTCACGTTGCAGCGCCAGAACCCGGACGTCGCCGAAAAACGCCTGCGCGCTCACCGTGGAGGCCGACTCGTCCAGCGCCGAAGTCGCGCCGCATACTTCGCCGGCTCCGAGAACGCCCAAGGTGCCCTCCCAGCCGGCGGCGGAGACGCTCTTCAGCTCTACGTTGCCGTCGATCACGACGTACATCGCACCGTTTTTATCCCCGCGCTGCAGCAAATAGCTGCCGTCCTCGAACGTCATCTCCGTCGCCGCGCCTGCGATCAAGCCGAGCTCTTCAAGCGACAGGTCGGCGAAAAACGGAACTTTCTTCAAAAATACAACTTTGTTTAACCGCCCAAGCGCACTTGTCCCAGCACTCGAACCAGCCCCCGCGCCAGAACCAGTCCCACCGCCAGAGCCCGCTCCTGCCCCGACACCTGAACCTACGCCTACACTCGCACCCAAACCAGCACTAGCGCCCTGCTCTTCCTTCATCGTCGTCGCCTCCTTCCCTCGCCGCCATTCGCCGGCCATCTCCCGCCACCAATCGTCGGCCGATTCCGCCGACCGAGCGACCGCCGCGGCGGCCTCCTCCAAGGTCAGCTTCTCCATGCGTTCCGCATTCGCTTCCCATCCGGCCGCCAATCTTTGCGACAGCTTGCGCACGCCGCCAATGCCTTCCGCAAGCACCTCAAGACCGCCGCTGCGGATTTCCTCATCCTCGTCCGCCAACGCCTTGCGAACCGCGGCAACGACCTGCTCGTCCGTCAACCGCACCAGAATCGCCCAGACGCCTTCGTGAATCGTCCGCTCAAGATCTCGCTTCCTAAGCGCAGCCAGCTCCGCCAAATCCGTGCGCCCCAGCACACCATAGGCTTCAGGCAGCAGCGACGACTGCGCATGCTCGGCCAGCTTGTCCGCCGCCTGCTCGGCCAGCCAGCCGCGAACCTGCTCATCCGGCAACAGCCGCGCCAACGCCGTAGTACCTGCGCTCCAGCTCTTCGGCGAAGCGTCCGGCAGCGCCTCCTTCAGCGCGGCAACGATGCCGTCGCCCATATCGATCAGCGCCTGGACCGTCACCCGGTACAGCTCCTGATCCGCCGCCGGCAGCTTTGCCAGCAAGCCAGGAGCGACTTCCGTCCGCTTCAGCACGCCAAGACAGGCCGTCGCCGCCACTCTGGCCGCAGGGTGTACATCCTCCAGCAACGCCTTCACCTCGGACGCAAAGCGATTCAGCCCCAGCTCGCCAACAACCCGGCAGACGTGGATCGACTCCTCTCCGCCCTCCTGCAAAATCCGCTCGATCACCTCGTAGCAGGCCTCGTAGCTTTGCGCGCTCTCCAGCATATACATCGCCTTGACCGCTTCCGCGACCACCATCGGCGACGGATCAAGCAGCTTCATCCGCAGGAAGAAAAAAGCCTGAGAAGGCATATGCTTCATCCGAGCCAGCTGGCGCACGACCTCCTGGCGAACATCCGGTTCCGGGTCCTCCAGCAGCGAGGCCACCTTGACCATCTCCGGGAGCCCCGAGCCAGACAGGTCGAGCGCCTTCAGCGCGGCGATCTTTACCCGCGGGCTTTCATCGTCGATACGCGCGAGAATTTGCGCCATGTGGCGGACATCCCGACTTCGTCCGAGCAGATTAAGCGCAATTTCGCGCGCCTCTTCGCTTCCGCTGTCAAGCATGGTCTGCACAACGCCCATCGTACGCGGATTGCGGAAAAACTCCTTGTAGCTCTCCGCCAGTTCCTTATCCTCCGAAAGACCGGCCGATTGCAAGCTGCGAACGAGTTCCTTCATATATAACTGACGAACGACCCATGCCAGCACGAACATGACCACGGCTCCGGCCAAGCCAAGCGCAGCCAGCTCCGCGAACCCCCAGCCAAAGCCGGTATGCAGAAACTGAAGTCCCGCGCCAAGCAAAATGCCCGCGAAAGTCGCAATACCTTGCGCCACGTAGCGGAAGCCGTCCCGCTGCTGAAGCGGCAGCATTTTATAGAATAATTGATAGGAAGGCTCGGCCGAATAGTAAATGAGCAAGTACGTCAGCATGTAGCTCCCGGAAACCGCGAACATCGCAATAGGGGAACCGATCAATCCCCATGCGGCGGCAAACGCCAGCACATAGACGGCCGAGATGCCCGCCAGCATGCCGCTCGCGCCGAGCCACGCCATCAGGCGCCCCGAGACGAGCTGCAGCAGGAACGCCAGCGCGAATAGAACGGTCGTAACGACGCCGAACATTTTGCCGAAGTCGGCCTCGTTCGGGTAAGCGGTGTGCGCCGTATTCAGAAACACGAACTCCATCAGAAAATAAAGCGCCGGCATCACCGTCATCATTCCAAGAACGCCAAGAAGGAACGGAGACTTCAGCGTCCGCTTGAAATAATCCATCGACGACAGCGTCTCCTGTTCCCCCTCGCTGTTCCCCGCCGATCTAAGCGCCAAAGGCACGAGATAATCCGCGATCGCTTTGCGGTAGTTATACAGAGCGGCCAGCAGGAACAGCGGTCCCAGCACATAGACGATGTCCGGTCCAACCCAGGGACTCACCGCCTGAGTAATCAGCCCCGCAGCCACGCCGCCCAGCGTCGCCGCAGCCACGAAGAACGGCATCAGCCGCTTCGCCTGCTGCGTCGGGCACAGATCGACGGCCAGACTCCACAGCAGAATCGTCTGCTGACGCACGACAAAATTCGAGGTCAAAAACAAAAACGGATAATAGAAACGAAAATCGATCCCGGCCGCTCTCAGCCCCAACAGAACAACCGCATTCACGGCGACGATTCCGATCATCAGGGAATACATCGTCCGCATCAATCCCGGCTTCGTCATCCTGCCGGCCAGCCAGGTCATAAACCACGCTTCCAGCGGCAGAATAACCGCCTCGGCGACATAGATATAAGGCAAATAAACACTGCCGAAGCGCTGATTAAACAGCGTCATAAAGCCGTTGTAATTCAGCATCTCGGCAATGCCGCACAGCAGGAAGACCGGCACCATCAGCGCGAGCTTGTGCCGGTCCTCCGTCATAATCCCCAATCGGCGAATCCATTGTTGTAGCATCATAGCCTTACTCAACTTTCTTATGAAATCCGCAGCCAGTAGATCAACCGGTCTTCCCCGTCAAAATAATAGTCCGGACACTGGCCGATCAAAGTAAACCCGTTTCTCTCGAACAGTCTGCGGATCGTCTGGTATTCCGGGAGACTGCACGTATACGTGATCAAATACCGGGCGAACGCCTGTCGCAAATAATCGAGCATTCGCTCCAGCAGCGCTCCCGCGATTCCCCAGCCGCGATATTCCCGGTGCACGACCACGTAATCCCAGCTGTAGCCTCCGGTTTTCTGATCGTTCTCGGCCACGCAGCTAACCGCGATAATCTCGTCAAGCTCGTTGACGGCGTACCAGACGACAGCCTGTCCGGCGAGCGCGCGATACGGCAAAGTCCGAAGCTGCTCCTCCTCGCCGGGCGTATACCTCGTATCGTCGAACGAAAAAGCCGAGAACAGAAACTCCACGATGCCGCGAGCCCGCTCCTCCGAATCCAGCAGCCGAATTTCGTATGTTCGGGTAATCATGCCCATGCCATCCTCCCCCTCTCCGCTCTAAACCGCCAGAGTGCCGTTCCAGCCGGAGGACGTCCCCTTCTGGAAGTACTCGTCGCAGAGATAGAAATACAGCTTGGCCGCTTTGTCCATCCGATTGTGCTTGATCACCTCGACGAACGTCTCGCGCGCGTCGTAGAATCGGCCCTCCTGGCACAGCATCAGCCCGCGCTCGAACAGGTCCTTCGTGCGCTCCTTGGCCTGGCGAATCGGCTCCGGATCGCCGTCGTACACATCAATCAGCTCGATCGCCTGATCCTGCCCCTCCGGCGTAATTCGTCCGAGCGAGCGATGGCGGAAGCGCTCCGGCTCCCGCAGCTGCTCGAACAAATCCCGCGTCACGAGCACCGACGCGCCCAATTCCTCAGACATTTTCTCCATCGTTGACGTCAAGTGCACATCATCCGAGATAACGTTGCCTTCCCAGCGCCTCTCCTCGCCGATAATGCCCATCATCAGCGGACCGCGGTGGATGGCGATGCCGATATCGACCGGAGCGTAGCCGGATTGTCGGCGGTTGGCGTTGTATTGATCCAGCTCTTCGCGAATCGCGATGGCCGCCCTGAGCGCTTCCTCGGCATAGCCGGGGAACAGCGCCATAAAGCCTGCTCCGAGATATTTGCTGATCAAGCCGTCCTCTCGACGCACAAGCGGACCGAATCGGCGCAGGAACGAATTCATGAAGTTGAAGTTTTCCTTCGGCGTCAGCGTCTGCGACAGCTTGCGGAAATCGCGCAGGTTAACGACCATCACGGACATGTCCTGCTGAACCTGATCGCCGAGACGGATATCGAGAATGCCCTTTTTGCCCAGCGACTTGAAAATCTGCTGCGGAACGAATCGATACGACACCTCCGAGAAGCTCGTAATGTCGGATACATACTGCCGGATATACCGGGCCATCCGATTGAACTGCTCCCCGAGATCGCCTACCTCGTCGCGGCTCTTGACGCTCACCTCGACGTCCCAATTGCCGTCGGCCATCGCCATAACGCTTTTGCGCAGCTTGCGTACCGTCGACAGCATAAAGAACGTTCCGGAGAGGATGACGACCAGCAGCACGACGGTGATAATAGCGATATTTTGCAAAATATTTTGATAGATTGTACGGTTGGCTTGATAGAGAACGCTTAAATCTCGTCCCGTCTCATAGATGCCCACGACCTGCTGCTTGCTGTTATAAACCGGGCCGATCGCGAACAGCCATTTGCCGTTAGCGTCCTCCCATTGGCCCGTCTGGATGCTGCCCTCGCGCAGAACCAGTTGGTTGGCCTCGTTCATCTCGAACGGCTTGAACATGTTTACCCCGTCGTCGTCGTCCATGATGATGTACAGCTGGCCGTCGTCGTATTTATACAGCGTGCTGTACAAACCTTGACGCTCCACGTCCTGCTCGTCCGCGAAAATGAAGTTCATTTTATCCCGAATCAGCTCGTAATCTTCGTTGCGATAATCGGCGGGAGAGCTCAGCTTCTCCAGACGGTCTCCGTCGATCAGCTGCTGCCCGTTGCGGGCCAGGAGCGCCAGCTCCCGCTGCATCTCCTCTTCCATCCGGGAGGAAAATCCGTTGTAGATCGAATTCGACAGCAGGACCATGCCGACGACGATAATCGGAACGATAACAACCCCCTGCTTGAGAAAAAGAGACACGCGACGATTCATCAGATGGACGTAAACGAGCCACAGCGAGTAGATCAGCAGCGCGATACCCAGCGCGCCAGCTCCCCAGCTAATCCAGCCCGAAGCGAGTGCTCCACCGGAATAGCCGGCATTCGTCAGCGCTTTGACCAGCCGGTTCATTCCGTCGTAGAGCAGGATGCGATCGTTCAGCACGACTGCATATCCGCCGCCGATCACCGGAATGACATCCATAATCTCGTGACTCTCCGCGTCCGGAACCGACTGCACGATCGACGATCCGTCCAGCAGCACCTTCAGTCCCGTTCCTCCCGGAGGCATGATCGTCACGGCATTTAGCAGGCGATCGACGAACATAAGACTGCCGTCCGGCGCGATCGACAGCCTTTCGGGGAAGTTTTTGCGCGTGCGATCCATATTCGCAAGCGGATATAGGTTCTGGCTCGTCCCATCCTCCGCAACCCGGAAAATGCTGCCGCGCTTCGTCGTATAGTAGATCTGTCCGGGCTCCGTGCCCTCAATCTCCGACAAGAAACGATCCTTCGGCAAGGTGAAGGAAAACTTCGCTTGCGGCTGGCCCCCTTGGAGGGGAAGCTGCATCAAGAAGATCTTCTCCGATGCGGCCAGAAAGAAATACAGATTGTCGCCCATCACCCGCAAGCCCTGAATTTGCCCGACTCGCTTGCTTGTGCCGTTGCCTTTCCATTCATACAGCGTCTCCGGAGAGCCGCCCTTTGCATCGTAACGGACGATTCGCTCGCTCTGAACGATCAGCCCGTAGGAATCGAGCACCGTATCGAGCACGATCAGTCGCCCTTCGCCGTCTACGGCCGCCTCCGTAAAGTCCTGGCGGGAGTCGCTGCGGACGCCTGCATGCCGCGCGCTAGCCTCCAGCTTGCCCTCGCGGGACAGACGCCAAATGTCCTGCTTCGACTGCCCAATGACGACAAGAGAATCTCCCGTCGCCTCCGCGGCCCTCGATAAATTCTCGAGCGCAATTTGGCGGGACCAAGGTCCCTTCTGCCATCCGCCCTCCTGCATAATCCGGTAAACCGACAGCCCCGTCAACGTCAATGCGACGACAAGCGCCAACAACGCCAGTTTTCTCATTTCGTTCTACCGTCTCTTTCCACTATTGACATCCCCTCGGTACCTGTATCCGCTACTTAGCCTATTATTTCCATCGTACTATAAACGCCGACATTTTACACCCTTTTTCCTATGTAAAATGACATTTTTCAAGTAATATTGTAGTATGGAAATTGATAGAAAAGATTGGCGCAATCGCGCCGATGGAGGATGGGTCAATGGGTCAGCTTGTATGCGGAGGCGCCTCTCTGCAATGCTCGTTCGGCATGGCGCCGGGCATGCTGAACGTACTTCCGGTTAACCGTACGACGACGGCAATGCCGATCGCCAACATCATGGACAATAAACCTTTCGTCAATATCGCCCCATTCGGAATGTGCAATTCGATGGCCAATCCCGCCGTCGCTTCCGCTACAGCCGCGGCTCTCGGCGTTTTGACTCCGATGCTCTGCACACCCGCCATCGCCGCTCCTTGGGTGCCGGGCTCCCCAACAGTGCTCGTCGCCAACATGCCCGCCTTGAACAATTCTTCCAAGTGCATGTGCAACTTCGGCGGGGTTATTCAGATCGTAAATCCAGGTCAAATGACGATACAGGTGCCCTAATGATAGAGATGATATTGAAGCCGTTCATCCAGCCGGTCAAGCGCTTGATCATTATGCCGCTCAAGCGCGCCAAAAACCTTCCCAAGCTGATCATTCGCCGTCTGGTCAAGTGGATGCGCAGCATTATGGGCGGCAAGCTGCGTTCGCGGGAGAATTATTGGAAGATCGGAACGTTCTATATCGCCAAGAAGCTGTTCGTCATCCTCGTTCTGCTCGCTCTTGTAATCGTATACTTCGGCTTCATCAAGCCTCCGAAGTTCGTGGACAAGTGGTTCTCCAGAACTCCCAAGATCGAAGCGTCGGCCGCGATGGCGCAGGGCTTTAACGGCTTGGCCAAAATCGTCGACGCGAACGGCAACCTGGTGTACCAGGGACCGCTGGAAAACGGCCAATTCTCCGGCTCGGGCAAGCTGTTCGCCCCGGACGGAACGCTGCTGTACATTGGCGACTTCGGGCAAGGGCTGAAGTCGGGCAAGGGCGAGCTGTACGACTCGAACGGCTCCCTCCTCTACCGCGGCCAATTTGCCTCCGATCTGTACGAAGGCAAAGGCACGCTGTTTAAACCGGACGGTTCGGTCCTGTATGACGGCGGCTTCGCCGCAGGCAAATACGAAGGCAAGGGGACGCTGTTCTCTGCGCCGGACCAACCGCTGTATGTGGGCGCGTTTGCTGGCGGCGAGTATCAGGGTGCGGGCAAGCTCTACGACGAGAGCGGAAAGCTCGTTTATGAGGGAGCGTTTAACGGCGGTAAATACGAAGGCGCCGGTAAGCTGTATCGCTCCGACGGTTCTTTGCAATATGAGGGATTATTTCTCGCAGGCGTTCTGTCGGGCGCGGGCAAGGAATATTTCCCTTCCGGCGTCGCCAAGTATGAGGGCGCCTTCCTGCTCGGCAATTATCACGGCGTCGGCAAGCTGCTGAACGAACAAGGCATCGTCTTGTACGAGGGCGGCTTCGTCGGCGGCTTGCGCGACGGCGACGGCAAAGCTTTTGGCTCCGACGGCATCGCCCAGTACGCCGGCAAGTTCAAAGCCGACAAGTACGAAGGCGTCGGCAGCTTGCTCGACGCGGACGGCGCAGCTGTCTATACCGGCTACTTCAAGGGCGGTAAAATTGACGTCCAAGGCTTCCTCGGCCTCTCTCAGCCGAAGCTTCAAGAGCTGCTGGGAGCGCCGGACGCTCCTCCGGCGAGCGAAGCCGAGCCTTTGCCCGAAGAGCTTGAGCCAATCGGGGAAGGGGAGTCTCCGGCTGACGGCTCAGCAGAGGAGAGCGGCAACGGCAGCGGTTCAAATCCGGAAGCCTCCGCTCCCGCAGACTCCGAATCGGGAGCGAACAATCCGAATAGCGACCCTGCCGCAGCTTCGCCAAGCTCGGATAAGTCAAGCTCGGGTTCGGGCAGCTCCGGTTCGAGCAGCTCGGAAGGATCGACGCCCGGCAGCAATGGCGGCGAATCGGCGGCCAACGACAACAACGGCGCCGCCTCCGGAAATAGCTCAAACGACGGAGAGGCTTCGAATCCAACTAGCCCAAGCGGAGACAGTGCCGATGCGGCCGGGTCGAACTCCGGCAGCTCTAATTCCGGCGGTTCGGGTTCTGGCGGTTCGGGTTCGAGCGGGTCGAGTACCGGAGTATCTAATTCTGGTGGTTCGGGTTCTGGCCGTTCAAGCCCAGTCAGCACCAGTATCCGCACGGCAGCCTCCACCGCTTCGTTCGCGACGAAGACTAGAATCGTCAAAGTGCTTCCACCGTCGCCAAATCCGGACGAAGTGGAAATTTTACCGGATCTACCGCCGGAGCCGCTCGATTTCACTTACGCGGCCCATCAGTTCTCGTTTAAGCTGATCGCCGACGAGGACAATCCGGAAGCCTATGAGGTCACCGAAATCAACACCTGGAACAAAGCAGTGCTGGAGCAGCTTGCGAGAACGCTCCAAGACGAGAAGCAGAAAGGTCTTAAGCAAACGCTCGGCGGCAGCAAGTACGAAATGACTTATGTCTGGAACGACGCTCTCTATATTTTCACCTACAACAAAGACGTTCCGGTTCGGCTTAGCGTTCATCAGTTGGTTCGATAGTTTGAAAAGCGCGGGTTGAAGTTTGTTCGTCGAGGAACGCCAGTTGGAAGGTACTGCGCTAGAGCGGAGAAGCCGCCTTAATTATGGGGGATCGGACATTTTGAAGAAAATAGAGCGACTTATCCGCTTTAAATTCGGAAAAAGCGGATTATCCGAAAAATAAAGCGGAAAACCCGCCCTACTCTCACCGATTCAGCCCAGCAACCGAAAATAAAGCGGAAAATCCGCTTTATTCCAAGTGTTCAACAGTTCCAGGTAACGTCCGTCATAGAGACCTAAATAAGAAACTGCCCCATTCGAAGGAGAGTCCTTTGAAATCAGGGCAGTTTCTTATAATTTAGTAGAGCTCGCTCAGTACCGTAACAAGGATAACAGGGTTCGCCACCTGCTGAAGTGCCGGCATTATGGAGAAATTTTCGGCTGTTACATGCAGGCTCGGCGCGCGCTATGAATAAATGCTAACCCTAATTACCTCAAACCGCGAACAACCGTTAGTCGCCTCCAGTACAAGCCTTAACGCCGAAGTCGCTATAGGCTGCGACAATGGATGAGTCCTTTTCCGCTTGCGGTTGTCCGTTTCGCGATGAATCGTGCGCCATTCCCCATCGATCAGGGCTTGCAGCGAATAATCCTTCACCAACTCGGGTATGACCTCAAAGTCTGTGCGATGATGATGCAAATTAATCAGATCCTCGTCCACATCATCGTTGAAAACGAGTTGCGCTTCCTTCACTGCCACCGGCTCATCCCATGAAAATTCAAGCCATTGCGGCTCATTCGACGGTTCGGACACCCACATATTCGGTCCCCCGTAAGGTCGGATAAAACCGTTTTAACCTGCGACGGGCAAAAAATATCCGTTGTTCCGACTGTGCGTAGGCAGAAAGGCTTACGCGCGTATTTTTTCATCGACCATGTCAGCACCGGCTGACTGGCTTCGCGATTTTCCGTCGTCGCCGCAGCCCGAGTAGTATTTGTGCCGACGAAGCCGATCACGCCAGTCATCGGCTCGTGCGATAGATGCAGCTTTACCGCTCCATTGGCTTTTACAATGATAAACGCATTCTGCGGCTGAGACGGTTTCCACGCGAGATCGCACACTGCACACTGCCGTTCTCCGGCAGGCAAGTCCAGCAGCACGGAAGCTTCTTTCGTGTGCGGAACGTAATTTTTCCGGCGACCGGTTGACCACAGTTCAATCTCCAGCTGCGTCGGCTCGTTCGCGTCCAGTAGAAGCTCCAATCCGGACAATTGATCGACAGGCAGCAAAATGCCGACATCCTCAGCCAGCATCGCGGTTTCGTCGGATCGTTCAATCCGAATGCTGCGCATATAATTTGAAGACTCGACCTTCGCCGTACGGGCCAAATCGTGCGGGTCGGCATAAGTGACGCCTATGACCGAGGCATCCTGCTTCAGCAGCGTCTGCTGGAGCTCGTGCCGGTATTCCCTGGGCGACAGTTCGCGGCGTTACCCCGTGCTTGACGCACAGGGCCGCTCCCGTTCCCGCCGCTTCTCCCAGCACTGCGCAGGTCGCCATCACGCGCGTCGTGCCGAAAGCGACATGCGTCGCGCTAATGTTGCGCCCGGCCATCAGCATATTGGATACATTTACCGAATACAGGCTGCGAAACGGAATCGGATAGACGCCGTCCATATACAGATGCTTCGAGCCACTCTCTTCCGCATACATTCCTTGCGGCGGATGCAAATCGATCGACCAGCCGCCAAAGCCGATGCGATCCTCGAATTCTCTCTGCGCCAAAATATCGTTTTGGTTCAGCACGTAATCGCCGACGAACCGTCGGAACTCCCGCTTCCCCGGAACGGCGCCGACCCATTCCAACGTCATATTGTCCGCATCGAATTGGCCCGAATTTTTAATATAGTCCCATATGCCGTAAATCGCCGCCCACAGCTCATCGCGGATTTTTTCATTGTCATGCACCGTATCGTGCTCGCCGCCCCATTCGATCCACCAGTAATGACAGCCCGAATCGCCGCTGCGGATGACCCGTTTTAACGGAATCGTCGTTTGCGTAATATCGCGGGCAAAGCTTGGCGGCACATACTTCACCGGCCTGCCTTTCGTCCCGCGTATAAAACAAAATCGTACTGCCGAGCGTAATCTCGTCCGCAACGTCCGGCGCCCACGCTTCTTGGTACTCATCCTTCGATTCCCGTCCGAGACGATACTTCGCGCCTGCCAGGAAACCGACCAGTCCATCGCCGGTGCAATCGATATACTGCTCGCTCTCAAAGCGAATACGCCGTTCCGAAGCCATCATCCACCCCGTCACAGACTTAATGCGGCGATCATCCTCGGGCCCTTCGGCTTCAACCTCATGCACGTCCGTGTTCAGATACAAGGAAATATTCGGCTCGTTCCTCACCGTCTCCAGAACGACCAGATCCCAATAATACGGATTGCCTTCCTTATTGCGATACTGGTTCTCGACGAACATCTCGCCCATAATGCCCGTTTCCCTCGCATACCGATGAATACCGTGTCCTGTTGCCCCGCACACCCATACCCGCACTTCGCTGCTGGAGTTGCCGCCCAGAACGGGGCGATTATGCACGAACGCTACCTTGCTGCCGAGTCGTGCCGCCGCTACCGCAGCGCATACGCCGGCCAAGCCTCCGCCAATAACCGTGATATCGACTTTTACGATCTCCTGTCTCATCGTTCTAACCTCCAAGTTTGAGATTTTAAATATATCTTATTTTTCATGATATAATGGTTATAAACTTTATAAAAAGTACCTCATTTAATTTGTTATATCTAAAATTTCACTTATGATCACGAATGACCAGTTGACTTACATCGCCTGGCAGGGCATTCCCCAGGCGTTCGCCGGAGCTTCCAAGCGCCGATGTGCGGCATTTTCTCGCTATCCCCTCCGTTCGTGCTACCACCATCACAACCCAAGGTACCCTCTTAACGGTCCCTCAGACCGCTAGAGGCGGGCAATCCCTCGAATTCGCTCGCGTTACGGTCCCTCAGACCGCTAGAGGCGGGCAATCCCTCGGATTCGCTCTCATAACGGTCCCTCAGACCGCTAGAGGCGGGCAATCCCTCGGATTCGCTCTCATAACGGTCCCCCAGACCGCTAGAGGCGGGCAATCCCTCGAATTCGCTCGCGTTACGGTCCGTCAGACCGCTAGAATCGGCTAAACTCAAAATTTAAGGAGGGAATGTAGTTGCCCAATCTGCCCCAGCTTCTTCTGCACGTCTACTGGTTGGAAAAAGAGCAATTCGAGCTGCGCTACGATGAATATGGGGAGTGGGTTCTGTTCTTGGTCGAGACGGGCAGCTTTCGTTATCGCATCGGTGAATATGAAGGAATTGCCGGAGCCGGCGATCTCGTTCTTTGTCCGCCGAACCGCCGGTTTGAACGGGAGGCTATTAGCGCGGTTACGTTTCATTTTTTGCGGTTTGTTTACGAAGCGACCCCCGATCATAATCATCTTTGCGGGAGGGTTCGCCTGTCCAATCAAATTCGTGTTGCCCATAACAGCGCCGACCTTCGAACTTATGCGCTCGACCGTTCCTCTTTTGCCGTGCAGTACCGCGAGCATCTTTTGCAGGATCTATGGATGATGCTTTGGAAAGAAGCGCATGAGAACTCCGAATTCGGAAGCAAATCTGCTAAAACAGACCCGGTCATGCAGCAAATCAAAGACTATCTCGAGAAGCACGCCTTCGAACCGCTCCAGCTAAAAAATGTTGCAGCCGCCTACCAGTTAACGCCTGTCCAGCTAAGCCGAAGCTTCCAAGCTTGTTACGGCCAGAAGCCGATCGCTTTTATAACCGAGCTGCGGATGCAGCAGGCCGTCAAGCTGTTAATGACCCGCAATTGGACTGTCGACGCGATCGCCCAGGCTTGCGGCTATGAGAACGGTTTCTATTTAAGCCGGGTTTTTAGCAAACATATGAACATGAGCCCGTCGGCATTTCGCAAAGAAAATCGTGTGTGATGCTTCGGACAGGCATTTAATCCTGTGTCAAAACGCACTTATCCGCCACATTTCCAAGTAAATCAAGAAAGAGCAAGCCTTCCTCGAAACAGGAAGGCTTGCTTTTTGCTATGACATATTCTTCAAATCTCCAACGGCCCAAAAACGGGCAAAGGGATCCCTTTGCTATCTGCAACGTTAACCGTCGGATTAAAGCCGGCTCCATGCCGCAATCGCCCGACCGCAGAAACCGGTTCCTCGAAACGAAGCTCTATGCTCCTACCATCCTGTGAGACGGCGGCCTTGACCGGCACTGGAACGTCATCCGCCTCGACCGAGAACCCGTACACCCTGTCCGACTCTCGCAATTTCCCATGCGCCCCTTCGATCTCCAGCCTTAATAGGGTATGTTCCTCGTTCCAGCGCATAACGCCCGGCCTCGGCCCCGTCTCGTATGCCTGCCGGCCGTAAGCGATCCTAAGCGCTTGCCAAGCCATTCGGCGACCGATCTCCTTCATCGATTCCGTACCGACATGAATGATATCCGACAACGTCGCGTCGACTGTCGGCACCATCGCGGCCGGAGCGAGCGCTTCTTCCGCCAGCCGCTGCTCCTCCTGGACGGCGTTCCACCACGAGGAATTCGCATCCATAAAATGAACGGTCGACAGCTGCGCGTAAACGAAAGGAAGAGCGGAATCTCTGAGATCTTCTCTTAAAGAAGCGACCCAGGTTCGAAGGCGTTCCGCGTATAGCGGCGCATCTCGTTCGTTGGCTTCCGCTTCTCCTTGATACCAGAGACAGCCTTTCACGCGGCCGCCGAGCTTGCGCACTCTTCTCAGCAGTGCCCCGTATAAGGTCGATCCCGATTCATCCATCCGAACCGGCCCCCAATCGGCCATCGAGGATCCCCCATAGGCGCACACGATCAGCCCGACCGGGACTCCTTCATGGCGGCGGACTTCCTTCGCGAAGGCCAGCCCCAACCCGGCGCCGATGCTCCTGTCCCGTCTCTCACAGACGACTGCCGTTCCGAGTTCTTCCTCCGGCACTCTCCAGTGGACGGGATCGAGAGATTCGTTAAACCAATGCAAAGGCTCCTCGGCGATCCCCCACCGGTCGCCCATGTAATAGCAGCAGATACCGTCTTCCGGTTGTTCAACGCCGACCAGCTTGCCGCAGCCTTCCATGTTCGATTGTCCGGCGAGAACCCATAAATCTCCGACGTGGACGGCCTCGACGCATAGGCTCTCCCGCTCCACCTCCCCGTCCCGGACAAACAACTCCATCCGGTAGGAACCCGTCGGTACTCGCTCGAACCCTCCTGCAATCCATGTTCCTTCTCGGGTCCCCACTGACACCCGCTCTAACCGCGCAGTGACCAACGTTTCTTCTCGAATCCCCGTCGACAACGTTACTTCCCGATTTACGATAGCTCGACCGATCGCTCCGCCATCCTCGGCAAGCAACCTCGCCTCGACCGTTCCTCCGAATTCGGATGAGATTCTCACCGCGAAAGGAATATCCGCTCCCCCTTCGCAATCGCGCTGATAAACGCAATGAGCGGAAGGCTCCAGCACCGTAATCATTCGGATCCCCTCCTTTCTCCTCTACCGGAAACCGGAAGGTCCCCTAGTCCAACATTGTAACGACCGGGTTCCACAATGTAGCGTCATAATAGTTGTTGCCGTTTCGATTAACGATAAAATAAAGCCGATCCCCCGCGTTTACGGAAACTTGAAAGTCATGGCTCACCCCGGAGTCGGTATCCGATCCGTCGATCGCGTTGGGGCCCCATAAGACCTCGTTCCCTTTTTTCACGGTTACGTTCACGCCGTCTCCTCCGAATCCCCCCATCCTCGCGGTTCCGGTCACGACGACAGTGCCCGACGTCGGGGCGACCCACGTCCGGACGGAATCGTACGCGTCGGGATGCTGCGTCCCGGCTCCGATCAGCACGTAAGGCTGACTGCCTTTCCAGACGCCGCCATTGGCTTGATAGTCGGTCATATCCGTATACGAGCTTCCGTTCCATTCCTGATAACGCCATTGATTCGTTCCCTGCGAATCCGAAAAACCGGCGGAAGCCACGTAAGGCGTGCCATAGACGATGGAAGGATCCCAATTCGTCACATCGTAGTAGGAGTTACCCCGCTTGTTCACGTTAAAATAGAGAGCCTCTCCCTTCTTGACGTTGAGCACGATATCGTGTGACAGACCGACGTTATCGTTGCCGTCGAGCGTATACGGTCCCCATACCTCGCTCTCCAGGAAAGGATACGCTCCGCTCCGTTTGATGCGGACGACGACTCCGTCGCCTCCTTGACCGGACTGTCCGAGCGCGACTTGGCCGGAGACGACGACCGTGCCGTCCCTCGGAGCGATCCATTTGCGCACCGCGTTATACGTCTCTCCGGGGGACATCCAGTTCCCCGCGATCAACGCGTAATCTTCGTTGCCCTTCCATCTGAGGTTCGAAGAATCCCAATTCATATTCGTCAAATACATGTAGCCGCCACCGTACGGTGCATATTGCTGCAGATAAGCCCAGTTGGCCTGGCCTTGCGAAGAAGAGAAATCCGTCGACGCCCGGAAGCGATGCGGAATCGTCATCGGCGCGGGAGCGGACGGGCCGCCCGGCTGCAGAGCCACGGTCAAGTACCCCGATGTGTTGCCATCGCCGTCGACGGTGCGGATGCGGTACGCGTCGCCGATGTCGCCGTCGACGATGAAGCCATAAGTGCCTTTCGACACTTTGTCGACAACGACACCGTTTCTTTCAATCTCGTAGTAGGAGATCCAACGGTCGTCCGCTCCGGCCGTCCAACTAAGCTCCACGCCGAAGCGATCCATGTTGTAGGCGGTTTTCTTGACCGCGCCGCTTGGCGCGGACGGCGCCGTATTGTCCGTTCCCGAACCCGGATAATCCGTCACATTGAACAGGATCGTCTCGCCCCGCTGCAGGTTCGAGATCGCCACGCCGTTCGTTTTCCAATAAGCGCCGGTCGCCGTTTGCGGCGTGCAGCCTTCCAGATAACAACCCAACGTATAGCTGTCCGTATCGATCAGCCCTTTAGGATAAACGGTGACGTTCTCGCCGAAGTAAGGCGTATAGGAGCTGAACTGGATCATTGCCTTCGATTGGTTACCGTTCGTCTTTTGCAGCAGGTGAGTCGAATCCTTCCCGTCCGACGCCGTAGGCCGGAACACTTTGACCCAGCGCCCGCTCAAGCCTTGAGCGTCCAAATATCGGCCGAATTCGTAATGCCGCCGCGTATTTTCCCGAATCTCCGGGTCTTTCGGATCGAACGTGTTGAAGTCGGTGGCGATGTCCGGCATCGATCCTGGCCAACTGAGCTTGTCGATGGGCAGCTTTAAGGACTGATAGTAACTCGCGTAATGGCGGGCGTTCCCGTCCGTAACCTGCTGGGTATCGGAGAAGCGCACCGCCTCCATCAGCAACGTCTCGCCTCCGGAAGAGCAACCGTTGATCCAAGCCAGCGGATTCGCGTCTTTGAACGCCTTCAACAGGCTAAAAAAGTTTTCCGATTGCTTCAACATATCGTTGTCGCTTCCTGCGACCTTCCAAGACGGCATGCCGTCGTAACGCCACTGGAAAGGCCCCAAGTCAGCCTGCATCTCGTTGGCTTTGTTCAGGATCCAGGAAAAAACGTCGGGATTGGCCAAGTTCAGATGCAGACCGTAGAATCCGACCCCGTCCCCGGCAGCAACCCAATCCGGATGCTCGTTCACGACCCGCGATCCGTAATCCGCTTGCCAGAGCGGGGACCACAGCTTCAAGAGCATACCGCTTTTTTTCAAAAAATCGCTCGTTTTCTTCAAATCGTCGCTCTCGATCGCCTCGTCCCAATCGCCTTTGTTGCTGTACCAATCGGCATCGATATGAACGGTATGCCCTCCGATGTACCGATTGTAGTTGATCGATTCGAAGGCGCTCGGCATCTGCGGGCTGATGCGCCATTGCCAGGTTCCCCCGCCTTGCCGGAAATCGTTGCGGGTGTAATCCCACAGATAGCGATACGTGTAATCCCCGATCGTATTGCCCATATCGTCCAGATCGCCTTGGAACACGCCCATCGTCGTCTTCGGGGAAGCAATCGATTGGCCGTTCGCGACCTCATAGTTCGTTACGCTGGCGTACCCGCTCAGGTTGATCCTCGTGCCGAAGTTCCCGACCTGTGCCAACCAGTGGCCGTTATAATCGAAGGAAAGCCAGATCCCCTCGGAAGAAACCCGGTTTCGGAGCACGAACAAGGTGTCGTAGACGGCCGTTCCCTGCTCGTAGCTTCCCAATCCGAACTCGTAATGCCCGTCCACCATCGTCACTTCCGGATAATCGTACGAATCGAACGTGCGCGCATAGGCCGACGTCATCGGGACCGTTTTCAACATTCCTGAACCGGTAAAGTTGCCGCCCCCCGTCAAGTATTGCAGGTCGACGTCGGTGAGATCGTTCTGCATGACGCGTTGCTTGAACATATAAGGCGAAGAGACGTTAAGGGCTCCGCCGGATACGTTCTTGAACTCCGACCATTCCTTGATCGTTCCCGTAGAGGGGAAAACGACGTAATGGCGAATGATCTGCAAAACTGAATTATGGAAGACGATCCGCAGCTCCAGCTCGCCTTGGGACAGCATTTCGGTCGAATGGGAATCGTACGTCCACCCTCCCGCAGATCCGTTATACGTCGCGCCTCCCGCTTCGATCTGAAATTCGTCCGAATTTTGCGCGCCTTGGACGTACTCTTTGCCGGTGAGCTTGTTTTGAAAGCTGACGAGCAGGAATCGGCCGCTGCCGTCGAGCTGCAGCTTCTTCTCGACCGAGTCCGTTCCGAGCGTCCAGATCCGGTTAGCCGCGTCGAATTGCACGTAGGCGTCTCCGGAAGTATTCGCAAATACCCGCCGATCCGCGTTCCACTGCATCAGAAGAAGCAAGGCGACGGCGATTCCCGCCGCTTTGATCCCGAGTCGGTAAATCGGACTTTTCGTTCGCAAGTTCATTCCCCCAAATTCATCGGATGTTGAAGCTACTCCTTCACGCTCCCTAGCACGATGCCGGACATGAAATATTTCTGCAAGAACGGATACACGAGAAGAATCGGAAGCGTGGCCATGAAGATTTGCGCCGCTTTTACCGTGCGGTCGGAAATCTGGTTCAACAGCTTCGCCTGCACCGGATCGATGGAAGCGAATGAGGACGTATTCAGCTTGACGACGACGGTCTGCAGATAGCTTTGTAAGGGATACTTATCTGGAGAGTTCATCAGGATCATCCCGTCGAACCAGGAGTTCCAATGCATGACGATCGTAAACAGAGCTACCGTCGCAAGCGCCGGAGTCGACAACGGGACGAAAATCCGGAACAGGATTTTGACGTGGTTCGCACCATCTACGAAAGCCGCCTCCTCCAGCCCCTTCGGCAATCCCCGGAAGAAGTTCAACAGCAAGATGCAATTGAACACCTGCACGGCCCCAGGCAGTATCAATGCCCAGATCGTATCCAGTATTCCGGTCGCCTTGATCGTCATGTACCACGGAATCAACCCTCCGTTAAAGAGAATCGTGAACACAAACGCCCAAGCATACAGAGTTCTTCCGGGAAAAGCTTTAGACTCCTTCGACAGCGGGTAGGCGACCAGTAACGTCATCAGTAAGCTAATGGCCGTCCCTAGAACGACTCGTCCGATCGAGATGCCGAACGCCGTAAAAAATTCGTGGCGCAAAAACACGAAACGGTACGAATCGAGGTTCAATCCGACCGGCCACAGCTTGACTAGCCCGGCCGCCGCCGCCGATTTGTTGCTTAACGATAAGGAAAGCATATTGACGAAAGGAAGCAGCGATAGGATCGAAAACAAACCCAATACGCCGTAATTGAACGCGTTAAACGCTTTTCTAGAAAAAGATAATCTACCAACCATGTTTCTGCACCGCTCTCTAGAAAATTCGATAGTTGGCTATTCGGTAGGCCAAAAAGTAAGAAACCGAAATAAAGAGGAAAGAAATGACGGATTTAAACAATCCGACCGCCGTCGCGACCCCGTACTGCGTATCCACGATGCCGATCCGGTACACGAACGTATCCAGAATGTCGGCCGTGGAGTAAACTTGCGGACTGTATAAATTAAAAATCTGGTCGAATCCCGCGTTCAAGACGTTCCCCAAGCTTAAGGTCGCGACCAGCACGATAATTGGCAGCATAGACGGCAGCGTAACGTTAATCGTTTGTTTCCACCGGTTCGCGCCGTCGATGACCGCGGCTTCGTAGAGCGATGGATTCGCGTTCGTGATCGCCGCCAGAAACACGATCGTGTTGAATCCGATTTCCTTCCACAGATCGGAGACGACGGCCGTGAACCGAAACCATCCCGGGTCCCCCAGGAAAAAGATCGGTTTTAATCCGAGCGCTTGCAAAAATCCGTTCACGATTCCTTCGGAAGGCGAGAGAATGTCAATCAGAATGCCGCCGAGCAGCACCCAAGATAGAAAATAAGGTAAATAGACGATCGTTTGAACAGCCCTCTTGAACGCCCTTATCCGAATCTCGTTCAGCAGAAGCGCCAAAACGATAGGAGCCGAGAGGTTCAGAACGATTTTCATAGCCGCGATGACGACCGTATTCAGCAACACTTGCTTCGTGTCCGGCAGTTCCCAGACATACTTGAAATTGTCCAGTCCGACGAAGGGGGAATGGAAGATCCCCTTGGAAGGCATAAACTTCTCGAAAGCCAAGTAAATCCCGGCGATCGGACCGTAGCTGTAGATCAAGAGCAAGACCAATGGCGGAATCAGCATGACGTGAAGCGGCAGAAGCCGCATGGCTTTTGGCGATAGCATTCCTTTCTCCTCCAAGCTTGCCTGTCCGGTTAGGAGGAAAGAGGCCACGCCCCTCTCCCCCACCCGGATATCGTTACTTCGTCGATTCGTACCAGGCGTTGACTTCCTGCGTAATCGTATCGCCGCCGAGTTTCTTCCAATCCGCGACGAATTGGTCGAATGCGTCTACCGGAACGGCGCCCATGATGATTTTCGAATACATTTCCAGCTGCAATTTGTCGAGCGTCGATTGCTTCTGGACCATCGTATCTGTCTTGGAACCGAAGAATTGGTCGGAGATACCCAGCCTCTGGGAATCGTAATAATCCAAGATGCTCAGAGCCGTGTCCTTCGGTCCCGCCCACTTCGCGTTGCCGTAGGACGCCGGATCTTTGTTTTCCATGAACCGGTTATAGATGTCGTAGTTGCTTTTCACCTGCAGGTTTTTCAATGCGTCTTGATCGTTGTTTTCGAGCGCGGCTTTGACTCCGCGATAGATTCCGATATTCTGGCCGGGATCGGACATGTACACGGCGGCCAGCCTCCAGCGGATGTAGCCTTCCGGATTCGGATCGGGCTGATGGAAATCGTCGTCGTAGCCTCCCGTATCCCATCCGTACTCTTTGTCGACGTAGTAGTTCGCCAGCTTTATGAGCGCTTCGGGATGCTTGGAGCCCTTCTTGAACGCCGTGTAGCCGTTGACGGACTCCGGATTCACGCCCGTTCCGATGGACGGGATCGCCGGCTTATCGTCGGCGGAGACGATTGGGTAAGGCTTCCATTCGGCGCTCGGATCCTGCTTGAACGAATCCGGCAACGGATAGAAGGCATTCCAATGCTGACCATAAAATAGGCCGATCTTGCCGGAGACGACGGATTCGTTGACCTTCGTGGCGTCCTTCACGCCGAATTCCGCGTCGATCTGGCCGGCCAGGAACATTTCCTGGAGCTTGCCGAGCGCCTGTTTCATCTCCGGTTGAACGCCACCGTAGACCAGCTTGCCTTCCTCGTCTTCCAGCCAGAGATTGCGGTAAGCATGATACCCTTCGAAAAACCCGTTCAGGTCGTACAGGCCTCCGCCGTAGACGTCTTTGGCCAGCCCGATTCCGAACGTATCCTTCTTGCCGTTCCCGTCCGGATCCCGATTTGCGAACGCATCGCTGATGTTCAGGATGTCCTCCATCGTCTTCGGCTCGGGCAATTGCAGCTTGTCCAGCCAGTCCTTGCGGAGCCAGATCATGGAGGCGGCATCCAAGCTGGACGCCACGTATGGGAGAGCGAGCACTTTGCCGTCGAACGTGCTTGTCTTTAAAGCCAGACCGTCGTTCACGGCCAAAAACTTCTTGAGCTGCGGCGAAGCGTATTTCTCGATCACTTCGGTTAAATCTTCCACCATGTCGTTGTCTACGAGCTGCTTTAATTGCTTGGAGTTGACCGGGATAATATCCGGCAGATCATTGGACGCGATGCTGACGTTCAGCTTCTGTTCCCCCGGACCTCCGGGTTCGTCCCCGACGACCGACCAATTGACCTTCATCTCAATGCCCAGATCTTTAAGATATCCATCCAACCAAACGTTCTTATCCACCGTTTCTCCAGGTACGAACTTGTCCGAAGCATTGAAGATTTTAACCGTGGACAGCTTGATCGGAGGATCGTATTTGCCGAACGGATCGACGTTCTCTTCGGAGGCTGCGGAAGACGGTTGCGCCGTTTCCGCGGCTTGTCCTTCGGGCTGAGAGACTTTCTCCGGATCCGAGTTAGAGCAAGCCGTGACCGTCGCGAGCAACGCGACAAGCGCGATGGCGGTCGCTTTGTTTTTCATGCTGCCTTTCATGGTTCGAACTCCCCTTTTCCATGATGAGTATGGCGGCTAGCCGACTTACAAGTCTCATTATAGAAAACAAATTTCCTGCTAGATACACAACTCTTTTTACATTTACGGTTTTATCTTTACTTATCGGCAATCCCTTGAAGGGAAAGGCCTCCCGGGCACCGAAGAGTAAAAAGCAAGCAGCCATCACGACAAAACAAGGTGAATAATATATGGGCAATATTACCAAACAGTGGACGATTCCAATTTATATGAAGCTCATTCTGACGTTCCTGATCGTCCTGACGCCGCTTTTTGGCTTAACCCTGGTCATGAACGAATACGGGTCAGCGAGCGTGCGAACCGAAATCACGAGATCGATGCAATCCAAAGTGCATTTCTACAATAAATCCCTCGAAAACGAGTTTTCGAGAATTATCCGCATAATGAAAGAGTTTACCAGCTACGAGGACCTGGATTATTTGAGCCACCGCAGCGAAATCATGGGCGTCTTCGAGAAGCGGACTCGGATCCAGGACGTCCAGAAAGAGCTGATCTTTATCAAAAGCTCCAGCCACCTCATCTTGTCCGCGGAAGTTCACGTCACCTCCATCGACCGAACGATCTCCGACGGCGGATACGATTCGATTCCGCGGGACCGGTTCGACGCGCTGAACATCGTAACCAATATTTACGAATCCCCGTTCATTCATTGGGAGGACCGGCTCTTTATCAGCCTCCCCTTCCCCATCACGCCGAACAATCTACAGCCGGATTTCGTCGTGGACGTGGAAATCGACAAGGAAAAGCTTAGGCAGGATTTTCTCGAGTTTACCAATTCGGCGAGCGGCAACGTCGTCTGGACGGATCAGGAGAGAGATTGGGAAATTTCCGCCGAAGAGAGCGGCTCCCTCGGCATGGCCGCACAACTGAGCGACGAAGCCGGCGTGCGGTCTTTCGCAGGGCAAGGAAGGGATTACCTCGTCGCGTACGAGAAATCCAGCGTTCTCGGCACGACCTTGATGATGTACGAAGACGAGAAAACCCTTCTTGGACCCCTTCGGCTTCATCGTATCGGGTTCTGGCTTCTCTCCGGCCTGTCGCTTCTCTTGATCGTTGGCGTTTCCTTCACGGTCTATCGACTCATCCGCCAACCTCTGAAAACGCTGATGCGGGGTTTTCGCAAAATCGAACAGGGAGATTTGAACGTATCTTTCGAATATCGGGGGCGCGACGAATTCAAGTATTTGTATGGGCAATTCAACGCGATGACCCGCAATCTCCAGCAGTTAATCGACGAAGCGTTCGCCCAGAAGTACCGGGCCCAGAACGCCGAATTGCGCCAGCTTCAATCGCAGATCAATCCGCACTTCCTATACAACAGCCTGTTTATACTCAACCGGTTGGCCAAAAAAAGCCGCGATCAGACGCAGATCGATTTTACGAAGTATTTATCGGACTATTTCCATTTCATGACGCGCAATTCGAGCAACGAAGTGACCTTGGCGGAGGAGGTCCGCCATGCGAGGAATTACGTCGAAATCCAGACGATCCGGTTCGCCGGCCATATCGAAACCCGGTTCGATCCGCTCCCGGACGAATGGGTCTCGATCCGGGTGCCCCGCCTCATTCTCCAGCCGATCGTCGAAAATGCTTATAAATACGCTCTGGAGCAGCACGAACGCGGAGGGAAACTGCGGGTGGCATTCGAACATATCGACGGCGACGCGGTCATCCGCGTCGAGGATAACGGCGAGCGGATCGGTCCGCAAGACGTCCATCGATTGCGGCAAAGGCTGAACGATTTCAACATTTCGCAGGAGACGACAGGGCTAGTGAATCTGCATCGCCGGCTGGTCTACCGCTTCGGACCCCATTACGGAATCGGATTATCCGAAGGTTCGGAAGCCGGACTATCGGTTTCCGTGCGCTTGCCGATGAACAACAAAGCGATCGAGAAAACGGAGGGGTAACGTCTATGCATCGCGTACTGGTAGTCGATAACGAACCGATCATCGTGGACGGTCTGGTCGACCTGTTCGCCGAAGCCGAAGATCTCGACTTGGAAATCTTCAAAGCCGAATCGGCACAGGAGGCGCTCGTCTTGCTCCAAGAGAACGCAATGGACGTCGTCTTCGCCGATATCCATATGCCCGGCATGGACGGTCTTGAACTTCAGAGGCGAATCGCCGAACGTTGGCCGCGCTGCAAGGTCATTTTTCTGACGGGCTTTAACGATTTCGAATACGTCCAGACCGCTTTGCGCAACGGCGGTGCCGACTATATCCTGAAGACCGAAAGCGACGACCGGATCTTGGAAGCGTTAAGATCCGCTCTCGACGGCTTGCGGTCGTTCGACGAACAGCATCGCTACTTGTCGGATGCCAAGCGCAGCATGGAGATGGCTCTTCCGTTACTTCAAAGAGAGCGGATCGTAAGCTTGTTGGACGGAGAAATCGCGGCGGATCAATCCGGATTGGACGAGCTGGGAACCACGCTCAGAACGGACTCCGACGTGCTGCTGATCGTCGGAAGAATCGACGAAGGCTGGACTGCCTTCTCCGCCTCCGACCGGATGCTTCTGATGTACGCAGCCCACAATATTGCCCAAGAGTACTGCTCTGATAGTGTGATGTTCCACATCCTCTACGATCACACGAAATTCATCTGGATGTCGCAGCCGAGAACCGAAAAAACGCAAGAAGAAGCTTGGAGCGGGGTGCTGAACCCTTTACACGAAAAGCTGGACTCGATCCAGACGACCTGCAGGGATCTGTTGAAGCTGTCGCTTTCGTTCGCTGCAGCTTCGGCTCCTTGCCCTTGGAACGAGGTCCCCGCTGTTTTCTCCCGCTTGACCGATCTGCTTCGGGGAGGGCTAGGGCTCGGCAAGGAAGCGCTGTTGACCGACGACTCCGCTCCCCTTCTTCCTCGCTCGAAAACTTCGGACGCTTTCCGGCTTCAACGCGGGCATTTGAACCTCCTGGAGCAATATTTGGAGAGCGGGGACGGAGAACGGTTCGCGGACCTGTGCCGCGCGTTGCTGCAAGGGGCGACTCCCGACTATTTGTCTTACGCGGAAGCCTATTACGGCGTCTTGTCGGTCGTTCTGGGCTTCGCCAAGAGGTTGTCCTCGGACAAGGAGTCGGTCGATCGGCTTGGTTTGGAAGAGTTGATGCGCATCGATCTTCAACCGACTTGGGAAGCTGCCGCGGCGCGGTTCGAGACCGCTGCGAACCGGCTGGCGATGGAACGAAGGACGGAGCAAGACGAAAACACGCATTTTTTCATCGAACGCCTGCACCATCATATCCGGGAATCGTTGGATCAAGATCTGTCCTTGAATCGGCTTTCCGAGATCGTCCATTTGAATCCCTCGTATCTCTCAAGGCTGTACAAACAGATCGAAGGACGGGGGCTGACGGAATACATCGCGAACCGCAGGATCGAACGGGCCATGGAACTTCTCGCGCGAACGCCCTTGAAGATCCATGAGATCGCAGTCCGCGTCGGCTTGGAGTCCGGATATTTCATCAAGCTGTTCAAGCGCACGTCAAAAATGACCCCTCAGGAATTCAGGGAGAAGCATCAACGGTCTTTTCCGGATAGAACATAGTGAAAACTCGCTTTAACGGCCAAACGTTTCTCTTATCGACGGCAATTGGCACGCGCTTATCCGTCACGTTTCCTATTCGACTTCCATAGGAACCTCTGACGTTATTCGGCGGATCGGCTCGATTGCTCCCGCTTTCGAGCAATCCGGTCAATAACCAACAAAATAACACCGTTGCCACATTTTTACTTAAGAGATAACTTTGAATATAGGGGTTGTCCCCTATATAACGGAGTACGGGAGGTAGTATCGATGGATGCAGAAGAAGTAGTAGAAGGACTGGAAGCGAATGCAGAAGTTGAAGCGGTTGCCGAGGCTGCAGAGGAAGCGGCTCAAGAGGCAGCTATCGAGGAAGCCGTAGCCGAAGCGGCTCAAGACGAGGAAGCAAGCGCAGAGCAGGAAGAAGCGGTTGCGGAAGCGTCCGAGGAGTCCGAAGAGGAAGCCGTTGCCGTCATTTCCGCAGTAGCGGACGAAGAGGAAGCGGCTGTTGCGGAATCGGATGCCGAAGAAGCTGTCGCTGAAGAAGCTTCCGAAGAGCAAGCGGTTGCGGAAGCCGAAGCAGATGAGCCTGCGCTGGCCGAAGTCGCCGCGCACGAAAGCGAAGCTTCCGATTCGGAAGAACAGTAATCATCCATTTCTGATCGATACGACGATCTAGGGGCTCGTCTGCGCGAGAATCGCACCGCTTGCGCCGGCAAGCCCCTTGTTCATGCGTAACGGATCAGGTGCGGCTGCGCAAGAAAGCGCGAAGCGCCCACTTGCGCTCGTGCCGCTTCATGTACTTCGGCAAGGTACGGTACAATTGGCGGCACTCCCCGAACGCGTCTGCGGCCTCCGCCGTTTTGCCGAGATCGGCATAGATCGTCCCCAATCGGTAATAGGCCTCGCAAGAGGACGAATTCACTTCTTTGAACTGCTGCAAATATTGTATCGCACGGTCCGGGTCCGTCTTGGCCAACGCCTCGGCAAGCTTCAAGTAAGGCTGGCCGTATTTGACCTTCGGACTGATGGACAACGCCCGCTCCATCGCCCTCTCGCCTTCCGCAAACCGTCCGAGCGCCAGCTCGCACGCTCCGAGATCGCTCCAGTATTCCGCCGAATGCTCCATCTGCTGTTCGATGCCCTGTAAAATATCCCGAGCCCGGACGTGTTTTCCGCTCTCGATCAGCAGTCTGGCGAGCTCGGATTTAACCGATAGATCATGAGGACTCATTTCCTGCTGCTTTCTCAGTTTGCCGATCGAGCTGCGCCTGCGCAGCGGTTTGACCAAGCTGGGGGATAAGCCGACAAACCGTCTCTCCAGCGCATAAATCACGAGGAGCAGCACGATAATCGCGATAAGCGGATTGCCGAACAGCCAGGTCAAACCGAAGAATAGCAAAATTTTGCTCATAATCAAGCCTCATCTCCCTCTCACCCGACGGGTTCAATCGCGATGGTGGCTGACTTGATGCGAACGACTAGGCGTTGTCGATTCCCGCAGCCGCTTCGTCGGCGGCTTTGTGCAGATCGGCGGCCGGATATCCCGAGCCTGTCGGCAGCTTCTTGAATGCCCACCAGCGAATGCGCAGCGATGCGCCCGAAGCGGCGCCGGCCAGCTTCATGCCGATTCGGAAGCTGCCCTTGTCCGGATAGATCAGCGTTCCGAAGCTGATGTTCGGCAGCTCCGCTTCATACTCCGTATCTTTAAATACGTCGGTCGCGCCGAAATAGACCTTCGAACCGCCCGAACCGAGCGGAGCCTGCGAATCCGGAATCTCCTCCAGCCCGACGACGACCGTTACGTCCCCTTCGCCCAACCCGTGACAAATTTCTTCAGTCACATAGTTGCGCTTGCCGCGCAAGAAGAAGCGCATGCCCTGCTTGGCTTGCGCGTCAAGCGGCACTTCCACGACGCCCGTAGCCATCTCGTCCTGGATCGTCTGAGGCTTGGGGATGCCCAGCTTAAAGTCGAAGGCGTTCTGTTCCGGATGATACACAACATCCAGCTCCGGCTTGCTGCCATATTCGAGATCGTACGCTCTCGCCTCTGCATAGAAACGGTGAAGAGAAGAAGCTTTTCCGCTGCGGGACATCCTATTAGCCAGAGAGGCGTTCGGAATATATTCGCCGAACGGAACCCGCTCCACCTGCTCGATCATATAGGTCGGCCCAAGCTGCAGCAGTCCGATTTTCGCCAGGCAAACATCCTGATCGGCATAGCCCTCTACCGCTTGGTCCAGAGAGCGCTCATACCATACTTTCATAATGCGCTCTTCTACCGGCTGGGAGATGATGTCGACCGAGTGCCGAACCGTGTGGTCGATCGGTACGCGGTTGTCTCCAAGCAGCAGCTCGACGGAGCCGGCGTTTAGCGTCAGTCTGCCGGTCGTTCCCGGACGATCCTGCACCTTGACACTGTAGCTTAAACGGTATTCCGTATCCTGCTTGTCGCCGGGTTCGAGAAACTTGACGATGTTGCCGTCCTTGCCAAGAGAGTCGAAGCCGTCCGCTTCGTACGCCAAGGAGAGGGAGACGCGAGGGGCTTGCAGCGTTTTTTCCACGACAAGGGTCACATCGACGACTTCGCCCGGATTGGCGAACTTGGGCATTCTCTGAGTGACGCGAACGTCTTTGTCCTGATAGATCGTCACGATATCTTCAAGCAGGCTGTTATGCTCGAACGAATGAGGCGCGGGCGCTTCTTCCTTCACATACAGCCGATAGCTTTCCAGAAAACGGTTATACTCGCTCATCTCCTCGCCGCGCACGGAAGAGTTGCCGACCGAGTGAACGGGTTCGCGGCCTTTTTCGTCGTAGGCGACGTACAGATAGACGTTTTTCTTGTATTCGTTGTTCGTGAATCCGTCGATCATCGACAGCTTCAGCGTTACGGGAGCCGAGATCACGATCTCGCGGCCGAGGTAGTCGAGCGCTACGCCCATCTCGACGGTAATCGTCTTGTCGTCCACCGCCACGACTTGCATTCCGGCGACGACGCCGCTTCCGAACAACAGCCGATTGAGCAATCTCCTCTTGTCGTTAAAGTAAATCTGCTCCGATTCGAAATCCCGTACGGTCAGCAGCTTTCCGTAAAAATACCTGTTCCTCTCAAATGGAAACATTCTCGCCTTTTTCACCGGAACCCCTCCTTAAATGATGCGATCAAACATGTGGCGTCCCGCGTCCACGGTTTGTCGCCAAAACGGTGCGATCATTCGAGCGGCGCTCCGCGTTCGCGGTTTGTCGCCACATCGGTGCGATCATTCGGGCGGCGCTCCGCGTCCGCGGTTTGTCGCCACATCGGTGCGATCATTCGAGCGGCGCTCCGCGTTCGCGGTTTGTCGCCAAAACGGTGCAGCCTCATTCCAACTCCGAATCCATTCCGAGCCTCGTATGAGCGTCCATCCTGCCGTCCATATCCTGATCTACGATCAACGTATCGTTCGGCATGCTTCTGTCCGGTTTTAGCGTGAACAGCGACGGCTCGGCCAGTACCGTGTTGACGCCCAAATACGTCTGCAGATCGAGATACATCCAAGGCTCCAGCCAGACCAGCCGCACTTCCGTGTACGCCGGCTTGTGCTCCTCGATAAGGCTGCGAAGCAGTACACGCTCCTTCTCCGAAGGAGCCTGGCTCTGATCGAGCAGCACCGTAAACGTATACGGATTGTCTCCTCCGTAGAGCCTGTCCATCAAGCGTCTCAGCTCGGCGTTGTCCCTCATCGCCTTGTACTGGAACGCCTCGACGATAATCGGCGGCCGGCCGGTAAACGTCTCGACGAGCTTGGAGATGCCTCGCCTTGTCCCTCTGTAGCGATAAAGCTCCGGAGCGGCGCGAATGAGCGCCCTCACCTTGTCGTCGCGCCAGTGTACATCGCTGTCCAGCCCAAGCCAGGAAGCAAGCCAGCGCAGTTGCCCGCCCTGCGCCCTCTCGCTGTCAAACCAGGCGGCCATGCCGTCGATCTGCTCCTCTACGCTGTCGTAGAGCGTACCGAACAGCGACAAGTACCGTTCCAGAAAATCGCGACTGCTTTCTTCCTCCTGGTAGACCGCGGGCAAATACGACAAAAGCGTCTCTCGAGGAAAATAAACGCGAAGACGGCGCAGCTGCGGCGTCTGTCTGTCGCTTCCGATCCAATCGATTTTCAGCCACAGATACCTGCCCTGCGCCCCGAAAAACAAAGCGTCCGTCGGGTTAACGATCGGAGCGGACCAGTAAGGCGCCATCCCCGCAAGCTTGTCGCGGAATGAATGCTGCTCATCGGCGATCCAATCGTCCACCTTCCACACGGTTCCTTGAATTAGCAGAAACTCGGAGTCGGAGCTGTAATATGACACTCGTATTTGCGTCCCGTCGGGAATGTCCGCGTCCAGCGCGAATTTGTGCCACACCGTCTCCGCTTCCGAGCTGTCGAACGCCCTGGACAGCCATATGCCTTCCGGAAGCGCGCTTCCTTCCCACCCCATCGTCTGCGGCTGCAGCTCAAGCACCGTTACCGTGCTTTCCTCTCCGTTCCAGACGTACATTCGGTCGCGCGCGTCAACGATGATGGCTCCCGCTTTGCCCCGAAATCCGGAAATTCTATCCTGATGCTCCCCGTTGCCGCTGAAGCGCACGATAAAGCGGTCGTCCTCCCCGTCCTCACCAATCTCCCGGGAGTCTCCGATGTAGATCATATTGCGGGAATCGACGCCGAGACCGGCAAAATATTGCGGAGGCATTAAAAAGCGTTCCAGGCGACGTTCCCCATCGGTTCTGGCGAGAATATACAGCGCGCAGGTCAACGTCTCCAGCACGAAGGCATCCCCTTGCGGCGTAACGGAAAGAAACTGGGTCCCTCGCCACTGAGCCGTCTCTGCGGGCAGCTTCGCCGTGAACTTGTCGTTGGTGTAGACGTCGGCGATCACGCCCGACATCGTCAGCCTGATCAGCGCAAGCTGCCTGAAACCGAGGGAGTCGACCGCATTCGGGTCGTCAACGGGGTGGCGCGTCGTCAGGACATACAGCCCCCATTCGTCCGAGGCCAGCGCCAACGGATGGAACGGAATGCCGTCCAGCTCGTGTCCGGCCCTGCGAAAACGCAGCTGCCCGTTAGCCATGTCAAAGGCGGAAATCGACGGCTCTCCGGCGGCATCGGCGACAAACAATGTATCCCCTGTAATCGCCAAATTGGCCGACGCCGTAAACAGATGGTGCCCCGGCACAAACAGTCGCTCGTGATGTCGGCTGCCTCGGTCGTACGTCCATAGATCCCCTTCGGCGTTGAGAAATACGAGCCGTCCTTGAGAATGAACGGCGAAGGCGGTCACATCGCCGACGCCTTCAAGCTGAGAGAGATGAAGCGTCTCGAGAACTCCGTATTTCTCCCCCCGCTTGATGGCGATTTCTTCTCCCAGCTCCAGATTGCGTTCGACCCCGCGGCGAGCCCAATGCTCCGGCCGATTCAGCGAGAAGTACGTCGCTGCGCCCTGCATGTTCTCCCCTCCTTCGTCTTCGCGATTGTCATAACTGCGAGCTGCTGATCAGCTCGATTCGGTGCGCTCCCGAGAACACGATTCCCGTCTCCGGCAGCTCCAGATCGCCGCCCGCGCTTTTCCGTACGGCTTTGCCCGCCGCGTCCAGCCACAGATCCTGAACGTAGGCCACGCCTTTGACCCGGCTGATCGCTCCGTAAATATCGCCCTTGTGAACCGTCCTGCCGAACGGCCACCCCTGAACGCCGCCAGGCTTGTCATGCGGCGCCAGCAACCGATTGAGCGCGGCCACAATCCGATGTCCCTCTTCCATAAAATGCGGCTCTACCACGACAACCGCATGTACGGTCACTTTCACATAATCCGGCGCCACAACGTGAACCTCCGTCGTGATTAGCCTTCTGTCGTCCAGATGCTTGGCCACCGTCTCCAGAAAACCCGCGCTTGGCACCGGCGTATCGCCCAAACCTTGCGGCACGACGACGACGGTCACCGCGCCTTCCGCTGCCTGACCTCTGCCCGGCGCATAGTTCGGGATAACATGCACTCGCGACACTTTCAGGCCCGGCGTGTCCAACACGATCCGCGCATAATCTTCGCTGGTAACGGCGCAATAAGGAACCTGCCACTGCGCCCGGGCGCGCTCCACGCATTCTTCCAGCGTCTCGGCCTCCGCCCCGCCGAAGCCGTAGTCCAAATTGTCCGCGGTCAGCAGCAGCTCGTCCTGCTCCTCCAGCACCCAGCGGTTCAGCAGTCCCGGCTTGATGTTGCCGCGTTCGCCGCCGCCGAATTCGCACACCATTACGCATAGGTTCGGTTCCTCGGCAAACGACGGGATCGCGCCGCGCTCGTCATTGCCGAACGCCAGCTCCCCCGTCTCCGGATCGAACATATAGTGCCGATCGAGCGGGCCGGAGCGGTCGAAATGATCTACCGGCTCCCAGTCCTCCCAGACAAGCTGCCCGTCCTTGCCGCAAGGCACGCCCACCTGGATGCGCAGCCCGTCTCGACGCTTCACGGGCAGATCGTACAGTCGCAGCTTCTGATGCGGAAGCCCGTTGCTTCTCCCGATCCAGCGAAGTTCTGCAAAATCCTCCGCAGAGTGAATGCGCCGGATGTTGCCGACGCCTTGGCCCGGAATGGCTCCTCGCACCCCGTCCCCGAACCGCACCGTCGTTCCGCCTCTTCGTCTGGCAGCCCGTTCGACGACATATACCTCGCCGTCGGCGCCGGCCGAATCGAAATCCGCGACTTCGCGCCATTCCCGCCAGCGGCCGTCGGCATCCCGCACCTGTACGCGCAACTGCCCGTAGCGCGCCAGCAAGCTGTCCGCTTCGATCGTCTGATTCGGTTCTCCGCTGCCATCGAATACAACCTGCTCGCTCCTCGTATCGCGCTGGCGCAGTCTGGCTGTATTCAGCAGCACCTGGTCGATTCGCGGCGGAAGCTCGTAGCCGGCTTCCTCCAGCACGCAGCAGATCCAGTAGCGCGGACGATCCGCCGCCGGATGGACGATCACCGGCCGCATCGGCGATACGACCCGGAAAGTAATTCGTCCGCTGCTCATCAAGTGAAACGTGCCGTCCTCGATCAGCTCCAGCGGCTGCCAGGAGTTGCCGTTGTCCTCGTCTTTGCCGTACGACTTCCAGGAGACGCGCGCGGACGGAACGACGCCTTCCGCTCTCGACTCCTCTCCGTCCGCCAGCTTGACGTAAATGGACAGCGTCTCTCCCTCTTCAAGCTCGGAGTCGAACGCGATATACAGCCGACTGCCCGCTTCGGCTTCGCGGCCGAACGCATAGAAGGCGACATTGCCTCGCTCGTTGGACGCCGATCTGTCGCTTGTCTCCTTCTCCGTACGCGTAACGATCCGCTCAATCTCCAGCGGCAGCAGCTTGACGGGTTCAACCGTCTCGAACACCTGGTCCTCGGCCTGAAGCTTCGTTCCGGCAGGAAGCTGTACCGGCACGCGCACATTGCCGAACGTCACATCCGCTTCGGCCTGCGAAGCCTCGTACGGAACGACGCCGAGCAGATCCAGAAATTTGCGCACGTTGCGTTCCGGCACGCGGCTCAAATAATACTGCTGCATTTCGCTCAACCAAGCGAACAGCTCCAGAAACGTGACGCCGGGATCATGCGCGTTCTCGTCCGTCCATTCCGGCAATCGCCGCGGAATACCGCGGCGGGCGTCCTGAACGATGTTGTCGAACGTGCGGTCGTCGAGCGGAATTCTCGGAAGCATCGAATTCCCTCCTTTCGGCTAATCTTGGGGATTGAACTTTTTACGGCGCCCCCATTTGCACACATGAGTTTACGCCCTATGAAGAGACTTCCGCGAGGGAAGTTAGTCGGAAAATCGTACAAAGTAACTCCATTCATGCCTAAACGGTGGGCGTTTCGTTCGAAAAATCGTACAAAGTAACTCAGTTCAGGCCTAAACGGCGGACGTTTGTTCGAAAAATCGTACAAAGCGACTACACTCAAGTGTTGTATGTCACTAAAGCGTCTTCGATGAATAGATTCTATTTCACAGTCATAATAAGCCGATGCCCGCTGCCGCAGCTAATGATGCCGTGCGGCACGCGACGGATATCGTCCGGCAGCATCTCCACCGACTTGCCGTTCTCCGTGCGCACAACGCCGAGATAAAGCTGCTCCACGCGCTGTACGCCTTGGACCGCTTGCAGCAAGCCGTAAAACACCGAAGCGTGAATCGGCTCGCCGATCTCCCAGCCCTTGCCGTCCAACTGTCCGGAGAGCGGATCGAGGAAACGATTCAGCGCCTCCAGGCAGGCGGCCTCTACCGGATGAAGAATGTCCGGCGAATCGGCGACGATCGTGGCAAACACCGAAATTTCGATAAAAGCCGGAGCAATGACGTTCAGCCTGCCGCTATGCGCAACAAGGCTCGGCGCCCGTCGGCGCAGCTCCGTCTCCAGCTTGCGCTGCGTCTCGGCGAAATGCTCTCTGCCCGCCGCACCTCCGGAAGGCAGCGCAACGACGACAAACGAGCCTGGGCTGCTCTCCAGCCGCACATTGCGGTTCGGCAAGCATTTCACCTTGGAAATACCCGGCTCGATCTCCCTGACCAGCCACTCGGCATCGGAGGGCGAGATGGCCCGTCCGCGATGCTTGAGCTGCTGCGGGCCTCTGCGCAGCGCGCCTTCGAGCGGCTCCGCGTCTCCTCCGCCGGTAGCCGGCTGCGGGTTGGATACGCCTTGCACAAATGCGATCGACTGCATCAGTCCCGACACTTGTCCGGGCGCGACATTGCCTCGGTCGCCTTGCGTTACTCGATAGGTGACGCGAATTTTATCCCCGCCCCTCAGCGGCGGCTCCATGCCGCGAGTCCCATCTCCAAAACGCAGCTCGCCGGTGGCCGGCTGCAGCGTATAATGGCGGGCGTCCGCAGAGGAGGCGTTAAGCGATCGCACCTCATCCCAGCGCACCCATAGCTTCTGGATGCCGCCCTCGCTGTCGCGAAACACCTCGTATTGGTCCGGCTCGGCTTCCATCAGTCGCGCCAGCTCGTGCTCGTTGATCGTCCCCGTCTCGTCGACCCATACCTCCTGATCGACGATCGGAGTTTGCGACAGCACATAGCCTCCCTTGCCCGGCTCGGGATATTCCCCCGCAATCGTGCGCAATTGCACCGCACGTGCGGAATTCCGGTAAATCGCCTTAACGCCTGGCAGATCGGCCCGATCTCCGCCGTATTTGCCGTCGCGGTTAACCGCCCTCAGCCACGCCCTCGTCTTGCCGAACAGAGAAGCCACGGCGATCTCCGCGGGCCCGACGAACTGCAGCAGGCCGGATTGCGTAAAGCCTTGCGTATCGTCAACCGTCTTTAGCGCTTCCCACTTCCACTCGACGCCTTTACGAACGTACGCCTCCCATTCGATCCACGGAATCGTCTCGCTCGCCTCCGGCTTGCTGCCAAGCGCAAACTGCATACGAATCGGGCCTTTCACGGGCGGAACGTCAAAGCCGAAATAAACGGCGGGCGCCGGACAAGGAACCGGCAAGAACGCCTTAAACGTGTCGCCGCCCTGACGAACAGTTGCGGTCACGTCCGTCAGCACGGCGTTGTTAAGCGTGTAAGCCCATTCCGGACGCAGCTCTGCCGTAGACGGGTATGCATAAGAGAAGGATACATTTTCCAGTTTCGGACTCATATACTCGACGACCGGAGCGGTCGGCGTATCCGTCGCCGCCACCCTCGCGCGAAGCCACAGATCCTCGCGGCCGTTGACAAGAGTGGCGGCCATATCCTCCGGACATGTAAACTCCAGCTCATAATCGCGGGACGCCTCCTCCGGCAGGCTCGCAAACAGCTCCTCGAACGGGCCGCTTCCCGGCAGCCTCATCCAGTTGTCGCCGTTCCAATACTCCCATAGCACTTTGCGAATATAGAGACGCGGCGGCGGCTTCGTCTCGAAATCCGCCGTTCGCATGATCATCTTCCAGCGAATTTCCGGGTCCGGCCCAACGCGCAGCTCATTCGGCACGAGCCGGCCGCCGAACGTCATCCGCAGCTTGCTCCCTCTCTTGCTGAACGCCTCTCCGCAGGAAACGTAAAACACCGAATAAGGAATCGAATGCTCCCCAAACGGATAAAATTCGGCCTTATCCAGCTCCATATCGTTAAAATACAGCTCTCCGGCCGGAATTGCGTCCGGATCGATCGTCCGATCGTGCGACGCTCTCAGCGTCAGCCTATCCATCTCCGGCAGCATGCGCAAAATCGGCGGCCCTTCGCCGCCTTCCGCAAGCGGTTTGACGCGACAGCGAATCCAGCGTCCCGCCACGCCTCCAATCTCGGTCTCGCCGACCGGTCCTCTCGTTTTTTTGCGCAGCGTCACTTCTCCGCCCTCGGCCGAAGCCGCTTCGAACGGAATCCACTCCCCGCCGCTCGAATAGCTCCATTCCAGCCAATCCATTCTGGCAAACAAGGAAGCCAGCTCCGGCTCCGCATACCTCCGCTCGGCATTGTGCCACTTGAGCGTCAGCATGGCGGGATGATCGAGCCGCAGCAGCTCGTCGTGGCGCACGTAGAAGATATGATCCTGGAGATTGTCGCCCAAGGTCGAAAACAGCGAAAATTCGGCGGCGACTCCCGCGTCCAGCCGATCGCTGTATTCGTCGCCGGCCATCACGATGCGATCCTGCCCCGGATGAACGTTATACAGCTCCATCAGCTTGGCGGGACTGACCAGCAGCGCGCCTTCCGTCTCGAACGGAAGCTCCTCGCCGCCATCGTCCGTTGGCGCCGTCAGCAGCGTCCCGCCAGGCACGTATACCGCTTCCCGAACCCCCTCGTTCAGCGTAAACACGACGTTCGCGCGCGCGGGCCGAGCCGGCTGAAGCTGCACCTGAAGCAGATCCAGAAAAGCGATGAAGTTGTTCAGCGGAACGCGGTTCAGCCGTTTAATGTTCTCTCCGAGCATTTCCGCAGCCAGATAGAACAGCGCCGTACCCGCGTCGGGATCCTCCGGCGAGAAGCGCCATTCCGGCGTATAATGCGGAGCCATCGCCTTCATCCGCTCGACGAGAGCGTCCAAATCCCTTCCGTCGATTACAGGAGCGCGGGCCTGCCCGTTTTGCCACAGCTCTGATTTCATCCGATTCGTCGCTCCCGTCTATTTCGTGCCTTCTTCAAGATAGAAGGGATATACCTGGTTAAAAAGATTGTTCGTGGAACGCACAACATATGCGATGCCGATCGACAGCTTGCCGGGCTGGGACGGATCAAGCTTGGCCGTCACTTCGACGTCCCTCACGCGCGGCTCCCATACCGTAATCGCCTGCGTAATGTCGGTTTCCAGCAGCCGCAGCGTCGTCTCGTCGGTCGTGCCGAACACAAAATCGCGCAGTCCGCAGCCGAAGTCGGGGCGCATGACGCGCTCTCCCCTGGAGGTCATCAAGATGATGCGGATCGCCTCCGCGATATCGTCCTCCCCTTCCGACAGCAGAAACCGGCCCGTCGTCGCGTCCACCGCGATCGGAAACTTCCAGCCTCTCCCGAGAAAAGATGCGCTCATCGCTTGTCCCCCTTCGCCATGGCTCAGAATCAGTTGATTTTCACCATCGCGCCTTTAATCGTAACAATCCCGTCCGAGAGCAGGTCCAGCTTGCCCCCGGCCTTCACCTTCATCGACGCGGTCGCCTCCAGGTTGATCTGCGTGCTCTTGACCGTGATCTCCTTGTTGGACTCGACTTTGATGTCTCCCTTGTTGTCGATGGTGATTTTGTTCGCGCCGCTTTTGACCGTAATCGTCCCTGCGGAGCTGCCTTCCAGAACGATCGTCTGGGCCGCGTTCTTCGTCGCCAGCGTCACTTTATCCGCGCCCTCGTCGATTTCCAGCTTCAGTCCTTGCTTCGTCTTGAGCGTAACCTTCCCCTTGGAATCCGTATCGTCGAAAATCAGCTCGTGCCCGTCTCTCGAATGGATTTTCCGCAGATTGTTCTTATCGTCCTTAGCGGGCGGCTTGTTCGACGTGTTCCACAACGAGCCGATAACAAAGGGCTGATTCAAGTTGCCGAGATGGAAGGCGACCAATACCTCGTCTCCGACCTCGGGAACGAACATCGTTCCTTTGCCGCTTCCCGACATCAAGGAAGCGAGCGGAGCCCAGTCGGTCTCGTGCGAATTTTCCCGCAGCGGGAATTTCAGCTTCACGCGGTTCAAGCCGTCCGGGTCCTTGTTGTTCGTCACTGTCGCGACCATCACTCCGTGAACGAAGTTGGCGCTTCCTCCGCCTTCCGAATCGGACCGTCCGGAAAAAAAATCGTTCATGGAAGACATCAGAATGCATTCCCTTCCGTTCTGAATTGGGTCACGTAGCCCCGGTTGCTGATCTGATGAGTCACGGATACAAGCAGCAGCGTCTGGTTAAATTTCGGTCCCAGCCCTTCCAGCTTGATATTTCGTCCCGCGCGCAGCTCCGGAATGCCGATACTTTCACCCTCGCCGCTGATGAGATTCATCGCCCTCTCGTTTGCCAGCGCGTTCGCCATCGTCTGCGCCTCCGCCTGGGAAGTTGCATCGCTGTATACAGTCTCAACGGACTGACGCGTCAGGGCGGACATGATGTCCTTGCCCGTTCTCCCGTTGGTTCCGTATTTGTTCACCGATTGGGAGGTGGCCTGGAACGGCTCGCGCGTCTTCGGATCGGAGCCCCGCACGATGAACTGTCCAACCTGATTGGAAATATCCACGGAGGTGGAGTAGCTTCTCAGATTTTTGCCGTACATGAGCGTGACAATGGGGCTGGCGGAAGGCGTCGGCTTCTTGAAGTAAAGCTTCTGCTCGATGACGAAGAAGTAATAGTTGATCTCGGAGGCCAGCTTTTTCAGAAAATGAAAATCGCTCGTCTTAAACTGCTCGATCGTCGGCTTCGGAGTCATCGTATCGTCCACCTGGAGCTGCAGGCTGTACTTGCCCCCGATCTCCTTGACGACGTCGCTGATTTTTTTGTTCAGCCACAGATTGGACTGGGCGCTGTGCATCATGAAGAAGGAGCGGTCCATTCCTTGTACGACGATGGAGGGCTGTCCCTCCGCGGGATAATCTACCGATATTCCCGTAATGATGCCGTCGAACACCGTCTCCAGCTTGTCGGTGTAGCCCATCTCGATCGTAATCGTCTTGCCGACGTCGATCAGCGAACCGACCCACTTGAACTGGCGTGCCACGGCATCATAGGCGTTCTCGATGCGAAACTGAAAGTTGTCGGACTTGGCCGCGATCGACGTCTCCACCTTCAGCATGGATACGGCGATTTGTTTTAGCGTAAAGCTCTGCCCATCCACCTGAATATCGAACGCCGGAGCGAAAAAATTGCGATATTTCCGTTCCAGATCGGCCAACTCGTAGGTGTTAGTGTCGAATTTGATTTTTGCCACGGCGTTTTCACTCCAGCCTAGGTATGATCAGCTTCCGTCCGTACGGCAGCTTGCGCGGATTGTCGATGCCGTTCGCCTCCGCGATCGCTCGCCAATGGCTCGGGTCCTCGTACTCCTCGGCCGCCAGCATCCAGAGCTGCTCGTCCTGCTTCAGCATTTTCTGCTTCGTGCGGTCGGCGCTCTGCCGGGGAACGTTCTGATATTGCTCGGTCATCGATTGCACGGCGCGGAACGTCACGTTCAGCGTCGCCCGCACCGGGACTCCCGAGTCGAGAAACATCGTAAACCGCTGCTGTACCTTCTCCGCCACGCCCTTAAAATCGAGCGACCCCCACACAAATCGGCAGTGCGGCGGCGCGTGCAGGTCGCGATCAACATTCAGGAGGCCGGATATTTGGGCCGTGTGCGTGCGGACGTCGACGCCCTTCTCGTACGTATCGAAGAACAAATCCATCGTCAGCGTCGTCGCCTCCCCGCTCACGAACTGGGCGATCGGTGACTGCAGCCCCGGTATCGTCTGCCACGCGAACTGGTTGCCCGACTGCAGCACATACTCGTTCGGATTAAACAGCACGTCCACCGACTCCTGGCCGTTGCTCTTGATAATAATGATCTTCGCTTTACTGAGCGCCAACTTGATCGCCCTCCTATCTATCGTCTTCGTCGTCTTCGTCGCCTGACCGGGCGGCGGGGCGGGCTCTGTAGGCGGCACTTAAGCTCGCGTCGCGGTCTAATTCGCCCCAACCCGACACTAGGGCGGCATTTAAGTCCGCGTCGCGGTCTTATTCGCGCCTACCCGACTCGGCGGCGGCATTTAAGTCCGCGTCGCGGTCTTATTTGCGCCAACCCGACTCGGCGGCGGCATTTAAGTCCGCGTCGCGGTCTTATTCGCGCCAACCCGACTCGGCGGCGGCATTTAAGTCCGCGTCGCGGTCTTATTCGCGCCAACCCGACTTGGCGGCGGCATTTAAGTCCGCGTCGCGGCCTTATTCGCGCCAATCTGACACTGGGGCCGCATTTAAGTCCGCGTCGCGGCCTTATTTGCGCCAACCCGACTCGGCGGCGGCATTTAAGTCCGCGTCGCGGTCTTATTCGCGCCTACCCGACTTGGCGGCGGCATTTAAGTCCGCGTCGCGGTCTTATTCGCCCCGCTAAAATCCGTGAAGCCGCTGCTCAAGCTTCATTCTCCTAACAAGCGATTTGTACACTTGGTCGGCAAGCTCGTCCGGATGGAACTGCGGAAGCGCGCTGATCGCCTTCTGCAGCGCCTCTTCGCTAATCACCGCTGGCGCTTCAGAAGCAGCGTTCGCGGTAGGTTTCGACCCCTCTGCCGCTGCCGGCGCGTTGCGACGAAGTTCCAAAGGTGTGTCTGATTCGTGCGTATGAGCAGGGGCTTCTGCAGCGTTGCCCGGGACCGCCGTATCGCGTCCTGCCCTGTTCACCGAAAGCGAAGCATGCGCCAGCGACAAACGAGGAGTATCCACTCGTTCGGATTGGTCAGACGAAGCTTGCGGCGGCAACTGAGTATCTCGAAGCGATTGCTGCATGGAAAGCGCTGCCGTCGCTCGAGGCAATATCGGTCGTGCCGTCCGTCCGGCAACAGGCGTAACCCTGACCAGAGAACGCCGACCAATGGCCTGAGTCAAGGGCCTCCGACTGCGTTGATCGCCACCAGTTACACCACCCTTTTCCTGTGACGAAGCGTCCCCAGAAAAAGAATGAGCAACGACTGCCGAGATTCCTTCCTTCCGAACTGCAGACTCGCCCGAACTCGTATATTCATCAGAACTCGACTCCGAGGAATGCGTTCGCTTTATCAACATTGGCGTATTTTCTTCGTTGGTTAACTGCGCTTGAGATCGTGGAACTGTGTGATTGCCGCGGTTTTCAGGGGAATCCAACCGGTTTCGGCTTATAATCGCTCCCGCAGATCCGATTGGGCCAAAGCGTTGTAGCCCCCCACCATCCTGCAATCGCGCCCGGCGAGCCAGCCAGGCTAATCGTCCTTGTGCGCCCATTCTCGTTCGCCCAGCCTCAGCCGAAGGCAAGTCGCTTAAGCCTCGGGAACGAATTGATGCTCCCGCTTCCCGCTTGCTCGCATCCACGGTCGGACCTTGTTCCCCGCCTTCCACGCCTTTTGCACCGGTTGAACTCACATTTCCGGTTGCACGTAACTTCGCACGAACGGTCTGTGTTTGTCCCGATTCTCCCGCACTCCTCGCACCGGTTGGACTCACATTCCCCGTTGCACGTAACTTCGCATGAATGGTTCGCTTTTGCCCAGTCTCGCCCGCACTCCTCGCATTGGTTGGACTCACATTTCCGGTTGCACGTAACTTGGCACGAACGGTCTGTGTTTGTCCCGATTCTCCCGCACTCCTCGCACCGGTTTGACTCACATTTCCTGTTGCACGTAACTTCGCGTGAATGATTCGCTTTTGCCCAGTCTCTCTCGCACTTCTCGTACCGATAGGACTCGCATTTCCCGTTGCCCGCAACTTTGCACGAACGATCTGCGTTACTCCCGACTCTACCGAAGTCTTATCACCGGTTGGACTCACATCTCCGGGCTCCTGGACGTTCGATTGAACAGTTGGCGCTAACTCGACGCCTTCTCTCCCGCTCGAATCGGTCCGACTCGCATTGCCTTTTTCTCGCACCTTCGCATGGATCGTTGACGTTGGCTCGCCGTCCGCCGCTCCCTTCAGGTCGGATCGGCTTACAGCCTCCGGTTCCCGAGCTTTTGCATGAACAGTCGACGTTTGTGAGACACCCTCCGGTTTGAGGTCTGTTGCGCCACTTTGGCTCGATTCCCTCGTACTTTGCGAGTTCCTATGAGTTGTCGACGCTTGGCCGCTATCGCCAGAGTTTCGCTCGGATGTGCCAAGACGACTTGCGATTGGCTCTTGGCGATCGGCACCAGAAGCCTTCCTATCGGCCGTTGAACCGTTCGTTTTCCTTGATGTCGCGACGGTCTCATTAAAACTAATAGATCGGCCGATCAGCCGATGCGACAGCTTCAGCGAGCCCGCCGTTAACCCTAGTCTTGTCTCCGTTGGCTGCATTCGTTCGTGGGTCAAGCCGAGAGCCGCCGCCGTTCCCGGAGCGTTGGCTTGTCCCTCTGCCGTTTTCGTCCCCAGACCGATGCTTCTCTTCACCGAAATCTGCCGTCCCCGCTCTATCAAGTTACGATAGACGAGATGCATAGAAGAAGCGTCGTCCGGTCTACGAAGCGACCAGCGTCCGCCGGTTGCTGCTTGCGGGGCGACAGGCCCGGCACTCTGCGCTAATGGAAGCCCGTTTGCTTGTTCTCGCCGACTTTCCGACGCCTCGGTTTTCTCCCCGGAAGCGCCTGAAACGCCCTCTGCCCTGGACACCCCTGGCTTAAGCGCGTAAGACAGCCGATACACCGGGCGATTGTGGAAACTCGCGTCTCCGCGCGTCCCTTCCGCGGATGCAATGTCGTCAACGCTTAATGGCTTCCCTCTGACCGTCAGTCCGAATCCGGGAGAAAAATCGTCGGTATGCGAAGCTTGCCCGCGCCGTGAAAGCTCCCGGTCATCTTTGTCAGAGCGGCGTCGTTTTCCTCCCGAATCGCGGGAAGCTTCGGCCGTAGCTCCGTCTCTTCGATCGATATCGCCGGAATCGTCGCCGCGCTTCTCGACCTTCATCGAACTCGGCGTATCCGACAAGCTTTCCCGGTGCAAAACCGGGTTGTCGGAACGATCTTTCTTTCGCTCCATATCAAGCGAGGCGGACAATTCCGACTGTACGTTATCATAAGCTTCCGCGCTGCCTCTTGCATTTGCAGAAGGCGTGCCGCGAGAACGAAGCTCCTCCGCATTCCTAAGCGCTCCCGCACCGTTATTCGGCTGCTCAGGCGCAGGACCGTTCACCTCGCTTGTGCGGCTCATATTCCCGTCCAAGCGATCGGCCCTGTTTGCTTGCTCCCCGTTCGTCTGAGCATTCGCGCTCTGCCGAGTCCCGTCGGGAGCCGATCGGCTGCCGTCAACGCGCAGCTTGGGGTTCACAAACAGCAATTGTGCGTACATGGCCGGACTTCGCTTCGCTCGCTTAGTCCCGTTCTCCCCCGACGCTTGATCGACAACCTTCTTGCGACTGTTCCTGACTTTCGGAGGTTTGACGCTAAGCGGGATTTTAGCCCCCGCCGAGGTTCCGTCCGGCTTCCTTCGGAAAACCGCATTGGCCTTCGCGCTCAAGGGCCATGACGTTCGCCTTGTTAGCGTCTCGGCAAAGGCAGTCCCTTTGAAGAGAGCGGATTTGTCCGCTCTTGAAGCTTCCGACTTAGGAGCTGCAGCTTGCGAGGCTTCAGGGCTCGCTCCTTCGTCCCGCTTAGCTTCCTCATCTTCTATGTCAAGCTCCCCCGCACGAGCCAGATCTTCAACCTTCGAATTGGCGTTGCCTTCGGCTTCGGCCGGATGCTTCTTGTTCGCTTCTGCTTCTACCGGATGCTTCTTGTTCTCTTTGCCTTCTACCAGATTTCTCTTGTTCCCTTTGCCTTCAGTCGAATGCTGCTTGTTCCCTTTGCCTTCAGTCGAATGCTGCTTGTTCCCTTTGCCTTCTGCCTGACGCTTCTTGCCGGTGCGCGCCTTCGCGGTGTCCGAGCTCCCGCTCGTCTTCGCCTTGGGCACGCCGCTCACAGTCGAACCAGCTCCCGCCGAGTCGGAGGGCTCATCTAAACGCCCCTGCGCATCCGCCGTCAACGCAGCCTCGCGAATTCGCCGTTGCTCAACAACGACCCGCTCCGCTTCGCGAACGACTACCGTATTGCGCTCTACGACGCGCTCTACGATCTTTTCCCGCTCGACAAGCCGCTCGCGCTCGATCACTTTCTCGCGTTCGATTACACGATCTTTTCCCGCGGGGCCCGGTCGATCCCGAACGATGTCGCGATAGCGAATCTCCGGCTTCTCCCGCGCAGGAGTGACCGGACCGGCTGAGCTAGAACGCTCAGGGGGACGAAAAGGCGCCCGCTCGCGCCCCTTCCCCGTCCCCTTCTTCTCCTGCGAAGAGACCCGAAAAACGAGAGGTTGCCCACTTCGGACGCCAGGGCGAATCGGACCGTACTTGCCGGCGATCTCGCCGGCAAACCGAGCGTAGGCGGGTGCCGCTCCTGCGGATGCTTTTCCCGCATTTCGCCGCCCCGCTCCTGCAATCGCCGCTCCTGCGGATGCTTTTCCCGCATTTCGCCGCCCCGCTCCTGCAGGCATCGCCCCCGCACGCCGACCTTCGCCTGCAGATTCCGCTCCCGCATGCCGGCCCGCTCCTACAGGCGCCGCTCCCGCACGCCGACTTGCGCCGATTCTCATCCTGGCCCCTCCTCTCTGCGCATCTCCCGTAGCTTCTATGCTCTAAATATCGCTTTTACTCCGTTATGTACTAATTCGATCGTCTCGATCGCCACCTCGCTGGAGGAGGCGATCAGGCTGGGGCCGCTCCATTTGACCGGATACGCGTCGAAAAAATTCCAACGGCACAGTTCCGCCCCGTCCTGCTTATATAGAATGATCGAGCCGCTTTTGCGGGTCACCGTTCCTTGCGACGCCTGCGCGTACCAATTCCACAGCTCCTGCGAGGAGCTCAGTCCCCGCTTGAGCGTAATCGTCGAATTCCTGACGCCTTTGGGCAGCCGATGAACGTACCCGTTAACGCCGCCCTCTCGGATTTCCTCATATTCAATTTGCGATTCCAGGCCATGCGCCTCGGAAAAGCCGGCGACAAGCATGCCGTCAAGCTCGACGGCGAAGCGAAACGCCCCGTTCACCCTATGTTGCGCTGCAGCTGCGGCCACGTTCCGTCGTCACCTCTTTCCGAATACGTCGAACACGTTTTGTTTATCCGGCTCGTCGTTAAGCTTGCGGTTGATTTTCGAGATTTCGTCGCACCATCTGCGCCGCTCTCGATGCTCCATATTCATGATCTCATCGTGGGGCCAGTGAAAATAATAGGCGATGAAGCCGACTTCCTCGTAGATTTTCTCGGGAGAATAAGCTACGAGAGGCCCTCCGTTACGGATAAAAAATCGACTTCCACCTCGTACTCGTGATCGCATTTCGGACATGTCGTGTGCAGCTTCGGCGATTCCAAATCGTTGATCTGTCTGTACAGATTTTGCAAATACGCCAGATCGGCGGTAAACAGCTTCTCTACCGTTTTCGTATCGACGTGTTTGACTTCCCCAAGCCGGGTTATGACGCGAGCCAGCAAAATAATCGTCAGGTAGCTCTGGTTCTGCTGTACGCGAGGGTCCCTCATCGGCAAAATTTCGTCTGCAGCGGTCGCAAGCCGCATGACGCCGCGCTTGTGCAAGTTGCCGCTGTCGTCCACATAGCCGCGCGGCAGCTCGAATTCGTATTCCGTCTGAAAAGCCATCGTTAACCCACTCCTTGCTTCAATCGTCGCCAAGCACAAACAGCTTCCGCCATTCTTAGAATCGGTGCAGTATCGTTTATGGCGGAGGGAATTCGGGTAAGGGGAAGTATCCTACCTATTCTGTAAAAAACGCAACACGATTCGGGGGAAGGTGTGTCTATTCTGCGAAAACCGCAACGCGCTCTTGGTAGCACGCATTTTTAAAGCGGAAAATCCGCTCTATATCCGCCGCCGCGCCCTTTTCAAGCGATTTAAAACGGAAAACCCGCACTAATTCTGCGATTTTCAACTTTTGGAAAAATTAAGGTGGACTTTCCGATTTAAATCGCCGCTTTCGCCCCCTGAGCGAAAATTAAGCCGGGTTTTCCGCTCTAATTCGCAACCTGCTCCCCCTCAACGCCCCTTCAACTGCCGGTGATTCATACTTTCTTATCTATTAAAAAAAGCAAAACAAGAGAGAGGGCCTCCCTTGTCGGTAAACGCTATTCCGTTCGTTATTGCCGCAACGGGGTTCCCGACCGGACTGCCCGTCTGCGCAGCCCCCCGGTGCGGGGGATGCCGCGCGCTGCCGGACTCTCTTATTCCGTAATGCTCCGCTTCCGGTTGCCCGCCCTAATAGAGTAGAAAACCGAACGCATTATTATTCAAATCTATTCGAGGTCGTTGCGCTCGCTCTATTAAGCGGTGCGAGTCATGCCCTCATGAGCAAGCTCGAGCAGCTCGATCGCCACTTCCGCGCCCGATCCGTTAAAGGAAGGAGCCGTGTAACGAACCGGCCAGGCCTCGATGACTTGCCATGTCGCCACGTCTCCGCCTTCCTCGTCGATGGCGATAATCGTGACGGTCTTGCGCTCTACCGTGCCGTTGATGCACTCTTGAACCCACTCGTACAGTTCCATCGATTCGGTAGCGCCCCAACGCAGCGTAATATTGCCGTACCGGGCAAGACCCGGAAGCTTGCGAGGCGTAATGACCTCATTTCCCTCGCGATATTGCACGACGTCGAAGGAGGCGTCGAACCCTGCGACTTCGCTGAAGCCGGCCTGCTCCAATCCTTCAACCTCCACACGGAACCTAAAATTGCGGTATGGATCATTGCGTTCTCCTGGCATGGATATCCTTTATCCCCTTCCGTTCATTTTGGAAACTTCCTCAATTTCTCGTTCTCGCGTCTCAAACGGACTTTCCAGGCCTATATCGTCCACACCTGAAAACAGTCCGCTCGAGCCTATGCCGTCCGATTACTCGGAGCCGGTTTTCTGCGTGATGCGGAAGACGACGAATTCGGCCGGTTTCACCGGAGCGACGCCGATGACGCAAATCAAGCGTCCGTTGTCGATGTCGTCCTGCGTCATCGTGCTGCGGCCGATATCGATGTAGAACGCCTCGGAGGCGCTGCTGCCCATCAATGCGCCGTCGCGCCAGATCCGCGTCAAGAACGCGTCGATCGTACGCTGAACGCGAGCCCACAGCTGCTCGTTGTTCGGCTCGAACACGACCCAGTTGGTGCCGCCCTTGATCGACTCTTCGAGGAAAATGAACAGACGGCGAACGTTGACGTATTTCCACAGCGTATTGGAGGAAGCCGTGCGAGCGCCCCATACGCGGATGCCTTGACCCGTGAAAGAACGGATCAGGTTGACGCCAGCCGGGTTAAGAATGTCCTGCTCGCCCTTATTGTACTGTACGTCCAGGCCGACTACGCCGCGCAGCACTTCGTTCGCTGGAGCTTTCTGCACGCCGCGAGTCGTATCGGAACGGGAGTAGATGCCGGCGATCGTACCGGACGGAGGAACGAAAATGTTCCGTTTGTCCAGCGGATCGAATACCGACAGCCATGGATTGTAAAGCGCGCAATAGCTGGAATCGAACAGGTTGCGGTGCGTCATGACGTCCGCTACCTTCGTTTTCTCGCGCGGAATGTCGAGAATGGCGAAGCGGCTGCCCAGGTTCTCGCAGTGCGCGACAAGGGACAACTGCACGTTAGCGTCGGTTACGCCCGGAATCGCCATAATGCTGACGACATCGTTGTCGATAAACGCCTGAATGCCCGTGCGGCGTCCAGGTCCGCGGTCTTCGCCGATGAAATCGCCGGCGGAAATGCCGTCTATCGAGCCGTCGCTGCCGCCGGACAGCACGAACTCGACCTTGCCCGAAGCGCCTGCGCCGGATACCGTCTCGAACGGATGCGTAGCGTCCGTCGACAAGACCAATGCCTGCACGTTCACGAGATTGGAGCGTCCTGCAACCTTCTCGACGAACGTCGGAGCTTCCGGATTCAAGCTGACTTTCTCGAAGCTATCCACTTCGTCGTTATAAACGACATGCAGCGTAAATTCGCACGTCGACAACACTTTCGTAGGCAGCAGCGCCGCATCCACGACGTCGCCCGACAGCTCTTCGGCCAGCTCGATCACGTTGCCCTGCACGCTGACGACGCGATTGTACTGCGTCTCTCCTCCGGCATTAAAGGCAACGACATCGCCTGCGTAAAATCCGCCGGCGTTCTTGACGCGATAGCGCCGTTCCGTCACTTCGTAGATTTGCGTTTTCGCTTTGCTGGCGTCGGTAATGACAACTTTCACCAGGTTGCCCCAGGCTCCCGGATTTTTCGCCGTGATGCCGAGCTTCTCCGAGACGGAGCCCGTGTTCTGGGCAGGCTTCGCGTCCGAAGGAGCGACGCGCATAACGTAACAGCGAGAACCGCCATTCGTGAAAAACTGATCTACCGCATAAGCCAAATAACGGTAGCTGCCAAATACGCTCTCGGACAAATAGGAACCGAAATTGCGCTGGAAATCGGCCGGGCTCGTTATGAGCAGCGGCAACCCTTCTACGGCTCCTCGCTGAGCGAGCCCAATGAAACCGGCCGTGCTTGTGCTTACGCCTTCGAGCGGCTTGGAGCCGCTCTCGAATTCCTCCACGTATACCCCAGGCGACAAATACTCTGCCATGATCCCCGGTTTCTCCCCGCTACGTATGTATGTAATTGCTGTATCTAGCTGCGCGTAAGGGGAAAACCAGTTCCTCCTCTCAATATGGGTTTATCTTATCGTCAACCGGAAACGCCCTGCCTGGCGGCACTTCGTCCAATCAACGCCATGCCCTTCACTCAACGCCGACGGTAAACGCCGGCAAACGCGTGACTTTGCCGCCTTCCGCTTGCCAGACGGCGCGCCACCTCTGATCCTTCATCGCGATCTCCGCATGAATGCGGCAAACTGCCGGGAGCAGTCCCCGAAACGGTAAAATCGCCAAGCCTGCGGCATCGCTCGTCGCGCGAACCGCCGGCAACAGCCGGGTCCCGCGGCTCCACGTCCCCGTTATCGGCCGGTCCAGCGCCATAACGGTCGGCTGCTCCGTCCAATCCGTCACGCGATTCCACTCCAACTCCGCTCCGTCCCGATCCTTCAGCACGAACGCGTCTCCGGGAGCCAGCCTCCCGTGCCCCGGCGCAATTTTCAGCCGTTGCCCGTCGCCTCCGCTCCGCTCTTCCGCCAAGCGGCCCCTGACCGCCATTTCGTCATCCAGATAGGCCGTTATCTCCGCGCCTTGAAGCGGCAGACCGCCCGCGTCGCGAAGCTCGACGATCGCCCCGGTGCCGGCAGCCGGAGGCACATAGGCCCGGTCGGGCTGCAAGCTTACCGTTATCACTGGCGGAGAAGCCCCGTTCGCGGGCAACACGATCTCCTCGCGCACTTCCCGATACACGGGCGATGCGATCGCAAGCGTGCAGCGCTCGCCCGGCACATCGAGAAAAACATAGCTGCCGTCCGAGCTTCGCAGCGGCTTGCGGTCGATTCCTTCCAGCGATACGCTCAGCGAGGAAGGAAGCGGAGCCTTCCCGGTCCAAATATCGAACGGCCTTACCGCCAGCGAGCAGCGGGTGACGAACGTTCTCTCGGCTCTGTCCACCCCCGTCAGCCTCCCTTGTCGCGCAGCGTAATGTGCCGCTCGAGAACGCGGGAGCCCGGCTTGACGCGGTTCGATTCGAGCAGTACGGGGCCGACGCGGTAGAGGAGCGAAAGCTTGTACGGATTGTCTCCGAACTGCCACAGCTGCGTCAGTTGATCCGTATTCAAATTTTCGTGCGTAATCCGCAGCTCTTCCCCGTTTTCCAGCAGCGTCCCTTCCAGATAAGGGCTGCGCAGCACCGAATTGTCGTACAGCGCTTGCATCGCTTTGCCCAATATCCGGTGCTCGTCCAAAATCCGCGTATGCAGATCGGCGGCGGAATGCGCCGTCAACATATACTGCAGGTCGACGGCAAGCGGCGGATAACGAAGCACGCCTCCTTGCGGCAGCATTTCGTTGCGTCTGGCCTCTCCGTTCTCCCGTATGCTGCACAGGTAGAGCGTCAGCGCCAAATCTCCCTTATCGACGGGCGAAGCCATGCCGATCAGATCGGGCCGGGGAACAGGGTCCGGAGACAGATGTTCGCGCAGCAGCTTGAGCAGGCTTAAGCCGACGTCGGCGACAACGGTATACCCTCCGATACTGGCTCCTCCTCACCGTCAATTTCTGAAAAATTTCTAAAAAATCCTACTTTTCGACTTTATTATAGCGATAAAATGTCAGGGTGACTATCCAAATGTTGTGTTTTCTTCGTCTAAATACGGGGAAAAACTTTCTTTCACAAGGATTTTCCCCATTTTTCTCAATTCCTGCCTCGCCGCCCGAACGAAATGCTCCATCGCGATCGGCTTTCCGGAGCCTGCGGCCAGGAACGCGGCAGCCAGCGCAATATTCTTTATGTAGCCTCCGGACACCTCCAGCCGCGCGGCCAGAAACGCCAAATCGACCTCTTCCGACACCGGGGCCTGCGATGGAAGATGAACGCGGAATATCCGCTCGCGCTCCGCCGCATCGGGAAAAGGAAATTTGACGACAAAGCTCATCCTTCGGATCAGCGCCTCGTCCATGTTCTGAAGCAGGTTGGTCGCCAGAATCGATACGCCGTCGTACGCCTCGATTCGCTGCAGCAAGTAGGCAGCCTCCAGGTTGGCGTATTTGTCGTGCGCGTCCTTCACTTCCGTCCGCTTGCCGAACAACGCGTCGCCCTCGTCGAAAAACAAAATCGCGCCGCTGTTTTCCGCCTCCGCGAACAGCTCGCTGAGTCGCTGCTCCGTCTCGCCGATATATTTGCTGACGATTCTCGACAGATCGATCCGATACAGCTCCAGTCCCAGCTCTCCGGCGATAATCTCGGCGGCCATCGTTTTGCCTGTGCCGGGAGGACCGGCGAACAGCAGACTGAGCCCTTTGCCGTATGGCAGCTTGCGGCCGAAGCCCCATCGCTCGTACACCGTCTCGCGGTGCAAATAACGGTCGCACGCTTCGCGGATAAGCGAATGCGGCTCGTCGGCAAGAATGAGATCGTCCCACGTTCTCGCCGGCATGATCCGGTCGGCCAGCTGTGCCAGCCGATGTCGGAATTGGCCGCGGCATGCCGCCTCGATCTCGCTTCGCTCCGGCAGCCCGCCACCCCGACCCGACGCCAGCGCCAGCGACTGCCTCCAGGCCCCGCCGATCTGGCCGGGCGTAAACCGATACTTGTCCGCTAGCTCCCGCCATATCGTCGGCGCATAGCTGCCTTCGACGTCCATCGCCTCCGCCCGCCAGAACGCCTCGCGGACGAAAGCCGTCGGAACGCCGACTTCGCCGTAAATCCAGCCCGCTCCGTCCGGAACCGGCAGCTCCGATGGCTGACGCCGAATATGCGACGTCCAGCCGATTAGAGGCTTGTCCGCAAATCGGAGATAGCGATTCAGCGCCGCTTCCATCGCTTCAAGATGCGGAATTTCCGAGCCTGAGGCCGCGTGCTCCTCCCTGAACACGATGGCGGCTCCGGTCAGCACCGCTTCGCGGACGACCCGCCCCAGTGTCGCCTCCGCCCGATCCGCGTCCGCGGGAAGATTGCGAACGCGCACGACAAGCAGCCTCTGCCCTCTCGCCGCGGCCAAATGAACGAAACGCAGCCGTTTGCCCCCTCCCGGCGCACCGGACAGATGAACGAACGGCACAGATCCTTGCGCCGCATCCCCGCCGTCCGCCAAACCCTGCAGCGACTGCATAGCCGGATCGTCCGGCACAAGCAGCGGCAGAGCCTCGGACGGCTGCGGCTCATGCGCCTCTGCGATGCCGTCCAGGCGAGCGTCCAACGTCTCCGTACGCAGCAAATAGCTGATCGTCCGCTCGTCCAGCCGCAGCGTCGTCTTCAGCTTCGGCCGAGACATCCCGGCCGCTCCCCCGCCCGGCTCCTCGGGCTCTAGCAGCAGGCTTCGCAATGCGCCTCCGCCTCTGAGCCATTTTCCCGCGTCGGCCGACTCTTCGAGCGAATCGCAAAGAAGCCGATACGCCAAATCCGGCGTCGGCGCCTTGCACGTAATGTCGTCGTTAAAATAGGCGTACCACTTCTCGTATTTCCGGCTCATTTCCGCAGCGAGGCAGAGCACGACCAGACGGCGCTCCCAGACGGTCAGGCGAAGCCTCGCGCATAGCAGAGCCAAAGGCAGCTCGACGCCGGCCTTTCCGGAAGCTTCGGCGGATCGAGCGATTTCCCGCTCGCGGATTCGGCGCTCGAGGACATACAGCCGCCATTCCTCCGGCGGAGCGTCCTCGTCGTCCCGCTCCGATTCCATCAACTCCTCCGCCGTTACGACAAGCCCTCTCGGACCGATCGACGGCTGCGCGAACGGATTGCCGCCGCCCAGCTCGAGCAGCAGCAGAAGCCCTGCGTCCAGCCAAGCCAGCTCGGCGCGCAGATGCTCTTGCGCGTTCAGAAACGGTTCAACATTTGCCACTTCCTTATTGCTCCCCCTTCAACCGCTTAGGGCGTGTATGCATACTCCGAGGATAGCAGATTGCCCTAGCGCCTCATCAGCGTCAGCACCGCAATGTCGTCGGACTGCGGCGCCCCGTCCGCGAACATGAAGACGTGCATAAGCAGCGCATCGATCGTCTCGGCGCTGGACATCCCCGACGTCATGCCGAGAAATTCCCGCAGACGATCGGACGAATATTGCTCCTGCGCCGCATTCTCCGCCTCCGTAATGCCGTCCGTATAGAGCAGCAGCCGGTCGCCGGGCTCCAGCGACAGCTTCGCGTCATGATAGACGGCATCCTCCATCGCCGCGAGCGGCAAGCTTTTTTTCAGCTTCACCGGTTCAATGCTGCCATTGGCGCGCACGACATACGGCGTACAGTGCCCGCCTTCGCTCATAACTAGCTCGCCCGTGGAGCAGGTGTACACGCCGCAGACGATGGTCGCGAACACAAGCGGGTTGTCCCGCGCCAGCTCGTCGTTAACTGCCGTCAGGAGTTCTCCGGGCGACTGGCCCGGGCCCATTTTCCCCTTGAGCAGCGTTAGCGTGACCGCCATGAACAGCGCAGCCGGGATACCCTTGTCCGACACGTCTCCGAGCGCGAAAAACAGATGGTCGTCGTCGATCTTGAAGAAATTATAGAAATCTCCTCCGACTTCCTTCGCCGACTTAAGCAGCGCGCAGACGTCATACGGCTCGTAGGCCGAAGGCATCGTGCGCGGAAGGAAGCTCATCTGAATCGTGCCCGCCACCTGCAGCTCGCTCTCAAGACGCTCCTTGATCGCCGTCGTCGAACGCAGCTCCGCAAGCGACTCTTCGACCTGCGCGTACAGCCGCGCATTTTCCAGCGCGACCGCCATCGGTCGCGATACCTGCTCGAGCAGCATCCGGTCGCGGACTGTGAACTTGCCGCCCTTCTTGTTGATGACCTGCAGCACGCCCTCGACTTTATTGCGGTTAACGATCGGCACCGTCAGCAGATTGCGAGTTTCGAAACCGGTTTTCTCCGCGACCCGATTGGACCACCTCGAATCGTTCCTCGTATCGTTGACGATCAGACTGTGGCCGCTTTGCGCCACATGTCCGGCGATCCCCTCGCCGGGCTTCAGTCGGATTTCCCGAACCTGCGCCCCTTTCTCCCCTTGGGCAAGCTCAAAAAACAGCTCGTCCGTCTCGGGATCGAGCAGCAGCACGGAAGCCGCTTCGACCGGCAGCACCCGCTTGGCCGTATTCATGATCAGTTCCATCTGCTCGCCGCGTTTCAGCGTGGAGTTCAACTGCATGCTGATCTCCAGCAGCGCTTTCATCCGCCGCAGCTTCATTCGCACCAGCGCGTAAACCGCCCCAGCTCCGACCGCCGCTCCGGCTAGCGCGCCGATGCCTGCGACCACCCATTGTCCATCCATGCGATCACCTATTTTTCGCCGACGCGCGGCTTAAGCTTTTAATCGTTCAAGCGCCTCTTCCGTCGAATCCGCCGTTTCCAGAATGCTCAGAAAGCCTGACATTTCGAACACGTCGCGGACTTGGTCGTTCATGCTCGCGCAGATAAGCCTTCCCTGCAGGCTTCTGACTTTTTTCGCCGCCACCAGCACAACGCGCAGTCCTGCGCTGCTTATGTACTGCATCGCTGAGAAATCAAATATGAACCGCGTGTTGCCCTCCCCGGCCAGAGCCAGAAACGAAGACTCCGCCGTCTGCGCATGCTGCCCGTCCAGCCGCCCCTCTATGCTCATAATGGCCGCGCCTTCACGCTGCGTCGTTACGATAATCATCGATAATCTCCTCCCGAATGCGTTGAACTTCCTCTTTCTATAGAAGCTTGCGAAGAATGATCCGGTTGCCCGTCTCCGTGCGCTCGTAGATCATTTCATTCATCAGCCTTCTCACGAAAAAAATGCCGAGTCCGCCAACCGACCTCTGCTCCAGATCCAGCGATACGTCCGGCTCGCCAAACTCCAGCGGGTTAAACGGGACGCCCCCGTCCTCCAGCCTGACTTCAACCTGGGCCGGGAACGACTGCACGGATAGCGTAATGACATGCCGCCCCCCTTGCGGGAAGCCGTAATTAATCGTATTCGTCAGCAATTCCTCGCAGCTCAGCGTCATGTCGAATTTCAAACGGTCGGGCCAATTGGCGCGCTCGCCGATCTCCTCGAAAAATGCGTGCAGCCGCCCCAGTTCATCCAGCCGATTGTCCAGCCGTATGACCGCCTCTCCGCAGCCGTTCTCATCCTTGTCCGTCATCGCGCCACCTCCGCTCCCATTCGTCGACACCTATCGTAGTTTCCGCTTTATTTATCATAACATATTGGTCTGCCATTCTAATGCAATTTTTGACGAAACGTGAAATGCCAAAGGATAATTAAGATTAAGCTGTCAGGTCACCGGATTATGCTGCTAAGCCATGCTTCGCGTGAAAGAGCGCATCAATTTTGGATTCAAAAACTACCTTTAACGAGTGTTTCCGGCACAAACTGCAATTGCCGCCCCGTTCAATCCGCCGCAACCGACGAAGCTGCCATAAAATCAAACCGCTCCGCAAAATAAAACGGTATGTCGTACAAGTCCCCGGGGCCGGTCAGGAATTTCACATCCAGGTAGGAGCGCTGCTCATCCGCCAGACTTGCTACATAGGGAGAAAAAGTTTTCAGTCGAATTTCGTTGTTGCGCTCGTCGAACTCGAAGAAGGAAGTCCAGCCGTATTCCGCTTGACGTTCAGGCCGGCTCGCCTTGTCTCCAACCGAATCCACCGCAAGGAACATATACTGGTAGCAGCCCGCACGGATGATTGAATAGGAGCTTAAGCCTGAAGCGGACGCCCCCTTAAAGTAAGACTTGCCAGCAAACCTGGGTGCCCCGAACGTATCGACATACCCTGTCCCGTTTAGATCGTGGTTCCCCCGAGTTACAACGTATGGCGCATTCGCCCGATCCAAAATTTGAAACGCTCGATTGGCGGACTCCCATTCTACCGGCGCGCTAGACTGCGTGGAATCGCCCACGTTCACCGTCATGACGATGTTGTGCGGCTTGAAATGATTGGCGATAAACTCTAGTTGCTTCTCTAAAATTTCCGGTTTGGATTGGACGACATATTGGGGATCGGGGATTATTGCGAATGTATAGGTTCCCGGCGCAAACAGCTCCAAATCTTCGTTGGTTCCGTAGTCGACCTTATAATCAAATTCAGTCTTGAAAAACTCGCTCGGAGCGAGCGCCCGATTCATCACGCGGATTCGTTTTATTTCCCCGAGAAACAAGCTGATAGGCTCAAAATCCCACTCATTAGCGCCAACATTCCATCCCCTGTTCGCCTCGCCTGCAATGCCGCAGATGTAATCTGTAAGCGGATTACGAATCGATTCCACACCATTGACGAACATTCGGGTTTGGCTGCCATCGTTTACAACGGCTACATGCGTGTAATCTTCCGATTTAGCCCACGCTCGAATCGCGCCCAAGGCATTAGACCAATTGGTCCACAATTCCGGACGATTCGATGGCGTGCTTGCCCATTGAATTTCCCCAACGTTGGAGATGGCTAGCAGCGAAAGCGATTCTTGCTCCACCGAGTTATTCCCAAGACGAGTCAAAATCCCCATCCAATCGTTGATGTCGGGACCTAGTTTAAACTCCGCTTCAATCGTAAAACCTGCTGCAAACTCCTCCAAGTTGATTGGAGCGTCGGCAACGGTTGTCAGATAGTACCCGTCTTTCTCGCATTGGCAAAAGCCAATCCGCCGTTCTCCATAAACGACAACGATTCTGTAATGGGCGAACCGGCGACAGCCATCATCAGTTCGTTCCCGTTGCCGCTTGCGTCTTGGATGACCATATTGCCGAATTCGATCGAAGTTCCCTGAGAAACATACCGTTCTGAAAATATCCAATCCGCAACCGTTTCATTTATCCGCATATTTTCCGTTCCTCCCCCAATTTTTCAGATTCATTAGTATGATCGATACTACTGTTCGCCTTCTTCCTCTCAATTTTCTGGTATCGTTTCCAGAATGGCTCTTGTTCTATTTTAACCTCACTCAGCACGCTTGCAGATTTCCGGCATTTAGACACCTGTTGTTTATAGCGGAAAATCTGCCTTCATTTCCACAATCGTACATCACACCGCGCTTTTCCTGACAAGTTACCGAAACGATAAGTTACTCAAGACAGGTTAAGTTACCGAGACGGCCGAACGCGCCGGGTCGCCTCCGCTTCAAGGGGGTTGTCCGGCCAATAGTGCTTCGGGTAACGGCCTCTCAAGTCCTTGCGCACCTCGAAATAGCCGTCGCGCCAGAAGCTGGCCAGATCGCGCGTCACCTGAACCGGACGCTGTGCCGGCGAGAGCAGATGGAGCGTCAGCGGCACGCGGCCGCCCGCGATGCGGGGCGTCTCCGGCAGGCCGAACAGCTCCTGCAGTCGCACCGCGACGAAAGGTGCGTCCGGGTCGCCGTAGTCGATCGGGATGCGCGAGCCGCTCGGCACGGTCCAATGGGTAGGCGCGTCGTCATCCAGCCTCCTACGCCGATCCCACGGCAGCAGCGACTCCAGCAGCTCCTTCATGTTCAGCTTCTGCAGATCGGCGCGGCTCTTCATCCCTTCGGCATAATCCGGAAGCCAATCGTCCAGCGTCGCCAGCAGCGCTTCGTCGGACAAATCCGGCCATGTCCCGTCGTGGCGGCGAACGAACTCCGCCCGCTGCTGGAATTGGCGCGCCGTCTTCGTCCACGGCAGCAGCTCCAGCCCTTCCGCGCGCACGCCCGCCAGCAGCGCTTGCAGCCGGAGCTCCTCTGGCAGCTTGCCGAGCGGCTTCTCCTCCAGCACGATCGCGCCCAGCTTCCTCCGCTCGCGGCCGCGCACCGACTTGGCTTCGCCGTCCCAGTACACCTCCGCCTCCACGGCAATCATCTCTGGCGCATTTTGTGCCAGCCGCTCCAACGACACGGAGGCGGCCAGACGAATCCGGCTGTCCGCCCCGGCGTCGTCGACGTCGGCGACGACGATCCACGGCTCGCGGGCCAGCGCCTGGCCCGGCCCGAACGCCGCGCCCCGGCCGCCGCTGAGCAAATATTTGCCGCTGTCCCGCTGCCGTCCGATCCGGTCCGGATACGCGAACGCCAGAAGCAGGCCGCAATCGTCGCTCCGAACGCCGTCGTCTGACGCATAGGGATAACGACCACCAAGCGCATCGCCACGCTCTGTCCGCACATCGACCTGCTCCGAACGCTCACCGACACGCTCTGCCCGCGTTCCCTCCGAAGCGTCGACGCCCAGTTCGCGCCGCAGCCGCCGCGCTTCCTCGCTGAGCCTTCTGCGGGCGCCGTCGTCTGACGCATAGGGGCCGCGGCCGCGCAGCGCATCGATTCGCGCCGCCAAATCCGCAGTCGGCGCCTGCCCGCCGGAATACCGCAAAATATCCCGTTCCCCGAGCACAACCGCCATATCGCAAGCCAAGCCGCCAAGGCCAAGCTGCTTCGCGCGCAGCAGCATATGGGCGACACGGGGATGCTTGCCCAGATCGGCCATCCGGCGGCCGTGCCCTGTCGGTTGGCGGCCGCCGTTATCCAATGCGCCAAGCTGCACAAGCAGCTCGCGCGCCTGCTGCACGGCGGGCGCAGGCGGCGCATCAAGCCAGGCGAGCTCGTTCGGCTCGCCGACGCCCCATACGGCCAGCTCCAGCAGCAGCGAAGCCAGATCGGCCTCCATAATTTCCGGCCCACTGCGCGGAGACAGCGCCGATTGCTGCTCCGCGCTCCACAGCCGATAGCATACGCCCGGCCGCAGCCGACCCGCGCGCCCGCGGCGCTGATCCGCCGACGCGGCAGACACGGTAACGGTTTCAAGCCTCGCCATGCCCGTTCGCGGCGAAAAACGGGAAACGCGCATCAAGCCGCTGTCGATGACAACCGTAACGCCTTCCACTGTTAAGCTGGTTTCCGCTACCGATGTCGCCAGCACGATTTTCCGCTCCGCTGCCGGAAGCGGAGCCAGCGCCTTGTCCTGCTCCTCCGCAGATAAGCCTCCGTGCAGCGCGAAGACGCGCACATCGTAGGCATACCCTCGACACTTCTCTCTCAGCTTCGCTTCCGCCGCCCGAATTTCGCCGATTCCCGGCAAAAACACAAGCACGTCTCCCTCATGAGCCCTCAGCGCCTCCAGCGCGAGCCCGGCTACCGCTTCCTCCAGTTCGCTTCCTGCAAGCCGCGGTCGATATACCGTTTCCACCGGGAAGCTCCGTCCCTCGCTGCGCACGACCGAGGCTCCTCCGAGCAGGTCGGCCACCGGCTCCGCTTCCAGCGTCGCGCTCATGACGAGCAGCTTGAGATCGTCCCGCAGCAGCGCCTGAGCCTCCAAAGTAAGCGCAAGCCCCAAATCCGCCTGCAGGCTCCGTTCATGGAACTCGTCAAAGATAACAAGGCCGACCCCTTCCAGAGCGGGATCGGCCTGCAGCATACGAGTTAACACGCCTTCCGTCACAACCTCGATGCGAGTGCGGGCGCCGACTTTCGTATCCATCTTCACGCGGTAGCCGACCGTCTCTCCCACCTGCTCTCCTAGCTCGCGGGCCATGAACGCCGCCGAGCTGCGCGCAGCCAGTCTGCGCGGCTCGAGCATGACGATTTTGCGGCCTTCCAGCCAGCTTTCCTCCAGCAGGGCAAGCGGCACGCGGGTCGTCTTGCCCGCCCCGGGAGCGGCGATCAGCACCGCGCTGCCGCCGATGGACAGCGCCTGTTTCACATCCGGCAGAACCGAGTCTATAGGTAAAGGCGAATTGAATATCACGCCGGTAATTCCCTTCCGCTCAATCGCGAGGCTGAATTTCATTTGGGAGATAGCTCTAACGTTCCGCCCCTCCTGCGAACAGCTTACCATTTTCCCCGGCGCTAGGAAACTTGCTTTCGAACTTTTACCCGCGGCCTCCTCGCTCAAGCTCTTATTTCTTCGCCAAATATTTGCGGATATCGAAAGCGACCGCAGCGACGATAATCAGCCCTTTAATGATGAGCTGCCAGTACGGATTCACGCCGATAAAGGTCAGCCCGTAATTGATGACGCCGAAAATCATCACGCCGACCATCACGCCGGGCACCGTCCCGACGCCGCCTGTCGTCGATACCCCGCCGACAACGCACGCCGCGATCGCATCCAGCTCGTACATGTTGCCGTAATTGTTCGAGGCTCCGCCCGACTTGGCCGCTTCCAGCACGCCGGCCAATCCGTACAGCGCCCCCGCGATGCTATAGATCCACAGCAAGTTGCGGCTGACGTTAATGCCCGACACGTGCGCCGCTTGCACGTTGCCTCCGATGGCGTACATATTTTTGCCAAGCCGCGTTTTGTTGAAGATCACCCAACAGACGATGGCGACGACAATGGCGATAATGACGAGGTACGGCAAATTAAACGAGCCGATCTCGATCGTGCCCGAGCCCCACTTCGTAAATTCCGGCCGCAAGCCGCCGATCGGCTGCGAGCTGTTCGGAGGCATATCGAAATAGAGCGAATTGATCCCGAGTACGGCGACCATCGTGCCCAACGTCGTAATAAACGGGGGAACGTGCAGCTTGGAGACGATCAGTCCGTTGATCAACCCGACGAGAAGACCCGCGGCAATGGCGAGCAGAACGGGGATGATTACTGGAAGCGTGTCGAGCTCCGGGAAAAATTTGCGCGGATAATCCGCCAGCTGCACCATCGAAGCCGAGACGACGGCCGACAAGCCGACGACGCGACCCGCGGACAGGTCCACCCCGCCCGTGATCAGCACGAAAGCGGCGCCGAGCGCGATAATCGCTTTAGTCGAGTTTTGATGCAAAATATTGGTCAGCGTGCTTAACGATAAGAAGGACGGGTCCGACAGCGTAATGCCGATAATGAGCACGGCCAGCACGATGTAAATCGCGTAATCCGTCACAAATGCTTTCGTCCGTTGAATGGAAACGTTCATGAGGTATCCTCCGATCAAGCCGTATGTTGGGCGGCAAGCTTCATGATTTCTTCTTCCGTGGCGGTGTTGCCGTCCAGAATTCCGGTCAGTCGGCCCTCGCTCATCACCATAATGCGATCGGACATGCCGAGCAGCTCGGGCATTTCGGAAGAGATCATCACGATGCTTTTGCCTTGGGCGGCCAGCTCTGCGATGATGGTGTAAATTTCGAACTTCGCGCCGACGTCTATGCCGCGCGTCGGTTCGTCCAACAGAAGAATGTCCGGCTCGGTCAGCAGCCATCTGGCGAGCAGCACCTTCTGCTGATTGCCTCCGGATAGATAGCGGATTTGCGTTTTTGCTGAAGGCGTTTTCACACGCAGCCGCTCGATGCTGTCGTCCGTATCCTTGCGCCTCCTGCTCTCCTCAAGCAGCAGATAAGACGTCTGATATCGTTTTTGATTGGCGATTACCGTATTTTCCAGCACGGATAATACGGGGAAAATTCCGGTTACCCGGCGTTCCTCGGTCAGCAAAGCCATCTTGTGACGGATCGCATCGACGGGCCTGCGGATGCGAATCGGCTTGCCGTGCAGCTTCATCGTGCCGGACGCCAGCGAGCGAATGCCGTACAGCGCCTCGATCAGCTCCGTTCGCTGCGCGCCGACCAGCCCGCCGACGCCCAGAATCTCGCCCCGGCGAAGCTCGAAGCTGACGTCGCGGAAGGACTTAGGTAACGAGGAAGTAAAGCCGTCGACCTGCAGTACCACTTCCCCCGGAACGTTGCTGCGCTCCGGATAGCGCTGGGTTAAATCCCGGCCGACCATACGGGAAATAATCAGGTCGGTCGTCAGTTCCTTCGCGTCCCAGGTGCCGATTTTTTTGCCGTCGCGCATAATCGTCACTTCGTCGGAGATGCGCAAAATCTCTTCCATTTTGTGCGAAATATAAATAATGGCGACGCCGCGCTGCTTCAGCTCCGCGATAATGCGGAACAGATGCTCGACCTCGTTCCCCGTCAAGGAAGATGTCGGTTCGTCCATGACGATGATCTTGGCGTTGTGGGACACCGCTTTGGCGATTTCGAGCGATTGAATCTTCGACACCGACAGCTTGCCCGTAATCGTCTCGGGGTCGATATCCATATCCAGCTCCTCGAACAGCTTCTCGGTATCGCGACGCATCCGCTTGCCGTCCACGAAATAAAACGGCCAGAACCCTCGCAAAGGAAAGCGGCCCAGCCAAATATTTTCCATCACGCTCCGATACGGAACCGGGTGAAGCTCCTGATGAATCATCGAGATTCCGCTTTGCAGCGCCGCCTTCGAGTCCGGCAGATGCAGCTTCTCTCCGTTCATCCGAATCTCCCCGGCATCCGGCGCGTATATGCCGAACAGGCATTTCATCAGCGTCGATTTGCCGGCTCCATTCTCGCCCATCAGCGCGTGCACGGTGCCTGCGCGGACATGCAGCGTCACGTCGTCGAGCGCCTGAACGCCTGGAAAAGCCTTCGAAATTCCGTTCATCTCCAACAAATTAATCTTCTCTGCAACAGTCGCTATCAAAGCACGCACCTCCTGATTGCCGCGGGACCAAGCCAGAACGCCTTTGGCGTCCACTAGACGCAGAATCGCGTTCGAAAAAGGATCTGATCGTTCCTGCGATTAGGCCGTTCGCCACTCGCCAGCTTTTAGCTGAAATTTCGTTCAAAACTTATCCCGCTTTGTTAAATTGAGCTCAATTTGTACGATTCATCGTACAAATCTATTAACTCGACCTTTCTAGCGCCGTTTTTGTACGATAAACCACATAAAGTTGAACGCATCAGCTGACAAAATCGCGGTGTCTGCACGATTTATCTCTTATGCGAACAAGGGCGGGGATGCGGCGCAAGGCTTGCCCGCTCCCCGCCCTCTTCCCCTTACTTGGCGTCGTCCATATTGTCCTTCGTGATTTTCTTGTAAGGCACCCATACGTACTTGCCGTCCGTAATGTCGTAGCCGGAGTTATCCTTGGAAGGGGTCTCGCCTTTGGCAAGCGCGACGGCCAGATTAAGCGTCGCGGCTCCCTGGTTCTTCGCGTCGTTAAGCACGGTGCCGAGCAGCGTTCCGTCGGACAGCGCCTGCAGTGCCGGAGCCGTGGCGTCTACGCCGACGACCGGAAGGAATTTGTCGTCCTTGAAATAGCCGGCCGCCTTTAACGCTTCGATCGCGCCCAGCGCCATATCGTCGTTGTTCGCAAGCACGGCCTCGATCTTGTCTCCGTGCGCGGACAGGAACGTCGCCATTTTGTCCTGCGCCTTGACGCGGTCCCACATCGCCGTATCCTCGGCCAGCTTCTCGACCTTGATGCCGGCGTCTTCGATCGCCTGGATCGAGAACTTCGTCCGCAGCTCTGCGTCCTGATGTCCCGGCTCGCCCTTCAGCATAATGTATTGCAGTACGCCGTCCTTGTTTTTGTCCATTTCAGGATGCGCCTTCCAATAGTCGACGAGCAGCTCGCCTTCCATCGTACCGGACTGCTCGGCCTTCGCGCCGACGTAGTATACTTTATCCCATTTCTTCATGTCGTCCGCCAGCGGCTCGCGGTTGAAGAAGACGACCGGGATGTTCGCTTTCTGCGCCTTCTCGATAATGACTCCCGCCGCCGTACGGTCTACGGGGTTGATCGCCATCGCGTTGTACTTCTTGGAGACAAACAGATCCACCTTATCGTTCTGAGTAGGCTGGGAGTTCTGGCTGTCGACGATGTCGACCTTGGCTTTGCCGGAAGCGGCGCTCTCGATCGCGTTGCGAACGCCGGTCATGAACGTATCGTCGAATTTGTAGATGGCGACCCCGATCGTGCTTTCACCGCCGCTGCTCCTGCCTCCCGAAGACGAGCCGTCGCCGTTGTTCGAGCTGCAGCCTGCGGTCACCGCCGTTAGCATCGCTCCCGCAACGAGAACAGTAAGTGCTTTTTTCTTCATCCTGCTATTGACCTCCTCGAATCTGTTTGTTTGCTTACAGCTCGATTATGTCCGATCCCAACGGAAATTCGAATTCAAAATCCTCCTCATTTCTATCGAAATCCTCATGTCTCTTCGCTATTGCACGAATGGAAACAGCATTTTCTGATTGTCCGACCAAAACATATTTTCCGCGTCGATCACTTTCGTTCCGGTGTCGATTCTAGCGACAACCTTCTGCCGATCGATCGCCTCGACGACGGTTTTGACGCCCAAGTAGCCCATGCTGAACGGGTTTTGAATGACGGTCGCCTGAATGACCCCCTCCTGCAGCCATTCCAGCTCCTCGGGCGTATTATCGAAGGCGACGAGCCTGACCAGGCCGTCCTTGCCCAATTTCTGCAGCTGCTCCGCCGCTCCGATGGAAGCCGCCGAATTGAGCGCGAGAATTCCGTCGATATGCCCGTACTTGCGCAGAATGTCGATGGTGGCTTGGCCGCAGCTTGCAGCCGACGAATCGCAATAGACCGTCTCCAGCACCTGCATTTCCGGCGAATCCGTCCATTCGTCCCGGATGCCCCGCTCCCGCCTCTCGGCATTGCGCGAGCCCTTCAAGAAGTTCAAAATAACGAACCGGCCTTTGTCCTTGGTCAGCTCCTGCATCTTCTGCGCCGCCTTGCGGCCCGCTTCGTAGTTGTCGATGCCGATGAAGCTGGTCACCTTGGGCGAATCCACCTCGGATTCGATCGTGACGACGGGGACGCCCAGCTTATCCGCCTTGGCGACCGAGTCCGCCAATTGAACGAAATCGTTGGCGGCAAGGACAAGCCCTTCCGTCCCGTACACCAAATATTTGTTCACCAGCTCGACTTGCGTCTCCGTATCGATCTCATTCGTCGGACCGTCGAAAACAAGCTTGACGTTAAATTCCTTCGCCGCCGCCTCCGCGCCCATTTTCACCGTATTCCAAAACTCTCCGTCTTTGTTTTTGACGATCAGCGCGATGTTCCGCTGCTCCCCCGGAACGGTGCGAATATCCTCGCCCCAGCCGCATGCGGAGAGCAACAGCGCAAAGATGCTCGCGGTCGCGACCGCAGCCGCTATTCTCCTCATTATTCCTCCCCTTCCCCGATCCTGCTTGGCGGTAACGACAACGGCAGCAGCCGCTTTTCCCCTCATTATTCCGGTCCCTCCTGCCGGCACGGCAGCCTGACGGTAACGGCCGTGCCCTCCTCGCGCTCGCTCTCTATATGCAAACCGTACTCTTCGCCGTAATTCAGCCGTATTCGTTCGTGTACGTTCCTCAATCCGATGCCCGTGCCCTCATCGTTGCCAAGGCTCGTTTCGGTCAGCAGCGTTTTCAGCTTAGCGGGAGGAATGCCGATTCCGTTGTCCTCGACCCGCAGCATCAGCTTTCCTTCCTCGATGCCTGCGCGGATACGGATCAAGCCTTGGTCCACGCTCGGTTCTATGCCGTGGTAAATCGCGTTTTCGACGAGCGGCTGCAAAACAAGCTTAAGCGTCCTGCACTGCAACGCCGCCTCCTCCGCGTCGATCTCGAACTCGAATTTATTTTTGTAGCGCATCTTCTGGATAATCAAATAATGGCGAATATGCTCAAGCTCGTCGGCAACCGGGATAAAACGCTCCCCTCTGGACAGGCTGATCCGGAAAAACCTCGACAGCGAGGTGATCATCGTGATGACGTCCTCGTTTTTGCCCGTGCCGGCCATCCGAACGACCGAATTCAGCGTGTTGTACAGAAAGTGCGGATGAATTTGCGATTGCAGCACTTCAAGCTCGCTTTTGCGCTTCGCCTCCTGCTCGTAAATATTTTGGTTCATCAGCTCGCGAATGCGGTTCACCATCAGATTGAAGCGTCGGGACAGCCGTCCGACCTCGTCGTCGCGGCGAATCGGAATATGGATGTCGAAGTTTCCCCGTTCCACCAGTTGCATCGATTTCTCCAGGCGCTTGATCGGCTGGGAGATTTTGGCCGACATATAGAGAGTAATCAACAGCACGAAAGCAAGAACGGCAAGCAGCAGCCAGAAGAGGAACGTATTGATCTCCTTCTGCGTAGTCACGATCTCGTCCATATAGGACACGCCGACGATTTTCCAACCGACGTTGCTGACCGTCTGAATCGTAATAAGCCTGTCCACTCCGGTAGAGTCGTCGAAATAGCTTCCGTACGTATATTTGAGCGCCTGCTCCACGTTCTCGTACTTCAGCCCAGCATAAATGAGCTGCTGCTGCGGGTGGTAGATGATGTTGCCGGCCGAATCGTCGATGATGTAGGCGTATCCTTTCTGCCCGAGCTTCACGCTGCGGGACAGATCGTCGATCATCTTGAAGTTCACGTCGACGAGCAGCACCGCGTTCATCTCTTCCCCATTGGCCAGCGGCAGCTTGATTCCTTTGCTCATCGACACGACCCATTTATAACTGCTCTTAAAAAGATTCTGGACATGCGGGATGGAAAAGCTGAGATGATTCGGATTCTCGACGGCGGAACGAAACCAGCTCTGGGAAGTCAGATGCGTATTCCCGCGCATGTCCGCCGCGGGGAGAGACGTGATCCGTTGGCCCGATTCCGTGAACAAACCGATCGTCACCAGGTCTTCCCGCGTCCGGAAAATCGTGTTCATGCGCTCGGTCAGCGCCTTGTCCGGCAATTCGCCGGCCGCCTTGATCTCGTACTCGACGGAGGAGAATACGACCGTCATGCTGCGAATGTAATATTCCAGGTTGGACGCTACCTGATAGATGACCTGCTGGTTGCTCAGGAAGGCGTTGTTCTCTGCGGTGCGATTGAATTTGTTGTAGAGAACGATGCTGACGAACACAACGACGAGCACGGTCATCGCCGTGAATGAAGCCATGATCAGAAATTGGATGCTCTTGAAGCGGAAAAGCCGCGGCGGGAAGGGCCTCATAACGGCTCCCCCCTTCCGCGGCTTCGGTAGTCCTTGGGGGACAGACCGACGTATTTTTTAAAGCTGAAGCTGAAATAATTCGGGTCCGCGTAGCCGACCGCTTCGGCAATTTCGAACGTCTTGAGCTCGCTCGTCAGCAGCATTTCCTTGGCCGTCTCCATGCGCAAATGCAGCAGGTAATTAACATAGGTCGATTTGGTCTCCCGTTTGAAGACGCTGCTGAAATAGCCTGGGCTAATGTGAAGCTTGGCGCACACTTTGGCAATGGACAGATCGTCGTCCGCGTAATGGGCTTTCGTGTATTGAATCGCCTGCTCGACGAGCGAGTGATAGGTGCTTTGGCGCTCGCTGGCAATGCGGCTCATCATGGCGGCGCAAGTGGCAATGACCCAAGCTTTCGCTTCCCCCAGGCCGGCGAATTGGGTAATCTCCTTCACCCAATCGCCGGACGCGGCGCGTTCGCCGGCTGGTCCGAGCGCAGATTCCTGGAACGTCCGCCGCATCGGCTCCTGCGACACCTTCAGCATCGCCGTGACGATCTGCAGCAGAAAAATTTGCGCGTCGCGGAAGGAGCAGGACGATTCGGCCGCGATCAGCGGCGCGAACAGACCGTCGACGATCGCTTCCATCTCCTCCGCGGTACCGACCTTTAAGCAGCGCAGGAAGGCCTGCTCCTGCAGCTCGTCGAAGCGAATGGGAGCGACGGTGCGGCTCTCGACGTCCTCGATGGCGATAATGCGATTGTTGCCCAGCAAAATGCGATAATCCAATGCGGCCTGAGCGTCCGCATAGGCGTATTTGACATCGGTCAGACTGGACGTCACTGCACCGGTTCCGATCGTGACCGTTCTTCTAATATACTTTTCTACATTGTGGCGAATTTCTTCGAGCAAGGCGGCTGTGCCGGCGCGTACGGCTTCGGGATCGGACTGCTGGCTGATCTCGATCAGCACGACGCCGTTGCTGTGTTGGAACACGTAGCCTCTCCCGCCGTGGGCGGAGACGATTTCCTCGGCAATATTGCGTACGGCAAAGCTCTGAAGCTCGAAGTCGAACCGAAGCCGACTCGGGCTGCGTTCGGCGCCGCCGGATTCGCCCTCCGGAGTCGGGCCGTCGAGCTGCATGACGGAGACGGCGTAGTGACGGCCTTCCAACGACATTCCGTAATGCTCCGTTTTCTCGCGAATATCGTGCGGAGCAAGCTGACGGGTAATGAGCGATACGAGGAACAGTTCCGTCAGAACGGGAATGCTGCGACGGTAATGCTCCTGCAAAGAATCGAGATTGGCCTTCTCTGCCAGCTCCGCATCGAGATTTCCCTTCACTTTGCGCAGTGCCTGCAATAAATCCCCCGCGGAAAAAGGCTTTAGCACGAATTCCTCGATATTCAGGTGGATCGCTTTGCGTGCATATTCGAACTCGTCGTATCCGGTCAGAATAATGATCTTCGTCGACGGGTATGCGGAGCGGATACGTTCGGCAAGCTGAAGTCCGTCCATAAACGGCATCCGAATGTCGGTCACGACGACATCGGGCGCCGACTTCTCGACCAATTCCAGCGCTTCGCGCCCGTTTTCGGCCACGCCGATCACCGCGTAGCCGTTCGACTCCCAGTCGATTTCGCCGAGCGCGCCCTCCCGCACATCCGCCTCGTCGTCTACCAATATCAATTTATACATCGTTCCGTTATTCCTCTCCGCCAGGCGCCTCCGGAGAGGTCAGCACGATTTTTCCGTCGGCCAGCTCAAGCTTGACTTTATTCGAATCCTTAACCCCGATCGACTCCAGGTAAGCGGCCGGAACCTGCAGGCGGCCCGCTTTGTCGAGGATCGCGAACTCGACGTGCGAATCCTCCTCCGATTGGGCGATGCCCAGCTCCAGCTCGGCCAGCTCTTCGGCGTAGGATTTGCGTCGCAGCATTTCCGAGGAAATTTTGCCGTCGCGAATCGCGACGACGCGGTCGACCTTCTTCGCCAGCAGCGGGTCGTGCGTGACGATGACAACGGTAATGCCGATCGTTCTGTTCAGCTCCCGGAACAGATCGAGAATCTGGTCGGCCATCTTCGAATCGACCGAGCCGGTCGGCTCGTCGGCCAGCAGCAGCTTCGGGTGATTGGCCAGCGCGATGGCGATCGCCACGCGCTGCTGCTCTCCTCCGGACAGCTGATGCAGCTTGTTGTTTTTGCGATGGGTCAGACCGACCGCTTCGAGCAGCTCCAGCGCGCGAAGTCGCTTGCGTCTGCCTCTGAGCAAAATCGGCAGCTCCACATTCTCAAGCGCCGTCAAATAAGGAATCAAATTACGCGCGTTATTCTGCCAGACGAAGCCGACGCTCTCCCGCTTGTAGCGGACCAGATCCCGCTCGCCCATCTTCAGCATGTTTTTGCCGTCGATCTCCAGCTTGCCGGCCGTCGGTCGATCCAATCCGCCGAGCATATTCATCAGCGTCGATTTGCCGCTGCCGCTGTTGCCGATAATCGCCATCAGCTCGCCGGCCTCGATCTGCAGGTCCAATCCCTGCAAAGCGAACACCTCGAGATCGGCCGCCTTGTAAATTTTGACCAAGCCCTCGCAAGTAATCATCGCCTAATCCTCCCCCAGCTTCAGCGCTTGATGAACACGAATGCGGGAGAGCATATAAGACAAAATGCCGAGTCCCAGAGCCAGCATAAAGGCTACGACGGAGTACAAGCGCACGAAATCGACCGCTTCGAAAATAACCTTAAACGGAGGAACGAGGCTGCCCGGATTAAACGCGATCTGGAAGTTCGGCACGAACAGTCGGCTGGCCAAGTTGCCGATCAGAACGCCGATGAGCACGGCCGCGCCGGACGTAAGCAGCTGCTCCATCGCCAGCATGCCGATCAGCTTCCGCAGCGACACCCCGATCGCGCGCATGATTCCGTTCTGCAGCGTCCGCCCTTTTAACGACAAAATCCAATACAGCAAAAATCCGACGAAGCTGACGGCGATCGAAATCATAAAGCCGAGCGTCAATATCCCGTTCAGCGCCAGCAGGAACGGATCGCTCTTCACCTTCGCCAATTCCTCCCTCGCATTAACGATCGACGTAAGCGGAATCTTCTGTTCCTGAAAGCTTTCATACAGCTCCTGCGACCCCGCTCCCGGCTTCAGCTTCAGCCATACCTGGTAGGGCTCGAGCGCAAGCTGGAACTGAATGCGGTTCAAATTGCCGACGACGAGCATCGGAGGCGCGTTCAGCTTCCCGCCCGCGGAGGTCGCGGTGCCCAGCGGCGGATTGGGGTTAAAGGTCGGAAAATAATCGATAATGGCGAACACGACAAACGGCTGATAATCGACATTCTCCCAGCCGATGCTGATCGTGTCGCCTACCTTGATCGACCGTTGGTCGGCCAGCGTCTTGGAAATCAACACGCCCCGCGGATCGGCCGCGATCAAATTCAAATATTCGTAGAGCGGGTAAGTCAGCAAATAATCGGGAAACCATGCCGTTCGTCCGAAATCGTCCGTGTCGATGCCGAGCAGCGTTATCGTTCCCAGCTTGCTGTCCGCCGAGAAGGAGGCGTCCTTCTTTACAAACACTTTGGCCGCATCCTCTACGCCGGTCAAATTTCGAAACGGCTCGAAGCTCGGCTCCAAATAATGAACGGGCGCATTCGCCTTCGCGGCCTCCGCCGGATCGGGCGGACCGAACCCCGGCGGAGCAGGCGGCGGCTTATCGTTCGGCCATTGGGACTGCAGGACGACATCCGCGCCAATAGCATAGCGGGTGCGCTCCTCCATATTGATGTTGATCGTTCTCGCGGCTCCCGCGCTGAACACCCCGATCGCGATCGTCATGATCAGGAAGATCATCAAAAACTGATATTGTCCGCTCGACCGACCGACTTGAATCAACGAAGCGTACAGGGACGGCGACCACCATTTGCGTCCGGCCCAGTAGATCAGCTTCAGCATGAGCGGATACAGCCTTAGAATAAGCAGCCCCGCGCCGACGACGAACAGGCCGGGCATGACGAACTGCAGCGGATCGAGCCTCAGATCGTCCTCGCCGAGTCCGAGGCTTTGCAGAGCTTTAAGTCTGTTGCGAAAAGAATACAGTCCGTAAAACGCGGTCGCGAGCGCCAGCACGTCCAGAAACGTCTTGTGCCAGAACGGCGTCTTCTGCATTCTCGCCAGCTGCTGCTTATGGCCGACGATCGACACCCGGGTCGCAAGCAGCACCGGCACGAGCATCATCAGGAACGAAGCGCCCGCCGCTATTCCTCCGTACAGATAGGCTTGCTCGTTGATGCGAGCCGTCATGCTGCTGCGCTGCACGAACTCCAGAAATCCGTTGGACGCGCCCAGCACCTTCGTCAGCCACATGCCGAGGAACGGGCCGATCAGCCATGCCGCCGCGCAGAGCAGCAGAACCTCAATCGCGAACGAAGCGACGACCTGCCATCTTGCCGCGCCGCGGCTGCGCAGAACGGCGATCTCGTTCTTCTGGCGGTCGATGATGAGATTGGACACCATGAACATATAGAACCCGAGCATAATCAACACGGGAACGTTCAAGGACCACATCAGCTTGCCGAGCTGCTTGGACCGCTCGAAATATTTCTCGATGACGGGGATGCTCGGAGCGGTGAATTCGGCCTGAAAAACGGGAACCTTCTTCTTCGCCTCGTCCCGGATCGCCTTGTCGGCAGCCAGAAAATCGTTGACGTTGCGCAATCCCATCTTCGTGTAATCCAGCAGAACGTACCATCCCGACGCAGCGACCGGAATCGTCCCGCCCCGAATGAACTCGTTCTCGAACAGCCCGTCGTCGACGACGAACGAGGCGCCCAGATCGCTCAGGCTCGCATTGCGAAAATACGGATCGTCGTCCTCCTTTTTCGTTAACATGCCGACCGGTTTGATTTTGACCGTTCCCTGGATGCTGTTGTCCTTGAGCGTCAACACCTGATCCAGTACGATCCCGAACCGGATCAGCGCCTGCTCCGTCAGCATCACTTCGTAGACGCCGTTCACGGGCTTATCGGCGGGAAGCCGGCCGTCCAGCAGCTTAATATGCGCGCCGAGATCGCTGTATGCGCGAATCGCGGCCGTAGGCGCATTTTTCTTGTCGGGATCGTACTCCGTGTAGACTCGAAACGACTTGGTACGCAGTTCCTGCACGATCTCCTTGACCGGAACGCCGAAGCTCGGGCCGGCTTCCTGCTTGATGTACCGATCCATCGCATCGATCGTCGACGTCCGTTTCCCCGCGTCTTCATTGCCAAAGCTGATCAGCGACCAGTGCTGTCCCGGATACAGATTTCTTTCTTTCTGGAACGTCTCCAAATCTTTGACCAGCATGCGGCTCAATATCGCTTCCGAATAGATCGGCATCGTGCCGACGAGCGCTACGGTCATAAGGATGCCGAAAAACAAGCTTAAGACGAGCCATTTATTGTTGATCATTTTACGGATGATCATGATGAAAAGCGCCAAATCGTTACCTCCTTGCAACCGTTTGCAGCCCGTTTATTGCAGCACGACAAGCTGGCCTTCCTTGAGCCCTTGAACAATCTCGACCTCCGTCGAGCCGACCAGGCCGGGCTCTACGTCGACCTCGCGAAGCTTTTGATCGTCCTCCAGCACCCGCACGAAATTGCGGCCAAGATAGGAGCGCAAGCCGCTGCGAGGGATTTTCACGACATCGTCCCTTTGTTCCGTAACGATCTTCACATCCGCGATCGAGCCGATTTTGGCCTCCTTCGGAATGCTCGGCAAATCAATGTACAGAGTTCGCGCGTATTTCTCGGTCAGCCGCTGATTGGTCGTCTCCGGCGCGGACGAAGGCGTCTGCGTAACCGTACCGGTTATCTTCTCACCTTTGTAGGTGACTTCCACCGGCAATCCGACCTGTACGTCTTTGATGGAATCGCCGCTGTCCGCTCGCAAGGCCAAGCGCATGTTGCTAGGGTCGGCAATCGTAACCAGCGTCTGGTAAGGCTCGACGAAATCGCCTTCGACAAGGGTTTCGGCGAACACGACCTGGCCGTCGATTTCGGAGATCAGCTGCTTGGAGTTAAACTGCTTATCGAGCCTGTCGTATTTCAATTGTTCGATCTCAACCTGAAGTCCGGCAATCTTGAATGCCTGCTCGTCGGAATCGCGCGCATTCCGGAAGGCGTATTTCGCCTTCTCCAACGCAAGCTGCTGCTCTTTCAGCTGGATGTCCAAGCCGTCCACGATCAGCTGTGCGAGCAGCTCCCCTTTCTTGACCTTGTCGCCGGATTTGACGAGAATCTTGTCGATTCGCCCCCCTTGCCCCGAAAATTGCGCGGAGCTTGTCTCCTCCGATTCGAACACTCCGCTGCCGTTGATCGACTTGACGATCGACCCTTTGTCCGCGGCGACCGTCTTATAGTTTTCCTGCTTCGGTTTGACGAGAGGCGGCTTAAGCGCTTCTTCTTCCTTAGGCAGCAGCGAACAGCCGGCCAGCGCGCCGCCGATGGAGAAAGCGATTCCAAGAGTAACAACTTTTCTAAGAATGCGAGACAATTTGCCCATCCTCCAGTTCGTATACTTGGTCTACGATTTCCATGATCGCCGGGTCGTGCGTCGTTAGCGCGATCGTCATTCCGCTGCGCTCCACAAGATCTCTGAACACTTTGATAATATGCAGCCCCGTTCGACTGTCGAGCTCGGCCGTAGGCTCATCCGCCAAAATCAGCTTTGGCTTGTGCGCAATGGCGCGGGCAATGGCCGTTCTCTGCTGTTCGCCCCCGGACAGCTCGAAAGGACGATGGTGCATGCGCGGCTTTAATCCGACTCTCTCCAGAGCCTCGACAGCGGCTTGTTTTCGCTCCTGTGCCGGATAGCCGGACACCCTTAGCACGAATTCGACGTTCTCATATGCCGACATGAGAGGGATTAGAGCGAACGATTGAAAAATGAGCCCCATCTCCTTGCGCCTGACCTCGTCCCTCTGCTTGCCGGTCATCGAAGTCAACTCGCGTCCGTCGAACGTAATTTTCCCTTCAGTCGGTTGGTCAAGCGCGCTTAACAGATTGATCAGCGTCGTTTTGCCGGAACCCGATCTCCCTTTCAAGGCAACCAGCTTTCCTTGGAACAAATGGATATCCACGTCCTTCAGCACAGTGACCGCTCCGGAACCTCTGCCAAATACGCGCTTGATCCCTTCGGCGCGAATGATTTCCTTGCCGGCCGCCTCTCCGCTCGCCATCGCTGCTCTCCCCCTCGGCGGAACGCCGCTGCTTTTCCATTATTTTCAATACTGATTTCACTATAAATAAGAGAATGTACGCGCGTCAATCTACTCTTACAAGTATAGTTTGAAATAATCAATAAAAGTGCGGAAGTATCAAATTCAATAAGATAAGCCACGATTTAGAGTAGATTGCACACAAGTCCGCCGCCGATTTCGCAATTGCAGGAAACCGTTATTTACAGTAGAATGTTTATGAAAATGATTTTCTTGAATTATTACGTTTTGAAGAAACTAATTTTCTAATCGGAGTTGTCCGCCATGAGCATACTGAATGCCATTGGGGAGAGATTGGACAGTCTGCATCAGAAAGAACGCGCGCTCGCCGACTATTTGCTCCGCCATCCGAAGGAAGCGGTGCAGATGACGATAACGGAGCTGGCCGCGCAGTCGGGAAGCAGTCCGTCGACGATCTCGCGCTTTTGCAAAACGTTCCATTCCCACAGCTTTCCCGACTTCAAGCAGCGGCTGGCTACCGAGCTCGTCCAGCAGACGGCGGCGACAAACCGTTATCAGGACATCGTAGCCGGCAATCCTCTGCACGAGGTCGTATCCGCGATTACGGCTAACCATCTGCGCTCGATTACGGATACGACGCAAGTGCTCGATCTGACGCAGCTGCGGCTGGCGATCGACGCGCTGCACCGCGCGTCGCGCGTCGACCTGTACGGCTCGGCGACTTCGGGCATCGTTGCGCAGGATTTCTTCCATAAGCTGATCCAGATCGGCAAAGCGGCGGCTGCATTCTCTGATCCGCATCTGCAATTGACGTCTGCTTCTTCGCTGACGTCGCACGACGTTGCGATCGGCATTTCGTATTCGGGAGAGACGCCCGAGACGATCCACTCGCTGCGCTGCGCCGCCGCTAACGGAGCGACGACGCTGTCCATTACCCGCTTCGGCGCGAACTCGCTGTCGGAGCAAGCAAGCATCAAGCTGTTCACCTCCTCCGCGGAGGTGGGCATGCGCCGCGGCGACATGGCTTCGCGAATGGCGACGCTGCATGTCATCGACGTCTTGTTTACCGGCCTGGTCAGCGAACACTTCGAGGTGTACGTCCCCCGGCTGAAGCAATCTTATTTAACGGTTGACCATTACACTATGGGCAAAGAGGAGAGAAAATCGAAATGAACATCCTGATTTTCGACAGCGAAGAAAAGCTCAACCTGGCGGGAGCCAACATTATCGTCAGCCAGGTGCAAACCGTTCCGCGGGCGGTGCTCGGTCTGGCTACCGGAGGAACTCCGGTCGGCATCTATAAGGAAATCGTAAACGACTTTCAAAAAGGCATGGTCAGCTTCCGCAATGCGACTTCGTTTAACCTCGACGAATACGTCAATCTGAAGAGCGATCACCCTGAAAGCTACTATACCTACATGAACACCCATTTGTTCGCGCACATCGACCTGCCTGAAGCGCAGCGCCACATTCCGAACGGCAACGCGTCCGATCTGGAAGCCGAATGCGCGCGCTACGACGAAGCGATCGAGTTGGCGGGACAGATCGACCTGCAGTTGCTCGGCCTTGGCCATAACGGCCACATCGGCTTCAACGAGCCTGCGCACGCCTTGATCAAAGGCACGCATATCGTCGAGCTGGCCGAGAAGACGCGCGAAGCGAACGCTCGCTTCTTCGACTCGATCGACGATGTGCCGAAGCAGGCGCTAACGATGGGCGTAGGCACGATCCTCAAGGCGAAGAAAATTTTGCTCGTCGTCAAAGGCGCGGACAAAGCCGACATTATCCAGAAGGCGCTGCAAGGTCCGATCACGACCGACGTGCCGGCTTCGCTGCTGCAGACGCATCCGAATCTGATCGTGCTGCTCGACTCCGCTGCAGCAGGTAAACTGGCATGAGCGGGGCGCTGAAGGAGCTGCTCGTCGTCAACGCCCGAGTGCTTGGCCCTACCGGTACGATTGAGCGGGGCTACGTCCGGGTCAAGAACGGCAAAATTACCGCAATCGGAGCCGTTGCGGAACTGGACGGCGGGTCCGCCGATCTTGAGCGGATTGACGCTCAAGGCGCATGGCTGATTCCCGGCTTCGTCGACGTTCACGTCCACGGCGGCGCGAATCACGACTTTATGGATGCCGATGCCGACGGTATTCGGGAAATTACGAAATTTCATGCTTCGAACGGAACGACGAGCATGCTCGCTACGACGCTGACGGCTCCCCGGGAGGACTTGACGGCGGTGGTCGAGGTGGCCGCCGATTTCATGTCCAAGCCGATGCCTTACGCCAAGCTGGTCGGCGTGCATCTGGAAGGGCCGTTCGTCAGTGTCAAATGGAAGGGCGCCCAGAACCCCGCCTACATTCTTTCTCCGCAGACCGAATGGCTGGAGGAGTGGGTCAGCCGCTTCCCCGGCGTCATCAAGCTGCAGACGCTTGCGCCGGAGCTCGAAGGCTCGCTCGAATACATCGAGAAGCTGGCGGCCAACAACATCGTTCCGAGCTGCGGTCATACCGACGCGACCTACGATCAGATTATCGCTGCAGCCGACCACGGCTTACGCCACGCTACTCATACGTTTAACGCAATGACGCCGCTGCATCACCGCAATCCGGGCGCCGTCGGCGCGGTGCTGTCGGACGACCGCATCGTCGCGGAAGTCATCGCCGACGGCCACCACGTTCACCCGGCGGGAATCAAAATCGTCACTCGCGCCAAGGGCGTGCATAACGTCATTCTTGTCACCGACGCGATGGCAGCCGCCGGCATGCCCGACGGAGATTACGATCTCGGCGGACTGCCAGTTCATATGAAATGCGGCGTCGCCCGGCTGAAGGAGAACGACAGCCTCGCCGGCAGCACGCTGACGATGATCAGCGCCGTACGCTACCTCGTCAAGGAGGTCGGCGTTGAGCTGGCGGACGCCAGCCGCATGGCCAGCGCCAATCCGGCGCGCCAGCTTGGCCTGGACGGCTCGATCGGCACCTTGGAAGTCGGTAAGCAGGCTGATTTCCTGCTGCTTGACGACGAGCTGAATTTGCAGTCGACATGGGTCGACGGCCGCAAGCTCTTCGCTTAGTATTGCGCAGCGGCTCTCCCTTGCCTCCTGGAGGCGGGCGGGGAGCCGCTTTTTTTGATAGGTTTAAACTTGAGCGCATTTGTACGATAAACCGTTCAGATAGCGCTGTTTTGTTGGGCGATGCGTCCATTTTATGCGATTAATCGAACAAAATGCGACGTTGGAGGGGACCGGGATGGTGGATTTATAGGATAAATCGTACAAGTTCGTACGCGAGCGGATTCGTCGGTTGGCCGCTCCCGCCATGAGTCGTCACAATTCACCCTAATTTTACAAGAAAAAAAGGATTATCCGACAAATAGGTCGAATTACCTTCCTCATGATGACTATCGGGAAAACCGATTTTGAACAAATGCAGGAGGAAAGTCATGAATTGGCGGAATAAGAAATTTACCTTCATGGTGATTCCGGATGCGAACGGCTCGGTAAAACGATTTCAGCTATCGGCGCTGGCGATTGCGGGAGCGGGCGCGTTGATCGGGGTTCTGATCGTCTGCTGCATTGCCGCGTTTCTGCTCTACCGGAACAATATCGAGCGAGTCGGGATGCTCCAACAGGAGCTGGCGGCGGCGACCGGAGACTACGAGAAAATATTAGAAAACAAAAACTTGCATATCAACGAGCTTCAAACCGATCTGACCGATCTGGCCGAGCAGACGAAATCGATGGCTACGCGACTGCAGGATATCAACGAGCTGGAATCCGAGTTGAAGGAAATGGTCGGTCTCGATCCCTCCGCCTCCTCCAAATCTCCGCAGGCATACGCAGCGGACGACGGAAACGAACAAATCGCAATGGATGGCGGAACGGGAGGAGAGGAGCTGCCGATCGACAAAGCGGAGATGGACAGGCTTGTCGACCGGACGCGCGACAATCTTCAGTCGTTGGACGAGCAGTTGGAGGCGATGAAGCCGAAGCTGGAGCTGACCAAGGAATCGGTAGCGAAACAGCTGCAAGCGCTGGCCGTCACACCGACAATATGGCCGACCGACTCCCGCCGCGTTACGTCGACGTTCGGCATCCGCAAGGACCCGTTTACGCGCAGAGCAACCTATCATGCCGGCCTCGACATCGGCGGCACAACGGGAGATCCGATCTATGCGGCAGCGGACGGTACCGTCGTCGAAGCGAATCGCAGCAGCTCGCACGGCAACCACGTGCTGGTTCAGCATTCGAACGGCTTGCAGACGCATTACTCCCATATGAGCAAAATTATCGCCGCCGTCGGCGATAAGGTTCGCAAAGGCGAGATTATCGGAGAGCTCGGCTCCACAGGGCGCAGCACCGGTCCCCATCTTCATTACGAGGTGATCGTAAACGGAGAGCACGTCGATCCCGAGCCTTATCTGAAAGCGTCAAGGAGGAGCCCGTAACGATGTTCAAAGCGAAAAAAAGCAAAATCGACCCGAATACGACCGATACGCTGATCGGAGAAGGCACATCATTCGAAGGCAGCATTCGATCGGAAGGCGGGCTGCGCGTGGAAGGCCGGATCGTCGGCGACATCGAATGCGCGGGCGATGTGACGATCGGCGAAAGCGGAGTCGCCCGCTCCCGCATTCAGGCGCGCAACATTATTATTTCCGGACAAGTCGACGGCAATGTCGCCGCGACGGGCAAGCTGACGATCAAATCCACCGGCAAGCTGCACGGCAATTTGTCGACGCCGGAGCTGTCTGTCGAGTCCGGCGGTATTTTCCACGGCACAAGCGAGATGAACGCCGGCACGAAAGCCGAAGCGGCGGAAGGAAACGCTGCGGCGGGGCGCAAAGCGGACGGAGAGGCGAAGACCGCCCAAAAAATCGGATAAGTTTGCGCTAGCTTCCGCACTTCGTGTATCATTCATAGATAGACAGACAGAACGGAAGGCGGACGGGAGTGACCGAATTGGACGAGCAATTAAAAAAAGCTTACGAATTGTTGGGACTGCCTGAGGACGCAACGCGCGAGCAGGTGGAGAATCGGTATTTTATTTTGCTGAAACGAGCGCGGACGGGCAAGACCCGTTCCGAATCGGGCGAAGAGAACGAAGAGTCCCTCGACCTGAGCGAAATCAACCAAGCCTACAACCGCATCATCGGCATCGAATCGGAGAAATCCGGCACAATGGAGAAGCAGTCGAAAGTCGGCCATTTTTTCTACTACTACAAGACTCATGTCATCATCGGCCTCCTCATCGTGCTCATTGGAGGTTATATGATCAAAGAAGGCGTCGACAAGAGACGGGAAGCCGCCAACACGCCTCCCGCCAACCTCGCGGTAAGCGTATTCGGCAACTTCTACTTCGCGGATATGGAGCTGCTGGAGCAAAATATGCTCAAGCTCGTGCCCGAGTGGCAGCGCATCAAGACAACTCTTGTCTATAATCCGCGTGAGATCCAGAGTCAGCAGGACATGGCGCTGCAGCAAAAAAGCGTGCTTATGTTGATTACGGAAAAAGACGATTTGTACGTCACCGACGAGCTAAGCTTCCAGAGTCTGGCCGTACAAGGACTATTCGTTAAGCTGGACGATTTCGTCGCGAAGACCGGTCTGAAAATTCCGGAGCGGCTGCTCCGAAAATCGAAAACCGAAGAAGATACGGCCGAAGCCGCTTACGGCATCGACCTTACCGGCAGCTCCGTGTTTAACGGCATCGAAATGGCCGGAGAGCGCCAGATTATCGGTATAAGAGCAACCGAAGACAAATGGGACGACACCCGCAAGCTGCTTGAGAAGCTGCTCGCGTCGATGCCATAAGAAGCGACAAAAGAAAAGGCTAATCTCTCGATCGCATTTGACGACGGTCGGGAGATCAGCCTTTTTTCATTGTGTCAGACAATCGTTACTTCCAATACCAATAAGCGAGCGCAAGCTGGACGATCAAAATCGCCGGCATGCCGAACCTGAACGAAGCATGCTTCGTCTTATGCCTCCAGAAGCTCATGCCAACGATCGCACCTGCCGAGCCTCCGATAACCGCCGAGAGAAACAGCGTTCTCTCCGGTACTCTCCGCTCGCGTCTTCTCGCCTTCTGCTTGTCGCTGCCCATCAAATAAAAGGCAATCAGATTAACGACGATCAAATATCCGACAGCCGCGTACATCCCCAATTCCTCCCATGTCGATTCTTCCTTGCCGACACGTCAGGCGCTGCGCTAATGCGCGAACGCCTGGGACGGTCTCTCGACCATTGTAACGCGACGGCCCCGATTTGGGTATACGCTCAAGGGATACGCGGTTCCGGTTTACGTGTTAAAACGCACAACGTAGTCGTTGTCTCCCTCTTTGGTTTTCCACCCGTTCCAGCCCGCTGCGTCCGTAACCGTATTCGAGCGGAACGTCAATTCGTACTGGCGGTTAGACTTCAGCTCGTCGTCCAGCTTCAGCACCGCTTCCGTCATGATCTTGCCCGGATCGCCCTGCTCGACATAATCGATGCCTTTTCCGCGTCCGTCCTTCTCGCGAAGCTGGAACGCGGACGTCTTCACATTGCGAACCGGCTCGCTGAACAGTACTTTAACCGTGTAGCGATCAAGCACGATTGCATGTGTGACAAACGGAACCGCATTGTCGACGACCGTGCCGGCGAATACCGCGGTGTCGGCTCCGCCCGTCGTATTCAGCGCGGCTATGCCGGCGGCGCGGGCCGTGTAGACGTGCCCGGAGCGGAACAGGTCGGGATTGGTCGAAGATTTCGTGCGATACTGAATCGTCACCGCTCTGTCGCTTCCCGGCTTGCGCTTAACGAATGCGCTCCAATCCGCCATGGACACCTCGTTCCCGTTGTCCGTCATGGCGACAAGCTTAACGCCGCCGACATCCGCATCGGACAGCGCCCGCGTAAACGTCAGCTCCACCGTATTTTTGTCGATGGCGACCGCGCTTTGCAAGGCGGCCTGCTCGACCGGATTGGCTACGGCTCCGAAGCGCCAGTTCGTCGACGTATCCATCACGTTGCCGGCCAGGTCGGGAATACCGCCAACCGTCAGCGTATAGTAGGTAGCGTCGCGCTGCGGCCCGGTTCTCAGCGTGACGGTTTTGCCGTCGCTCTCAAGCGTCGCTTGGAGCACGGCCAGCCCTTTGTCGATCGAATAGTGATTTGTCAGCACTGCGTGCTGAGGGTCGATCTTCTCGCTGAACTTTACCGTGATCAGCGCCGTCGTCACATCGACCTTCACCTCGGTCACTTTCGGCTTCACATTGTCGTTGCTGCCTGTCAAATACAGATCGCTGCGCGTATCCATGACATTGCCGGCCGGGTCCTTAACATTCTGCACCGTCAACTGATAGTTGCGTCCGTCCGTCTGCTCCGAGGTTGTGAACGTAACTTTGCGTTTGTCGTCGGACAGCTTAACGCCCGTAATCCGCAGACCGCCGCTCAAACGATAATTGGCGGAGTTCGTCGCCGAACTGGTCTCTACCGGCTCGGAGAACGTCAACTCGTACGTCCGGTGGGCCACTTTGACCGGCTGCGACACAAGCTGCGGCTTCGTCGTGTCTTCCAGCGCGGACGTATAGCTCCATGTCGCGCCGTCGATCGTAACTGTGTGCACCACGCCTCCAAGCTGACGATCCGTCCACAGCACGATCGACATCCCGTCTTGGGAGACCGTCGCCTGCAGCACGTTGCGCGTGTTCCCGTATACGTCCTTGACGAGAAAACGGCTTTTGTCGATCGATTTGTCGTTCGGATCCGCTCTCTGGAACAGTTGTATGCCGATGGATTGGTTCGTCAATTGCTCAACGGAACGTACATACAGCGGCTTGACGTTCGACTGCTCGTAAATCGCGTAGGCCGCCTCCACCAACAAACCGCGCGTCGCCTCCAACGTATAGTCGCTCAGCTGCGGAATAAGCTTGCGGTCAAGCGCCATGCTGACCGCCCCCCTTGCCCACGGGGATACTCTTCCAGCTACCGGAGTAGAACCGGAGCCGCTCAAGCCGTAGCTTCTCGTCAGAATCGCGGCAAGCTGCTCCACCGTCACGTTGCTCGCCGGCGAGAACGTTCTTGTCTTCGTGCCGTTCATAAGCCCCGCTCTGGCGACCGCCTCGATCTCATGGAACGACCAACGCGTTGTCCTCACGTCGTCGTAACTCGGCGCCGAGCTTCCGGACGGCAGCTTTAACAGTCGATACAGCACGGCGGCAAGCTGCTCCCGAGACATCGGATCGTACAGACGCGAGCTACCGTCGGAGAAGCCTGTAAATATGCTTTTTTGCCTAAGCTCCTCGAACTTCTGATCCGTCGTTAAGCCTGAGGCTCCCCATGCGGTCCAAGGAACGCTTAACGTCAGCAGCAACGCGAGCATTCCCGCTACGATTTTTCTCATCCCGCTACTCCTCCTATTCGCTGCCCGATCGCCTCATTAGACTGAACGGGATATTGCGATATAGGGTTTGACGCAGGAAAGATACGTTTTGTTTCTTTTATGAGAAAATTCTTAGGATAAAGGATACAAATGGTAACGGGCTTGTCTACGAATTTTTAAGTCGCGGAAGAGTTGATTCGGGGATAAAAACTGTGGAGCCTTTCAGCCTATGCCCGCGAAAACCAGCTCGGCCAGTGGCGATGAGGGTGATCGATCTTGTGGCCGTTCGCCAGCCGAAGCCATGTCGAGAAGCCCGCCTCTCCATCGTGGAGCCGGATCACCCGAGCCCCCCTCCGGCGGAACCAGCGGCCATAGGCGTTATAGCCGGTCGCTCTGCCGTAAACCAGCTTGATGCCCCTCAGTTCGCCGAAATAATCGTTAGTATGATCGTGCCCGCAAAATACGCCCGTCACGCCTCCGGTCTCCACCAGCGCGGTGAACAGCCCCGAGTTGACCCGAGGAGCATGCACCTTCTCGTGGCGATGACCGCTGCAGACGCTGGTATTCCATACTTCGCGATACTCCGGAAGCGGAATGTGCTGGAACAGCAGCGCCGGAACCTGAGTCCCGCCGTTAGCCCGCCGCAGCGCGCTCGCCTGCTCGCGATACCAAGCGATCTGATCCGCGCGAATCCAATCGTAGCCGCCCACAGACGGAAGCTCCGAGTACGCGCCGCTGTCGAGAAAATAGAGCGCAGCACCCGTTTGTCCCGCCGCATTGCCGATCCGCGCGACAAAGTTGCCGACCCCGGAGACATTGTCCGGTCCCTGCTCGGCAATCGCGCCGCTTAGCTCCAGCTGCGCACTCATCAGTTTCTGCCTCGAGACGGCCCCTTCGCTATCGTGATTGCCGAAGACTGTCGCCCACGGAATTCCGCTGACGGCGCAGACGGACAGCGCATCGCGGAAAGAGCTAACCGGGTCGGCGCAGCGCAAGCTATCGATAATGTCGCCGGTCAGCACGATCAAATCCGGACGTTCCTCCTCCAGTACGCGCGCCATCAGAGAACGGGTAAGCGCATCCTTCCTGCCTCCGTTTGTCCAGTGCAGATCGGTGAACTGCACGATCGTGAACGTACCGTCGGAACGAAATTCCAAGCTGCTTCCCATGCTTCCAGCCCAATCCTCTCTCTATTGCCGTCTACTCTCTTAACGCATCGTAGAGCCTGCTCGACATGCTGGATCCCATGCCGGCCGACTTCGACGCGAGCGCCTTCCGCGCCTTGTGCAGCTCGTCCTTGAGCCGCTTATTTTCCCCCAGCAGCGATTCCGCATCTCGTTCTACCGTTTCCGCAGCCGGTTCCCCTAGCGACTTTCCGTTGGCGTAATAGCTTTCCTTCTCGTAATTGCGGAAGGCAATCTCCAGCTCCGGTACGCCCAGCGAGCGGACATGGCGATCGATGCAGGCCGCGGCGAGATCCCTTACGGCTGCGCCCCGGTCGAACCAGGCCACCTCGACGAACGGATAGGAGGGAACGACCTTCCCTCCGAATAAAGCGGTCGTATGCAAACACTCCAACATAATATAATCCTCCGGGCATTGGCATACGGCTGCCATCTCCGCGACAAGAGTTTCGCTGATCGCGCGAACCTGCTCCGGATTTACGCCCCTGAACAACAGATGAGGCATCTATACGTACACTCCTTTTTTTCAATTCATCGGTCCCGCTCTTCGACGGGTCTTTAGTTCATAATTATAGCCTAAACCCTAGCTTAAACCTCGAACAAGTCTCGCAAATACGGTGTCAGGAATATTCCGTCCGGATCTAATTGTCTGCGGCTTTCCTGAAACTTATCCCACATCGGGTAGGCCTTGCGCAGCTCCGCCGCCTTCAAGGAATGCAGCTTGCCCCAATGCGGACGCCCTCCGTGCCGCAGAAAAATCCGCTCCATATCCGCAAAATAACGCTCATGAGGCATAGCTCTGTACATATGAATGGCAATATAAGCGGAATCCCTGTCGTAGGCGGGACTCAGCCAGATGGGATCGCCCTTGGCGAAGCGGCACTCTATCGGAAAATGAACGCGATAATTGCCGCGCTCCATCTGCTCGCGCATCTCTCGAATGACCGACTCCATCGCCTCGGCCGGCAAATTATACTCCATTTCGTTAAAACGGACAAGCCGCTTCGTCGCGTATACCCGGTGGCTTAGCCCCACCTTGCTGGCCGTCGGAACGACTGCGGCGCAGAGCCGGCTCACCGGAGCGCTCAGCGGCGGAACCCAGCGGCATAGTCCGGACAAAGCTCCGAACACCCCGTTCTCCAACACAAGATCGCTCAAATAGCCCGATAGTTTATCCGGAACGGCGGGCTCCTCCGTCTCGTTCATCATTTTCAGCTGGCACGGCTCCGCATACGGAAACCAGTAAAATTCGAAGTTGCGATGATTGCGCGCCAATTCGTCCAAGCGCTGAAGACAGTCGGACAGCGGGACGCGGGCGCTCTCGTATTTTAACTTATAGGAAGGCCGCAGCCTCAGCGTTACTTGAACGATTATACCCAGTGCGCCCAGTGAAATCTGCAAAGCCCTAAACAGCCCGGGATGAGAGGTTTCGGTTACGTCCAGCACTTCGCCGGTTCCGGTCACGACGGTTAAGCCGATCACCTGCGTCGAAATGTTCCCGTACGCCAGCCCCGTTCCGTGCGTGCCGGTGCTGATCGCCCCGGCGATCGATTGCACGTCGATATCGCCAAGGTTCTCCTGTGCCATGCCCTCCGAATAAAGCAGCTCGCCGAGCATCCTCAGCTTCGTTCCGGCCCATACCGTCGCCGTACAGGCTTCATTATCCACTTGCAGAATGCCCTGCATTCGATCCAGGGAGACGAAGACGTCGTCCGATGCGGCGACTGCCGTAAACGAATGCCCCGAGCCGACGACGCGCAGCGTTCTCCCTTCTCTACGGCATAGTCTGACCGCTTCCGCAACCTCTTCGATGTGCAAGGGATACAGAACCGTGCGCGGAGTCGCGCTCACGATCCCCGACCAATTTCGCCACTTGCGACCGCTCTTCATCATAAGAAGTTTTCCCCCATCCCCCTATAGGTCGCGCAATGATCGACGACAGCGCCGTTCGAGATGACATACAAGGAGTCGAATCGTTCGCACAGCTCGCCTGCCTTAGCATGACGGAAAAACACGGGATCGCCCAGAGCAAGCGCCAGTTCCGATCCCCCCTTGCGGCGGAGCGGCGTCTGCACCTCCCCCGCGCCTTCAAGCGGCATCAGTTCAAGGCCTGCCGGCAAAAAGGGCCGCGGAAGCTTCGATCTATCCGCCGCGCCGGAAGCGACATATCCCCCCCCCATGCAGGTAACGATGTCCGCTCGCGGCCTTCTGACGACCTCAACCGCAAACCCGGCGGCCGGAGCGTAACGGAATCCGCGGTAATCGTCGAACAGTCCCGGAGAATAAAATCCCGAGCCGGCTGTCAGCTCCGTGACGACCTCTTCCTCCCTGGAGCTGGCTAGGCTGCCTGTGCCTCCCGCGTTCACGAGACCGGGGGCCGCGCCCATCGAACGAAGGTTTTCCACGACGGCTTTCCTTCGCGCTGCCACCTCGCGGATCGAGCGTTTTTTCAGCAATCGAATCAAGCCGTTCTTTAACGCGGCTCCCGGAACGTTATCGCCGACTCCGGCGATCTGCGCTTCGTATCCCATCACGCCTTCGAGCCATACCGATTCGGATCGGACAATCCGCTCCGCAACCGGACGCACGCTATCCCATCCGCTCAGAGGAGAACGCCACACGCCAAAGCGCAGGCCCGGATAGTCGGACGACATGTCGATATCCAGACATAGCGGAACGCGCACTCCTCTCGCCCGGGCAATTCCTTCGATTCGTTCGACATGCTCGAGACAATCCGTCATGAAAACGATGCGGCGCCCTTCTCCAATCCACTCGACCAGCCTCTCGATGCCCGATGCCTGCCATGTCGGATAGCCGAGCAGCAGATTATCGAACCCTTTTTCCGCCAAAAAACAAGCCTCCTCCGCAGAGTAGCACATCACGCCCTCGAACCGCTCGTCCGCATTGAGAATGTAGCGAAGCGTCTCCACAGAACGAATCGACTTGCTGGCGATGCGGATGGTTTTGCTTCCGGCCGCGGCTGCGATCCGGCGAATATTCAGATCCAGCAAATCCCGGTCCAAATAAGCGAACGGCATCGGGATATTCGCAAACGCTTGCTTATATACGGCATAATCGGGCGTCAGAAGGAATCTTCCTCTCGTCGTATTATCGAAGCAGCTTGCGTATGATGCTTAAGCCGTTTTTGGCTTTCGGATACCGAAACGGAAAATCGAAGCGGCTTGTCTGCTTCAACACGCTTTTGTAATGAGAGAACGTCCGAAAGCCGTGCTCTCCGTGATAGCTGCCGAGTCCGCTCGTCCCCACGCCGCCGAACGGCAAGTACGGCGTGCCCAGATGCATAAGCGTATCGTTAACGCAGCCCCCTCCGAACGGTACCTCGCGGATGATATCCTGCTGGAATCGGGCGTTTTCCGAAAAAACATACAGCGCAAGCGGCTTGGGATTTGCCCGTACGATCGCCAGCAGTTCCTCGGTCTTTTCGTATTCGAGCACGGGCAAAATCGGGCCGAAAATCTCCTCTCGCATGACGCGCGAGTTCGTGGATACGCCCTCTAGCAGCGTCGGAGCGATTTGCAGGGCTTCGTCGTCGGTCTGACCTCCGTAGGCGATGCGGCCTTCCTCCAAGTACCCTAGCAATCTGCGATAGTGCCGCTCGTTGACGATCCGCCCGTAATCGGGGTCGCGAAGCGGCTCCTGCCCGTAAAAGGCTTCGACAGCGTTGGCGATTTCCTTAAGCAGCTCTGCCTTCGCCTCTTTGTGCACGAGCAAATAGTCGGGCGCGACGCATGTCTGTCCGGCATTCGTCAGCTTGCCGTAGACGACCCGCTTCGCGGCAAGGGCGAGACGAGCATCCTTGTGGACGATGCACGGGCTTTTGCCTCCGAGCTCCAACGTAACCGGGACAAGCTGCTTCGCGGCAGCTTCCATCACGATTCGTCCAACCTGCGGGCTGCCGGTAAAAAAGATATGATCAAAAGGGCGCTTCAACAGCTCCGTGCTGACGGACGCTTCTCCTTCAAATAACGCCACGTATTCGGGACGGAACGTTTCGCGCACAAGCGCCGCCAGCGTGCGTGAGGTGGCCGGCGCCATCTCCGACGGCTTCATGACGATCGTATTGCCGGCGGCGATCGCCGAGACGACCGGAACGAGCATCAGGTTCACCGGATAATTCCAAGGACCTATAATGAGCGTCGTTCCGTAAGGCTCCGGAACAATCCGGCTGCTTGCTCCGAAGTGAGTCATAGGCGTACGGACCCTGTCCGGCTTCGACCAGCGGCGAACATGCCGCAGCGCGATTCTGATTTCCGAAAGCACGATGCCGATCTCCGTTGTATATGCTTCCGCTTCCGATTTGTTCAAGTCCCGCTTCAGCGCGTCAAGCAGCTCCGGCTCGAAGCGCAGCACCGCTTCCCGCAGCTTGATCAGCTGCTCCCGGCGGAACGGGATCGACCTCGTCTCTCCCGTCAGGAAATACTGCTTTTGCCGCTCTACGACGGCGTCTATTTCACTAGGTTCGATGGCTTGAATCGAATTTTGAGCATTCAACGCATTCTCTCCTTCGTCGACTCTTGGCCGCTCCGGTTTCAATCTGATTATCTAGGTAAAAGGACCCTGCTGTAAAGAGTTTTCTGACAACTTCAGTTGCATGACGCGCCTTATTCCCTCTTGGCGCTGCCGCTTCCCCTCGATAGTGCCGCCTCGCGTGCTTATTCGCCTCTCCCGACAGCATCTCCCCTGTTGCCATACGCGTTTTAGATAAGTTATGATCATAATATGAAACGGAGGAATAAACCTATGAGCAAATCCCACACAAAAAAGCGTAAAAAAGAGGCCATGCAAGCCGGACGCATCGATCCCGAGCTGAATCGCCTGCACTGGCACAGAAAGCCGCAAACGCAAGTTGTCATGAACAAAAAAGCAGAACAGCGCCGCACGCAATGCCGCCGTAAGGGCAGCCGCGAGGGCGCTGATTTTTTTGTCGCGATATCGTTGCTCCGGGAGGTAGCCTCATGAATTTCGTTCATCGCCTAGCGGACAAGCAAGATTACCCCTCATGATGATAGCGCCGACGGGCCAGCAGCTCCAGCAAGTTCACCACGCCGTACAATAGAGCGGAGAGCAGCGCCAACATGGCGATGCTGACCATGACAAGCGTCATTTGGAACACCTGTCCGCCATAGATGATCAGATAACCCAGCCCCGCCTTCGACGAGAGAAACTCGCCCATCACGACGCCGACCAAAGTAAGCCCGACATTGACCTTCAGCGTAGCGATAAAATAAGGAATACTGGCCGGAAGCAGCACCATTCGCAGCATTTGGCTGCGCGTCGCCCCGAACGATTCCATCAGCTTCAGCTTCGTTTTGCTAATCTCGCGAAAGCCGCTCTCCACCATTATGATCGTCACGATGATCGAGATCGCCACCGCCATGCCGTAGATCGAGTATCGATCGCCAAGCCAAATGTAGAAAATCGGACCGAGCGCCACCTTGGGCAGCGCGTTAAGCACAACGACGTACGGCTCCAGCACCTTGGAGGCAAAGGTCGACCACCAGAACCCGACGGCGATGCCCGTACCGAGCAGCATCGACACGACGATGCCGACAAGCGTTTCCCAGCCGGTAATCCAAGTGTGCTTTAGCAGGCTGCCCTCGAAGGCCAGCTCCCGGAACGCGGACGCTAGCTGCGAAGGTCGGCTCGTCAGCATCGGATCGATCCAGCCCGAACGGGCGGCAAACTCCCATAAGCCCAGGAAAGCGGCGAGCACGGCCAGACGCGACAACAGCACCATTCGCTGCCGGCGCTTCTGAAGGCGCAGGTAACGTTCATAAAGCGGAGACGACATGGCCATCCAGCTCCTTCCAGATCGCATTGAACATGTCGTTGTAGCCGCTCGCTTGTCTTTTCTGCCACGGCGACAGTCCCACGCCCTCCTCGAAGCGAATCTCGTGAACCGCCGAAATCGTGCTTGGCCGCTGCGACATGACCATTACCCGGTCGGCCATGCTGATCGCCTCGGACAGATCGTGCGTAACGAGCACGGCCGTTTTCCCCTGCTCCTTGATGATGCGATGCACCTCGTCGGACAGCTTGAGCCGAGTCTGATAATCCAAAGCGGAGAACGGCTCGTCAAGCAGTAAAATGTCCGGCTCCGCCACAAGCGTACGGATCAGCGCGACCCGCTGACGCATTCCCCCGGACAACTGGCCCGGTCCATGCGAAGCAAATCCCCCAAGCCCGTAGCGCTCCAGCAGCTCCAGCGCCTTGCGCCTCGCCCGCCCGCGGTCCATCCGCCGGATCTCCGCGCCGACAAGCAAATTGTTCAGCACGTTCCGCCATTCGAACAGATGGTCGTGCTGCAGCATGTAACCGACTTTGCGCGAAGGGCCGGACACGTCCTCTCCGTCGATGCGGACTCTCCCCTTGGTCGGCGCAAGCATGCCGGAGACAAGGGAGAGCAGCGTGCTCTTGCCGCAGCCGCTCGGCCCGACAATGCTGATAAACTCCCCCCGGCCGATCGACAGATTCACGTCGCGCAGAGCCTCGGTCTCCTGCTTCGGCGTAAAATAACTCAACCCGACGTCGTTCAGCTCGATGTGCGCCATGGCCTCATCATTCCGTTTTCCCGAGTTTGTACACGAAGCTCATGTCGACGATATCGCCCATGTTCGCGATCCGCTCCGCGTCCTTCAGCACGCCGTTAGCGACCAGCACATTTTGCAGCGTATCGAATTGATCCTGCGACAGCTCCGGGTTCGTCGGCCAGGTTCCCTGATTTTTATAGCGATGCACCGATTGCAGAATAAGCTCCTTCGAGGTTCCTTCGAAGAACGGAGCCAGCGCCTCCGCAATCTCGTCGTCCGAAGCGGTATTCAGCCACTCTGCGCCTTTGGCGACTGCGCGAACAAAACTTTGAATGACTTCCGGATTGCTCTTAATGTAATCCGACGTGGCGACGTACGATGTCTCCGGGAACGCTCCGAACGCTTCGCCGAGCGAACCTACGTAATGAGCTTTCCCTTCCTGAACGAGCATGGAGGCCACCGGCTCGAACAGCTGAATGAAATCGCCCTGTCCGCTCGTGAATGCGCCCGCCATTGCCGGGGAAGCGATGTTGGTGATCACGTTAACTCCGGACACTCCCTCTTGAAGCAGCGTGGAATTCAGCACCATCTGCGGCGCGCTTCCGGGCCGCCAGCCGATGACCGTTTTGCCGCTCAGGTCTCCCCACTTGAAGTCGTCCAGCTTCTCGCGCGACAGCAGGAACGAGCCGTCCTTGGCCGTCAGCTGATGGAAAACTTTAAGCGTCTTCTCCCCCTTCTGGTTGAAAATGTAGATGGTCGTCTCCGGTCCGACCAGCGAAATGTCCGCCGTTCCCGCAAGCAAGGCGGCCGCGCCCTTGTCCGAGCCCTGCGCCGTATTCATATCGACGTTAAGCCCTTCATCCTTGAAAAAGCCCTGCGACATAGCCACATAGTGCGGCGCGTAAAAGATCGAACGGATGACCTCGGAAAATTTGACCGTCTTCAGCTCTCCCGACTTGCCTCCGTCCTTTCCGCAGGCCGAGACGGCCAGCGCGACAAGCGCAGCCGCCAGCAGCATTGCCCATCTGCCCTTGTTCCTCATCCTTATTCTCTCCCTCATGAAAAAAAGCTTTGAATAGGTATTATCCTATTCAAAGCCGAGGGCAGGCGTTCATCCGCCGAGTCAATCGTCCTTAAGCACAATGCCGAGCAGATGGGCGACGCCGGATAGCTGGTCCGTTCTCATGATGCAGCCCTGCAAATCCTCCAACGTCGAACCGAGCGTCCGAAACTCGCAGCTGCTCAAGTCGATCCCCTTCAGCTTCGCGCCGACGAACTGAGCCTGATCAAGCTCGCATCTCGAAAATTCCACCTGATTCAACTGTGCCTCGTAGAAATCGGACTTGTCGAAATTGCCGTCGCGAAAGGCGACATACTTCATATCCGCAAAACGGAACATCGCATATTGGCCGAAGCATTCCTCGAATTTGACGTTGCGCAGCGTCGCCGTCGACAGGTCCAGGCCGAGCATTTTGCAATGATTAAACTCCACCCGGTGCAGCACCGCATCGCGGAAAACAACGTTGGACAGGTCGCAATGATCGAACACGACGTCGACGAACTCGGCGCGCTCCAGAGTCACGTTGTCGAACGTCACCCGGTCGAATACGACGCAGTCGAACAGCACCTTGTCCGCCGACTGATTCGAAACCGTGCCGGGAACGAACCGGCACGTCTCGAACGGCATCTTGTCCTCCATCTCATAGTCGCTTACCGTTGTGTCGGTCAGCGCAAACGGCTCGAGCAGCCGCGGCGCCTCCGGCGCGTTTTTATCTCTTTTCGTTGCCATTCCTTCCAACCTCCGATCGAATACTGGAACACTCTCGTCCTATTATGAACGAAATCCGATCGGTTGAGAAGTTCTTTTTTCGAACATTCGTTCGCCATAATTCCTTATCTTCGAGCAGCCATTCGGACAATTGCCTTTTGCCTCGGCGGATATCCGACTTGACGGTGTTTTCCGGATAATCGAGCAGCCTGGAGATTTCTCCGCTTCCGGCCTGTTTATACAATCTCATGTACAAGGCCGTTCGTTTTCGGAGCTTAAACCTCAGAAGCAATCGCTGTATTGCGCTCTCGAATTCCCGGTCGAGCGCCGCTTGCTCGGGGGCGGCGAACTGCGCGAACGGAATAGGCTCAAATCGCAGTCCTGCGGTGCGCTTGCGGCGTCGCCACTGGTCCACGAACAGCCGATAACCCGTTAAGGCCATCCATTCCTTCGCGTGCTCGGGCAGCCGATCCTGCAGACACAGCCGCACGAACACCTCCTGCACTAGATCGGCGGCTTCCTCCCGGTTGCGGGTCAGTCGAAGCATGAATTTGTTCAAATACTGAGCGTGCTGCACATACAATTCGGCTACTTCAGCTTGTTTCCGTTCCATCCTTCCGTCCTCCTGCGATCTGCCCGTCGACATCGGCTGCCGAACCCGGCGGACCGAGGATCACCCTCCTTCCGTCGAATTCCAGCACCGCTTTCCCTTCAACGCCCATTGCGTCTAGATAGCTCTTCGGAATCTGCAGCCGTCCGACCCGATCGACCACGACGAATTCCTCGTGACGATCCCCGAACGCGTGGGGCGCTCCCGGGACCTCGTTCTCTCCGGTCTCCTCCGCCGGCTCCCCCTCCCGCTTCACCCACTCCGTGCTCGTCATGCCGTCCCGAATGGCGACGACGCGATCGACCTTATCCGCGACGGACAGATCGTGGGTGACGATCACGATTGTGACTCCGAATTCCCGATTAAGGCTGCGGAAAATATCGAGCACCCTTTCGCCGGTGGCGCTGTCTACCGAGCCCGTCGGCTCGTCGGCCAGCACGAGCGACGGCCGGTTGGCCAACGCGATCGCGATCGCGACCCGCTGCTGTTCCCCTCCGCTCAGCTGCGCAAGACGGCTGCCCATCCGATGCTCAAGCCCGACAGCAGTCAGCAATTGCTTGGCATAGGCGCGATCGGCCTTACCCCGAATCAGCATCGGCAATTCGACGTTGCGTAATGCGGAGAGATAGGGAACCAGGTTTCTCCCGTTATTTTGCCATATAAATCCGACGGTCCCGCGCTTATATTCAATCAACTGCTCGGGCGTCATTTTCAGCAGATTCCACTGCCCTACGATCGCCTGTCCGGCCGAAGGACGGTCCAAGCCTCCCAATATATTCAGCAAGGTGGACTTGCCGCTTCCGCTGTTGCCGATGATCGCCATCATCTCTCCGTTTTCGACGGTCAGATTCAGTCCTTGCAGCGCCACGACTTCGACGTCGTCGGTTTTGTAGATTTTAACCAACCCTTCGCAATGAATCATCGCTTCGCCTCCTTGTTCGCGCCGTCATTATCTCTCCTCGCCCAGCTTGACGGCTTGCGTAATTCGCAATCTCCGCAGCTGCAGAACGAGCAAGCAGGCGCCTGCGGCAAGCATAATTCCGGTCGCCGCGCACAGCTTCATCGTATCGTCCGAATCGAAAACGATCCGAAACGGCGGCACCTGCCGGCCTGCCTGGTCTCCGCTTTGGAGGAAGGGCAGAAACAGCCGGCTCGCTAGCGTGCCTAGCCCAAGCCCGGCGGCAACGGACAAGCCGGTCGTGAACAGCTGCTCGAGCAGCAGCATGCCGGTCACCTGAACGCGCGACAGTCCCATCGCCCGCAAAATGCCAAGCTGTACCGCCCGGCGGGCCAAAGCGAAAAACCAAAAGATCAGATAGCCTAGCAACGAGATCAACAACGAGATGAGAAAACCAAGGCTCAGAATGCCGAATACGCCGCCCTGCGCGGGATGGTTGCGCCGATCGATCAGTTCTCCGCGCACGTCGTCGGCTTGCACGACCGAGATTCCCCGCTCGGCCAGCGTCTCGAGCGCAGGAGCAAGCTTCGCCCCGTCCTCCATGTTCAACCAGACGTCGTAAGGCATTTTCTCGGTCTGCTGATAGATATAATCGAGATTGGCCACCAGGAAGGGGGATTCGTCGGGATACAGACTCGGCCAATACGGGACGATAGCGACAACGACCAGGTCTAGCGGTTCGTTGCCGTAACCGATGCCCACGCGAATCGGATCGCCAGGCTGCAAACCGTACCGCTCGGCAAAAGCCGCCGAGACGAGCGCCGCTTGCTCCGTCTGGCCAAGCGCATCGAGATAGACGTAAGGATGAAGCGGAAACAGATCCTCCCGGAACCAAGCCGCGCCGGCAAAATCCGCGTTGTCGATGCCGAAGAGTCGAACGTTGCCGGCCGCTTGGCCGCCGACAGAGGCTTTGCCGGTCGCCGACAGAACCCGAGCGGCCGCTTCCACGCCCTGCAGATCTCGATAAGCCTGGAACGAGGGCTCGTTGTAATAGATTTTGTTCGCGTCGTTCTCGTCTTGAATGCCTTCCCACGCCGTCTTCACCACGACATCGCTTCCGTATTGGTATAACGCCCGATCGTTCGCGTTAACGTCCATCGTCCGTGCCGCCGAAGCGTTATATACGCCGAGGCCGATCGTCAAGATCATCAGAATCATCAACGGGTAAAAGGTCGCAGCAGATCTCGACAGCTGCGTTAGCGTCAGGTACATCGTAACCGGCACGCGATTGTTCATCACGGCGCTCCACGCGCGCAGCATTAGCGGGAACAGCCTGAGGCACAGCAGCCCCGCCGCAAACAGGAAAAACGCCGGCAGAACGAACAGAATCGGCTGAATGCCCGCTTCATTGTCCGCGCCGCCGGCAAGAGGGACACGGCCGGCGTTCAGCAAATACCACCCGGCCGCGCACGCCGCCAGAAGCGCAAAGTCCGCATACCATCGCTGCCAGAGAGGCGGTCGATTCGAGTTCGCCCGGCTTCGAGCGTGCTCGACGACGGAAGTGCCGGCGTGCGCGCGAATCGGCATCGCCGTGGCGACGACCGCGAGCAAAGTCGCCGTGCCGCCGAACAACCATGCGGCGTCGTTCCAGCCGACCGGAATCGACTTGCGGCCTACGAACGAGAGAAATCCGCTGGAGGAACCGATCGTCTTGGCCATGAACCAGGCGAGGGCGAGACCGGCAAGGAGCGCGACACAACCGAGAATCGCCGCTTCGATCGCATAGAGCGCGACAATCTGACGCGGACTGGCTCCCCGGCTTTGGAGCACCGAAATGTCTCCCTTCTGCCGGTCCAACGCCTGCTTCGCGTTCAGCGTGACGTAATAGAGCACCATCGCCAGCACCGGAGCCGCCAGCGCGAACAGCATCGCCTGCAGCAGGACGCTCTGGCGGTTGAACTCATGAAGCATGTCGAGAAACGACAGGTTCACTTTCGTATTCTCCAGCATCCGGTGCAGTTCGATCTCCAATCGGCTTAATTGCCCGATTAACGAGGACAGATCGCCGATGCGGATCTCGCTGAGATCGAAGGCGTAGAACCAGCCGGCCGAATCGAGGGCGAGCCGCTGGTCTTCAAGCAGCGTTCCCTCCATTGTCCCTCGGGTTACAAGCAGCGTATCGGCCAGCTTTTCTTTGCCGTCGATGGCCCAGCTCAAGTCCGTCTCGTCTTTCAATTCATACGCCCCGACAAGCCGGACGCTAAGCCGCCTCGTCTTCCCGTCGGCGTCTTTGGCATCGTAGGCCAGCGTGTCGCCGACCTTCCAGCCGTAGCGGCTTAACGTCTCGTGAAGGACGAGCGCTTCAACGGCTCCGTCCTTCTTGCCATCCCGCGGGATGCGACCTTTCTTAAGCTCGATCTTCTCCTCGACTCCGCTCTGCTCCGCCAGCTCCATTCGGGCAAGCTGCGCTGAGCCTTCGCCTGAGGCCGTCTGAACCTTCCGCACAGTGGAAGGAGGCAGGGCGGTTCGGCTCGAGAAGGCCTCCGTCGGAAATCCGATGCGCCCGGGCAGCTCCTCCCGAATCCAACGATCCGCTTCGGCGAGACCTTCCAGATCGGTCTCCTTGGCGATGCCGGATTGAAACTTCATATACAGAGAGCCGGCCGGCAAGCCTTTCGTCTTCTCCGCGAGCGAATTGGCGACCACCCGCTTCAATGTGCCGTCGGCGTACATCGGAATGCTCATCGCGAACGCCGCAGCTACAGTGAGCCCAAGCAGAGTGCTGATCGTAAACCAGCGGTTCTGCCACATTTTCAGAAACAGGTAGACGAGAATCCGCATTATTTTCCCACGACCTTCTGGCCTTCCTCCAGCCCTTTAATGATTTCGACGGCCGTCGAGGTCTGCATGCCGATCTCCACGTCCACCTCGCCTTTGCTCCCGTCAGGATTAGTTACGAGCACGTAATTGCGACTATTCTGTTTTCGCAGCGCCGCCGGGGGAATGTACAACGCATTCTCCCTTCTCTCGACGGTCACGGCGGCGGTCAGCGGATTGCCGTGCAGCGCTGTCGCCGGGAGCTTGCCGACATCGATCAACGCGTACGCATCCAGCGTATCTTCGTCCTTGGGATCCGTGCTCGCCGGCAGCCTTCGCACTTTTCCCTGCAAATCTCCAGCCGCGTTCAGCGACACCGTCGCCGTCATGCCCGGAGCGATATTTTTAAGATCGCCGCTATTAAATCGCACGGCTACGACGAGAGAGCTTAAGTCGGCGATTCGCCCGATTTTCTCGTACGCTTTGGCAAAGTCCCCTTTCTCCGCCGTGAAGCTGACGATCGTTCCGTCATAAGGGGCGAGCAGCCGCGATTCGGCTTTTTGCTCCCTCAACTTGGCCAACTCGTGCTTCATCAACTCGTACTCGAGCTGCCTCTTGCGCAGAGAGATCTCCTGATCGGCCGTCGATTCCCGAAGCGCGGCTTTCATGTCCAGCTCCGCCTTCTCTATGTCGATCTCTTTGCGAACGATCTGGCTCTCCAGATCTCCCGAGTCCAGCTCGGCCAACACCTGATCTTTCTTTACCCGATCTCCCGCTTTTACCCGAACGTCGATGATCCGGCGGTTGTCGACCGTGAATACAAGATTCTCTTCCCGGTCGGACATCAGCTTGCCGCTTCCGCTTGCGGTCTGCTCCAGAGCCCCGCGCTTGACGGGATATTCCGGCTTTTGCGAGATTTTCGGCGTGCGGATCTCGGGCAGCTTCTCCGGCTCCTCCTCCTGGGGCAGCAAGGAACAACCGGCCAACATCGCGATCGTTGCCGTCCAGGCAAGCGCTTTGACGGCCGTACGCCCGGCTTTAGTCCGGAATGATCCGGCCGTCGACCATTTGATAGACAACATCCGCCGCCCCCCATAGTGTAGAATCATGCGTCGTCATGCAGATCGCCATGCCTTCCCGATCCGCGATGTCTCGAAACAAGGCAATGATGCGAGCGGCCATCACCGAATCGAGCTCCGCGGTCGGCTCGTCCGCCAGCAAGACGCGCGGCTTATGCGCGATCGCCTTGGCGATCGCCGCGCGCTGCTGCTCGCCTCCGGACAGCTCGGACGGACGATGGCTCGACCGCTTCGCGAGCCCGACAAGCTCCAGGCATTCCTCCGCCCTTCCTCGCCATTCCAATCGCGGAAGCTTCGCCATTCGCATGCTCAGCTCCACGTTCTCCTTTACCGTCAATAACGGCAATAGCGCGAACGATTGAAAAATAAAACCGATCTCCTTGCGGCGGACGACGGTCAGTTGCTTATCGCTCCAGCGGGACAAGGTGCGATCCCGGAATACGACTTCGCCTTCGGTCGGCCGGTCGAGACCGCCGAGCAGGTTCAACAAGGTCGTTTTTCCTGAGCCGGATCGGCCCCGCAGCATCGTTAACCGTCCGGACCCTACGGACATCTCGATGCCTCTCAGCACCTCTACTTGCCGGCCGCCGGCAAGGAATGATTTGCGAACATCCCGCGCTTCAAGGCAAGGCGCCGCGATCGGCTCCGGCTTCGAGATTTCCGCCGCGCACGCGACTCCGTTCTCCTCACTCCGCATCGGCTTTCGCTTTCGTCAATTGATCCTGGCCTTGCGTCTGCAGCGTCTGCAGCGCGTCGTCAAGCGAAGCGGTTCCGTCGACGACCTTCTTGATCTGCTCCGCCGCAAGCTTCGAGAACGACTCCGCGAAACCGTTCGGCAGCGTTTGAAGCATGGAACGGGTGTCGGCTTTCAGCGCATAGAAGGCATCCACGTTTTTCCCGTTTCCTTCTTTCTTGTACGCCGTTCTGGCCGAGAGCGCGGGAGACGATTTCGACCCTGTTTTAGCTAGCTGCTCTCCGTTTACGTATTTCAGGAACTCCCACGCCGCGGCAGTGTTCTCCGAAGACGCGTTTATGGAGAAGACGCTGTCCAGCCCCATGCCCCCGGCGATATCCGGCTGGGAAGGATCAACCGGAATCGTTACAACGTCCCAATCGATCTCCTGCGGCATATTTAAAGGCTTCATACCGCCGGAATCCTTGCTCGTCGCCGACTGTCCCATTCGAACAGCCCCTGAAGACAGCGCGTCCAACATGCTCATCATCATCGGTCCGTCGATCGTCATCGCCGCTTTTCCGGACATAAAGCTGACCGAATCTCCGCCGAAGCTGACCGTCGTCTTGCTGCCGCCGGTGCTTCTCATCGCGACCATCCCGCCCTTGCCGGGGCCGTCGGAAGGTATAACAATGCTGCCCGATTTATACCCGTCGATCACCGATTGGAATATCTCCTTCCACTCGGGAGAAGCGATCGATACCGTCCCGGTTTCGGAATCCGCATAGAGGAGACCTTTGGCCTCGCCGATCGAGCGGATCAAGCCGAACGAGTCCGCGACCGACATCGAAGGCGCCAAGCCCGCCAACGCGTCGTCCCCTTCCTTCTTGGCAGGGAAACGCGCGGCCAGCTGTATTACTTCATCCCAGCTCATTCCATCCGTCGGATACGGGATTCCGTTCTGATCGAACAGCGTTTTGTTGTAATAGAGCGCCTGACTGACAAAGCTCGGACTCAGCCCGTAGAGCTTGCCGCCTCCGCGCGCTTTCAGCAGTTCGACGACGGAGGGAAGAAAGCCGTCCAGATCGAATTCGTCCTGCTTCACGACGGCGTCGAGATCGTATAGCGCCCCTTTTCCCGCCAGCGACGCGTACTGCTCCTCCGTCAAATACATCGCATCGGGTTGCTGCTCCGCGAGAATCTTCTCCATCTCCGCGACCGGATCTTCCGCGTCAAATACCGACTCCGTCGAGACGACCTCGAGCTCGATATTCGGGAACATCGCCTGAAAAGCGTTGCCGTATTGCATGAAAAACGCCTCTTCGTTGAAATACGCCACCTTCAGCGTCCCTTTATCCTCCCTGCCCAGCTTGCCGACCGATCCTTTGCCGCCCGACGACGTACACGCCGATAATGTCACCATCAACGTCAGCGCCCCGATTGCAAGTCCGGTTCTTCCATTCCAACGTCTCTTCATTTCTCTCACCCTTCGTCGATTGATCTGCTTCCTAGGGCGTGTATGCATGCTCCGAAGATAGTAGACTTTGCCGAATTTTCGTTCCATGCAAGGAACTTTTGTGAAGGCGTACCGGGGGTACGTCAAGCAAAAGTGACGATGCAGGGGGCGAAAAGACGGTGAAAGATACCTCTGAGCGGGTTTGCATACACGCCCTAAGCCAGTATGCTTTCGTTTTCTTAAAAATCGGTTAGAACCGCTGGATGGAAGTTTCAATAAGGCCGGGAAGGGGATCGAGACAGTTTTAAACGGCCCACCCAAGCTAATGTTGGACGAATAGGTATCTGGAAGGGACTTATTTGATCCGTCTAAGCCGATGCCGAGGTGATAGGTATCTGGGAGGGACTTATTCGATCCGTCTGAGCCGATGCCGAGGTGATAGGTATCTGGGAAGGACTTATTGGATCTGTCTGAGCCGATGCCGAGGTGATAGGTATCTGGGAGGGACTTATTCGATCCGTCTGAGCCGTTGCCGAGGTGATAGGTATCTGGAAGGGACTTATTCGATCCGTCTGAGCCGATGCCGAGGTGATAGGTATCTGGAAGGGACTTATTCGATCCGTCTGAGCCGATGTCGGGGTGATAGGTATCTGGGAGGGACTTATTCGATCCGTCTGAGCCGATGCCGGGGTAATAGGTATCTGGGAGGGACTTATTCGATCCGTCTGAGCCGATGTCGGGGTCATAGGTATCTGGGAGGGACTTATTCGATCCGTCTGAGCCGATGCCGGGGTAATAGGTATCTGGGAGGGACTTATTCGATCCGTCTGAGCCGATGCCGGGGTGATAGGTATCTGGGAGGGACTTATTCGATCCGTTGGCGCAGCGCGGCCACAAGAATATCGGGATCGTTTCTTTTACCAAATCCAAAACTTCCAGCTCCGAAGACCGCTTCAGCGGCTATTTGGGCGCCGCCAAGCAGAATCGTCTTCCATTGCAGCATCGCTATTGGCTGACCCAGTTCGACGACGTTTCCTTCCAGGACGAACAAAGCATCAACTATGAAGTGTTCGATTGGCTTCAGCAGGAGCCCGATATTACCGCCATATTCGCTTTCTCTCCGCAAATCGCGATATGCGCGGCCCGGGCGGCCGAACGTCTGGGGAGAAAGATTCCCGAGGAGCTCTCGATTATCTGCTTCGACAATCCGCAAATCCGCGATATGCACGGCGATTACTTCACGTGGATTGAGCAAAATATCGAATTGGTGGGGACCGAAGCCGTCAATTTGTTTCTGAAAGTCATCCGCGATCCGTGGCTGGAACAGTTGGTCATTCCAGTCTCGCTTCGCGAAGGTCTGACTGTGTCCGCTCCGAATCGATAAAACGAAACAGGGCAGTCCCATAAGTAAAAGAGTCGTACAAAGGATAATCGATAGGGAAGCTCCTGAAATCTGAACGGGTAAACCCGATGCAAGGTAATTTCAGGAGCGTATGAGGCAGTCTCCAGGCTAATCAGGCCTGCAACCGTTGATTTTGGTCAACTTATACGGTTTTCCCTACAAACTTCCATCGTTTGAGCCCGATTCGAGTTGCTTTGTACGACTTTTCGAACAAATATTCTGATTTCAAGCCCGATTCGAGCTGCGTTGTACGATTTTCCGGCTAACTTCCCTGCGTAAACTTTTGTGCGCAAATAGATAAATCCGCAGTAAAAGTTCGATACCCAGGCAATCGGAAACATTGCGGGTCATGATAAGGCCCCCAGGAGGTACATCCCCCTTTCTTTGTTATCGATTTTCTCAAGCAACTCTTTTAAGAGACACCCCCGTTTCGCATCACTTGCTGCAAAGGCAGCGTTACGCTTACGAGAGTTCCGACGGACGGCTTGCTCTCGAGTCGGATTTTGCCCCCGTGCCGCTCCACGATCCAGCGCGCGATCGACAGCCCCAGCCCCGTGCCGCCCTCCCGCCCGCGGACCTTATCGCCGCGATAGAAACGGTCGAATACGCGGGGCAGATCCTCCGGCGCGATGCCAATGCCCGTATCCTCGACTTCAAGCTGCACGGTATGGGCTAATTTTCGGCAGACGACGCGCACGACGCCTCCCTCCGACGTATACTTGATCGCATTGTCCAGCAGTATCGCAAGCAGTTGGTGCAGACGCTCTTCATCCGCTTCCAGCGGAATACAATCATCGATCTCGGCATTCAAAATAAGTTCTTTCACTTCCGCCAGCATCTCCATCTTATTCACGCTCTCGCGAACGATGAGATCCAGCCGGACCGGCTTGCGCTCCAGCTCCAGCTGATTGGAGTCCGACCGCGCCAGCGTCAGCAAGCCTCCAACGAGCTTGTTCATCCGCCGGGCTTCCTGCAGAACGGTGGATACATGCTTGCTGTCCTCCTCGATGGTATGATCGGGATGGCGCAGCAGCAGCTCCGCGTGCGCTTGAATAACGGACAGCGGCGTTCTCAGCTCGTGAGAGGCGTCCGACACGAATTGCTGCTGCTTCTCCAGCGACAGACGAATGGGGATCAGCGCGCGGTTGGCCAGGTAAAATCCTGCCCCGATCGCCACGAGCAGCCCTGCGGCGCCTCCGAGCAGCAGAATGAGACGCAGCCTGTCCAGCATTCCGATTTCGGCGGATACATTGCTGAGAAATTGCTGCGTCTTGACCGTATAGGTCACATCCTCAACGCCGCTGGATACCGACAGACCGCTATTGGCGATATTTAGCACCCGAAAATACTGATTCCCCGCCTTCACCGTATAAAGCTCATCCAGCTTCGACGGCTTCAGCCGTTCCAATTGCTCGTCGGTAAATCCATTTTTATTCGGCAGCGGCAGCGCCTCGTCCTCATCCGTCCATAGCAGTTGAATCACGGGCCTGTCCATTTGCGCAACCCGAAAAGTCACGGCCCTATCCAGCGAAAGCCCCTTCAAGCTGGAAATCTGGGGCGACACGGTGGCCACCGTCGTCGTGGCGTTAACGCCGTTCATCGCCTTATCGACCTGAGCGAACAACATCTGCTTCATCACGATATACACCGTCAAATTCAAGCCGATCAAAATGACGGACAGCACGGCGGCATTCCGAATCGTAAGCTGCATGCGAGTACGCTTAATCATCACTTCTTCTCCTTCAGTAGATAGCCGACTCCGCGCACGGTTTGAATACAGCTGTCGAGCCCGAACGGCGCAAGCTTTCTCCGCAAATAATGAACATATACGTCGACAACGCCCAGCCCCGCGTCGGAGTCGATTCCCCACACCCGGTCGAGCAGCTGCTCCTTCGTCAAAATCTGCTCTCTGCCGAGCATGAAATATTCCAGCAATTCGTATTCCTTCAGCGTAAGCTTAAGCGGCTTCCCTTGCGCGTAAGCCTCCTTGTGCTGACATTTCAAGCCGAGCTGCCCGTATTGCAATTCGCCGTCCGGCGCTCCCGCCGACAGCTGGCGCAGCAGCGCACGGATGCGCGCCAGCAGCTCAAGCGTCGCAAAGGGCTTGACCAAATAGTCGTCGGCCCCGGAATCCAATCCCTTGACGCGGTCGGCCACGGCGTCCCGCGCCGTCAGCAGCAGCACGGGCATCGCAGCTCCTTGCCTCCTCAGCTCGGAGAGAACCGTCAAGCCGTCCATTCCGGGAATCATAATATCAAGCACGAGCAGATCATGGACGCGCTGCTGCGCCAAATACAAGCCGTCCGGTCCATTGTCGGCCTCGTCCACCTGGTAGGCTTCTTCCTTAAGCACGGTCGCCACCGCCTCTCGCAGCAGGCCGTCGTCCTCCACCACCAAAATTCTCATCAGGCTCTCCCTTTCGCTTATATCAGTCCATTTTATAGAAGAAACCTTAATGAATGCTTAGAAAAAGGAAGCAAGCGGCGGTCGATCTTCCGCGGGTATAGCGGTTATAATAGAGAGATCACAAGATTCGCCAGGAAGCGCGGGGATATCATGACACGAACGCCGGAATCGATACTGCTCTATTCCAAAACAAGCCTTCCGTTCCCTAGGAAAAGCTTGGTCGAACGAAGTAGGCTTATTGAACGCCTGGAACGGGGAGTCCGCGGCAGGCTTACGCTCGTCAGCGCTCCCGCGGGCTTCGGTAAAACGACGCTGCTTGGTCAGTGGCTCGGCCTAAGCGGCCGCGAAGCCTCGTGGGTATCGCTAGAAGAGACGGAAAGCGATCCGGTTCGTTTCTGGAGATATGTATCGGAAGCGCTCTCGCTCCGGATCGAGCCGACCGCCCGCCAGGAATACGAACAGCTCATCCGCTCGTTCCCCAGCGTGTCGACAAGCACCTTTCTCGATGCGTTCATCAACCAACTGCGCTTTCTAAGCCGACCGACCGTACTCGTGCTTGACGATTACCATACGATCGCGGAGCCGCGAGTTCACGAGAGCGTCGCTTATTTCATCGAGCATAAGCCGTTTGATCTACATCTCGTGCTATCCGGCCGCAGCGAGCTTCCCTTCTCCGTATCTCGCTGGGTCGCCCGGGACGAGCTTGCCTTAATCGACGCCGCCCAGCTGCTGTTCACGGAAGACGAATCGGAAAGCTTCTACAGCAGCGCTTCCCCCTTCCTTGAATCTCGCCATGTCCGCATGCTGCACGAGCGGACCGAGGGATGGATTACAGGGCTTCAGCTCGCCTCGATTTCCCTGCGCGACGCCGAAGATCGCGACACATTCATCGAACGCTTCAAAGGACATCACCGTCATGTAGCGGATTACTTATTCCACGAGGTCGTCGCCACGTTGCCGGAGGAGGTGCGGCATTTCCTGTACGCCACTTCCGCGCTGAGGCGGCTGGACGCCAAAGCCTGCGACGCCGTCACCGGACGCGCGGACGGAAGAAGCCTGCTGGAACGGCTCAAATCGCAAAACCTGTTCCTCGTTTCGCTGGACGACTCCGACACCTGGTTTCGCTATCATCATCTGTTCGCGGATTTTCTGCGCAATCGGGTTAAGGAAGCCGAGCCCGCGCTTTGGAGGAACGCCAACCTGGCCGCTGCCAGAGGCTTTGCCGCCCGGGGCCTGCTCGACGAAGCGATTGACCACGCTCTAGCGGCAGAGGATTACGAACTTGCGGAAAGCTGCCTGGCCCAGCACGCTCCGAATGTGCTCAAGCTCGGGGAGTTCCCCACTTTGCTAAGATGGTTCGATTGCTTCCCTCCGGAAACGAAGCTGTCTGCGGAGATGTCGCTGCTTCGCACCTTCCTGTATATTGTGACCGGCCAACGCGAGCCCGCCGGACGCAGTCTGGCGAAGCTGGAGGCGCAGGAGCGCGAGACGAAAGACGGAGACGCCCGCAGGCAGCTGCGCAGCGGCTTATTGTTCGTCAAATCGAATCTGCTGTTCATGTTCGGGGAATTCGAGCAGTGGATGGCTTTTTCCGATGGCATTCTGGACGAGTTTCTTCCTCACACCCCCTTCTTCTACAGCTTTAACTACAATCTGACCGAGCCGTTCGCCCGGCGAACCGCTTTCGGGCTGAAGGGCATGCTATCCAATCAGACCGAGGAGATCGGGAAGCTGTTCGTCGGCGCGCTCGAGCGACACGGCTGGGGTGACTCTCTGATCAGTCTGTATGTTTTACAGGCTTTGGCGGAGGGCTACTACGAATGGGACCGCTTCGAGGAAAGCGCCGAACTGCTTCGCAGAGTCGAGCGCGCCTCGCGCTATAATCTTGTGCCGGGCCTGTTCGTCCCTTGCCGGATTACTCAAGCGAATCTGTATTGGGCTTCCGGGCAGCGCGCACTCGCTTACGAAACGTTGGACGAAGCTAGAGCTCTCCTCGACAAGTCCGATGACATCTGGACCGGTTACTTGACCTCGGCCAAAGCGCGTTTTTTCCTGCGGGAAGGCTCGCTAAGCATGGCGAAGAAGGAAGTCGCGAAGCTGCGGGTCGGGGCCAAAGACCGCCCCTCCTATCATCGCGAATACGATTATTTGACGCTATGCCGGCTGCTGTCGGCGCAGCGCAAGGAGCCCGAAGCGCTTCGGCTGCTCGAACTGTTAAAGCCTCAAACGGAACGCGAGGGGAATTGGATGGGGCAGGCGGAAATCAGCCTGCTGCAGGCCGTGCTTCTCGATCGGATGGGACGGCGGGAGCAGGCGATGAAAGCTTTACGCGAAGCGTTGACGATCGGGGAGACCAATGCGTATATAAGGACCTTCCTCGATGGGGAGGAGCAAACGGAAAAGCTGCTGCGAAAATATACGTTCTGGATAAGCGATGAGGAAAGCAGCGAGGAAGACGAGGAAGACGCGGAAGGCTCGGCGGGATCAAAGACTTATGCGGAAGAGCTGCTTGCCCGATTTATGGGCAAAGCGTTTGAGGAGATAGCCGCGACGACGGAGCAGCCCGCTCTTGTCGAGCCGCTTACGCGAACGGAAATCCGCCTGCTGGACCTCATTCGCCAAGGAGAGTCCAACAAGCGGATCGCGGAAAAAATGTCTCTATCGGAAGGCTCCGTTAAAGTGTACTCCTCCCGCCTCTACGGCAAGCTCGGCGTTTCTTCGCGAACCCAGGCCGTCGTTGCGGCGCAGAGGCTTGGCCTGCTTCAAGACGACTAAAGACGTTATCAGCTACTTATCCCCGACTATACGCGGATTGCCCGGCTACAATCGTCTCTCTTACTGCAATCGCACCGCTCTGTCCGTCATAATCGAATAAGGTTAAATCCGCCGGGCTGCCCAGTTGCACCCGCCCTGCCTTGTCGTCCTGCATGACCTTGGCAACTCTTAAAGTTACGGCTTCGACGGCTTCCATTAAATTCATATCCGTATAACGAATCGCGTTCTCGATTCCTCTGTCGAGCGAAGCGGCTGATCCCGCGAGAATATTCGGATTATCCGCCGTATGCAAGTGTCCGTTTTCGTGAAGCACGACTTTGCCGCCAATCAAGCTGTTATACTGTCCGGGAGGCATGCCCCCGAACTGCGTCGTATCGCTGACCAATATGCTTTTGTCGCGCTTGACTCTAAGCATGGCCTTCAAAACCGACGGAGTCAGATGATGTCCGTCCGGAATAAACGTCGCCCATAGACGATCGTCCGCCAATTGATGCCAGATGTAATTCGGATGACGCGGCAACACCGGATGCGATCCGTTGCCCAGATGCGTGCATACCGCAGCTCCGGCTTGAACCGCGTCATCCAGTTGCTGAGCGGTTGCCATCGTATGTCCGATAGCAACCACTACGCCCGACTTGGCCAGTCGTTCGATAAACGCCAGCGCACCTTCTCTTTCCGGAGCGAGCGTCACCATGAGGATCCGGCCTTCCGCCGCATCCTGCAAACGCATGAATTCGTCCCAATCCGGGTCTCTCGTGTAAGCTCGAGGATGCGCCCCCCTGCTCCCATCCTCGCTGGACAGATAAGGTCCTTCCATATGAATGCCTTTAATTGAAGCGCTGGCGTGCGAATTCGTTCGGCAATATCGGGCAATGATCGCCATCGCTTGATGCATTCGCTCAAAGCTTCCCGTAATGACCGTAGGCAAGTAAGCTGCGACTCCCTTGGCATGAAGCGCCCTGGTTACGCCTTCAATGTCCTCCGCCGTCGTTTGCTCCGCGTTTAAGTCATACCCGCCAAAACCGTTCACCTGCAAGTCGGTCCACCCTGCCGAAACCCAAGGCAAACGGCTGTCGGACTGCAACAACCGGGTAATTTGCGTAATTATGCCGTTTGCCGTCTCAATTTGTACCGCTTCTCCTGTCGTCGTCAACCTGCCCTGCCATGTCACCCGCATCGCCTCCACCTGCAGCAGTTAGCACCACTCGTAAACTAGCGAGGATGATTGTTTATCCAAATATAGACTCCAATTGGCATGCGACTTCATAATGGTGGCCGGAATGTTAACGTCAATGCCGTTCTTCAACGTATCCATAATTGCACGAGCTTTTGCTTGACGAGGCACAACCGATATGACATTGCGGCTTTTCAGTATTTGCTGAACCGACATCGAAATGGCTTGCTTCGGCACATCTTCCAACGTGGCAAACCATCCTTCGCCAACCTGTTGCATTTTGCAAGTATCCGACAAATCCACGATTTTAAAAGGTCGATCGTCGTCAAAATCCGCAGGCGGATCATTGAAGGCAATATGCGCATTCTCGCCTATTCCGATCAGCGCCACGTCAATCGGAGCCTTGCCAATCTCTTCGTTAAGCCGGTCCAGCACTTCGTTCAGATTGCCTTCGCCGTCTACCAGCCAGTACTTCCTTACATCTACATGCTGCAAAAAGCGCTCCTTGAGATACTTGCGAAAACTGGCGGGATGCTCCTCCGGCAAACCGACGTACTCATCCAGATGGAACATCTCTACTTTGTCCCACGCGATATCCATCTTGACGAAATGCTGCAGAAATTCGAATTGCGATGCCCCCGTAGAAAGTACAATTCTGGCTGTCCCATTCACCGATATCGCTTCATTAATTAATTTTGCACTTTCTCTGGCTGCCTCTAACCCCGATTGATCCGCCGATTCAAGGATGTTAATTTTCATTCGAATTGCCCTCCTGATAAAATTCTCCGAGTTGTACCATTCTCTTCTCTACTCTGGAACGTTCGGCCGCAAAAGCCATCAGATGACTTTGCACCGATTCTTTGGCTGATGTGCGGCTCGTTTGCATGCCTTGCCCGAGCTCCGCCGCGCGGACCGTTCGCGCAAAGTCCTGCACAAGACGTTCATCTCCTCCGCCATGACCGACATGCCCTTCCGCCGGCTGCAGCTTGATTAATTCAGTCCGTCCCGCACCGAAAGGACGGATTTCAATTTCATCGCTTTCCATCGTTGCCCGAATCTCGCCCGTCGTCCCCATCAGTTTGAGCGTACGATTGCACTTCTCCGTAAATGCGCTCATTGTAAAGGCTGCCGTAACTTCATTATCGAAATCCATCGCGACGACTTGATGGTCGACTACGTCATTATCGCTCTGGAACACACAGCGACCGAACGGACCTTCCTTCATCGCCTTGTATCTCGCTTCGAAGCTTGGATCCGTGCTAGCGGCCTCCGCCTTCCACCCGCCGTTCTCGATCATATACGTATCCGGCGCATAATAGAGGCAAGAATCGGCGACCGGGCAACCGTCAATACAGTATTCCGGCGCCCCCTCGGGCGCATTGTTTTTATTGAAATAAGACAAGTGCCCATAAGAGGAGACGCTCTCGCATTTGCCGCCGGCAAACCATTGGATAATATCCATGTCGTGACACGATTTGGCCAAAATCATCGGACTGGATTTCTCTGCGCTGTTGAAGTAGCCGCGCACGTAGCTATGCGCCTGATGCCAATAGCCGACATTCTCATTGTGCTGAATAGACATCAACCGGCCGATTCTTCCTCCATCCAACAGTTGCTTGATCGTCTGGAAGAAAGGAGCGTAACGAAGCACATGACAAATCGTAAGAATACGGTTGTGTTTTTCCGCGATCCGCTCAAGCTCGATACACTCTGCCCAGCTTGGCGACATCGGTTTTTCCAGCATGACATGATAGCCGGCTTCCAGCGCCTTTATTGCCGGCGCATAATGATCCCGATCTCGCGTACAAATAAACACCGCATCGGATTGTTTGCCCGCAGCGAACAGCTCATCCCAGCTTGTGAAACACTTCTCTTCCCGAAGATTGAAGGCTTCTTGAGCTCGGCTGCGCTTGAAATCATCCGGCTCTGCGACAGCAATAACCTTCATTTCTTGCGGGTGCGTGTGTGCATATTCGCCATATCGGATTCCCCGGAGCCCTGCGCCGATTATCGTAATTGTTATTGGTTTCATACAAGCTCCATCCGTTCTATTCATATTGGTCTATCTGTAAATCGTAGTGATGCAAAACTCCAGGTAGAACGACGCTCATCACATCGCGTTCATCCGCAATACCTTGCGCCAGCCACTCCGACATGCGAACGAATTCGTCGGCATCGGACAAAGGCTTACTTAGAAGATTCGTATCCAACCGAGCCGCCAGCTCCGTATAGACACGAAACAAACCGACGCCGTACAACTCGATTCGGCAATCGCCCGTTTCGTATAACGTCGCTGCAAAATCCGCCGCGCGAAGCACATCATAGACCCGTAATGCTGCCAGGCTATCCCCAAGCCAGATCAATTCATCCGCGAGTTTATGCATCATCCCGAAGAAACGATCGTTCGGTCTGCCATAGAGCAGGCTCGGTTCATGCGGCCCATCCCCGGAAACATTCAGCACAAGCACTTGGCGCCCCGAGGAGCACATGGATCGAATCCAATCCCACCGCTCCGTCAACTGCGTCGTACCGCCCGGCCATAACGCGATCGCTATTGTTGAATTATGGTCGCCGCCTGTCGAATTGTCCGTATCGTCGCTGGCGCGAAACAAATACCCGCTGTTCATGACTCCAGGCTGCGACCACCATAGCGCGTACTGGGTGCCGACACCCCCGAGCGACCCCAAATGAACGAAACGGGGATTCAGCGGACACAGTTCACGATCCTTCAGCACTATGTTCTTCAACCATTCCTCTGCAGCAGGAGACTGTTCATTCACAGCGGAAGCACGGGCCCGCGCAAGCTCGGCAGCCTGAATCGCGAACGTATCGCTCGGCGTTCTGGCATCGGCATATTCCCGCTTGACCTGTCCGCCGGAGGTACATTTCAATAGTTCGGGGTTAATCGGCGCAAGCTTGCTCTGCCTTGCCCTGTTCCGATACGCTTCCCGCTCCGTTTCATTGCACCCTAGCAAATGCTCGGCGAAGAATTCCGTCGCCGCAATAGCCAGATTATCGGTATACCGATGGACAGATTGATCCTCCACCAGGCGTAACCCTTTTTCCGTTCCAAGCATTTCCCAGAATCTTCGGCAACGCTCAACTGTACGCCGCGTAGCTTCAATCGGGAAGAAGTCATACGTAGCGGCGCAGACAAGCAACGGTTTCGGCGCAAATGCCAACAGTAAATCCTCATGATCGAAGCCCAGGCCGCTTAGTCCCTGCCAGATCTGCTCCGCATCTTGAACACCGCCGGCATACATGTATTGCTGTCTGTTCATAATGAAAGTAGCTGGCGCAGCGGCCGCAATCCGCTCATCGCAAACCATCATCATCGCCGTCTGCAGCCCCCCGCCGGAATTGCCCGTTACGCCGATACGGGTGCGATCTGCCTCAGGACGCGAGACCAGATAATCCACCGCACGCATCGCATCATGGATAAAATATCGGGCTAACCCCTGTCCAAGCGCATAACATTGAACGCCCAGACGCTGGTGTTCTCCAGTCCCCCAAACTTCTTGTCCTTCCGAATTTCGCAGCAGCGATAATCTTTCGCCTTGTCCAATCGGGTCGATGGAGAACACAATTAGCCCCGCCTGCACCATACGCAAGCAGACTTCATGATAATACAAGCCATGCTTGCCTTCCTCTTCATGACCGTTCAGAAACAAGACTGCGGGGGCGACTTCCGCCCGCTCCTCGGGCAAATACAGATTACCCGTCACATATTCATGCGGTCTGGCTTCGAAGACGATATTCTCCACCGAATAACCTTCGCCGACGATTACATTCGTAACGGAAGCATTCAGGGGAGCGTCGCTTACCGGCATGCCGCCCATCGACTTCATAAATGCCATTCTCATCGCTTGACGACGCGCTGCTAATTGCTCCGGGCTATCGATGCGATCCCGCGCCGCATCGCCGGCTTCGAAAGCCCGGTCTGCGCGTTGATAGATGTGCCGACTGAGCTGGTCCTTCGTTTCGTACAGCGAGCATATATACCGTTCAAGTTCACGAATAGAGTCGATCATCGCAAATTAGCCACCTGAAGTAATTTTCCTTCCGCAATCGAACGATTAGCGGTAGCCCCGATCAAACAAGAGTCCGCCCCTGCCAGACTGTCTGCCTGTTGGCCGAGCGGGTCTTCGACGCCGCCTATGAATATCGCTTTGCGCAGCTTCTCATCTCCGCCGCCATGACCGGCAAGCTGCGTTGCGACTTGAATACGCTCTGTAGTGCCGTCCAGCTTAATGTGCGTAATTGTACTCGCGTTCACCGCACTCATATCCGCATTGCGATAGGTCTCGCCAACTTCCAATCTCCCTTTGCTCCCATTAATCGTCGCTTTCCAACCTTCATACGGACTGTAAGCGACCAAGGAATACGTCAGAAACGCTCCGCTCTCATATTCCAGATTGACGCTCATCGTGTCGTAAATATCGATGCGCTCATCGAATACGCACCGATCTCTCCAGTAGCCGTCTTCATGCTCCGCACCGACATAATATTGGTTCATGAACGAGTCCGCCGTAATATCTTTATAGAATGAACAGGTTGTTTGATAGTTGCAGGTCATGCAGCGCTCGCCCTTAGGGCCGCCCTGACCTTGATCGCCATATACGCGCCGAGCGCCGAATGCCTGAAGCCGCTTCGGCCTGCTGTCCACCCACCAGTTGATAATATCAAAGTGATGCGTAGACTTGTGCACGAGCAAACCGCCGCTGTTCTTCATCTCCGCATGCCATCTTCTGAAATAATCGGCGCCATGATCGCGATCGAGAAACCATTCCAGCTGGATGTGATAGACATCGCCAATCGTTCCAGCCATAATTAACTCCTTGATTTTGGCGAAATAAGGAGCGAACCGCAGATTAAACGTTACCGCTACTTTCTTGCCGCTTCTCCGTTCCGCTTCGACGATGGCCCGCGTCTTCTCTTCATCAATCGTCATCGGCTTCTCGGATACGACATCGCACCCCGCTTGAAGCGACTCGATAATATAGGTATGATGCGTGTAGTCGGTACTCGCGACAACGACAACATCCGGCTTGACCTCGCTTAGCATGCGATGAAAATCGGCATACACCGGCACTTGACCGCATTCTTCGCTCAGCAGCCGCGCCCGCGCCTGATTCGGATCAAACACACCGCAGAAATCCACATACTCTCGCAGCTCCGTCGCCATCGGCTTAGCGAACATATACAATGCCCTTCCGCCAGCCCCGACAAGCACGTATTTTTTCTTCGTCACCATTGTTCTCTCCTATCCTTTCATTCCAGTCGAAGCGATGCCCTGCACGAACTGCTTCTGCGCAACCAGATATACAGCGACTACCGGCAGCGTCGTAATGACCGCGCCCGCCATAATGACTGCCTGACTTACGCTCCCCGTCTGGTTTTTCAAATACAGCATGCCAAGCGGCAGCGTGTATAAATCCTTCGTCTGCAAATAAATGAGCGGCCCCAGCGTATTGTTCCAGGCCCCCATAAAGGTGAAAACGCCGAGAGCGGCGAGCGCAGGCTTGCACAGCGGCAAATAAATTCTGACAAAAATGCCCGGCGGACTGCACCCGTCGATAACAGCCGATTCGTAAAGCTCCTTCGGCAGCGACTTGATATATTGGTGCAACAGGAAGATTCCGAACGCGCCGGCCAGAAAGCTTGGAATAATAAGCGGATAATACGTGTTCAGCATGCCGAATTGCTTCCAGATGAAATAGGTCGGGATCATCGTCACTTGACCGGGGATCATCAAGGTCGCCAGCATCGTAATGAAGATCAGAGATCGGCCCTTGAACTCGAACATGGCCAGTCCGAAAGCGACGACCGCACAGCTCAGAAGCGCCCCGATCATGTCAAAGAATACGATGATAAAGCTGTTCAATGTATAGCGTTCAAAATTAACTTTGTTCCAAACCTCGGTAAAATTTCCGAAGTCGACGGGATCGGGAATGATCTGCGGCGGCATCGCCGCCAATGCCCCGGTTGTCTTCAGCGATGTAGAAACCATCCAAACGAAAGGGAAAAACATGACGATTGCACCGGCTATCAGAAACAGATAAATGATCATTTTGATCGGGAGGGGAGTAGATCTAGTCATAATGCACCCACTTCTTCTCAAAGTACCGTTGGAACAGCGTCACAGCCAGAATAATAAAGAATAGTATCCAAGCCATCGCGGATGCAGGCCCCATTTTGAATAGAATGAACGAATCGCGGTATACGACAAGATTCGGGATCATAATCTCTCGTGAAATGCCCGCTTCGATTCCCCCGAAGATCCCGAGAAATACATCGAACGCCTGAAACGCGGATATCGTTGATAGAATGACAACGAGATAAACCATCGGCGTTACAATCGGGAATACAATGTGCGTAAGCTGCTTCCAGCCGGAGGCGCCGTCGATCTGGCCAGCTTCCAGCACCTCCTTAGGTACGTTCTGCATGCCGGCAAGCAATATAATCATCGATTGCCCTACGCCCTTCCACACGTTTACAAGCGCAACGCTGCCGATGACGACAATCCACGATTTATTGTCTATCCAATGAATAGGATCGATATGCAACAGACTAAGAAACCAGTTGATCACCCCGTACTGGTAATTAAACATCCAAGTCCAGACCACGCCGCCCGCAAGCCAAGGCGTCACAACGGGCATAAAATAGAACAAACGGAACATGGATTTGGCCCGAATCGCCTGATTTAACAGAAATGCGATCAAAAAAGCAAATAGCGTTTGCATGGGTACGAAAATCAGTGCAAATGCAAACACGTTTCGCATCGAAATCCAGAATTCATCCTTATGAAACATCGTCGTCCAGTTTGTTAACCCCACCCACTTGGGAGCGTTAAACAAATCGTACTGCGTAAAGGAAATATAGGCGGAGAAAGCAACAGGAAATACTAGAAATACAACGACATTAATGACGAACGGGAGCGTAAATAGATAACCCCAGTAATTTTGCTTGCGCATAAAGCTCCTGCCTTTCTACGCATTGAAAGGCGCCAGCCCCAACAAGGCAGCACCTTTCAACGATATACGAACTATGGATTATTGATTTTCGTCCAACACTTGCTGCACGCTCTTATGAGCGGCTGTCAAAGCGTCTTCTACACTCTTTGTCCCTTGGACAACCGCATCATTCACCTCTTGCTGAACAAGCAATCTCCACTCCGCCCAGCTCGCGTTCTCATCCGTCGTTACGCCGCCCTCGGATACGCCTTCGATAAAGCCATTTTTGTTCAATGGCTTAGTTGTGCTCGTTCCAAACACTTCGTAAGCGGATTTTTTGACCGGGATCGACGCACCGCTTTCCGCAACAATCTTCTGCGCTTCATCGCCCAGATAGAACTTCAGGAATTGCCATGCCGCTTCCTTGCTATCGCCCGATGCTCTGGACGAGATCAGCCAGGAATTTGTAACCATCGGCACGTAGCGATTGCCATCTACCGCTTTCGGCACCTTCACAACATCCCAATCCGCATCCGGGAAGCTCGTGTTCATTCCGACTTGCTGGCTGTATTGCATCATATACATAGCCGCTTTACCGGTTGCGAACACGTCCATCTCGGTGCCGTTCGCTTTTACGAAGTCATTATTGGTAAAGTAGCCTTCCTCAATGCCTTGACGCAATTGCTTCAATCCTTCAAGCGTTTTCGGATCGTCAAGCATCGATTTCGTTTTGGTATCGTCGAGAACGAAACCGCCTGCTTGTTTGATCCACGGGAACCACCCCGTTGCAATCGACGTGTTTCCGACAAACCCGAATTGCTTCGTATCTTTGCCTTCTTTGACCGTCAACTTCTTAGACGCTTCGATCAAATCTGCAAATGTCCAATCGTCTGTCGGCAGATCCACGTTAGCCGCCGCGAAGGCGCTCTTATTGTAAGCCAACGCTACTGCATTAATGCCGTGAGGAACACCCCACACTTGACCTTCCGACGTCCTGGCCGAGAATAGAGCATCGATATAATCCGAAGCGTTCAGATCGCGTTCAATGTAAGGCCTCAAGTCTTCGGCAACGCCGCGTTTGCCATAGCCCAGAATGGTAGCGTTCTCTTGGAACCACACGTCGGGCGTCGAGCTGCCGGCAATTTGCGTGGCGATCTTGGATACAAAATCGCCCCAAGGCGCATCTTCAACCTTCACTGTAATATGCGGATGCGTTGCGATAAACTGATCGATAATCTCTTTCTTCGTAACGTCGTAAGAGCCCGGCAAACCGATAGTCAACGATAGCTGTTTCGTAGGCTCGCCCGATGGCGGCGCAGACGACTCGCCCGCTTGCGGAGATGCGTTCGATGGCGACGCAGCCGGCGAATTCCCAGAACCGCCGTTGTTAGACGAACACGCCGTGAACACGAGAGACATCGCTAACATCGTCGTCCATAACCCGTATTTCTTTTTCAAAACCAACCAGCTCCCTTTTCGTCTTATAAATTGCGTTCAATCGGATAACAGAAATCGCCAACCTCTTCGAAAGAAATAAAAGTAATCGATTTCTATTTGAATTATAGCATGGAACCCCTTACAAAGCAATGTTTCTACCGATATTCCGTTTAAATTTGCTATTAAATCCTTTTTAAAACTTTTATATTAGTAATCGAGTACTAAAACAAGCAAAGCTATAGCGTGCAATAGCTATAGGCTAACGTTGCTCGACAGAGCCCCTTTCCAGCAGCTCCGGCTGAAGAATAATATCATACGCGGGCACATCTTCTCCATTCATCTTATCCAGCAGCATTTTGCAAGCAAGCTTGCCCATTTCATAATCCGGCTGTTTAATTGTCGTTAGCTGTGGATTAATCATCTGACCAAGATCAATGCCGTCAAAGCCGATAACCGATATGTCTTGCGGCACGCGAATATTCCGTTCCGACAATTCGCGAATGACGCCGAACGCCATCATATCGTTACAAGCAAATATAGCGGTCGGCGGTACGGGCCTGCTTAGCAGCCTCGCCGTCAGCATCTTGCCTGTATCGAATTCCGATAAGGCATTGTCGACGAAGTCCGCCTTCGATTCTTCCACCAGCGGTTCAAGCCCCTCCAGCTTCATCGCTTCCATGTAACCGGACAGGATGCTTTTGCGGCTTGGCCGATCGACTTTCGAAGTCACATAGCCGATCCGCGTATGCCCTTTGGATTGTAGAAACTTCGTCGCCAAGTGCCCCCCCTTCTGGTAGTCGAATTCGATCTGGCTGATCTGATCTTCTTCAATCTTCTGATCAATGGCGATCACATGTACGCCCGCTTTGACCATGCTCTTAAATTGAGACTTGTCGCTGGAGATCGAGGAGATCACAACGCCTTTAATTTGTTTCTCCAGAATCGTCCGTATATATTCGTCTTCCAGCAGCGGATCATGAAGCGAATTGCAAGCAATGACCGTAAAATTGTTTTGCCGGGCAATCTCTTCAATCCCGAACAAGACAGACGAGTAGAACGGGTTCATGATCGAAGGAACAATGACCCCGATTGTTGTACTTTTGCTTCCCTTCAGTTGCCGGCCAAGCAGATTCGGAACATAATTCATCTCCTCGGCAAGCGACAGTATACGCTCGCGCTTTGCCTTGCTGACCGGATAGCTGCTATTGCTGAGCACGCGCGACACCGTCGCGGATGAGACATTCGCCGCTCTGGCTATATCATGTATCGTTGTTGGCTTATTCATCAATATCCCTCACTCGTGATCAAATGCGTCCAACACTATCGTCTACACATAATTTAATCCCACGGTATACGGAAACGGCACCGGCAATCCGTCCGTTCCCTGATCATCGGTGGAAGGCGGATCGAATAAAGCTCGAATACGCTGCTCGTCGTCGAGCGGCTCCAACTGTCTTTCCAGTTCCGATGCCGATCGGTTTCTTTCCATCAAATACGGCTCCAGTTGAACGCATAGCTGCCGCAGATTGACCAAATGGATCAAACCTGAATTCTGTAAAGTCTCGCTCGGAATCGCTCGGAAATATTCATGCAGTTGCTGCTCGTACCAATTGACTTGAACCTGGAGCCGATCCCACACACCTATTCCGAGGATATGGGCGTAGATCGCATATAGCGCCTCGATATCGCCGGCCCACTCCACTACGAATGGGGAACGTGCGGAAAGCGACTCCGATCCCTCGTCCTCGTCAGGAGCCGCAATAACTGCAAAAGCCTTAACTTGCCCGTCCTGTTCAGCAACCCATACTTGATGGTGAAACCCGACATTGCTAGCATAAGCTTCACTACAGATCAATGAGGCTATATCCGTCAAGCTTTGCTCATAACAGCTGAATCTCGCCTTGGCTAATTCGGTCAGTCGGAACAAATCCGTAGGCAGCCATCTCCTCACCTGAATTCCGGAAGTTGCCCCCTGAACATTCCTAGCAGACAAAGAATAGCGCTTCATACTGCCGAACGAATAGCAACCTGCTCGCTCGTAGAGAGAGCGATGTCCGGACACTAGAATCAACGAGGCTTCCGATGCTTGGGCATGCTCGATAACCGCGGACATTAAGCCGCTTGCGTACCCTTTCCCTCTCGCCTCCGCATGCGTACACACCGCCCCAACGGAGTAGATGCGCAATCTCGCTTTCCCGATCTGTATAATCGCGGGAACAAAGCCCATAAAAGCGACCAATTTGTCTTCTTTAAACGCACCGAACGACTGTCCCAGACTTAATGAGAAAATGTTGGGATAGGCTGTCCCCATTGAAACCTGCCGCTCATTGCGGAACACGCTGTCCGCCAATCGTATTGCCGCTTCCATCTCGGCTGCCGTTTGTAGCAAGCGAATGTTTGCCATATTGTTATCTCCTAATTGTACAAATGTAGCATCTGCAAGTTTAATTGATTATAGCAATAGAAAGAACGTGAAAGCAATCGGTTTCTATGAGCCGGGCATATACCGGTATTTTCTTTCATTGGGCAGGTCATTGGGGACAGATCTGTTTAAAATGTCTGTGGAGATACAAAAAGGCGAGAAAAGCGGCATAAGCCCGGGGGTGGGGGGGGGATTACTTAAGCGGATTTAATACTTAACGCCGCCCAACTCACTCTTCGGAAGAGTCGGGCGGCGTTTTCTTTTCGACCGTTTACAGCTTAATGAACTCTGATTTTAACATCGACTAATCTACTTTTTCCAACACCACATCATCAAAATGCGCTGTACCTGGGCCAAATACACGCAAGTAAATCACGGCGATATTGGCATTCTCAGGTGCGACAAACTGCATCTTCGCTTCCTGCCACTCT